>Ga0255338_1003910_pt1 | contig 16686 bp, 13 predicted proteins | sample MeOH1_35cm_T4_19_FD_203715 | JGI IMG/M metagenome (GOLD analysis project Ga0255338, IMG submission 203715) | Sandy soil microbial communities from University of British Columbia, Vancouver, Canada - MeOH1_35cm_T4_195 | ecosystem: Engineered > Artificial ecosystem > Sand microcosm > Unclassified ...
CGAGCGCGGTTGAAGATGCGCTGCGGATCGAACTGCAGTTTCAGTTGTTCGTGGATGGCGGCCAGCGGCGGCGCCAGCGGGGTCATGCGCTCCTGCGCGTCGGCGCGATCGGTGCGGAACAGGGTGGCATGGCCGCCCGCCGCCCGTGCCACCTGGCGCACGCGGGGGCCGTCCGCGGCCGCGGCGCGCACCCAGCGCTGGCCGCCGTGCCATTCGACCAGCGGTGGCTCCGGCAGGTCCAGCACCGGCGCGGTCTGGGGCACCGAGAGCCGCCACAGGTCGCGGCCGTCGCGCTCGGTGAACCAGGGCAGGCGCTGGTCGCGGCAGGCGTTCCATTCGGCGGCCGCGCCCGCGGTGTCCAGGCGTTCGCCGCCCAGGCTGCGACAGGCCGCTTCCACGGCGGCCACCGCGCCGCGCAGGCGCAGGTACAAGGCCCCGCCGCCGGACGGATCCCAGCCGCTGGCGTTGAGCGGCAGCGGCTGGCCGCCCCAGGCGTTCAGCCGCTGCAGCGCCTGCGCCTGCGGGAGGCGGAAGCGCAGCGTCGCCTCCGCCGGCGCCAGCGGCAGCACCTTGAGGCTCACCTCGGCGATCAGGCCCAGCGTGCCGAGCGCACCGGCCATGAGACGCGAGACGTCGTAGCCGGCCACGTTCTTCATCACCTGGCCGCCGAACACCAGCTCCTCGCCGCGGCCGTTGACCAGGACCAGGCCCAGGATGTAGTCGCGCACCGCGCCCACGCTGGCCCGCGCCGGGCCCGACAGGCCTGCGGCCACCATGCCGCCTACGGTGGCTGCGCGACCGGCGGCGGCGCCGCTGTCCGTGGCCGGCGCGCCCAAGGCCTCGCCGGAGGTCGCTGCGCGAGCGGCGGCCGCACTGCTGCTCGTCGCCGGCGCGCCGGGGACGGTCCCTTCGGCGAAGTGCGGCGGCTCGAACGGCAGGCACTGACCGCGTTCGGCCAGCGCCGCCTCCAGCTCCGCCAGCGGGGTGCCGGCGCGCACCGTCACCACCAGCTCGCTCGGCTCGTAGCTGACGATGCCGCGCAGGCCGCGCGTGTCCAGCGGCTCGCCTTCCAGCCGTTCGCCGTAGAAGTCCTTGGTGCCGCCGCCGCGGATGCGCAGGGGTGTGCCCTGGGCGGCGGCGGCGCGGATGCGGTCGGCGAGTTCGGCGAGTACGGGCTCCATGGCCCGCAATGGTACGGGTTCGCGCGCAGCCGCCCTTTTTTCAGTCGACGAAGAAATTGGCCGCGAGCCCCGGCACGTCCACCCGCGCGGCGAACACGCAGCCCGAATGCGGGAAGGCAGCCAGTTCCCCGGGCGGGCGCCCGTGGCGCGCCGTCGTGAGGTACAGCGTGCGCCGGTCCGCTGCGCCGAAGCAGGGCATGGTGGGACAGCGCGCCGGGACTTCGAACTCGGCGACCACCTGGCCCGCGGGGGACAGGCGCACGACGCGCCCGCCCTCGAACAGCGCCACCCAGTAGTGGCCCTCTTCGTCGACGGCGGCGCCATCGGGGCGGCCGCCGTAGCCGGGCTGGCCCGGCTGCCACCCCGCCGGCCTGGGCGCGAAGCGGTGGAAGATGCGGTGGTGCCGCATCGCGTTGCCGCGCGCTTCCCAATCCCACGCATGCACGGCGTGGTCCGCCGTGTCGGCCCAATAGAGCGTGCGCTGGTCGGGCGACCACGCGAGGCCGTTCGAGTTCATCGTGTTGGTGACCTTCAGCTGCACCAGCGGCCTGCCGCGGTCGCCGTTGTCGGGCCGGCAGTCGATGCAATAGAGGTCCGCCTTGCGCGCATCCTTGGGCTCGTAGTAGGTGCCGGCCCAGAAGCGCCCGAGCGGATCGGCCTTGCCGTCGTTGAAGCGCGTGTGCACACCGTGGCGGAACGGCACCAGCCGCTCCAGCGGGGCGCCCCAGCTGCGGGCGCGGTAGATGCCGTCCCGCATGCCCAGCACCAGGCCGCCGCGCGCGGCCGGCGCGATGCAGCCGGCCTCCTGCGGCAGCTCCCACTGCTCGCGCTGGCCGCTGGCCGGATCCCAGCGCCGCACGCGCCGGCCCTGGATGTCGACCCAGTAGAGCCGGTTCTCGGTGGGATGCCAGAAGGGCGATTCGCCCAGGGCATCCGGCTCGGGCACGGCCACATCCCACTTCATGGCGCACGCTCCGCTTCGATCGCCATCTGCGCCATCATCGTCTCCCCGGGCTGCAGCACGCGCAGGCCGAGGTCCTGCGCCGGGGCGCCTTGCGCGTACAGGTGTACCGCGTTGTTGACGTGGCTCACCGGCTCGATCGCGATCGCGTCGCGCGCCGGCGTGGTGAAGACCACCAGCCGCGCCAGCCCGGAGCGCACGGTGACGTGCAGGCGCGGATCGCGCAGCCGCACGCTGCCGCTCCAGCCGTCGTAGCAATGGTCGACGTCGAGGCCGGCGCAATCCGCGTCCAGGCCGGTGACGGGCTGGCGCACCGTGGGCAGCTTGTCGGGGCCCATCTCCCAGCGGCCGCCGGCTTCGAAGGCGATGCGGCTGCCGGCGCGCTTGACGAACCACGGATGCCAGCCGAGCCCGGCGGGCGCCGGCTGGTCCGACTGGTTGGTCAGGGCCAGCGTCATTTCCAGCCCCGACGGCGTGAGCCGCAGCGTGTGCGAGCAGTCGAAGGCAAACGGCCAGGACGCATCCGGCCGGTGCTCGCAGGACAGCATGGCGCCCGACGCGTCGGCCTCCAGCACGGTCCACGGCCGCTGCCAGCCGACGCCGTGGATCGCGTGCGGCTCGTCGCCGTTGTTGCGCACCAGCGGGTGCTGCGTGCCCTGCCACACCAGGCTGGCGTGGCCGATGCGGTTGGAGAAGGGCACCAGCGGGTAGCCGGCCGATTGCCGGGCCGACGCGAGCTGCGCCGCCGGCGTGGAGCGCAGCACCGGCTCCTCCTCCAGCCACAGGCCGGCGATGCAGCCGCCGAGTTCAGGCATCAGTTCGCAGCGCAGCCTTCCGGCACGCAATTCGAGCATGGCGCGTGTCTCCTTCCCGGCCATTGTGCCCGCGGCGGGCCGACCGTAGCTGCCCGCGTTGCGGTCGCTCGGGCAGCCACTTCTCATGCACGCATCACGCAGGGCCAGTGGACGACCGCCGCACCGGCAGCGGTGAAGCTTCCTGGCGCTTCCCCCGACTTCGACGAAGACCCGAAAAAAGTGGCCCGCCGAAGCGGGCCGAAGATCCAAAGGAGACTCTTTCTCGCGGGATCAGCGGGTGTAGGCCGTCTCGCCGTGGCTGCTGATGTCCAGGCCCTCGCGTTCCTCTTCCTCGCTGACCCGCAGCCCGAGCAGCAGGTCCACGACCTTGTAGGCGAGGAAGGAGACGACGCCGGACCACACGATGGTGGTCAGCACGGCCTGGAACTGGATCCAGACCTGGCTGGCGATCGAGTAGTCGGCGCCGACCTTGTTGGCGACGTAGTCGTAGATGCCGGCGCCGCCCAGCGCGGGCGAGGCGAACACGCCGGTCAGCAGCGCGCCCAGGATGCCGCCCACGCCGTGCACGCCGAACACGTCCAGCGCGTCGTCGGCGCCCAGCAGGCGCTTCAGGCCGTTCACGCCCCACAGGCACACCAGGCCGGCCAGCAGGCCGATCACGATCGCACCCATCACGCCGACGAAGCCGCAGGCCGGCGTGATGGCCACCAGGCCGGCGACGGCGCCCGAGGCGGCACCCAGCATCGAGGCCTTGCCCTTGGACAGCGCCTCGCCGGCGATCCACGACAGCGTGGCGGCGGCGGTGGCGAACAGCGTGTTGGCGAAGGCGAGGCCCGCGGTGCCGGTGGCTTCCAGGTTGGAGCCGGCGTTGAAGCCGAACCAGCCCACCCACAGCAGCGAGGCGCCGACCATGGTGAGCGTCAGGCTGTGCGGCGTGAGCGACTCCTTGCCGTAGCCGATGCGCTTGCCCAGCACGTAGGCACCCACCAGGCCGGCCATGCCGGCGTTGATGTGCACCACGGTGCCGCCGGCGAAGTCCAGCGCGCCCTTGGCCCACAGCCAGCCGGCGCCGGCCGTCACGGCCTCCAGCGTCTTGGCGTCGGTGATCGCATCCGGGCCGTCCCAGTACCAGACCATGTGGGCGACCGGCAGGTAGCCGAACGTGAACCACAGGGCGCAGAACAGCAGCACCGCGGCGAAGCGGATGCGCTCGGCGAAGGCGCCGACGATCAGCGCGCAGGTGATGGCGGCGAAGGTGGCCTGGAAGGTCACGAAGGAGAACTCCGGGATCACCACGCCCTTGCTGAAGGTGGCGGCCACGGAATCCGGCGTGATCCCCGCGAGGAAGATCTTGCCCAGGCCGCCTATGAACGGCGTGCCCGCGGTGAACGCGATGCTGTAGCCGTAGATGGCCCACAGCACGTAGATCAGCGCGGTGACGACGAACACCTGCATCAGCACCGACAGCATGTTCTTGCTGCGCACCAGCCCGCCGTAGAAGAGGGCCAGGCCGGGGATCGTCATCAGGATCACGAGCACCGTGGCGACCGTCATCCAGGCGGTGTCGCCCTTGTTGGGGATTGGCGCCGGCGCGCTGGTGGCGGCCGGGGCGGCGGTGGCGGCAACGGCGGCGGCCGGTGCCGCGGGCTGGGCCGCCTCGGCCGCGGCGCCAGCCGGCGCAGGTGCCTGCGCGGTTGCGGCCTGCGCCGTCGTCACGGCGGGCGCAGTGGCGGCGGCGGGCGTTGCCGCGGGCGTGGCCGGCGCCTGCGCGAACGCCGTCGTGCCGGCGATCAGCAATCCCAGGCCCAGGGAAGCGAGGAAGGTCTTCATGCGGGTGCTCTCTCTGGTTTGGTGTGGGTGATGCGCCTCAGAGCGCTTCCTTGCCGGTTTCGCCGGTGCGGATGCGCACGACCTGCTCGAGGTCGTACACGAAGATCTTGCCGTCGCCGATCTTGCCGGTGCGCGCCGCGCCTTCCACCGACTCGATCACGCGCTCCACCAGGTCGTCGGCCACCGCCGCCTCGATCTTCACCTTGGGCAGGAAGTCGACGACGTATTCGGCGCCGCGATAGAGCTCCGTGTGACCCTTCTGGCGCCCGAAGCCCTTGACTTCGGTGACGGTGATGCCCTGCACGCCGATGCCCGAGAGGGCCTCGCGCACTTCGTCGAGCTTGAAGGGTTTGATGATGGCGGTGACGAGTTTCATGAGGGCTCCTTGCGCGCGCGTTTTCAGAACGTGTACTTGACGCCCGCGACCGCGCCGGCGCGGCCCAGGTTCTTGCCGCCCGGCGAGGGATACGCGAGCGGGCTGGTCTCCGCGTTGGTGTCGACGTAGCCGAGCGAGGCGCTCAGGCCGTTGCCGAAGTCCTTGCCCAGCGTGAGCGACCAGTCGGTATAGGAGAAGAACGCGTTGTTCTTGATGCGCTGGTGACCGATGTGCGGCGCGAGCGTGAGGCCGTACCAGGGCAGCTCGAAGGCGGCGCTCAGGTCCAGGTAGCCGCTGCCGTCGCTGTTGGGAAAGCCGAACAGGTTGGTGGTGGCGTGCGAGTACTTCAGCGTCGCCGGGCCCCAGCTGCCGGCGATGTAGGCCTCGGTGGTGTCGGCGTTCACCGCCAGGTCGTTGCCGGGATACAGGTAGCGCAGCAAGCCAACGTCCAGGCCGATGCCGCCGAGGGTGGTCCTGTAGCCGCCGTACAGGTCGACTTCGACGTTCGAGTCCCCGCCCGCGTCCTTGATCCACTTGATGGTCGAAGCCCAGGTGCCGAGGTAGAAGCCGCTCTTGTGCGCGAAGTCGGCGCCGCCCTGCAGCGCGGGGCGCAGGCGGCTTTGCGAAATGCCGCGGTAGCGGTAGTCCGTGACCGCGCCGACGTTGAACGACAGCGTGTAGTCGGGCTCGGGCGGCTTGGTGCCGGTCTGCGCCATCAGCGTGGAGGAGGCCGCCAGCGTGGACAGCAGCACCGCAAGTTTCGCTTTCATGGAATGGTTTCTCCGTTCGTTTGTTGATGGTTTGCAGGAGCAGTTAGCAGGACGCATGCCATCCGCCTTGGGGATGAAAAGCCGCGTCGTCGCGTTACCCTGGCTGTTCGTTACCCATTGAGGGGCACGCTGCCATGGGGACCGCACCGGCGCGGTGCGGTGCCCTCGGCGTGCGCACCAGCGACTCACATGCACCCGCAAGGGGAGGAGCCACGCCGTGAGCCTGTGCCTGCTGCAAAGCCGTGCCCTCGTGGGCCTGGAGGCTGCCGCCGTGACGGTCGAGGTCCACCTCGCCAATGGCCTGCCCAGCTTCACGCTGGTGGGCCTGGCCGATACGGAAGTGAAGGAGGCGCGCGAGCGGGTGCGCTCGGCGCTGCTGAACTCGGGGCTGGAGTTCCCGCACAACAAGCGGATCACGGTGAACCTCGCGCCGGCCGACCTGCCCAAGGACAGCGGCCGCTTCGACCTGCCGATCGCCATCGGCGTGCTGGCGGCCAGCGGCCAGATCGACGGCCGGCGGCTGGCGGGCTACGAGTTCGCGGGCGAGCTGTCGCTGTCAGGCGAGCTGCGGCCGGTGCGCGGCGCCCTCGCGACCAGCCTGGCCCTGCACGCGGGCGGCGTCGTGGCGCGGCTGGTGCTGCCGCCCGGCAGCGCGGAGGAGGCGGCGCTGGTGCCCGAAGCGCACGTGGTGCGCGTGCGGCACCTGCTCGATGTGGTGCGGCACTTCGCGCCGCCTTCCGAAGGCGCGGCGACGCCGCAGGAGGAGGACGGCTGGACCCGCCTGAGCGCCAGCGCGCCGCCGGCGGCAGCCTGCTATCCCGACCTGGCGGACGTGAAGGGCCAGGCCGGCGCCCGCCGCGCGCTGGAGATCGCGGCGGCCGGCGGCCACAGCCTGCTGCTGGTAGGCCCGCCCGGCGCCGGCAAGTCGATGCTGGCGCAGCGCTTCGCCGGCCTGCTGCCGCCGATGACGGTGGCCGAGGCGCTGGAGAGCGCCGCCGTGGCCAGCCTGGCCGGCCGCTTCGCGCTGCAGCACTGGTCGCAGCGGCCGACCGAGTCGCCGCACCACTCGGCCAGCGCCGTGGCCCTGGTGGGCGGCGGCTCGCCGCCGCGGCCGGGCGAGATCTCGCTGGCCCACCACGGCGTGCTGTTCCTCGACGAACTGCCGGAGTTTCCGCGCGCCGCCCTGGAGGCGCTGCGCGAGCCGCTCGAGACCGGCCGCATCACCATCGCGCGGGCGGCGCGCCGCAGCGAGTTCCCGGCCCGCTTCCAGCTGGTGGCGGCGATGAATCCCTGTCCCTGCGGCTGGCTCGGCTCGGCGCGCTCCTGCCGCTGCAGCCCGGAGCAGGTGGCGCGCTACCAGGGCCGGCTGTCCGGGCCGCTGCTCGATCGCATCGACCTGCACGTCGAGGTGCCGGCGCTCGCCCCCGGCGAGCTGCTGCAGGCGCCCGCGGGCGAGCCGAGTGCGCCGGTGCAGGCGCGCTGCCTGGCCGCGCGCGAACGGGCGCTCGCGCGCCAGGGCAAGGCCAACCACGCGCTGCAGGGCGCGGAGATCGATGCGCAGGCGGGGCTGGCGCAGTCGGCCTCCGAGTTCCTGCGCCAGGTGTCCGCGCGCCTGGGCTGGAGCGCGCGCTCCATGCACCGCGTGCTCAAGGTGGCGCGCACGATCGCCGACCTGGCCGCTTCAGGCTCCGTGGAGCTCGTGCACGTGGCCGAGGCGGTGCAGTACCGGCGCGCGCTGGCGGCCGGCGCGTGACGTTGCCGCGCAGCAGCGCCGCCGACTGCTCCTTCATCGATTCGGTCGCGGCCGACGCCTCCTCGACCAGGGCTGCGTTCTGCTGCACCACCTGGTCCATCTGCGTGACCGCAGTCGTGCCCTGCGCGATGCCCTGGCTCTGCTCCTGGCTGGCCGAGGCGATCTCCGCGACCAGCGTGCCGACCTTCTGCACCGAACCGACGATCTCCTGCATCGTCGTGCCCGCCGCGTCCACCAGCTTCGTGCCCGCAATCAGTTCGAACCAGCGCAGCCGCGCATCGGAATACTGGCCGAAGGCGTCAGGCTGGCTGAAGGCGGTGTTGCACCAGCACCCGGGCCGGCGTCGCGTCCTCCGCCTGCGCCTGCGCCTCGCCGATGCGGAAGCGGCTGACCGAACCGACCAGCGCCGCAGCCTGCTCCTTCATGGCCTCGGTGGCGGCCGAGGCCTCTTCCACCAGGCTGGCGTTCTGCTGCACCACGTGGTCCATCTGCGAGACGGCGGTGGTCACCTGCGCGATGCCCTGGCTCTGCTCCTGGCTGGCCGCGGCGATCTCGGCCACCAGCGCCGTCACCTGCTGCACCGCCGCCACGATCTCCTGCATGGTGGCGCCCGCATCGTCGACGAGCCGCGTGCCCGCTTCCACCTGCTGCACCGAGCCGCCGATCAGCGCCTTGATCTCCTTGGCGGCGCCGGCGCTGCGCTGCGCCAGCGCCCGCACTTCCGCCGCCACGACGGCGAAGCCGCGGCCCTGCTCGCCCGCGCGGGCGGCCTCCACCGCCGCATTGAGCGCCAGGATGTTGGTCTGGAAGGCGATGCCGTCGATCACGCCGATGATGTCGGCGATCTTGCGCGAGGAGTCCGAGATGCCCTCCATGGTGCGCACCACGTTGCCGACCGCCTGGCCGCCCCGGGTCGCGACCTCCGAGGCCCCGGCCGCGAGCTCGCTCGCCTGGCGCGCGTTCTGCGCGTTCTGGTTCACGGTGGCCGTCAGCTGCTCCATCGAGCTGGCGGTCTCCTCCAGGGTGCTGGCCTGTTCTTCGGTGCGCTGCGACAGGTCCAGGTTGCCCTGGGCGATCTGGGCGCTGGTGTCGGCCACCGACTGGGCGCCATCCACCACCTCGCCCACCAGCGCGCGCAGGCTGTCCTGCATCGTCTGCAGCGCGGCGAGCAGCTGCCCCACCTCGTCGCGCGAACGCACCTGGATCGGCCGCGTGAGGTCGCCCCGCGCGACGGCCTGGATGGAAGCCACCGCGTCCTGCAGCGGCCGGGTGATCGAGCGCGTGAGCAGCAGGATCACGACCGCGGCGGCGCCCAGCGCCGCCACGCCGACCAGGTGGATGAACCAGCGCGAGCGATTCAGTTCCAGCCCGTAGTAGTCGTCGGCCTTCATCACCTCGCGGTCCTTCAGGTCGATGAGCTTGTCCAGCGCCGCGACGGCCCGGGCGGCGGGCGGCTGGATGCGCTCGGCGAAGAGCCTGGTCGCCTCCTCGTTGCGGCCGCCCTCCAGCGCCTCGAACCAGGGTCCGCGGGCGGCGCTCAGGCCGTCGAAGGCGCCGGCCAGATCGGCCAGCAGCGCGCTTTCCTCGCCGGTCAGCTCGCCGGCCTGCTTGTAGTTGAACATGGCGGCGTCGAACTGCTTGCGGGTGAGCGCTGCCTGCTCGGCGGCCTGCTGGCGGGCGGCGGGATCCGGTGCCGCGAGCGCCTGCGCCAGGTGCGCGCGCAGGGCCCAGACGGCGCCGTTCGCCTGCGCCAGGGCGCCCGTCTGGTCGTGCCGCAGCGTGACCTCGCTGCTGAGGCCTTCGGCATGCTCGATGTTGATGGCGGCGAGCGCCCACATGGCGACGAATGCGGCAAGCACGGCGGCAAACCCGAGTCCGAGACGCGGGCCGATCTTCAGGCTGGAAAACATAGGGACCTTTCGCGGGGAGCGGGCCGGGCGGCCGGCTCCCATGCTTGGAAGAATCGTAGATGTAACCAGATGTGCAAATGCGCTGGATCAACAAGCCGCGCCATTCGCACACCAACGGTGGCGCCGGCGCGACGCGCGGGCCTGGGCCGGTGCCCGCACAATGCGCCTCCATGCCATCGCATCCCGCTTCATGAGCCCGGGCCCCGGCCACGACCGCCGGCTCGTGCTGTGGCTCTCGCTGGCCCAGTTGATCACCTGGGGCAGCGTCTTCTACACCTTCGCGCTGCTGCTCGAGCCGGTGGAGCGCGAGCTGGGGCTCAGCCGCGCGCAGTCCTCGCTCGCCTTCAGCCTCGCCCTGCTCGCCGAGGGCGTGTTCTCCTATCCGGTGGGCCGCTGGATCGACCGCGGCCACGAACGCGCGGTAATGACCGGCGGCTCGCTGCTGGTGATCGCCGGCCTGCTGCTGCACGCGCAGGTGCATTCCGCCGCCGGCTTCTACGCCGTATGGTTCGTGCTCGGGGCGGCGCTGGCGGCGACGCTGTACACGCCGGTGTTCGCCGTCGTGACCCGCCGCTTCCCACTGGATTTCCGGCGCGCGATCATCACCCTCACCTTCCTGGGCGGGCTCGCCAGCACGGTCTTCATCCCGCTGTCGGCGTGGCTGATCGCGGTGCTCGGGTGGCGGCCGGCCCTGCTGGCGCTGGCGGCCCTGCACCTGCTGGTGTGCGTACCGATCCACTTCGCGTGCCTGCGCGGGGCGCCGCCACCGCGGCCGCCGCAGGCGCGCGGGGAGCACTCGCCCTCGGCCCTGCTGCGCAGCGCGCCCTTCCTGCTGATCGCCGTCTTCGTGGTCGGCATGATGGGCATCACGGCGGCGATCCCGCCGCACCTGATCTCGCTGCTGCGCGAGAGCGGGCTGCCGCAAGCGTGGGTGATCGCGCTGCCGGCGGCCATCGGACTGATGCAGGTGCTCGCCCGGCTGCTGCTGTTCTTCTTCGAGCACCGGTTCGACCTGCACCTGGCCAACCGGCTGATCCCGTTCCTGATCCCGCTGGCGCTGGCCGCGCTGATCGCCGGGGCGACCTCGCCGGCGGGCGGGCTGCTGTTCGTGCTGCTCTATGGCATGGGCAACGGCATGCTCACGATCGTCAAGGGCACGGCGGTGGCGCAGTACGTGAACCGCGAGCACGTGGCGTCGCTCAATGGGGCGCTGGGCTTGCCGCAGGCGGTGGCGCGGGCGATCGCGCCGCTGGCGCTGGGCGTGCTGTGGAGCCCGCAGGTGGGCTACCGCTGGGGGCTGGGGATGCTGCTGGTGGCGGGCCTGGTGGCCGCGGTGGCGCTGGTGCTGGCGCAGCGGCGTTCGCTGCTGCCCCGGTAGGCCGGGTGACGAAGGAACCCCAGCGATCAGCGCGCAGGCGCTGGGGTTGCGCTTCGCTCCACCGCCAGCCTTGTGGATCCTTCGAAGCTACCGGTGCAGTGCGACCGCCGTCCCGCGGACCTTCACCACCGAGCCCGCCTTCCACGCCGGGCGTGCCTCCTGCTCGAACCTGCGCACGCTGCCGTCGCCCATCTTCACGGTCGTCACCCACATGTCCCTGGCGGTGACGCGCTTCTGCACCTCGTTGCCGACGAAGCCACCGCCGACGGCGCCGGCCACGGTGAGCGCGGTCTTGCCGTCGCCCTTGCCGAACTGGTTGCCCAGCAGGCCGCCGGCCGCCGCGCCGGCCACGATGCCCACCGCGCCGCCCTCGCCCTTGCGCTTTTCCAGCCGCAGGTCCTGCACCACGCCGCAGTCGCTGCAGCGCGCCTCGTGCAGCTTCTTGGCGATGCCCGGCGGCACGCCGTGCGGGTTGTCGGCGAGGGCCGCGAATGCGGCGGCGCCCAGCAAGGCAGCGATGGCGTATTTCTTCATGGGAGCCCTTCTCTCTCTCTCTCCGTCCTTTGCCGCCATTCAACGACAAGGGGAGTGCCGGCGCGGACGGCTGGCTCAGCCGTCCGTGCAATGCTTCACGCGCGCTTCAGAGATTTGGTGCAAGCAAACGTTGCAGGTCGGCGATCGTGGCGCCGCGGCGACGCGCCTGGTCCTGCAGCTGGTCCTCGCCGATGCGGCCCACGTTGAAGTACTGGCTCTCGGGGTGCGCCAGGTAGAAGCCGCTCACGCTGGCCGCCGGCGCCATCGCCATGCTGTCGGTGAGCTCCATGCCGATCTCCTGCGGCTGCAGCAGCGCGAAGAGGTCGCGCTTGACGCTGTGGTCCGGGCAGGCCGGATAACCCGGCGCGGGCCGGATGCCGCGGTACTTCTCGGCGATCAGCGCGTCGTGGCCCAGCGCCTCGTCGCCCGCGTAGCCCCACAGGTCGCGCCGCACGCGCGCATGCAGCGCCTCGGCCAGCGCCTCGGCCAGGCGGTCGGCCAGCGCCTTGAGCGTGATGGCGGAGTAGTCGTCGTGGTCGTCGAGGAAGTACTTCACCTTCTTCTCGACGCCGATGCCGGCCGTGACCGCGAACGCGCCGACGTAGTCGGCGCGCACCCCCTTGGGGGCCACGAAGTCCGCCAGGCAGCGGCTCGGGCGCATCACGCCGTCGATCGCCTGCTTCTCGGTCTGCTGGCGCAGGCCGTACCACGTCAGCACCGGCTCGGTGCGGCTCTCGTCGGCATAGAGCTGGATGTCGTCGTCGTTCACCGTGTTGGCCGGCCAGAGGCCCATCACCGCATTGGCGGTGAGCCAGCGGCCTTCGATCAGGCGCTTGAGCATGCGCTGGCCGTCGGAGAACACGCGCACCGCCTCGTCGCCCACCACTTCGTCCTTCAGGATCTCGGGGAAGCGGCCCGCCAGGTCCCAGGTCTGGAAGAAGGGGCCCCAGTCGATGTAGCTCGCGAGCTCGGCCAGGTCGTAGTTCCTGAAGACGCGCCGGCCGATGAACTTGGGCTTGGGCGGCTGGTAGTTCGACCAGTCGATCGGCGTCTTGTTGGCGCGCGCCTTCGCCAGCGGCCACAGCGGCACCTGCTTCTTGTTGGCGTGCAGCTGCCGCACCTTCTCGTAGTCGGCGTTGATCTCGGCGATGTACTTCGACGCCTGGTCCGACAGCAGCGACTGCGCCACGCCCACGCTGCGCGAGGCGTCGGGCACGTAGACCACCGGGCCCTCGTAGTGCGGCGCGATCTTCACCGCCGTGTGCACCCGGCTGCAGGTGGCGCCGCCGATCAGCAGCGGGATCTTCTTGATGCGGAAGTGCTCGTCCTTCTGCATCTCGCTGGCGACGTACTGCATCTCCTCCAGCGAGGGCGTGATCAGGCCCGACAGGCCGACGATGTCCGCGCCCTCGACCTTGGCCTTGGCCAGGATCTCGTGGCAGGGGACCATCACGCCCATGTTCACCACCTCGAAGTTGTTGCACTGGAGCACGACGGTCACGATGTTCTTGCCGATGTCGTGCACGTCGCCCTTCACGGTGGCGACCACGATCTTGCCCTTGGCCCGCACGTCCGCGCCGGCGGCCTCCTGCCGCTTCTTCTCTTCCTCGATGTAGGGGATCAGGTGGGCCACGGCCTGCTTCATCACGCGGGCCGACTTCACCACCTGGGGCAGGAACATCTTGCCGGCGCCGAACAGGTCGCCCACGATGTTCATGCCGTCCATCAGCGGCCCCTCGATCACGTGCAGCGGGCGGCCGCCCCTGGCCAGCACGTTCTGCCAGACCTGCTCGGTGTCTTCGACGATGTGGTCGGTGATGCCGTGCACCAGCGCATGCGCGAGCCGCTGCTCCACCGGCAGCTGCCGCCATTCGTTCTGCTTGCCGGCATCCTTGGCCGCGCCCCTGGCCTGCTCGGCGATCTCCACCAGGCGCTCGCCGGCGTCGGGGCGGCGATTGAGCACCACGTCCTCCACGCGCTCGCGCAGCACGGGCTCGACCTCGTCGTACACGCCGACCATGCCGGCGTTGACGATGCCCATGTCCATGCCCGCCCGGATCGCGTGGTACAGGAACACGGTGTGGATCGCCTCGCGCACCGGGTCGTTGCCGCGGAAGGAGAAGCTCACGTTGGAGACCCCGCCGCTGACCTTGGCGCCGGGCAGGTTCTGCTTGATCCACTTCGTGGCCTCGATGAAGTCCACGGCGTAGTTGCTGTGCTCCTCGATGCCGGTGGCGATCGCGAAGATGTTGGGGTCGAAGATGATGTCCTCGGGCGCGAAGCCGACCTCCTCGACCAGGATGCGGTAGGCGCGCGCGCAGATCTCGATCTTGCGCTGGTAGGTGTCGGCCTGGCCCTGCTCGTCGAAGGCCATCACCACGGCGGCGGCGCCGTAGCGCCGCACCAGCGTGGCCTGGCGCTTGAACTCCGCCTCGCCTTCCTTCATCGAGATCGAGTTGACGATGCCCTTGCCCTGGATGCAGCGCAGACCTGCCTCGATCACCTCCCACTTGGAGGAGTCGACCATGATCGGCACGCGGGCGATGTCCGGCTCGCTGGCGATCAGGTTGAGGAAGCGCACCATGGCGGCCTTGCTGTCCAGCATGGCTTCGTCCATGTTGATGTCGATCACCTGGGCGCCGTTCTCGACCTGCTGGCGCGCCACGGCGAGGGCCTGCTCGAACTGGCCGGCGAGGATCATGCGCGCGAACGCTTTCGATCCGGTGACGTTGGTGCGTTCGCCGATGTTGACGAACAGACTGCCGGCGCCGATGGAGACGGGCTCCAGGCCGGAGAGCTTCATGGGGGGGACTTCGGGTTGCTGCATTCACTCACCTCGTTGGCGGTCCGGGTGAGCGCGGTTGGAATCCATCTCAAGCCTGACGATCGTCGCGATCGCTGCAGCGCTCCTTGAGCAAGGGACGATTTTACAGCGGCAGGTCCGCCTTCTTCAGCGTGCGCAGCACGAACGACGACTTGCTGTGCCGGATCCCCTTGATCTTGTACAGCTTCTCACGCAGCAGCCGTTCGTAGTCGCGGGTGTCCTTCACCGCCACGCGCAGCAGGTAGTCGTACTCGCCCGAGACCAGGTAGGCCTCCACCACCTCCGGGATCGCCGCCAGCGTCTCGCCGAACTTCTCCAGCGTGTTGTCCGTGTGGCTGTCGAGCGTGACCTGCACCAGCACCGTGTCGTTCAGCCCCAGGCCCTGCGCGTTCAGCCGCACCGTGTAGCCCTCGATCACGCCGGCCTGTTCCATCTTCTTGATGCGCTCCCAGCAGGGCGAAGGGCTCAGGCCCACGGCCTGGCCGACCTGCTGCAGGCTGGAGCGGGCGTCCTGCTGCAGGACCCTGAGGATCTTCCGGTCGATGGCATCCATGGCGCAGGATTGTCTGCCGATTCCGCGTTCTCCGAAATACCTTCTGCGCCGCGCAGGATATGCCGCAAGTTCAGCAAGACTTTCTCCGCCCCCGGAGCGACACTTCCTGCATCGAACCGGCGGCTTACCAGTGCCGGCAGCGATGCGAGGCGCCAGCGGGTCACCGCCCGCTGGCCGACCCGGCAGGCCTCCTCACGAGGGATGGCGTTGGAGCGAAGAAGGGGCCGCTGTCAGGCGGCTTCCTTGTAGAAGAACCCGCGCTTTTCCCGCGGCGCCAGCGGCCGCACCGCCTGCCCGATGGCCGCGATGTGGTCGGGCGTGGTGCCGCAGCAGCCGCCCACGATGTTCACCAGCCCCTCGGCCGCGAACTCGTGCAGCAGCCGCGAGGTGACCTCCGGCGTCTCGTCGAAGCCGGTCTCGCTCATGGGATTGGGCAGGCCCGCGTTGGGATAGCAGCTGATGAAGGTGTCGGCCGCCACCCGGTTGAGCTCCTGGATGTAGGGCCGCATCAGCGCCGCGCCCAGGGCGCAGTTCAGGCCGATGGCCAGCGGCTGCGCGTGCCGCACGCTGTGCCAGAAGGCCGTCACGGTCTGGCCGCTCAGGATGCGGCCGGAGGCATCCGTCACCGTGCCGCTGATGATGATCGGCAGCCGCTGGCCGCTGGCCGCGAAATATTCGTCGATCGCGAACAGCGCCGCCTTGGCGTTGAGCGTGTCGAAGATGGTCTCGACCAGCAGCAGGTCGACCCCGCCTTCGACCAGGCCTTCGACCTGCTCGTAGTAGGCCGAGCGCAGCGCCTCGAAATCCACGTTGCGCGCGCCGGGGTCGTTCACGTCCGGGCTGATGCTGGCCGTGCGCGGCGTCGGGCCGAGCGCGCCGGCCACGAAGCGCGGCTGGTCCGGCGTGGAGAACTTGTCGGCGGCCGCGCGCGCCAGCTTCGCCGCGGCCACGTTCATCTCGCGCGCCAGCGCGCCCAGGCCGTAGTCCTCCTGCGCGATGCGGTTGGCGCCGAAGGTGTTGGTCTCGATCAGGTCGGCGCCGGCCGCGAGGTAGCCCTCGTGGATGTCGCGGATCACGTCGGGGCGGGTGAGCACCAGCAGGTCGCTGTTGTTCTTCAGGTCCTTCGCGTGGTCCTTGAAGCGTTGGCCGCGGAAATCCGCTTCGGTGAGCTTGAAGCGCTGGATCATGGTGCCCATGGCGCCGTCCAGGACCAGGATGCGCTGCTGCAGGAGCCCCGGCAGGGCTTGTCCACGGGTGTACACGATCGGCTTCATGGGCGCCATTGTAAGAAGCGGGGCGAGTCCGACGGCGCGCAGGGTTGCAGCGGGTCAGCGCACGCGTTCGACCGCATCGCGCGCGAGCCGGCCGACCTCCGCCACGCCCATGAGCGCGAGGTTGCGCTGGATCTCGGTGCGCAGGATCTCGGCCACGCGCAGCGCGCCGGCCTGGCCGGCCACCGCGGCGCCGTACAGGAAAGGACGGCCGACGAACACCAGCCGCGCGCCCAGCGCGAGTGCCTTCAGGACATCGGTGCCGCGCCGGAAGCCGCCGTCGATCATCAGCGGGAATCCGGCCGGCACCACTTGGGCGATCGGCTCCAGGGCCAGGATCGGCGGCAGCGCGCCATCCAGCTGGCGGCCGCCATGGTTGGACACGATGATCCCGTCCACCGACCGGCCCACGGCTTCGCGCGCGTCGGCGGGATGCACGATGCCCTTGATCACCAGCCGGCCGGACCAGCGCGCGCGCAGCCAGCTCACGTGCTCCCAGGAGAGCAGCTCGCGCCCGCCGCGAAAGCCCT
>Ga0255338_1003911_pt1 | contig 16652 bp, 9 predicted proteins | sample MeOH1_35cm_T4_19_FD_203715 | JGI IMG/M metagenome (GOLD analysis project Ga0255338, IMG submission 203715) | Sandy soil microbial communities from University of British Columbia, Vancouver, Canada - MeOH1_35cm_T4_195 | ecosystem: Engineered > Artificial ecosystem > Sand microcosm > Unclassified ...
GCATGCCCGCGGCGACGCCGATGAAGGGCAGCTTGCCGGTCAGCATCTCGTACGAGCAGATCGCCAGCGAGTAAACGTCGGACTCCTTGCGCACCACGCCCTGCTCCTGCTCGGGCGCCATGTACGGAGGCGTGCCGACGACGGTGTTCGTCATCGAGTAGCGCGTCAGCGCGTCCTTGGCCATGCGCGCGATGCCGAAGTCCATCACCTTGATGCGCCCGCCGCCCGTCAGCATCACGTTGGAGGGCTTCATGTCGCGGTGGATCACGCCGTGGGCGTGCGCGTAGGTCAGCGCCTCGCCCATCGCGGCGGTCACGCGCACCGCGTCCGAGCGGTTGAGCCGGCCCTGAGCCTGCACGAGGTCGTGGATGGTCTTGCCGTCGACATACTCGAACACGAGGTACACGTCGTCGCCGTCCTCCGCGATCGCGTAGATGTCGACGATGTTCGGATGATGGAGCGAGGCCACCGTCTTCGCCTCGATGACGAACCGCTCGCGCTCGCGCGGGTTGATGCGCAGCTCGTCGCGCATCTTCTTGATCGCCACGCGCCGCCCCAGCGAGCGGTCGGTCCCTTCATAGACCATGCCCATGCCGCCCGCGCCGATCTGACGGACGATCTCGTACTGGCCGCGGATCACGCCGGAGGCCTCGGCCGCGGGCGCCGCCGCGGGGGTCGAGTCCTCCTCGAGCGCGTGGACGGACGGCCCGCGCCGCGTCGCCTTCGTGAACGCCGAGACGACCGAGTCCTTGAGCGGGGCCAGCACGGTCGACAGCAGGCCCAAAGCCAGGAGCAGGCCGCCGAGTATCCCCGCGCCGACCACGACGCCGAAGCTCTTGCCGCGCGCGGGCGCCGCGGGGAGGGCCTCGGCGGGATCCTCGCCGGGGAACATGAACAGGATGTCGGCGTTCGAGGGAAGCTGGAGCTCCGACGCCTGGGCCGCGGCCCCTTTGAACGACGGGTCCAGGGCGGCCGCCTGGCCGATGTCGGCCAGCATAGACTGCTTGTCGCCGAGGCCGCCGTAGGAGTAGGCGCGGTTGGCGTAGGAGTACGCGTTGCGCGCGTCGGCCTCGATGGCGTGGGTCGAGGTCTCGAGCCCCTCGCGGTAACGCTTCGCGTGGTTCTGGGCGTAGGCCTTGTTGTTGAGCAAGGCCGCGTTGCGCGGCTCCAGCGCGAGGCCGGCGCTCGCCGAGGCGATGGCGCGCGGATAATCCCGCAGGCGGGAGTAGACGAACGACATGAGGTTGTGGGCGGCGGAATTGGCCGGGTTCAGGTCGAGGGCGCGCTGGGCCAAAGAGAGCGCCGCCTGCAGGTCGCCCATGGCCAGGGCGCGCCGCGCCTCGTCGAGCTTCTGGTTCGAGGACAGCACCGCGGGGCTGGTCATGCCCGGGACCTCGCGCGGCCGTCCCGTGTCGAAGCCGCCGGCCGCGAAGCCCGCGGCGCCCCGGTTCTCGTACGCGCCGCCGCCCGGGCCGCCCGAGCCGGCTCCGCCGGCGGAGCCGGAGGCGACGCCGGGCGAGGTGCGGCCCAGAGTGGACTGAAGTATCCCCATCGCGTTCTTGTCGCCGGGATTGAGCTCGAGCGCCTTCTTCGCGTCCTGGTAGGCTCCGTCGAAATCCTTGTCGTCGAGGCGCATCCCGCCGCGCAGCGCGAACGCCTCCGCGTTCCCGCCCGCCTTGATCGCGTTGTTCAATGCGCTCAGGCCCGCGGCCTTGTCCCCGCTCGACAGGGAATCGCGCGCGCTCCAGACCCAGTTCGACGGATTCTTCGGGTCGGTGCGCAGCATCTGGTCGATCATCGGGCGCGTCGGCAGCCCCGCGCCGGGGATGGGCTTGCCGGCGTTCGTGGGATTCGTGTTCGGCTGGCCGGGCTTCGTGGTCGGGATGCTCGCGGCCGCCTTGACGCCCTCGTCATAGGCCCTGTGGACGGCGTCCATCACCTCGGCCGGCAGCTTATCGTGGATGTTCCCGATACTCGCGTTGATCTGGGCGATGCGCTGGTCGCGCTCCTCTTTCGTCATGCCCGGGACTTCCTCGTTATAGTACGCCAGTCCGATCTGGCCGTTCAGCAGTCCCAGCGCCCGCTGGTACGCACCCTGGTCGACCCCGGTCTCCCCTTGCTTGACGGTCCACGCCTCGAGATCCTGCGTCGCTTTTTGGATGACGACGCCGTACTTTCCGTTCATCGTCGTCCCGTACTGGCTCTGCCACATCTGCCGACGCTCATGGAGCAGGTTCAACGCATCCTGAGGCTTGAGCATCACCGCGGCGCTCAAGTCGTCGCCGCCCGCGATGATCTCCGAGCCGATGCCCCCGCCCGCTCCGCCCAGATGGGTCCCCTGTTGGACCTTCGTCTCGGAACCCAACTGCAATGACTGGCCGAACCCTAGACCCCCGCCATGCGCCGATCCCGATTTCTTCTTCGGCGTCCGCGAGCCGGTCCCCGGCCCCTCGGGGGTGCTGTCGCTCGGATCGACGACCGTGCCCGTCAAAGTGCCCGAAGGCGGCTTGCAGTCGGGGATCGGCACGCACTGGATCTTATCGGAGGAATGGTTCTCGTGATAAACCTGCATGCACGGGTCGCCGCCGCATTCGGCGCGCGCGCCGGGGCAGAGGACGACCGCCCCGACAAGGGCGGCCAACAGAGAAAGCGGAGGGATTCGCATACCGTCAGTGTAAGGGGGCCCGGGTGTCCTGTCAAGGCGACACGCCCTGTTTTACCGACCTTTAAACGGGTCGAGATTACCTCGTAAAACGCGTTAAATTACGCGCGTGAGGCGATGACCGCGTCCAGGGCGGCGACGAGCTGCGTCGGGGTGTGGTAGCGCTTGTCCGGGTCGGGGGTCAGCGCCTTGGCGATGACCGCGTCCATCCCCTCCGGCAGGGCCGGGTTGCGCTGGCTCGGCGGGACGTGTTTGCCGTTGAGCTTGTTGAGGAGCATGGCCGCCCCTCCGCCCGTGAAGGGCAGGTGGCCGGTCAGCATCTCGTACAGGCACACCCCGAGGGCGTACACGTCCGACTCCCGGCGCACGGTGCCCTGCTCCTGCTCGGGCGCCATGTAGGGCGGGGTGCCGACGACGGTGTTGGTCATCGACATCTTCGTGATCGCGTCCTTCGCCTGGCGCGCGACGCCGAAGTCCATGACCTTGATGCGGCCGTCGTCGGTGATCATGATGTTGGACGGCTTGAGGTCGCGGTGCACGATCTGGGCGGCGTGCGCGTGCTCGACGGCCTCGGCGACGTGGCTCAGGACCCCGCGCGCGGCCTCGAGGCTCATCGGGCCCTCGCTCTTGAGCTGGTCGCCGAGCGTGCGCCCCGAGACGAACTCGAACACGAGGTACACCTCGGCCCCCTCCTCGACGATCGCGTAGATGTCCACGATGTTCGGATGGCGGAGCTGGGCGACGAGCTTGGCCTCGTTGACGAAGCGGCGGCGCTCGTGCGGGTCGATGCGTATCTCGTCGCGCATCTTCTTGACCGCGACGCGCCGCTCGAGGGAGCGGTCCATCGCCTCGTACACCACGCCCATGCCGCCGAGGCCGATCTCCTTGACCAGCTCGTATTGAAGCCAGAAGGCCGTGCCCGGAGGGCCGGGCGGCGCCGCGGCCGACTCCTCCGCCGCCTCGCTGCCCACGGCGTCGGAGGGCGCCAGGGCGCGGCGGATGGTGCCGTGAACCTTCTCCCGCCAGCTGGCCGACACGACGTGGAGGATGCCGAGGGCGATGAGGATGCCGCCCATGCCGGAGAGCACGGCCAGGCGCGCGAAGCGCTTGCCGGTTCGGGGCGGAGGCGGAGGTGCCGCGGCCGCCGGGGCCGTGTACTGGTCGTCGAAGAGCAGGCTCATGTCCTGGTCCTCGGGCAGCTGCAGCGCGCGCTCGAGCTGGTTCTGGAAGCGCGGGTCGAGCGCGGCCGAGCGGCGCAGCGCGTCCAGGGCGCCGGCGCGGTCCTTCATGCCCGCGAGCGCCATGGCCTTGTTCTGGTAGGCGTAGGGGTTCGAGGGCTCCCTCGCCAAGGTCTCCTCGGCGTCCTTAAGAGCCTCCTGGAAGAGCCCCTGCTTGGCGAAGGCCCACGAGCGGGTCTGGAGCACGGCCGCGTTGCCGGGGGCCAAGGCCAGCGCCGCGCTCGCGTCGGTCACGGCGTCGTTGTAGCGGTGCATCCGGTTCGAGGCGATCGCGCGGTAGTTGAGGGCCTTGACGTTGTCCGCGTAGAGGCCGATCGCCTGGCTGGCGAGCTGATGGGCGGTGGGGAAGTCCTTGACGCGCAGCGCGGACTCCGCGTCCTTCGTGATCGCCGCCGAGCGCTGCGCCGCGCCGGGGCCGGCCGCCGCCGCCTGGGCGCGCGCCGCCGCCGCGACCTGCTCGGGAGACCGGGACGGGGCGTTGTAGCCCCCGGCCGCGACGCCGCCGGATCCCGGAGGAGGCACGCCCGTGGAGCCGCCGCCCGGGGGGCCCGCGGTCGGCACGCCGCCTTGGAAAATGCTGGTCGGGAGATTGACGATCGGCGCTCGGCCCGTGGCGAAATGATAGAGCCCGAGGGCTTCTTTGTTGGCCGGTTCCCGCGCCAGAAGCTGCTTGGCGGCCAACGAAGCGAGCTGGTAATCACCCAGCTCGTTGGCCGAATGACCGTAGCCGAGCCAAGCGGCCTGGTTCGAGGGATCGAGTTTGACCGCTTCCTCATAGTCCTTCAGAGAAGCGCCGTAATCCTTCCGCCGGTACGCGTATCTGCCGAGTTCGATATAAACCGTCGGCTGCCCCGGGGCCGTCACGGCCACCTGGCGGTAATAACGCTCGGCCGCGCTCGGGACCGGAAGAGGCTCCCCCTTGACCGGCGTCGGCTGGACCGCGGCGCCCTCCCCCGTGACCGGAGCGGGCTTCACCATGCCGTTCTTCTCCGCGAGCTGGAGCAGCGCGGCGATCCCGCGATCGAACACCGGCTGGGGGACGCCGCCCCGGTTCGCGGACTCCCGCTGAAGATCGCTGGCGAGCTTGGCCGGGTCCGATAGCCGTCCCGGGTCGAAGTCCTTCAGGACGCCGGTCACGGCGCCGATGGCTTCCCAGTCCGGCTCATCGCCGGCGGGCTTGTTGGGTGGCTCCGCGCCCGCCAGGTCCGCGATGAAGCCGAGCGCGAGGAACGGCACCATCGCCAGGAACAGCCGCCGAAGACCCATATCGCCAGTGTAAGCGCCCCCCCTTGATTTGTCAAGGTCGTGGGGCTATACTGCCGACATGCTGGAGGTACCGATCATGAAGCCCCTCGCCCTCGCCGCCTTCTACGTCGCCTTCCTCGCCGCCTCAGCCTCCGCGATGACCCCGGAGACCGAGCAATATCTTCGCACCATCGGGCTCGATCCACAGTCCGCCGACGTTGTCGCCGTCGACGCCGAGGGGCCAGTCTCGACGGACTACGACGGTGATGTCTCGGAGTTCAGCCTCGACACGCTGGCCGCGCAGAAGAAGAAGAACGGGATCAACTCCTTCATCGGTACCCGCACCTTCATCAGGAAGCTCAAGGAGAACTTCGCCGGCACCAGCATCCCGAAGACCAACTACGATCCGATGTACCTCACCCCGGCGGAACGCGGCCAGGTCGGACGCAAATTCGCCCAGAGCCTGATGGCGAAGAAGGGCTAGAGCAGCCGCGCCGCAAGCCGGGCCGACTCGATGGCGGCCGCGGGGTCCAGGCGACCCGCGGCCGCCGCTTCGTAGGCGGTGCCGTGGGCGGGCGAGGTGCGCACGAAGGGGATCCCGACGGTCCAGTTGACCCCCGCGAGCCCCCCCAGCGCCTTGAGCGGGATCAGCGCCTGGTCGTGGTACAGGCAGACGAGCCCGTCGTAAGCCCCGTCCGCATGGAGCCGCCAGGCCGAGTCGGCGGGCAGCGGGCCGTCGATCTTCAGGCGTTTCGCCAACGGGGCGAGAAGGCTCAGCTCCTCGGTCCCGATCAGGCCGTGCTCGCCCGCGTGCGGGTTCAGCGCGCACAGGGCGATGCGGGGCTTCTTCCCGCCCAGCGCGCGCAAGGCCTCCGCCAAGGTCACGGCGCACGCGGCGATCGAGCGCGCGTTGAGCGCCCGCGGCACGTCCTTTATAGGGACATGGCGCGTGGCGATCGCGCACCACAGCCCGCGCGACGGCACGCCCAGCACCATCTGCGCGTCGGGCTTGCCCGCGAAGTCGGCGAGGCGCTCGGTGTGGTCCCGCCACGGATAGCCCGCCTGGGACCAGGAGGTCTTCGAGATCGGGGCGGTGACGACGCCCCCGGCCAGGCCCCGGGCGACGAGGCGCAGGGCCTCCTCGAAGGACGCGGCCGATATCCGGCCGCCGGCGGCGTCCGGGCGGCCGGGGCGCGGAGCCGGCAGGCCGAGGCCGGTGTCGCGGATGGGGCCGTCGGACGGGCGCCAGCCGGCCCGGCGCCACACGGAGGCCTCGCCGACGAGGACCGGGGACACCCCGGCCGGGAGGGCCCCGGCTCGCAGGGAGGCCAGCGCGCCCCGGGGACCGACGCCCGCGGGGTCACCGCAGGTGAAGGCGAGGATCTTAGAGGGTCGCGGGGAGATTGCGCTCAATCGTGGCCTTGTCGCGCAGGGCCTTCACGAAGTCCTCGACCTTCCTCTGGAATGAGGCGCCGCCGAGGAAGTTCGCGAGCTCGTCCTTGAACTTGTCGTACTCGGGCTTCTCCGCCGCGCGCTTCTCCGTGACGCGGATGATGTTGTAGCCCGACTCCGTGTAGATGGGTCCGCTCGTGTCGCCCACGCCGAGGGCGAACGCCGCCTTCTCGAGCTCCGGCGGGGCCACGCCGCGCAGGACGTAGCCCAGGTCGCCTCCGCGCGCCGCGCTCTCGGGATCCTCGGAGTCCTCCTTGGCGACGACGGCGAAGTCCTCGCCGGCGTCGAGCCGCTTCTTCACGGCCTCCGCGGTCTTCTGCGCGCGCTTCTTCTCGTTCTCGGAGTGGCCCGGGGACAGGCGGATGAGGACGCGCTGCACGCGCACGCGCTCGGAGCTCAGGGCCTTGATCTGGCCGGCGACCTCGCGCAGGGCCATGCCCTCTTCCTCGCCCATGCCGGCGGGCGCGCCCGTGCTCTTGCTGTCGAGGTAGGACTGGATCTTGGCGAAGTAGGCCTTGGTCTCCTCCTCGGTCGGGGGGACCATCCTCGCCTTCACGGCCTCGTCGATCGTCTTGCGCGCCATTATCTGATGCGACAGCCGCTCGCGGAACTTCCCCCAGTCGAGGCCCTCGCCCTTGAGCTGCTCCTGGAAAGCGGCCTCCGCCTCGGCCTCGGAGAGGTTGTTGCCGCGCTCGTCCTTCTTGAATCGGCCCTTGATCTCGTCGACCGCGTTGTCGATCTCGCGCTCGCGGACCTTGATCTTGAGGCGCGCGCCTTCCTGGATCAGGAGCTCGCGGTCGATGAGCTGCTCGAGCGTGCTCTCCTTGAGCTTGCGCAGGTTGGCCGGGTCGGCCATCGCGGCGGGGTTGGTCTTGCTCCAGTACTCCTGGGCGGTGGCGGCTTCCTTCTGATACTCGGAGAGGAGGATCGGCTTGCCGTTGACGACCGCGACGGTGTCCTCGAGGAGCTTGGCGGCGCCCAGCGAAGGGAGCAGGATCAGAGCGGCGGCGGCTAACGCCTTAACGAAACTGTTCATCAACGACCTCCACCGGGAATTTCGACTGGATTTCCTGCAAATGCGCGTCGAGCTTCTGCTTCTCGAGCAGGCGCGCCACGCGGGCGCGGCCTTCCTCGAGGGAGACCTTCTTCTCCCCGTCCTTGCGCAGGACGTGGTAGCCGAACTTGCTCTTCAGCGGTCCGCCGATCTCGCCGACGCGCATGCGGAAGACGACCTCCTCGAGCTCGGGGATCACCTCGCCGTACAGGGAGGTCGGGAGCTTGCCGCCGTCGGAGGCGGTCGCGGCGTCGAGCGACTCCTCCTTGGCGACCTTCACGAAGTTGGCCCCGCCGCGCAGGCGTTTGGCCACGGCGGCGGCGGCCTCGGGCGTGCCGAGCAGGACGTGGCGCATGTCCACCTCGACGGGATGCTTCGTCAGGTAGTCGCGGACGTCGCTCTCGTCCACCTTCAGCTCGCCGCGGCGGCGGAGGTCCTCGATCCACATCGAGGTCAGGAGGTAGTCGCCGCCCTCGCGGACGCGCTCCTCCTCTTCCTTGCGCAGCTTCTCGAGCTGGGCGCGGAACTCCGCCGAGCGGGGCACGTCGGACTGCTGAGCGGCGGCCAGGACGAGCTTCTCGCGGATCAGCACGTCGAGGAACTGGCGGCGGCCGCTCGGCGACAGCACGTAGTCCTGGTAGCCCTGCGACACCTCGCCGATCTTGCGCTGGAACTCGCTCTGCGTGATCTTGAGCTTGCCCACGCGCGCGACGACGGGGTCCTTCTCGCCGCGGCAGGCGGTGAAAAGCAGCGCAAGAAGCACGATGAAATGGACCTTCCTCATCCGGAACCATATTACCATTTACGGCCGAAAACCGGCTGTTTCCGGAAACAGCCGCGGCGGGCGGGTGCTAGGTCTTCAGGAACTCGCGCACGCCGTCGATGGCGGACTTGTCCCCCAGCTCCAGGCGCACCGCGTCGCCCTCGAACGAGGGGATGAAGGACACGCGCTTGCCGAAGGCCTTGATCCAGCGCGCGGGCGCGTCGGGATGCGGCGGGGCGTCGGCGCGCCAGCGCAGCTCGACGGCCCCGTCCTTCTCCGAGATCTCGGCCACTCTCGCGCGGCGGGCCTCGGCGCGCAAGGTCAGCATCGCGAAGAGGTTCACGACCGGCTTCGGGGCGGGGCCGGAGAGGCGCTCGAGCTCCTCCAGGATGCCCTTGGCCTCGTCGGGCGTGGCGCGCAGCGCCCGCTTGTAGATCTTCAGGCGCTCGATCTCGCCGGGCAGGTAGTCCTGGGGGATGTAGGCGGGCAGGCGCAGGTCCACCTCGACCGGCCGGTCGTCCTCCTCGAGGCGTTTACCTCGCAAGCGGGACACTTCGCTCTCCAACAATTGGGCGTAATAGTCGGCGCCTACCGCGTTCATGAATCCGTGCTGTTTGGCGCCAAGAAGGTCGCCCGCTCCTCTGATCTCGAGGTCCCTCAGGGCCAGCTTGATGCCCGCGCCCAAGGCGCCGAACTCCTTGAGCGCGTCCAGGCGCTTGATGGCGTCCTCGGGCAGGTCCTTCATCTCCGCGTCGGGCGGATGGAAGAGGTAGCAGAACGCGCGGCTCTTCTCCCGGCCGATGCGTCCGCGCAGCTGGTAGAGCTGGGCGAGGCCGAAGTCCTGGGCGTCTTCCACTAATAGGGTGTTCACGCTCGGGATGTCGAGGCCGGACTCGATGATGGTGGAGGCGACCAGGACGTCGGACTTGCGCTGGGCCAGGTCCCACATCGCCTTCTCGATGTCGGGGCCCTTCATCTGGCCGTGCACCATCGCCACGCGCGCGCCGCCGGACAGCCTCTTGATCGCCTCGAGCGTGTCGGCCATCGTGCGCACGCGGTTGTGGACGTAGTACACCTGCCCGCCGCGCGCGAGCTCCTCGGCGATGGCCGTCGAGATCACGCGTTCGTCCCAGGGGCCGACGCGGGTGACGATGGGCTGGCGTCCGGCCGGGGCGCTCTGGATCAGGGATATCTGGCGCAAGCCCGTCATGGACTGATGCAGCGACCTCGGGATGGGAGTGGCCGACAGGGCGAGCACGTCCACGTTCTCGCGGATCTTTTTTAATTTTTCTTTGTCCGAGACCCCGAACCGGTGCTCCTCGTCGATGACGATGAGGCCGATGTCGTGGAAGCGCACGTCTTTCTGGAGGAGCCGGGAGGTGCCGATCACGACGTCGATTTTCCCCGCCGCGAGATCCTTGAGGATGTTCTTCTGCTCGGCCTTGGTCTGGAAGCGCGTCATCATCGCCAGGCGCACCGGGAAGCCGGCCATGCGCCGCGAGAAGGTGCGGAAGTGCTGGTCGGCCAGGACCGTCGTGGGGGCCAGCACCGCGCATTGCTTGAGGCCCATCGCGCACTTGAAGGCGGCGCGCATCGCGACCTCGGTCTTGCCGAAGCCGACGTCGCCGACGACGAGCCGGTCCATCGGCCGCGGCGTCATCATGTCCTCGAGCGTGTCCGCGATCGCCTTGGCCTGGTCCTCGGTGGGCTCGTACGGGAAGCCGTCGGCGAACTCGCGCTCCATCACCGATTCGCCGGGGAAGGCGTGGCCGGGCTTGGCGGCGCGCCGGGCCTGCATGCGCAGCAGCTCCTCGGCCAGGTCGCGCACGCCCTCGGCGACCTGCTTCTTGACTTCCTCCCATGTTCGCGTGTCCAAGGAAGACAGCCGTGGGCGCTTGCCCTCCGCCCCGGCGTATTTCTGCACGCGGTCGAACTCGGTGAGCGGGACGAAGAGACGGTCCGACCCGCGATACTCGAGCTTCACGCAATCCTGAGGGCCATGGCCCGGCACGGAGATGGGCTCGAGGCCCTGGTAGCGCGCCACGCCATAGTCCTGATGGACCACGAAGTCGCCGTTCTTCAATTCGCGCCAGCGCGTGGTGCCCGCGCCCTTGGCCGCGAAACGCTTCCAACGCCCGACGCCGCGCCAGTCGCGCTCGAAGATCTGGGAGGTCGCGTACACCGCCAGCTCGGACAGCGGGCGCCGGAAGCCTTCGCGCAGCGGCCCGATCAGGAACTGGACCGGCACGCCGGGGAGCTCCTCGGAGAGTATCTCCTGAAGGCGCGCGTCCTCGCCGTGGTTGAGGCTGAACAGCACGACCTTCTGCGCGCGCTCCGCGTCGCGCTTCATCTCGGCCCACGCGTTCTTCGGGTCGCCGCCGAAGGGGCCGACGGCCCGCGCCCCGAAATCCTTCTCCTCGGGGTCGGTCGCCGCGCCCCGGGCGAGGCCGAGGCTCGGCACGCCCCCGGGCGCCTCGATCGTCACGCCCTCGCCGATCAGCCACAGGGCGCCCTCGGTCAGCCAGTCCACGACTCGGGCGCCCTCCTGGGGCTCCTCGGCGGGCGTGGCGACGGCCTGGGCGATCACGGCCTGGGGCTCCTGGGAGATGGGGTCGAAGGGGCGGATCGAGGCCACGCGGTCCTCGTCGTAGAGGACGCGGTAGGCGACGGCGGGCTCGAGCGCGTGGAAGTCGAGGACCGCGCCGCGCACCGCGAACTCGCCGGGGCTCTCGACGAACTCGACGCGCTGGTAGCCGGCGGCGGCGAGCGCTTCGATGGCGCTGTCGCGCGGGCTCAGGTCCCCGGCGCGGAAGCGCACGGTGCGCGCGGAGAAGTCGGCGCGCCCGGGCGCGGAGGAGAGCAGGCCCTCGGGGGTGGCGAGCGCGAGGCGCGTCCCTCCGCGCAGGAGCTCGAGCGAGGCCAGGCGCTCGCGCGCGTCGTCGCCGAACACCGCGACGCTCTCCGTATTCCCGCCGAACAAGGGGGCCAGCGCCTTGACCGCGTCGGCGACGTCCTCGACGGCGTCGGCGTCGGGCAGGACCAGGACGAGAGGTCCTTTCGGCGCCTCGACGCCGGCGGGAGGCTCGCCCCGGAGGATGAGGCGGGCGAGGTAGGCGCGCGCCCCGGAGCCGGGCGCGCCGACGACCTTCTTCACCGGGCCTTGGCTTGGGCGGCGAGGTCCATCACGAACGCCTCACGCCGCGCGGGGTCGGCGCACAGCCCCGCCACGCGCTTGCCGGCCTTCTCGCCCTCATGCGCGTAGAACGCCTCGAGCAGGACGCCGCCCGACTGGAGCCGCGCGTGCGCGGCGACGGGGGAGCCGCAGCCGCCGCCGACGGCGGCGAGGAAGGCGCGCTCGAACTCGACGCAGCGGCGCGTCTCCTCGTGGTCGAGCCGGGCCACGATCGCGGCGATGTCCTTGCGGTCGGTCTTCACCTCGAGGGCGAGGGCGCCCTGCGCGGGAGCCGGCAGCATGACCTTGATGTCCATCGCCTCGTGCGGGACGTCCGCGCGGCCGATGCGGCGCAGGCCGGCGAGCGCGATGACCATCGCGTCATACTCGCCTTCGGCGAGCTTGCGCAGGCGCGTGTCCACGTTGCCGCGCAGGGGGAGCAAAGCGACGCCGGGCTTGGCGGCGCTGAGCATCAGCTGACGCCGCAAGGAGGAGGTCGCGATGCGCGTGCCCGCCTTGACCTCGTTCCAGTCGAGGCCGGGGCGCGCCACGAAGGCGTCGCGCGGGTCCTCGCGCTCGGGATAGGCCGCGATCGACAGGCCGGCGGCGAGCACGGCGGGCAGGTCCTTGCAGCTGTGCGTCGCGAAGTCCACGCGACCGTCGAGGAGCGCCTCTTCGAGCTCCTTGATCCACAGGCCCTTGGCGCCCTGGGGCAGGAGCTTGGCCTTCTCCGGCGACGGCGCGCCGAACAGGTCGCCGCTGGTCTTGATGACGACCGTCTCGACCGTCAGCCCGGGATTGAGCTTCTCCAGCTGCCGCGCCGCCGCACCCGACTGCGCGAGCGCGAGAGGTGAGCCGCGCGTGCCCATTTTCAATGTCGCCATGCGCCCATTTTACTTATTTCCCCTTGATGATGGTGTCAGGCTTGTCGTTCTTTGCATAACTCTGCCGTCCATATCGGCTCATCGTACAGGGGGTGACGCGAAGCCATTCAGCCACGCGCACCGAAGGGTGACCGATGCGAACTGCTTCCTCAGCGACCAGCATTCGAGCCTCGATGACGGGAGGGCGGCGTTCGCGAGAACGGATCCGCTCGACGCTGACGCCGGTACGAGAGAAAATATCTCCGGCGATGTCGTCGAGCGGCCGGAGGATTTCCGTCTCCTTGCGAAGGAGAGAGGGTTCCAAACCCCCGGGCGTCCATGGATCGAACCCCTCCAGGTCGACGCCGGTATCGTTCCGCGCGTCATAGCTCGACCAGGGCCAGTCTTGAGGCCTAGCCACGAGGCACGCCCGGACGGGGTTCATATGGATATACCGGATCAAAGCGGTCAGATACCGGTCGTTGAGACAGATGTTCGCGTCGTGCCGTGCCTCGAAGAGATGTCCCGTGCGATTATACTTCGCGTTGAAATACTTGCAGTACCCTGTGAGCAGGCGCTGCATGATGGCCGAGAGAGGGACCTCGCCGACTTCGATCGCCAGGTGGAAATGGTTTGTCATCAGACAATAGGCGTGCAAGACCGCGCCGCATGCGCGAACACAGCGGTCCATCACATTGATGAAGGCTCTGCGATCGTTGTCGTCAACAACGATGGCGCGCCGATCGACTCCCCGCGAATAGGCGTGGTAAATAGCGCCGGAAAAATGAACCCGAGGTTTTCTTCCCATACCTACCATACGAATGAGACCCCTAAAAAGTTGCAGGAGCTATGCAAAGAACGACATGCCTGACACCATTTTTAATAAAATGCGCTCGATGCCTTCCCCCTCCTTGATGAAATGGGTCGAGATCGACCTGGGCGTGATCGCCGGCAACGCCGCGTGGATCAAGGCCCAGCTTCCCAAGGGAGCCGGCTTCGTCGCCGCGGTGAAGGCCGACGGCTACGGGCACGGCGCGGTCGAGGTGGCCCGCACCGCGCTCAAGGCCGGGGCCGAGCGCCTCGGCGTGCGCGACCTGAGCGAGGCCGCTCAATTACGCGCGGCCGGCATCAAGGCCCCGATCCAGATGCTCGCCCCTCTCCTGCCCGAGGACTCCGCCCAGGCCCTGAAGCTCGGCGTGATCCCGGTCATCGAGTCCCTCGCCCAGGCCAAGGCGCTCCACCGGGCCGCCAAGGGCGGGAAGCTCCGGCTCCAGGTGGACCTCGAGTTCGGCCTCGCGCGCTGGGGCCTGCCCCCGAAGGAGCTGCCCGCGCTCATGACGGCGCTCTCGAAGCTCCGGGGCCTGACGGTGGACGGCATCTCTGCGCACCTTGGCTACATGCCCGGGAAAAACGCCGTCGAGGCCGAGGAGAAGCTCGGCGCCTTCGAGCGCCTGACCGCCCCGTACAAGCGCCTGGACCCGGCCCTGCGTCTGCGCGCGGCGAACTCGACCGTGTTCATGGACTTCCCCCACCGTCGCTTCGACCTGGCCTGCGTGGGGAACCTGCTCTACGGCATCAACCGCTCGAAGGTCAAGCCGGCGGCGCTCAAGATGCCGTGGCGCTTCTTCGCGCGCGTGATCTCCGTGCGCCAGGCGGCCAAGGGCGCCTCGATCGGCTACGCCAGCGAGTACCTCGTGCCGCGACGCATGACCGTCGCCGCCTTGCCGGTCGGCTACGCCGACGGCCTGACGATGCAGCCCGCCGAGCGCCTGATCGGCCTCGGCGCGAGCCAGTCGTTCTGGGGCAAGAGGAACGGCGTGAACCTGCCGTTCGTCGGTCGCTGCGGCATCTCGCACACGCTCGTGGACGCGACCGGCCTTCCCGGGATAAAGCCCGGCGACGCCGTCGAGCTGCCCATCCGCCGCACCGCCGCGCGCGCCGTCCGCGTTTACACCTAGCGCGGCGCGCTACTGCAGGTTGTCGTTGTCCTCGCCGAAGGCCGGCGCGGGCTCGAGCTCGCCGTCGGTGGGAAGAGGCGCGGGAGCGTCCGGATCGTCGCCCGCCGCGGGCGAGGGGGCGTAGGCGCCGGTGGACGGCTTGACCGTGCCGTAGCCGCCGTCCGGCAGGGCCGTCGTGCCGAGCGTGTCGGTGGAGACCTCGATGACCGTAGGGCCCACGCGGTTCGGGTCGCAGTATTCCTTGGGCTCGGTGCCGGCGGCGAAGGCCTCGAGCAGCTTGTTGGCCTTCGGGCAGGCGGGCTGATAGAGGAGGCCCTGCGTCTTGTCGATCGTCGCGAAGACGATGCCCGACGGGGCCGGGAAGTCCCGCTTCGGGTACTCCTTGAGGATCTCGCCCATGATCTCGGTCCACCACGGCACGACGGTGGAGCCGCCGGTCCAGTCCTTGCGGCCGAGCGAGGTGAAGTCGTCGTAGCCCATCCAGGCGCCGGCGACGAGGTCGGGCGTGAAGCCGATGAACCAGGCGTCGCGGTTGTCGTTCGAGGTCCCGGTCTTGCCGCCGAGCGGCCGGCCGAGGCGGCTGGCGTGGGCGCCGGTGCCGCCCTGGACGACACCCTTCATCAGGTTGACGACGAGGTAGGCGAGTTGGGGCGTCATCGCCTCCTTCTCGGCCGGGAGATGGCCCTCGAGCTGCTTGCCGCTCGAATCCTCGGCCCGCTCCAGCGTGTACGGCGTGACCGCGATGCCGCCGTTGGCGAAGGCGCCGAAGGCGGACGTCATCTCGAGCGGGGTCACCACCGAGGCGCCGAGACCGAGCGCCGGCGCGGGCTCGAGGTCGGAGCGGATGCCCGCCCGATGGGCGAGCTCGACGACGAGCGGCGGGCCGACCTGGGTGATGAGGTTGATCGAGGAGATGTTGCGGGAGTTGGCGAGCGCCTTGCGCAAGGTGATGCGGCCCATGAACTTGCCGTCGTAGTTGTTGGGGACCCAGATCTTGAAGTCGGGCGAGGCGGCGAAGGGCTGGGTGGCGAGGTTGATCGAGTACTGGTCGGTCGCGCCCTCCAGCAGGCGCCAGTCGCGGCCGTCGAAGTAGAAGGCGAGCGGCGTGTCATCGATCATCGAGGCCGCGGTCATGCCGGAGCCGAGCGCGGCGGCCCAGACGAAGGGCTTGAAGGTGGAGCCGGGCTGACGCTTGGCCTGGGTCACGCGGTTGAAGTGCGAGTCGCGTCCGCCGATCATCGCGCGCACGGCGCCGGTCTTGATGTCGATGACGACAAAGGCGCCCTGGATCTTGGCCAGCGGGGCCGTGGAGATCTCGGGCGGCAGGGGCTCGCCGGTGGCGAGCAGCTCCTTGATCTTCTTCTCGTGCTCGACCGCGGCCTTGGCGTCGAACTCGGTCAGCGCCCGCTCCATGATCTCCTCGGCCTTCTTCTGCATGTCGAGGTCGAGCGTCGTGTGCACCTTCATGCCGCCGCGCCAGACCGCGGCGGTGCCGTATTTCTTCTCGAGGCGCCGGCGCACGTGCTCCACGAAGAAGGGGGCCTGCGAGTCGAAGCCCAGCGGCTTGACGAGCGGCACCGGCTGGGCGTTGGCGGCGTTCGCCTCGGCCAAGGTGACCAGCTTCTCGTCGAGCATGCGCTGGAGCACGACCGCGCGGCGCTTGCGCGCGTTCTCCGGCTTGAAGAAGGGCGAGTTGGCCCGGGGCGCGCGGATGAGGCCGGCGAGCAGGGCGCAGTCGGCCAAGGTCATCTCGGAGACCTCCTTGCCGAAGTAGTTCCGCGCCGCGGCCTGGGCGCCGTAGGCGCCCTCGCCGAAGTAGACCTGGTTGAGGTACAGCTGGAGGATCTCGGGCTTGGAGAAGTTGCGCTCGATCTCGAGGGCGAGGAGGACCTCGCGGATCTTGCGGGTGAACTTGCGCTCGGGCTTGAGGAAGATCTGCTTGGCGAGCTGCTGGGTGATGGTGGAGGCGCCCTGCACGACGCGGCGGGCGATGAGGTTGCGCACCGAGGAGCGCAGGATGCCCTTGGGCGAGATGCCCCAGTGCTTGAAGAAGGCGTCGTCCTCGACGGCGATGACGGCGTTCTGCAGATCGACCGGGATCTTCGACAGCGGCAGCAAGGCGCGCTTCTCGATGGACAGCTCGGAGATCACGGTGCCCTTGGAGTCGTAGACGCGGGTCGTCAGCGAGGGGGTGTAGTCCTCGAGGGTGTGGATCGGCGGCATCCCCTCGAGGAGCTTGCGCAGG
>Ga0255338_1003912_pt1 | contig 16649 bp, 20 predicted proteins | sample MeOH1_35cm_T4_19_FD_203715 | JGI IMG/M metagenome (GOLD analysis project Ga0255338, IMG submission 203715) | Sandy soil microbial communities from University of British Columbia, Vancouver, Canada - MeOH1_35cm_T4_195 | ecosystem: Engineered > Artificial ecosystem > Sand microcosm > Unclassified ...
TGCCGAAGCCGTTGATCAGCCGCTGGTAGGAGTCCTCCACGCCGGTGGCGGTCGCCAGGGCGTCCGCGTTGCCGGCGTCCAGGACCCCGCCGGGCAGCGAGGACGCGGCGACCTGCGAGGGGGTCGTGAGCGCGACCGCGAGGGTCCCGGCCGGGTCGGCCGGGTTGTAGCTGAAGAACGGCTGGCCGGGGTTGCCGGCGGCGTCGTACCCGGCCTGGTGCTGGGTGTTGATCTCGTCGGCGAGCTGTTTGGCCACCGCACCGAGCCCGGCGGAGTACGCCGGCAGCGTGGTGGTGAGCAGGTCGGTGACACCGCCGAGCTCGCCGGTCATGCCGGCCGGCACGGTGGTGGTCCCGCTGCTGTCGATGATCGCGTAGGTGATCGGGTTGCCGTCGCTGGCACCGGCGGGCGTGATGCCGGTCGCGATCTGCAGGCTGCCGGCGTTCTGGCCGGTCACCAGTGCGATGCCGTTGACGGTCACGTCGAAGCCACCGTCGGGACGCTGGGTGGTCTTCGCGCCGGTGAGCTCGGACAGGCGCATGGCCAGCTGGTCGCGCTTGTCGAGGAGCACGCCGGCGTCGCCGCCGTCGAGGCTCGCGATCGCGATGCTCCGGTTGGTCGCGGCCAGGTCGGAGGCGACGGTGTTGACCTCGGCGACGTCGGCGATCGCCCGGACCCGGAGGTCGCCGGACTCGGCGTCGATGTTGCGTGACTGGATCCGGATCGCGTCGGCCAGGGTCGCGGCGCGGCCGAGGACCTGGGCACGGGTGGCGTCGTTGCCCGGGTTGTTGGCCAGGTCGTGCCAGGCCGAGCGGAAGTCCGCGATCGCGGCGGCGACCCCGTTGTCGCCCGGCTCGCCGATCCCGCTCTCGACCCGCTCGAGCACCTTCTGCCGGATGTCGAGGTAGCTCTGGTTGCCGTGCTCGCGGCGCGCCCGTACGTCGAGCAGCGCATCGACCATCCGGTCGACGCCGGCCACCGCGACACCGTCGCCGGCACCGTCGTACCGGGACCACATCGCCGTCTGGACCGGAGCGCCCACCGTCTCGCCGTTCACCCGACGGCGGGCGTACCCCTCGGTGCCGACGTTGGCGATGTTGCCGCTGGCCACGTCCATCGCCACGCGGTTGTAGCGCAGCGCGGAGAGGGCGGTGTTCAGCGAGGCGAAGGTGCCGGCCATCTCACAGGCTCCAGTCGACCATGGGGCGCCGGGAGTCCGGCACGGAGACCGCCGAGCCGTCGGCGGCGTACGACTGCGGGCCGTCGCCGAGGCTCATCAGGGTCTCGCGGGCCGACCGGTAGCCGGTGGTGATCAGCTCCCGGTTGGCGTCGGCGAGGTCGACGATCTCGTGCGTCACCGTGGTGAAGGCGTCGTGGTGGTCGGCGAGGATGCTCTGCCACGGCTCCTCGACCAGGGCGGCGAGCGCACGCAGGCTCGGGTTGTGGTCCAGGCCCAGGCTGCGGGCCGCCTCGTCGGCGGCCACGGCGCGCAGGATCTCGGTCTCCCGGATCGTCTCCAGCACGCTCTCCACCTCCCGGGCGGCGCGGACCAGCCAGCGGGTGCGGCCCGTGGCCAGCACCATCTGCTCCTGCTCCAGCTTGAACAGGAGCGTCTCGAGCAGCTCACGCTCACGCCACAGGATCTGTGACAGCTTCTCCATGGTTGGCCCTTCGTCGACGGCTCCCGAGCGGAGTCCCTTGACCTGCCCATCGGCACGCGGAAGACGACCTGAAGGGTTTTCGGTCCGGAATCGCGGGCCGTCCTGATCCCAACGGGTCATGCGGACCAGGGCCGTAGGTCCCTACTTGTCGGACCGAGCGGCCAATACTCGGTTCAAACCCTATGAAATCGGACATTTCCCCCCAAGGGTTACGCCCATGAGGGACCACGACGACACCGAGCGCGACGAGCTGATCACCCGCCACATCCCCGTGGTGAGCCACATCGTGCGCGAGACCATGGGCCGGGTGCCCAGCCACGTCAACCGCGACGACCTCACCTCCGCGGGGCTCGCCGCACTCGTGCAGGCCAGCAAGTCGTTCGACGCCGAGCGCGGTGTGCCGTTTGCGCGGTACGCCGCCACCCGGGTCCGCGGTGCCATCCTCGACGAGCTGCGGGGCATCGACTGGGCGTCGCGCTCGGTCCGGCGCCGGGCCCGCGACCTCGACGCCACCCGGGCCCAGCTCGCCGGCATCCTCGGCCGCACCCCGTCGGCGCAGGAGGTGGCCGACGCGGTCGGCATGACCCTGGCCGAGATCGCCCAGAACGACGACGACATCGCCCGCGCCCAGGTGCTCTCGCTCCAGGGTGCCCAGGACGCCTCGCTGGACGACGTCCTGCCCTCGGCCGGGCCGACGCCCGAGCAGCTGGTCGAGCACCGGGAGCGGCTCACCTACCTGGTCGAGGCCGTCGCCGAGCTGCCGGACCGGCTGCGCATCGTCGTCTCCGACTACTTCCTCGAGGAGCGCCCGATGGCGGAGATCGCCGCCGAGCTGGGCGTCACCGAGTCCCGGGTCTCGCAGATGCGGGCCGAGGCGCTCGTCCTCCTTCGCGACGCCCTCAACCACGAGCTCGACCCCACGCAGCTCGAGCCGCACGCCCGCCCCCAGGGGTCGGCGGCCCGGCGCCGCGAAACCTACTTCGCGGCGGTTGCGGCCCGGCACGCCGCCTCGGTGCGCCGGCCGGTCGGCCTGGCCGCGCTCGACGAGTCCGCCTGAAGAAGGCCCGAGAAGCAGCCTGGGAGGCGGCCCGGAGAAACGGGCCGGAGAAACGGGCCGAAAACTCGCGGAGAAATCCCTCAAGGCTGGTGCCGTACCGCCGATGAGTACGGCACGGAACCCAAGGACGGGTTCCAGCACCTGACTCACAACCATGGAAGGAACCATCATGAGTCTTCGTATCAACCAGAACACCGAGGCCTTCAACGCCTACCGCAACCTGTCGGTGACCCAGGGGCAGATGTCCAAGTCGCTGGAGAAGCTGTCCAGCGGTTACCGGATCAACCGGGCCGCCGACGACGCCGCCGGTCTGGCCATCTCCGAGGGCCTGCGCTCGCAGGTCGGTGGCCTCAAGGTCGCCGTCCGCAACGCCCAGGACGGTGTCTCGGTCGTGCAGACGGCTGAAGGCGCGCTCACCGAGGTGCACGCGATCCTGCAGCGTGTCCGCGACCTGTCCGTCCAGGCAGGCAACGACTCCAACAACGCCGCCGCGCGCGCCAACATCAAGACCGAGATCGACAGCCTCGGTGACGAGCTCACCCGGATCGGCACCGCCACCGACTTCAACGGCACCAAGCTGCTCGACGGATCGGCGAACCTGACCTTCCAGGTCGGCGCCTCCGACGTCGCCGCGGAGTCGCAGGTCGCGGTCAACCTCACCACCATCGACGTGACCGCGATCGGCACCGCCGTGAAGGCGCTCAACGTCTCGACGGCCGCCAACGCGCTGACGTCGATCACGACGGTCGACACCAACATCAGCACGGTGTCCACCGAGCGCGCGAAGCTCGGTGCGTCGCAGAACCGGTTCGAGCACACCATCAACTCGCTCAACGTGGCGGTGGAGAACCTGTCCGCCTCGGAGAGCCGGATCCGCGACACCGACATGGCCTCGGAGATGATGAACTTCACCCGCAGCCAGATCCTGTCGCAGGCCGGTACGGCGATGCTCGCGCAGGCCAACTCTGCCCCGCAGAGCGTCCTGCAGCTGCTCCGCGGCTGATCGCTCACCCGCTGATCAGCACCAGGCAGTGACAGCCCCGGCGGGGGACGAGTCCAGACTCGCCCCCCGCCGGGGTCCGTTCCACCACACGTCAGGAAGGGCACGAGATGGCGACCGCATCGATCAGCGGGTTGGTCAGCGGCCTCGACACCGCGAGCATCATCGACCAGCTGATGCAGCTGGAGACCGTGCCCCAGAACAAGCTCAAGACCAACCTCGGCATCGAGCAGACCAAGCTCAAGAACCTCCAGGCGCTCAACGCCAAGGTCGCCGCCCTCACCACCCAGGCCCAGGCCCTCGCGGCCGGTACCGGGTGGGGTGCGCTGACGGCGACCTCCTCCAGCTCCGCGGTGACCGTGTCCACCACCACCGGCACCGCCAGCGGGTCCTTCACGTTCACCGTCGGCCAGACTGCCGCCGCCCACCGGCTCACCTTCGCCAGCACCGCGGCCGGCACCGACGTCGTCGTCAGCGGCGGTACGACGGTGAAGCTCACCCAGGCCGGCGTCACCCAGACCCTCGACACCGGCGACGGCTCCCTCGACGGCCTGGTCACCGCGCTGAACGGCGCCGGCACCGGCGTCTCCGCCGCCAAGGTCAAGCTCGACGACGGCAGCTACCGCCTGGTCGTCAACGCCGCCCAGACCGGCGCGGCGGGGGCTTTCACCCTGACCAACGCCGACGGCTCCGACCTCCTCGGCGGCGCGACGGTCGACGCCGGCCGGGACGCGGCCATCACGATCGGGGCGGGCACCATCCACTCCGCGACGAACACGTTCTCCGGCGTCATCCCGGGCGTGGACCTCACGGTGTCCTCGGCCGCCGTCGGGACCAGCGTCGACGTCACCGTCGCCAAGGACACCGCGTCGGTCACCGGCACGGTGAAGTCGCTGGTCGACTCGATCAACGCCACCCTGGCCCAGATCGACTCGCTGACGGCGTACAACCCGACGACGAAGACCTCCGGCCCCCTGGCCGGCGACGCCGGCGTGCGCGCGCTCCGCAACCAGCTGCTCAACGCCATCTACCCCGCCGACGGTACGTCGATCGCCGACGTCGGCATCCAGACCGACCGCTACGGCAAGCTCGTCTTCGACGAGGCGACCTTCAGCTCGGCGTACGCCGCGGACCCGGCCAGGGTCGCCGCGAAGTTCACCAGCGGCGCGGTCGACGGCTTCGCCGCCCGGGTCGCGAGCGTGGCCGACGCCGCGAGCAACAAGTACTCCGGCACCATCACCGCGGCGATCACCGGCCGTGGCACCACGATCAGCCGCATCCAGGACAGCATCGACGACTGGGACCAGCGGCTCGAGCTGCGCCGTACCACCCTGCAACGCACGTTCACCGCGCTGGAGACGGCGTTGAGCAAGATGAACAGCCAGTCGAGCTGGCTCAGCGGCCAGCTCAGCGCACTGGGCAACTCACAGGGAAGCTAAGGAAGGCACCCTCGATGATGAACAACGCACGTGCGGCCTACATGGATGCATCCGTCGCGACGGCCAGCCCGGCCCGCCTGCTGGTGATGCTCTTCGACCGGCTCGTCCTCGACGTGCAGCGGGGCCTCGACGCCCAGCGCCGCGGCGACTTCCAGGAGACCCACCGTCAGCTGACCCATGCGCAGGACATCGTGCTGGAGCTGCAGTCGAGCCTGCGCGCCGACGAGTTCAAGGGCGGCTACGACCTCGCCGCGCTGTACAGCTTCCTGCACCGGCAGCTCGTGATGGCCAACATCCGCAAGGACGCCGTGATCACCGACGAGGTGCTCATCCTGGTCACCGACCTGTGCGACGCGTGGCGGCAGGCGGCGCTGCAGTGCGCCACCGAGCAGAGCGCCTGAGCCCGTGAACGACCACACGATCCGCGCGATCTGGGAGGTCGAGCTCGACCGGCTCGAGCTCGACGTCCTGCGCGCCGAACGCCTGCTCAAGGGGCTGGACGCGGTGCCCGCCGAGCCGTGGAACCCGCCGGCGGTGCCCGGCCAGATGCCGGCCGACCTGGCCGTGCGCGCGCAGCACCTCCTCGACCGCCAGGAGCGCGCGACCGCCGACCTCCGCAGCGCGCTGGACACCGCCCAGCGGCAGCTCGCCTACGGCGACCGCGTCGCCGAGGCGGTCGGTCCCGGCCCCTCCGCCCCGGTCTACCTCGACCTCGAGGCCTGAGCCCCGGTACGCCGAGCGGGCGGTTGCGTACGCGGTTTCGGCGCTGACAGGGCGGTTGCGTGCGCCGTCGGACGTACGCAACTGCCCGCTCAGCAGCATTTCGCCGTACGCCACCACCCGCTCGGCGGCATTTCGCCGTACGCCACCACCCGCTCAGCAGCATTTCGCCGTACGCCACCACCCGCTCGGCGGCATTTCGCCGTACGCCACCACCCGCTCAGCGGCATTTCGCCGTACGCCACCACCCGCTCAGCAGCATTTCGCCGTACGCAACCGCCCGCTCAGCGGGCTCTCAGGCGCCGAGGGCGGCGGCGAGCTTGCCGGCGATCGCGTCGAGCGGGAGCACGTCGTGTGCGAGCCCGGCGCCGGCCACCGAGCCGGGCATGCCCCAGACCACGGACGTGGCCTGGTCCTGTACGACGATCCGGGCGCCCTGCTCGGCGAGGAGGCGGCAGCCGGCCAGCCCGTCCTGTCCCATGCCGGTGAGCACCAGCGCGAGGGACCGGCCGCCGTAGACCTGCGCCGCGGAGCGGAACAGCGTGTCGACCGCCGGACGGCAGAAGTTCTCCGGCGGCCCGTCGTCGATCGCGGCCCGGACGATGCCACCGGCGCGGCGCAGCACCAGGTGGTGGCCGCCCGGGGCGACCAGCACCTCCCCCGGGCTGAGGACGTCGCCGTCCTGCGCCTCCCGGACCCGCAGCGGGGACACCCGGTCGAGACGCTCGGCGAACATCGCCGTGAACAGTGGCGGCATGTGCTGGACGACGACCACGGGCACCGGCAGCGTCGCCGGCAGGTCCTCCAGGACCCGCGAGAGCGCGTCGGGCCCGCCGGTCGAGCAGCCGACGAGGAGGACCTCAGGCCGGCTCGCGGCCGGCGCGGCGGTGCGGACCGGCGGCGCCGGGGCCGCCGCGACGACGCGGCGGACGCCGGTGAGCGCCTTGATCTTCGGGATCACCTGCTCGCGCACGCTGGCCATGCTCTCGGCCATGTTCGTGGTGTTCGACGGCTTCGTGACGAAGTCGGAGGCGCCCAGCGAGAGCGCCTCGAGCGTCTTGGTCGCGCCCTTCTCGGTGAGCGTGCTGAACATGATGATCGGCAGCCGGGGGTGGCGGCGCCGGATCGCCTCGAGCGCGCCGAGCCCGTCGAGGACCGGCATCTCGATGTCGAGGGTGACCGCGTCGGGCAGCAGCTCGTCGACCAGGCCGATGGCCTCGCGGCCGTTGACCGCCGTGCCGACGACCTCGACGTCGGGGTCGAGGCTCAGTGATGTCGTCACCAGACGGCGCACCACGGCGGAATCGTCGACGACGAGCACTCGGATCACGGGTTGCCCATCGGCACGGGGGACCGGCTCCTGAGCGCGACCTCACGGAGTTTCTGCTCAGGATCCGCCCACGCCGACCGATGGATCCGCCGTGACGATTTCCCAGTCGAGCTTCGCGTTCGTCTCCGACCTGGCGCGCCGCGAGACCGCCATGCTGTACGACGCCGGCAAGGAGTACCTGGTCGAGGCCAGGTTGCTGCCGCTCGCCCGCGCGGCCGGCTGTGCGGACGTGGACGCCTACGTCACCCGCCTGCGGATCGACCAGGCCGAGCGGGCCAAGGCGCTCGACGCGCTCACCATCAACGAGACGTCGTGGTTCCGCGACAACGCGCCGTACCAGGCCTTCACCGAGAAGCTCCTGCCGGACGTCCTTGCCGCACGTGCGCACGTGCGGCACGTGTCGATCTGGTCGGCGGCGTGCTCCAGCGGCCAGGAGGCCTACAGCCTCGCGATGCTGCTGGACCAGCACCTCCCGGCCGGGTGGACCGCACAGATCCTCGCCACGGACGTGTCCCCGACGATGCTCGCGCGGGTCGATGCCGGGCGCTACAGCCAGGTCGAGATGAACCGCGGACTGCCGGCCACCTCGCTGGTGAAGTACTTCTCCCGGGTGGGCAGCGAGTGGGAGGTGTCCGCGGAGCTGAAGCGGATGGTCCGCACCCAGCACCTCAACCTGGCCGCGCCGTTCCCGTTGCTGCCGACCTTCGACATCGTCTTCCTGCGCAACGTGCTCATCTACTTCGACATGGAGACCAAGCGGGACATCCTCCAGCGGGTGCACCGGATCGTCGCGCCGGACGGGTACCTCCTGCTGGGCTCGTCCGAGACCACCCTGGACATGGACGACCACTGGGGCCGTGAGGCCCACGGCCGCGTCCAGGTGCACCGTCCGGCCACCACCACCCGAGCCACCACGGCGACCGCCGTCGGCTGGCACCCGACCGCCATGACGGGAGCCTGATCCATGCACGCGCTGATCATCGACGACTCACGGGCGATGCGGAGCATCCTGCGCCGCATCGTCACCGACCTCGGCTTCGAGACGCTGGAGGCCGGCCACGGCCAGGAGGCCCTCGACCACCTCGAGGCCGGTCGGGTGCCCGACCTCTGCCTGATCGACTGGAACATGCCTGTGATGGACGGCTACACGTTCGTCACCAAGGTCCGGGAGAACCCCGACTGGCGCGACGTCACGCTGATGATGGTGACCACGGAGAGCGAGCACGGCCAGATCGTGCGTGCGCTCGCCGCCGGCGCCCATGAGTACGTCATCAAGCCGTTCACCCCCGACGCGATCGTGGACAAGCTCGAGCTCCTCGGCCTGGTCCAGGGAGGAGTCCCCGCATGAGCACCGTGGTCGAACCGACCCTCACCGACGTCCAGATGGTCGTCGAGGAGGTGTGGAACAGCTTCCTCGGCGGCGAGGACCCGCTGGTGGTCGGCGCCCCCGGCGAGGTGCCCACCGGCTGGTCGGCCGCAGTGACCGTCACCGGCGCCTGGGAGGGCATGGTCAGCGTCGAGCTCCCGGCCGGCACGGCCGAGGAGGTCTGCCGGCGGATGCTCGGTGTCGAGGAGACCCACGACGAGGACGTCGCCGACGCGGTCGGCGAGCTCGTCAACATGATCGGCGGCAACGTGAAGAGCCTGATGCCCGGGCCCAGCGTCCTGTCGCTCCCCGTCGTCGCCGCGGGCAGAGTCGCCCGTTCGTCCGACACGACCGAGGTGTGCCGGATCGACGCCTGGTGGGCCGGCGCGCCGCTCCAGGTGTGCGTCCACGTGCACCGCGGTCACTGACCAGACCCGTCAGCTTCGTCCTCAGCCCTTAAGGAACGAACCATGAAGATCCTCGTCGCCGACGACAGCCGCGTCATGCGCCAGATCGTCATCCGCACCCTGCGCCAGGCCGGGTACGCCGGCCACGACATCGTCGAGGCCGAGAACGGCCGGCAGGCCCTCGACCTCGTGCACAGCGAGTCGCCCGACCTCGTGCTCTCCGACTGGAACATGCCCGAGATGAACGGCATCGACCTCCTCGCGGCCCTGCGCTCGGCGGGGTCCACGGTGCCGTTCGGCTTCGTGACCTCCGAGGGCTCCCCCGACATGCGCGCCCGCGCCTCCGCCGGCGGTGCGCTGTTCCTGATCGCCAAGCCGTTCACGCCCGAGGCCTTCGACGAGGCCCTGGCGCCGGTCCTGAAGGGCTGAGGATGTCGTCGTACCTGCCGGTGCCGAAGGAGATCCGCGACCTGCTGACCGATCTCCTCGGCCGCGAGATCAGCCTGTCGCCGAGCGCCCCGCTCGCGCCGACACCGAAGAACCCCTGCACCGTCGGCGTCTACGTCGACGATCTTCTCCAGGTCACCGCGCTGGTCGCGTTCGACCTGCCGCTCTCCGCGCACGCGGGAGCCGCGATCGGGCTCGTGCCGGTCGCGGCGGCCGAAGCCGCCGTCGAGGAAGGCCGGCTGGCCGACACGCTGCGCGACAACGTCTACGAGGTTCTGAACATCGCGGCGTCCCTCTTCAACACCGAGGGCGCGACGCACCTGCGGCTCTACGACGTGCACCACGCCGGCGACCCCGTGCCCGGGGACATCCTCGCCAAGGCACTGACGCTGGGCCGTCGTGAGGACCTCGCCCTCGAGGTCCCGGGCTACGGCTCCGGCAAGCTCTCGGTGGTCCTCGTCCGTTAGGACAATTCGTTGGGGCTGAAGGTCCCGACCCGCCGGTATCCCTCAGGACCGATCCCCCGGGGCCGAACAACTCTGCGAGCAAGGACAGCTCGTTCCCCCGCCGACGGATCGGCACCGCCCACGTTGCCTTTCGGAGGCTCGCCTTGTCCTTCGCCGTGTCCGACGCCGTCAGCCACGTGCTGGCCTCGGCCCTCGACGGTGTGTCCCTGCGCCAGCGGGTGATCGCCGACAACATCGCGAACGTCGACACCCCCGGCTTCCGGGCGTCGAGCGTCGACTTCGAGACCCAGCTCAAGGCCGCGATCAGCGACGGCAGCCTCGCGGACGGGACGGCCGACACGATCACCGCGACCAGCTCACCCACCGACACCCCGGTGGGCGCCAACGGCAACAACGTCGACCTGCGCAAGGAGACGATGGCAGCGGTGCAGAGCCAGTTCCAGTACCAGATCCTCACCCGCGCGGTGAACGACCGCTTCAACCTCGTCAAGACCGCGGCGGCGGGCGTCTGATGGGCGCCTTCGACATGCTCCGGATCGCGAACACCAGCCTGGGCTTCCATCAGACCTGGCTGGACTCGCTGGCGAACAACATCGCCAACATCAACACCGCGGTGCCGACCACCCAGAACGCCTTCCAGGCCCAGATGGTGATCGCGAAGGCCCGTCCCGACGGCGGCGTCGACGTGGCCGGCATCGCCCTGTCCGACCCGCAGGGCCGCGTCGTCAACGACCCGGAGAGCTCGCTCGCCGACGCCGAGGGCAACGTCCGGCTCCCAGAGGTCGACCTGGCCAGCCAGATGAGCCAGCTGGTGATGGCCCAGCGCGGCTTCCAGGCCTCGGTCCAGGTCACCAAGGACGCGCAGGACACCTACAGCTCCGCACTCCAGATCGGACGGTCCTGACCATGAGTGTCTCCGGCATCGAGTCCCTCGGCTTCACGCCGTACGTCGCACCGAAGATCGGTACGACGGACGCGGCGAACCTCTCCACGGGGACGACCGACGTCACCGGATCGGGCAAGGCGTTCGGCAGCCTGGTCCTCGACGGCCTCGACAAGCTCGAGCGGGTGCAGGACACCAGCGACCAGCTCGCGGTGAAGGCGGCGACCGGTGACCTGACCGCGATCCACGACTACACGATCGCCGCCACCGAGGCCAACGTCACGACGCAGCTGACCGTCGCGGTCCGCAACAAGGCCGTCGAGGCGTTCAACGAGATCATGCGGATGCAGGTGTGATGAAGACCGACTCGATGAAGGACGGCATCACGCGCGCCGCGGCGCGCTACCAGCGCACGTTCATGGCGTTCACGACCGGCCAGAAGGTCGTCGCCGTCGTCGGCACGCTCGCGCTCCTGCTCGCCGGCTTCATGATCTTCCGGTGGGCCTCGACGCCCAGCTACGCCCCGCTGTACAGCAACCTCTCGTCGTCCGACGCCTCCGCCGTGGTGGACAAGCTCGACGCCCAGGGGGTGCCCTACAAGCTCACCAACGGCGGCGCGACCATCATGGTGCCGAAGGACAAGGTGTACTCGTCGCGGATCAGCCTGAGCGGCCAAGGCCTGCCGAGCAGCTCCGACAGCGGCTACTCGATCCTCGACAAGCAGAGCCTGTCGACCTCGCAGTTCCAGGAGCAGACGAACTTCAAGCGGGCGATGGAGAGCGAGCTCTCCAAGACCATCGAGGCGCTGAACGGCGTCCAGACCGCGGTCGTCCACCTCGCCCTCCCGGAGAAGCAGGTCTTCGCCGACAAGCAGGACCCGGCGACGGCGTCGGTCCTGGTGTCGACCAAGCCGGGAACGACGCTCGGCGCCGAGCAGGTGCAGGCGATCGTCAACCTGGTCGCCTCGTCGGTCGACGGGCTCGAGCCCGACAAGGTGACCGTCGCCGACTCGGCCGGGCACGTGCTCTCCGCCAGCGACGGCACGTCCGGACTCGCCGCGAGCACCCGCAACCAGCAGGTCGAGGACTACCAGAGCGAGATGAACAATCGCGTCCAGGCGATGCTCGACCGCGTCCTGGGCCCGGGGAACTCGACGGTCGCCGTGACCGCGAACCTCGACTTCGACAAATCCGTCACCGAGACCAAGAACTACACGTACAACAAGCAGAACGTGCCGCTGTCGGAGACCAAGAACGTCGAGAAGTACAACGGCATCGGTGCGGGATCGGCGCTGACCGGCGTGGTCGGCCCCGACGGACAGATGGACAGCACCGGCACCGCCGGTGGCAACGGCAACGCCCAGTACGAGAAGTCCTCCGAGACCTCCGACAACGCCGTGGACACCAAGGTCGAGCACCGCGAGACCGCTCCGGGCAGTGTGCGGAACCTCCACGTCGGCGTGGTCCTGGACGCCGCCACCGCGCGGGCGATCGACCCGAACGAGATCCAGACGCTGATCGCAAGCACGGTGGGCATCGACCCCGCCCGTGGCGACACCGTGCAGGTCTCGTCGCTGCCGTTCAACCGCACCACCGAGAAGGCCGCCAAGGCCGAGCTTGCCGCGGCGGCCAAGGCGGACGCGAGCGCCCGGCAGTGGACGCTGATCCGCAACAGCGGCCTGGCCGTGCTGATCGCCCTGATCGTGCTCCTGGCCTGGCTCAGGGGCCGCAAGCGGGCGCGGGACCGGGCCGACGCCACGTCGTACGTCGTGGAGCAGCTGCGCCAGGAGGCCCTGGAGCGGGCCGCTGCCCAGGCAGCCCTCGAGCCCTCGCCGGCTGTGCTCGCCCTCGAGACGATGGAGCACTCCGAGGCCGACGAGATCCGCGACGAGCTCGCCGCCCTGGTCGAGCGGCAGCCCGAGGACGTCGCCGCCCTGCTGCGCGGCTGGCTCGTGGAGCCGCGCGGATGAGCGCCATGGCCGGCACCCTCGCCGGGCTCGGTGTGCGCAAGGCCGCGATCCTGCTGATCCAGCTCGGCCGCGACCGCGCGTCGGAGGTGATGGGCCACCTGTCCGACACCGAGGTCGAGGCGATCTCGGCGGAGATCGCCCGGCTCGAGTCGATCAGCAGCGCCGAGACCGAGCAGGTGCTCAGCGAGTTCCGCGACATGATGACCGCGCGGGCGCACATCGCGCAGGGCGGCCTGAACTTCGCGCAGAGCCTGCTCGAGCAGTCGCTCGGGCCGGAGCGGGCCGCGGAGATCATGGAGCGGGTCAAGGCCGCGGCGGTACAGATGCCGTTCCAGTTCCTGCACCGCGCCGATCCCGCCCAGCTGCGCTCCTTCATCGTCGACGAGCACCCGCAGGTGATCGCCCTGGTGCTGGCGCACATGACCCCGGACAAGGCGTCGCTGCTGCTCTCCGGCCTGCCGCCCGCCCAGCAGGCCCAGGTGGCGCACCGGATCGCAGTGATGGACCGCACGTCGCCGGAGATCATCCGCGCCGTGGAGAGCACCCTGGAGCGGAAGCTCTCCTCGATGCTGCAGCCGGCCGAGATGTCGCGCGTCGGCGGCGTCGACCCGCTGGTGAACATCATCAACCGGTCCGACCGCTCGACGGAGCGGCAGATCGTCGACGGCCTCGAGGCGCTCGACGCCGCGCTCGCCGACGAGGTGAAGAGCCGGATGTTCATGTTCGAGGACATCGTGAGCCTCGAGGACCGCTCGGTGCAGCTGGTGCTGCGCCAGGTCGAGGGCAACGAGCTCGCGCTGGCGCTCAAGGGCGTGCCGGACCCGGTCCGCGACAAGATCACCAGCAACCTGTCCTCCCGCGCGGCCGAGAACCTCGTCGAGGAGGTCGAGCTGCTCGGTGCGGTGCGGCTGACGCAGGTCGAGGAGGCCCAGCAGTCGATCATCCGGACCATCCGCCAGCTCGAGGAGCAGGGCCAGATCATGGTCCGGCGAGGGAGCGACGATGAGTTCGTCGTCTGAGGTGGGTGCGACCGTGGTCGAGCCCGGTCGAGACCTCACCCCGCTCGCCACGCCCGAGCTGCGCACCGGCGTGTGGACCCGGTTCGGCGCCAGCAGCGTGCTCGGCGATGCAGTCACCGAGGAGACCCTGGCCCGGCTCGCCGAGAGCACCCGCACCGCGGCCCGGTCGCAGGGGTACGCCGTCGGGTGGGCCGAGGGGCAGCGAGCCGCCCGCGAGCAGGCCCGCGTCGAGGCCGAGGCTACCGAGGCCGCCCGGATGGAGGCCGAGGCCGAGCGCGAGCAGGAGCACCGGGCCGCGGTCGCCGCGCTGGAGCTCGCCGCCGCGCGCCTGCACGAGGCGGTCGCCGGCATGGCCGCGACCGTCGAGGAGCAGGCGACCGGGCTCGCCTGGGACCTGACCCGCGAGCTGGTCGGCCACGAGCTGCGCAACGTCACCGGTCCCGACGTCGTACGCCGCGCGCTGCAGCTGACCCCCACCGAGACGGTCGTGCGGCTGCGCCTGCACCCCGACCACGTGGCCGACCTGACCACGGCCGACCTCGCCGACCTCGCCGAGCAGGGGACCGTCGTCGCCGCGGACCATGCCCTCGGCTGGGGCGACGCCCTGGTCGAGACCGACGAGCACGTCGTCGACCTGCGCGTCCGGACCGCCCTCGACCGCGTCCGGGAGGCGCTGGCGTGAGCACCCTCACCGGCTACGTGCGTCACCGCGCCCTGCGCGCCGCCGCACCCCTCCAGCTCGGCCGCGTCGTCGAGCTGGTCGGCCTGCACCTTCTCGTCACCGGGCTGCCGGCCGCGGTCGGCGACCTGGTCGAGATCGAGGGTCCGGAGCCGGCCCTCGCCGAGGTCGCGGCCAGCGGACCGCGAGGGCTGGTCTGCCTGCCGCTCACCCGCACCTCCGGGATGCAGGTCGGTGCCCTGGTGCGGCACACCGGCGGTCCGCTGCAGATCCACGTCGGCGACGAGCTGCGCGGCCGGGTCCTGGACGGCCTCGGGCGGCCGGTGGACGGCGGCCCGTCGCTCTCCCACCTCCCGCAGGTCACCGTCGAGCACGCTGCTCCGTCGGCGCTCAGCCGCCCCCGGATCGACCACCAGCTCGGCCTCGGTGTGCGTGCCCTCGACGCCCTGGTGCCGTGCGGTCGCGGGCAGCGGCTCGGCATCATGGCCGGCTCCGGGGTCGGCAAGTCGAGCCTGCTCTCGATGGTGGCCCGCGGCACCGACGCGGAGGTCTCCGTCATCGCCCTGGTCGGCGAGCGTGGCCGCGAGGTGCGCGAGTTCCTCGACAACGACCTCGGCCCGGAGGGACTCGCGCGCTCGGTGGTCGTGGTCGCCACCAGCGACGCCCCGCCGGTCGAGCGGCTGCGGGCCGCGTTCGTCGCCACCCGGATCGCGGAGTCCTTCCGTGACGCCGGGCGCCACGTGGTGCTGATGATGGACAGCCTCACGCGCGTCGCGATGGCCCAGCGGGAGATCGGCCTGTCCGCCGGCGAGCCGCCCGCGACCCGCGGGTACCCGCCCAGCGTCTTCGCGCTCCTCCCCCGGCTGCTCGAGCGTGCCGGCACCTCACCGCACGGCAGCATCACCGGCCTCTACACCGTGCTCGTCGAGGGCGACGACCTCCAGGACCCGGTCGGCGACACCGCCCGGTCCATCCTCGACGGCCACGTGGTCCTCTCCCGCCGGCTGGCGACCTCGGGCCACTTCCCCAGCGTCGACGTCCTCGAGTCGATCTCCCGGACCACCGGCGCGGTGACCGCGGGCAGCCAGCGCGAGGACGCGAGCGCGCTGCGCCGCATGCTCGCCGCCCACCGCGACGTCCGCGAGCTGGTCGAGATCGGCGCGTACGTCGCCGGCGCCGACCACGACGCCGACCGGGCGCTCGCCCTGATGCCGCAGATCGACGAGTACCTCCGCCAGCCGATGGACGAGTCGACACCGCTGGCCGAGACCTGGTCACGACTCCACGCACTGGTGGCCTCATGACCGCCGGGACAGGGCGCGACGCCGGGATGCTCGCCGTCGCACGGGTGCGCGGCGTCCGAGAGCAGGACAGCCGGGTCGGCCTCCAGCAGGCGCTGGGCGAGCAGCGCGGGCACGAGCGCCGCGCCGCCGGTCTCCGGCAGCAGATCGAGCAGGCGGGCACGTTCGGCGCCGGCTCGGCCGGGTCCTTCCTCGCCCTCCGGGCCTCCCTCGACGCGCTCGGCGCAGCGCTGCACGCCGCCGAGGAGCAGGGTGCGGCCAGCCGCCGGATCAGCGAGGCGGCGTACGAGCGCTGGCAGCTGGACCGGGCCCGGCTGGCGGCCGTCGAGATGCTGATCGAGCGCCGGGCCTCGGCCCGCCGGGCCGAGGCGGCCCACCGGGAGGCTCGCGAGCTCGACGAGATCGCCGTCCAGCTGTGGCAGCGCCGTGAGGCCGCCGCGGCCGAGGAGGGCCACCGATGAGCGTCACCGACGTCACCGCCCGGATCCAGCAGATCCAGTCGCAGCTGGCCCTGCTCACACCCGCGGCCACGAGCGCCACCGGGGCGACCGACTTCGCGGCCGCCCTGGACGCGACGTCGACCGACCGGGTGGCGGCGCCGGGCACCGGGAGCGCCGCCGGCCAGGCCGTCGTCGACGAGGCGAAGAAGTACCTCGGCCTCCCCTACGTCTGGGGCGGCACCGACCCCAGCAAGGGCCTGGACTGCTCCGGGCTGGTCCAGGTGGTCTACAAGAACCTCGGGTACGACCTGCCGCGGATCTCTGCCGACCAGGCCCGCGCCGGGCGCCCGGTGGCCAGCCTCGCCGACGCCCAGCCGGGCGACGTGCTGGCGTGGGACAACTCCAGCCGCAACAACGGCGCCGACCACGTCGCGATCTACATCGGCGGCGGCAAGATGATCGAG
>Ga0255338_1003913_pt1 | contig 16636 bp, 16 predicted proteins | sample MeOH1_35cm_T4_19_FD_203715 | JGI IMG/M metagenome (GOLD analysis project Ga0255338, IMG submission 203715) | Sandy soil microbial communities from University of British Columbia, Vancouver, Canada - MeOH1_35cm_T4_195 | ecosystem: Engineered > Artificial ecosystem > Sand microcosm > Unclassified ...
TATGACGTGTTCTTTCTGGATGCGAATGTTGGTTTTGCGTCTTCGCTAAATTCAAATCTCGACTCACTCTACCTTTATCAAACAACAAACAGTGGCGCTACGTGGACATTTGTTTCTGCACATGGCGGCCCTTATAATATCTTTTTTCCTGAATTGTATTTCATTTCAACTACTATTGGCTTCACAACTTTCGATGCAGGCATTCTGAAAACGACCGATGGAGGAGTTACGTGGAATGTAGTGTTCACTGATCCAAACACCGATGTTTGGAATTCGATGTCATCTCCCGACGGAGTAAATATTTTCGGTGGGGGTATGATGGGATGGATGTATATCTCATCCAATACCGGATCATCATGGACTGCAAATACCCAACTCACCTATCCTGGCTACGGAATGTATTTTGATTCTCCGACCCACGGTTTTTACTGTGGTGGCGACGGTCTCGGAAGCGGTGCCATTGAAGTAACAACCAACGGTGGTGGAACATGGTCTCCTGCTTATACCGGAAACTCATTCTGGTGCATGGACTTTCCTTCTTCTTCGCGTGGATATGTCGGCGGAACGAATGGTGTTGTGGTGCGCTACGATGCCGGTCCGCAATCCACAACCGATAATTCTGTTTCTCAGGTAAGCCTCTATCCAAACCCCGCAACAGATTTTATCACCATTGAAAATGTGGAAGTCGGTGCTGTGATCACGATTACAAATAGTCTTGGGCAACTTGTGAAAACGGGAATAGCAGAAAGTAACAGTATTCTAATTGACATTCGTAAACTCGCTGAAGGAATTTACCTCTGTTCGGTTGTTTCCGGCGTCCGTGCTCTGTCGGAAAAAGTTGTGATTCAGTAAGATGACTGTATTCATTTCTTTTACGTCTGAAACTGCAAATTGAGTATCAAGATTTTCAAAGTCTTAGTCAGGTAATTTATTTTGATGGAATTGAATCAGGATGCTGCTGTTTAGTAATTCGTGATGCCAAACATGAAGAAACGATTAAATTGATCGGTGAATGATTTTTGGGGATCAAAACTCCGCGCTCGGATACACTAAACTTCAAGGTCGTGTAAAAATCAATCTTATATCCTTCGGACTCTCCATACTTTTTATTCTGGTTACAAATAGTGCATTTTCAAGAATCCATGACGATTCGACTTCGGTTCGAAATTCCAGTATTATCGCGTATGTGGAAGCATTGTTTGGAAAAACAGGAGTGATTCATAAATAATCAGTCAGAAAATGAAACGACTTGGATCATTAGTAACAGGAATTCTTTTCATCATAAATGCTCACGCACAAGTGTCAGTTGACAGCTCTTCTCATAAGAATTTTCGAGTAGCTACTTCAATAGATTTCATGGGCATTGGTTATCACGGCTATGATTTCCCTTCGGGTAATTTTGGATTGACGCTGAGTGGGGAGTTTGTGTTTGCGCCGATTGCTCGTCCATTGTTGCAACCATATCTGTTACTCGGACTCGGTACAACTATGATTCATCCTCTAGGATTTGCGACATTTTCTTCGGGCATTTTGATTGGAAAGAATGTGTCATTTTGCAGGATTGGAATCGCGGTAGCAGTCGCATTTACCGAAGATGTAATCCAATGGAATCGCGGGGTACACAATGGAGGAGGGGGAATTGAGGTTATTTCATGGGGAGCTCAAGCAATTCCTATCTTGGGTTATACGTATTTATCTTATGAAAGAGGACTTACTGCATCGATATACGCAAGCCCGCATTTTGCATTACCTACGTATCATATGCCAGGTCCGGTGGAAAGTGATTTCTGGATTTCGGGAGGTATATCTGTTGGGTATTTGTTCTGACAATTTCGATTGCTGGCAATATCATTCTTCAATATGAATAAAATGAAATGTCTAATTATCGTATTGACTTCACTTATTGTCTTAAAGGATTTTCCGAAACCTGAACACCCCTCTCCGTTGGTTCCGCAGCAGCGCTGATGCAAAATCTCCGGAAATTATTTAGTACAGGATCACTTCTTCGAAAGACGCAGAGACGAATAATATCAAAAACTCCCCGGCACCTTCTTCCCCGTCTTCGTTTCGTACAGCTCTTTCAGCAACTCGTACTTCTCTCTCAACTCCGCATAGTCCTTCTTCACCTGCGCTAACTCTGCTTCAGGAGTCACCGCTCCTTTTTTCTGCTTTCCGTACGGCACCCGGGGCTGCTGCACACTATTCGCAGGGTTGTAATACACGAAGAAATCGAAATCCAGCACCTTGCACAAACGCTGCAGCAGGCCGGTATCTATGGACTGGCGTTTATAGATGTTATAAACGTTCTGTTTGGTCGACTTGATCCTGCGCGCGAGCTCTGTTGGCCCCATTCTCAGTTCTTTTGCCCTTGCTTCAACCTTTTCTCCTATGCGCATGGGTCAAAAATATCACGTGCTAAGGCTAATAATACTTGCCCTCAGTATCATATTTATTGCCTATGTGGTAAATATTTATTTACTTTAAACGCTGAATTTCGATTTACACCGGGGGAGGAGATTCTATCTGCTCCCTTTTCAGCGCAACCCGCAAGCCCCCCATGCGGGTTGTTTTTTTTACAGTCGGCAGGCTGGTTGCAGGCTGTCAAATGATGGGAGTCAGACTGACTGCTGCCAAACTGCCAAACCGCCTACTGTTTAGTAACTTTGCATATGAAAAATTTGTGGCTGATCCGGCATGCGAAATCCTCATGGAGCCATGGCGAGATTCAGGATTCTTTCCGCCCGCTCAATGAACGCGGCTACCGCGATGCGCAGGAAATGTCGGCACGACTGAAGAAGAACGGAATCATTCCCGATCTGATTGTCACCAGCCATGCCATCCGCGCTTATTCCACTGCAATGATTTTTGCTGATGCGCTGAAATACCCATACGGTGAGATCCGCATTTCCAGGAAGCTGTACGGCGCAACTACCGGTGACTACCTGGATGCCATTCATGCGCTGCCCAACGAATGCAGCACGGTTTTCCTCTTCGCGCACAATCCCACTATTTCACAAACGATGGAATTGCTCGGCGGACTGGAACACCAGGACTTGCCGACTACCGGTGTGGCACACATTCAGTTCGCACACACCTCCTGGGCAGAATGCGCTGCCCGCTCGGGAAAACTGATGCTCCTGGATTATCCGAAAAGCAGTCTCGATTAATGTATTAAGAATATGTTATTTCATTGTATGCGTTTTTGCATCACAATTTTTTGTGAGTTAATTACAGGCCGTTATGAAGAGCAGTAAAATACCGATAGTGAACAGGGAGTTGAGCTGGCTGTCGTTCAACGATCGCGTTCTGCAGGAAGCAGAAGATGAAAACAATCCCTTAATCGAACGTTTGCGTTTTCTGGGGATTTACTCCAACAACCGCGATGAGTTTTTCCGGGTACGGGTTGCCACTCTCAAGCGCATGGTGAAGCTCGGCAAGCGCGCTGTGGAAGTTATCGGGGAAAATCCGGAAGTACTGCTCGAGCAGATTCAGAAGAGATATTTCGGTGCATCACAACGTTTCGATCGTGCTTACCAGGTGATTATCCGCGAACTCGAAACTCACAACATTCATATTCTCGATGAGAATCATCTCACCATACAACAGGGAGAATGGGTGCTGAATCATTTCCGGCAGAATGTATTGCCTTCGCTTTTTCCGATCATGCTCGACAGCGCACCTTCTTTCCCCTACCTGAAAGACAAGTCGGCCTATCTTGCAATTAAACTTGTGCGACGCGTACGCGGAAAGAAACATCGTTATGCGCTGATGGAAATCCCGACAGAGCAGATGTCGCGTTTTGTGGTACTACCGGTGGCCGAAGGCAAACAGTTTGTTATTCTGCTCGAAGACATGATCCGCTATTGCCTCGGCGAGATTTTCCCCAAACACGAATACCTGCGCATCCAGGCCTACACGATCAAACTCACCCGCGATGCAGAACTGGATATCGACAACGATATTTCGAAAAGTCTCGTCGAAAAAATTTCCGGCAGCCTCAAGAAACGCAAGAAAGGGGAACCTGTGCGTTTCGTTTACGACCGCCGCATTTCTTCCGACCTGCTGGAGTTTCTGAAAAAGAAACTGAAGATGCTCAGTGGCGACAATATGATTCCCGGATCGCGCTACCACAATTTCAAAGACTTCATCGCATTCCCCGACCTGGGTCACAAAGAACTCGTTTGGCCGGTGGCAGAACCTATGCCTCATCCAGCTTTCGTGCGCGGAAAGAACATGTTCCGTGTCATCCGCAGGGGCGACGTAATGCTGCACTACCCTTATCAATCGTTTCACCACATCATCGATCTTCTGCGTGAAGCGTCAATCGATCCGCGTGTGGTTTCCATTCAGATTACGATCTATCGCGTTTCGAAAGATTCCAACATCTGCAATGCGCTCATCAATGCAGTGAAAAACGGAAAGCGTGTAACTGTAGTGATGGAACTTCAGGCACGTTTCGATGAAGAGAACAATATCTACTGGTCGAACCGCCTCCAGGAAGAAGGTGCAACCGTAATCTTCGGTGTTCCGGGAATCAAGGTTCACTCCAAAATGTTTCTGATTACCCGACGCGAAGAAGGTCAGCTGGTGCATTATGCACACGTAGGTACGGGCAACATGAACGAATCTACTGCACGCATCTACACCGATAAATCTCTGCTCACGTCGGATCCGCGCATCACGAGTGAAGTCGGACAGGTATTCGGCTTCTACCACGACAATCTGCGACACGGAGAGTACAGGCACTTGCTGGTGTCGCCATTCACCATGCGTCGCAAGTTGGTCGCATTCATCGATAAAGAAATCAACAATGCGAAGAAGGGCCGTACGGCATGGATGATGATCAAAATCAACAACCTTGTTGACCGCGACATGATCACCCGGCTCTACGAGGCCAGCGAGGCGGGAGTGAAGATCAGGCTGATAGTGCGGGGTATCTGTTCAATCGTTCCGGGAGTGGATGGCTTCAGCACCAACATCTCCGGCATCAGCATCGTGGGACGATACCTGGAACACTCGCGTGTGTTCATATTTTGTAACGGAGGCGACGAGAAGTATTTTATATCTTCGGCTGATTGGATGACCCGCAACCTTGATTTCAGATCTGAAGTTGCAGTCCCGGTGTACGACAAAACAATTCAGCAGGAGATGAAAACTATTCTCGAGCTGCAATGGAAAGACAACACCAAGGCGCGGGTGATCGGAGGGAAAACCGAGAATGAATATGTTGTAACGCGCAGCACAGCTAAACTGAACGCACAGCAGGAAATCCGGAAGTTTCTCTCCAAAGCAGGTAGAAACCAATTTGGGAAGAAGAAAATTTGAAATTCGCAGCGATTGATATAGGCTCCAATGCAATTCGTTTGTTGTTTGCCAACGTTTATGAAGGCAAAGACGAACCAAACTTCAAGAAAGCCGACCTGATCCGCATTCCGCTGCGGCTTGGAGAAGATGCCTTCCTCAATAAGAAAATTTCCTACGAGAAAACCGAGAAGCTGATCATGGCCATGAAGGCATTTCGGCAGCTCATCGATTTTTATGAAGTGGAGGACTACAAAGCCTGCGCAACATCCGCTATGCGCGAAGCTTCCAATTCGAAGGAAATTATTGACCGCATCTGGAAAGAAGCAACGATTAATGTTGAGATCATCGACGGAAAAACAGAAGCTCAGATCATTTACTCCAATCATGTTGCAGAACATCTCGATTCGGAAAATAATTATCTCTACATCGATGTTGGCGGCGGAAGCACGGAGCTCACCATTTTTTCCCAGGGGAAAATAGTCGCGTCAAAATCGTTTAACATCGGGACCATCCGCATTCTCAACCAGCTGGTAACAAAAGATCACTGGGACGGAATGAAAGAATGGATCACGAAGAAAACGGCGGATGTTCGTCCGCTTGTCGCCATCGGCAGCGGTGGAAACATCAATAAGATCTTCAAAATGTCGCGTAAGAAGCAGAACCGGCCGATGTCTTACGATAAACTGAAAGAACTTTATGATTTCCTTGCTTCGTATTCACTGAAAGACCGCATCGAGGTACTTGGTTTGAATCCGGATCGTGCCGACGTAATTGTTCCTGCTGGCCGCGCGTTTCTTACGGTGATGAAAACTGCACAGATCGAACGCCTCTTCGTTCCGCAGATCGGAATGGCAGATGGACTCATTCATCTTCTCTATGAAAACTATATGGTGAAGCGCGGAAATAAACTGCAGTTCGCCAGCGCTGAGCAGTAATGCCTGCACCACTCAGCACAGGGTTGCGGAGCGACGGAGAAAATCAAAGCACACGCGCCAGGGAGCCAGACAACATTTTTACCGGATTTGCATAGCCCGGATTGAATTCGCGCCGCCCGCTTGAACGATCCGCCGTCCTTTCGTGGGTTTAGAATGCAAAGCGTATCGCCGATTCTCCGCACCACCGCGTTTCGTCCGTGCAGCGTTCTGCCGGAGACAACAACGGGTTTTTCGTAACTTGCAATACAACCAAACAACCCTCCACATGAAAAATAATTTCCTGAACATCTGCATCGGGACATCCATCGTTATCTGTTCCTGTGCATTTCTGATCCGCTCTGTTAATCCCGCACAAGCCGCACCTGCACCTGAAGACTTTCAGGATGCGGGCACCAATAAAATCGGGAAGTACATGATGATGGTCGTGCCTGAATCTGAAAAGTATAGTGAAGGAATCTATGTTTGGGATACGCAGACCGGAAACTCGGTTCGTTATATCCGTAGCGGCACATCGTTCTATAAGGAAACCGGTTTGCCGAACAATCCGCTCGCTGAATAATCTGCAAGTTTCCATGCCGCGATTTCCACTTCTGTTTTTATTTGTCGTTGCCTTGCACCAGGGTGTGCTCGCGCAGGTTCCTTTTTATACGAAAATCGACACTGCGCACATGCGTGAAATGCACGAGCGGAAAATCATGTACCAATACACGCTGGAACAACCTTTCGACAGTATTACCGGTAAACTAAAAACAAAAACCCGTTTTGATACTACCTATACCTTGTTCGATCGGGCAGGACGTGAACTGGATTTCAGTTACGCAAATGAAGACGGTTCCCGGTCGCATGGCAGGTACTACTACGACAGTCTCGGCAGGGTCGTACGTCACTTCAGTTACGATACTGATTCCACCAATGGTTTTCTTGATTACTGGACATACAACGAAAGAGGCCAGGTGATACAGGAAGTTGCGTGCACACGGGAAGGAACGCGTGAAGTTGCATTCGCCGCCAAACGGTTCAGCTACGATGACTCCGGAAATTTAGTTGTGCAAAAATCCTACATGGTTGACGATGAAGGATCGGAAACCCTGGAAGATATCTCGCACTTCTATTATCCGTCCGGAACTATCACAGTGGAAATCGGACTTCATGAGGGCGGAGACACCTCGTTTGTTGACACTACCTATAGCGACGACCGGTCGGGAGAATATTATTCGCATCGGTATTCATACCTGTACAAGCGAAGGCTCGTCAGTAACTCCGACAGGTCCGTTGACTCTTTGGGCGCACGCATTAAGACCACTTACCATTCAGAGTTTTACAATTATTCCGACGGCAAACTGAAACGCTGTTATTCAGATACCACCCTCGCAGATCGCAACGATAATATTCTTGAGTCGCGTAGCGATCAATACATCGACAAATATTTTTATGATAACCGGGGTGAGTTCGAATACATGATACGCTACAATCGCCTGAATCAGCCGCTATTCAGACGAACAACCGCATTTGAGTACTACCCGTAAATTGCGCCGGTATGAATTACTCCCGTATCGGCAATAAGCTTTTCATCACCGTTCGCTGCAAGACACTACCGACCGGGTCAACCGGGCAGTGAAACGTACGGGTCATTCGTTTATTACGAGTAGATTTGCACCGGTATGATCCGTATCCTTCGCGTACTCTTTGGAATTTATGCCCTGTTACTTTTTCCTGTAACACTGATCGTGATGACGCTTCTGTACGTGATCATTTTCACCACGGTCCCGAAGAAAAAAGCACCGCATGTTGCACATAAACTCTCCCGGGTATGGGCACGCTTACTCACGATTATTTTCTTCATTCCGGTCAGGGTGAAGAACAGGCACTTCATCGATCCGGAGAAAACATACGTATTTGTGGCGAATCACCAGTCGCAGCTTGATATCCCTGCTTATGCGTTGTCCTGCAGGAACACCATCCGTTTTCTTGCGAAAGCAGAGCTCACAAAAATTCCGCTGATGGGTTACATTATCCGTAACCTGTATCTCACAGTGAACCGTAACGATCGCTCAGACCGCAACAAGAGTATTGAAGTGATGCGCAAATCGCTCGATGAAGGCATTTCCGTTTTTCTCTGTCCCGAAGGAACACGGAACAAATACGAAGATCCTCCCCTGCTCGATTTCCGCGATGGTGCGTTCCGTCTCGCCGTTGTAACGCAAACACCGGTTGCAGGCCTGACCATACTGAACAGCGGCCGAAAATTATCACCGCTTCAGCCCATAGCGCTTGCTCCGGGAGTGATTCACTGTGTGTGGGACGAGCCCATCGAAACGAAAGGAATGACCGTTGAAGATGTACCGGCGCTGAAGGAGAAAGTGCGGCAAAACATGGAAAAACACCTGCGTGAGTACAGGCAGGGCCGATAAATTTCCGCTTACAGCGTCAACCGTTTTTTGCCTATTTTTACAGCCGCAAAACTTCCCGGAATGAATCTCCGCACCTTGGTACTTTTCGCATTTGTGACCCGCACAGGTGTTGCGTGCAAAAAAGACGAAATGGCTCCCGGCATGCGGACTGCATCCGGTGCCGGAAATGCAGTAACGGTTGGCCCCTCAACAACCGCTGTCAAACCAAATGCAGTTAATCCGGGGTATAGACGGTTTGTATGAGTCTTAGAACGGAAGCGCCGGATGTGATACAGAAATGCGCGGACCCGTGCCGGTATTCAATAAGCAGTAAGTGAAACACAGAACTATGAAGTATTTTTTTTCGGTCGCAATAGTATTTTTTCTGTTTTCATGTGGCAACGGAACGACAGATGTTGCTGATGATACAACAAAGAGTGATTCGGCTGTAGTAGTACATGTAGCCAGCACGTGGAAAGAACTTGCAGAAAGCTGGAACGCCTCTCTCAACCTGCGCAATGCTTCCATAATGAAATCGTTTTATGCAGATTCGGTTCTGTATTACGGCGATCATCTTTCATCGGATGATGTGGTTCACCGTCAGCAGGAATATTTTGCAATGCATCCCGATTACAAACAGAAGATCAAAGAATACATCGAAGAAATTCATCAACCCGATGGAACGTGGCTGGTGAGGATCACCAAAGAAGTGACCGCTAACGGCAAGACGATTGATTACCCGGCATCGCTTGTGTTCTCAGACGTAAACGGGATCTGGAAAATAATTGCCGAAAGCGATGACATCACCGATCTGAACAAAGCGAAGAGTCTCCAGGCAGAATATGCCCCGGCTTCTACCACCATAGAGGGTTTGCTCGAAGAAAACACAACGTTCGGCAGCATAGACGGTGGTGATCCGAAAAGCGATGCACGCATTCCGTATTACGTGCTTTGGTCTAAAAATACACTGGATGTGATTGCAAATGCGGAACAGCAAAAAGCGGGCATCGTGAGTGAGTATTCAGTGGAACGTATCCAGTTAATCGGTAACGAGGAACAGATCAGAAAACTCCTTAACCGGAAAGTGCGTGTTACCGGTATGCTCAGTCACTCCACCACACCAGATCATTTCACGAAAGTGGTGATGAATGTGGAGCTGGTAGAAGAAGTTCTTTGATCAGATGGGAGACGGGAGTGAAGTTCTGCTTCGCGGGCTAAAGCCCTCGACAACTTTTCAGACTAGCTATTGATTAATGCGGATTGGCATGACCCGAAGCAGTATATTCAGTCAAGCCCAGGCATTTTTCATTCTACATCATCAAGAAGATGGCCGAGGGTTTTAGCTCGCAGGAAACAACTCTACTCCCGTCTCCCGACTATTTTGCTATATTTACTTCTCACAAAACCAACCACATGAAGTTATTTTCTACTCTCGCCGCGCTTGCACTTTTCACCACGGTGCTTTCTGCTCAAACCTTTAATGCACCGGAAAGTGTGGAGTACGATGATGCAGGACAGCGTTGGTTTGTAGGACAAAACGGATCTGGTGTTATCAACGTGTATTCTCCGGGATCAAACACGCTTCTCCCGTTTGCAACAGGAATTCCTTCCGGTCCGCATGGACTTGAAGTTTTGGGAACCCGTTTATATGCCTGTGATGGCGCGTACATCCGTGGGTTTGATCTTTCCACCGGTGCACAGACGTTCAGCCTGAACCTTGGCGCAGCTTTTCTGAATGGACTTACAACGGATGGATCTATGTATCTCTTCGCAACAGACTTCACTAATAAAAATATTTACCGGATCTGTCCGTCGACAAATACGTTTAACATCATGACGTCGACTACCTATTCCCCGAACGGAATTTATTACGATGCTGCCGGTGCGCGTTGTGTTTTTGTAAACTGGGGAAGCAATGCAAGAATCCAGGCGATGGCTATGGGCGACTCTTCTGTTACCACTTTATACACACTTTCTGCTATCAGCAACATTGATGGAATTACACGTGATGCCGCAGGCTACTGGTACATTTCAACATGGGGCGGAAATGCATTACGTCGTTTCGATCCGTTATTCTCGGCTCCCCCCGTTTCAGTAATGACAGGGCTTACAAGTCCGGCAGACATTGATATTAATCTTGCCGGTGATTCTATCGGTATTCCGAATTCGGGAAGCGCAAACAACGTGGTGTTCTATACTATTCCAACGATGGTAGATGCTCCGATGGCACCGGCAATGCTGGTTCCTGTTTACCCGAATCCGGCAAGCGATCTGATCGTCATGGAGTACAACGAGGAAATCAGCAACGGAACAGTTGAGATTTACGATATCTCCGGAAACCTGGTGAACACAGAATTCATCAACGGGAAACAGATTTTCATTATGCGGAAAGGAATGCCGTACGGCACTTACCTGGCTGTGCTGCGCAACGAAAATGGAGAGGTTTTGCGCCGGGATCAAATTGTGTTTGCTGCTGAAAAGTAGTTCACAGGTAAACCGTTCAAGGTTCACCGTTAAAAAAGTTTAAAGTTTGCAGTTGCGACGCTCGTTACTACGTCAAGCGGTGAACCATGAACAAAAAAACAGTGACCTTCGGGTATGCAGAAGCTCCGGAATTACTCCCGTTGGTTCGGACGATTCACTTACCGCTTCTTCGAAGTTTTCTTTCTGATTGTTGCCACTTGGGCTTTGATGTCGCAACTTCTTCCGCATTTCCGCGTCAACGGAAATTTCACCGCACAGAAAAACGGAGTGGAAATTTTTGTACGTTCCAATGGCGTTCATACTGATTTTGTTCTGCCTGTGCGTAACCAACTCTTCCGCTGGGATTCTGTTTTTCATCCGGAGAGTTTCAATGCCGACAGTAATTACCGTTACATCGCACTCGGTTGGGGCGACAAAGGATTTTTTCTGAACACGCCAACGTGGGGCGATCTCACTTTCTCCACAGCGTTCACTGCCGCCAGCGGAATCGGAGAATCAGCCATGCACGTTGACTATGTTGGAACGGTTCCGAAAACCAGTGCACGCATCCGTGAGTTTATGATCAGCGAAGAACAGTATCGTGCATTGATTGCATACATCAACAGCTCTTTCACGCTGCAGAATAATTCCGTAATGATGATCGATCATGCAGGTTACGGCAAGCACGATAAATTCTTCGAAGCAAACGGACAGTACAGTTTGTTTCAGACCTGCAACGAATGGACAGGTGATGGAATGGAAGAAGCAGGGTTGCCGGTTGGGGTGTGGACGCCGCTGGAGAATGGGATAATGTTGGAGCGATAAACATCCTGCCGTATATTCGTAATGCCGGTATACTGTGATCCGGTTTAAGCACCATTATGCAACCCGGCAAAGTATCCGACACCACCATTCTTACCACTGGAATTCTTGCGTGGCTATTACTGGCATTTGCTTCTCTGAAGCTTTCGGTGATTTATGCGAAGAATCCCACCCTTGCCTATTTGCTCGCGTACAACATTTCCTCCTTTATCTTTCTCATCTACTTTATTGGATATTTCAAAACGCGCTTCACTTTCAAATATCTTGTCCTGCTCGTAACCGCTTACAACGCAGGTATAAACGTTCTTCATCTTATATACAACAAATTGTTTCTGCTCGCCTCTCCTCCCGCCGAATTCAAACAGATATTCACATCCTGTGTACTTAACATCCCCCTGATGGTTATAACGTGGGCATTGTTGCGTTGGTTTATTTACAGGAAAATTTAATGCAGCCACATATCATCATACTTACCATCGTTGGCCTTGCGTTCATTCCGGAGGTGATCTGGATTTTTCAGTTGTTCAGAAGCAAAGCCCAGGAGGGAAATCTTCCGAAAGTAACGTTGCGGATTAATATCGTTGTGTTTGTTCTGGGTCTTGTTTTAATAGGTCTTGCCGTGGTGTACGATGTGAATTACCTCCATTACAAATCTCCAATCGAATACAAAGACTGGAAACAAATTACCTGGAGCGATTTCAGGGCAATAAAACGTCCTTATCACACATTGGAAGGCAACCAGACCTTTGCCTATATTGTTTCTGATATCGATGTCACAGAATCAGATGGTCAGGTAGCGGTGCGCACTTATTTTCATCCATCGCGTTCGTATACTTACAGTGAAGAGTCGGCTGGACAGGATTTACTGCAACACGAATTGTACCACCTGCATATTACAGAATACATTGCGCGCGAAATCCGTAAAGAATACTCCACGTACAAATCGGATGATCGAAGCGAGAATTTCGTAAATGCGTATCTTCAACGCGAGGATATCTTACAGGCTAAATACGATCAGGAAACTGCACACGGTATTCCGCTCGGCAAGCAAAGAAGCTGGCAGAATCGAATCGATAGTTGTCTGTCAAGCCTGGAGGAATACTCCGTTTCTGTTGTTAAACCAAAATAATGCCTACAATGAAGCTCCGTTTAGTTCTTGCATGCGCGCTCGGAATTTTTCTTGGTTCCTGTGAAAGCGGTCCCGATTACAATGCCTTGTATCGGTTGGAAAAACAGTACTGGGATGTGAATGATTATCAGAACGCGATTTACAAGATCCACTCTACCGTACCCGGCACGAAAAAGCCGTGTTACGCTGTGCCGGAACTGGCTCCTGTATTCACAAAGCTGGTCGACAAAACGAATGTATCCGTAATTGTTGAAGACGAAGTATTAGGTGTAAAACATCGTTACGAATATGCCTCTGATATGTTTGATCACACCAGAAACATGCTGGACGAATATTCTGTGCTCGACAGGGAGGATAAATACGAGTATCCGATGGAGCTTGTGGATGTGCTTGTATTTCATCTCTATACTCAGCTGCACTATTTCGATCTGGGGAATCAGAACATTCTGAAAGAAGCGGACGATCCAAACGAGGCGAGCGTAAAAAATGTTATTGCCAACAATGAGCAAACGCTGGTCAACAATTTCACATTGACGCTCGATTATGTGAATCACGAAGATGCGTTCACGTCCGATGCGCTCGATGCGTATGTTGCGGTACTGGACGAATACTTTCCTCCTTTGATTGCGAATTATCCAAACGTCAATTACAACGAAATGAAAGAGAAAGCGACTGATATGAATAATAAAGCAAAGTCGGAAAAACTCAAAGCGGCGCTCACGAATATTATTGCAAAAATTGACGCGAATGCTGCAGCTATTCAGGCTGCTAAAATGGCTGTCGATTCGACTACAACAGTACAGTAATCGTTGTAAGAAACGGGAAACAAAAACGTCCGCTAATGCGGACGTTTTTCACAGGGATGCTATTTCAATTTATCCTTAAACACCTTCTTAAACTTCTCCACCTTCGGTTTCACCACATACTGACAATAACCCTCGTTGCCGTTCTGATTGTAGTAGTTCTGGTGATAATCTTCCGCCTTGTAGAAAACAGTGAACGGAGCTATTTCTGTCACCACCGGCGCACCCCAGGTATTTTCTTTGTTCATCTCCGCTTTGTAGTGTTCTGCACGTTCGCGCTGGTAATCGCTGTGATAAAAAATTACAGAGCGATACTGCGTGCCGTGATCATTTCCCTGCCTGTTCAGCTGCGTCGGGTCGTGACATTGCCAGAATGCCGCGAGCATTTCATCGTAAGATATTTTTGTGGTGTCGAAAACAATCTGGCACACTTCAGCGTGACCGGTTGTTCCCGTGCACACGTCGTGGTACGTCGGATTCTTCACCGCACCGCCACTGTAACCCGGCTGAACAGAAATTACACCATCGAGCAACTGAAATTGTGCCTCCACGCACCAGAAGCATCCGGCGCCAAATGTGGCTGTATCATAAACAGGATTCATTATAGTCATAGATTCTTTTTGGGTTGAGTCGGTACCTGCTGTATCAGCCCCGGGAGATTGAGCGCATGCCGTAAATGATCCGGCCACAAACAAAGTCGACAATATGGAAATGGTTCTTTTCATGCAGTCAATTACGTGTAAAGGTCAGGCTTTGGTTCATCGGAAGCAACACTTTTTAACACAATGAATTCCCGGAAATGATGAATTCCGTATAACTGCATTAATCAAAGGTCGCCCGTAATACAACTCAGGCAGATTGCTTCGTCGCACGTGCGACTCGTAATGACGGCTTGAAGGAGGAATAATGCGCTCACTTCGTTCGCGATGTGGAATACCGCTTCACTCGCGAAGCGAGTGCATTCCTCCCCTCTACGCACGTCATTGCGAGCGTCTACGCCTGGGTCGCGCGAAGCAATCCGCTGCAGAACATCGGTTCTTTCGAATGCTCTCGTACGTCCTTTTTATTCTCAATCTAAAACCGGAACTTGTCCTGGAACAGCATGACCATTCTTCTCCTCATATCCGCCTGGGTCGCCATCTTCATAGGTTACGTACTCTTCCTGCGTATCCGTGAAAACGTGCGTGCAGGAAAACCCTGGTTCGATTTCGGAAAATCCTCTTTCCTGGTTGCCTCTATCGGAGTGTTTGCGCTCGCTGCAATTCTCCTGAATATTGTTCATCCGGAACCTGAATTCAGAACTCCTGACGATCAGATTGCATTCGGCGTGGAAACCAAACAACCCTGGGTAAGCAATGAAGCTTTGTGGGAGAAAATTGCCGATAGCGCTTACAACATCGATGATCATTTTCAGCTCGTGCGTAATCATTACGCGCAGTCCGATCGGAAATTCAATGCTTCCTCACTGCAGGCGTATAAGGCTGAAGAAGAAAAAATGTTCTCGTGGTACACGGATCTGAGTCAGAGTACAGATTCAAAACTTCACGATATCGGACATGTGATGCTGGCTGATATGCTCCTGTCGCAACCGGAACCCGATTATCCTGATGCTTCTCTCCATCTCCGCCTGATCGATGATCCGACAACGAAATACGTGAACTATAACGCAGCGCGAATAATGTTGTTCGGTGCAGGATCGGATCTTGCAGAAGAACATCTGTATTCCGAGATCCGCAACAAAGGGTACAAAAAAGGTGCCTACGAATATCTCGCTGTTCTGTACGAATATTATCACCGCGACAGTATGCTCCGGACGATTGTTTATTCCGGTGCTGCAGAGTATATCTCTCCCGAAATACGTTCGAGGGTTTATTACGAGGACAACAATCTCTCCGCATTCTTTTCGCTGAAGATCCGTACACTTCTGGGCGGAATCAGTTGGTGGGCGCTGCTCGGTGCAACAGCAATTCTGATGGTGTGGATGTATGTGCTGAGTTCACTCGGAAATGTTTCCGGAATGAGTTACCGTAACACTCTGATTCCGCTGTTCGCCGGTGCAGCCCTTTCCATGTTGTCGTGGTGGCTTTATGCTGCATATCGTTTCGGTTTGGGATTTTCCCTCAACGGGACCGTCCTGAACGACTTTGTGTTCTGCGTAACCGGAATCGGTTTCATTGAAGAACTCGTGAAGCTGATTCCCTTCATCATCATTCTGAGATTCACAAACATCATCAGAAAACCGATTGACTACATCATCGTTGCTTCATCCTGCGGTTTGGGATTTGCGGTTTTCGAAAATCTCATGTACATCTCGACTTACGGGCTTGATGTTATTCATTCGCGCGCGCTTACCTCTTCTGTATCACACATGGCCTGCAGCGGCATTGTTGCGTACGGATTTATTCTTTACCGTTATCGCCGGCAAAAACAATTCTGGCTTATTCCTGTTTTCTTCATTCTTGCTGCAACGGCTCATGGCTTCTACGATTTCTGGCTGGTGAATGAAAAAGTGCGGGCTTACGGAATCATCACACTTTTCTTCTACCTCTCTGAGATCCTGGTCTATTTTTCTTTTATCAGTAACGCACTCAATCAATCGGTGCAGGAAGAAGACGCGGAAACGATGGCGCGGTTCGATGCCGGTCGCGTAACATCTGTTTTCGCGGGAGCCATGGTGTTGCTGTTTGCGTTCGAATACATTGCAATTGCTATCGTGTACGGAACAACATACAGCAACTCTTCCATCCTCAATGCATTTCTCGGAGGAGGATATCTCATTTTCTTCCTTGC
>Ga0255338_1003914_pt1 | contig 16635 bp, 13 predicted proteins | sample MeOH1_35cm_T4_19_FD_203715 | JGI IMG/M metagenome (GOLD analysis project Ga0255338, IMG submission 203715) | Sandy soil microbial communities from University of British Columbia, Vancouver, Canada - MeOH1_35cm_T4_195 | ecosystem: Engineered > Artificial ecosystem > Sand microcosm > Unclassified ...
CAGCACTCGTTCAAAGCGGACCTGAGATATCTCTTCGGCATTGGCTCATCGCAGCAATCGTTTTTCTCGGCGGACTCCTCAACTTCATCGTAAGCGCAGTTCGCGTGAAAAAACTCCAGGGAACTTTTCCGGCTGAACCACCAGTGTATTGAAGCGCATACCGGTCTTCGCCATATTGTTTATCTTGCATCATGCGACTTTCTTCCGCTCTCCTGTTTTTTCTTCCGCTCTTCTGTGCCACCTCCTGCTCCACCTGCTCACGTCGCAACCTGGATGAAATGCTGGGACATACGCTCGACTCTATACAAGCCATGAAGAAAGGACAGGACATGCGCGACTCCATTCACCTGGCGCACATAACTTTTCTCAATTCGCAGATCGACAGCATTGTTGCAGCTGACTACAACGAAAACGGAGCTGCCACCAATTACCTCTTGTACGTAAACAAAACCTGGGACAAATATCTCGATCTCAACCGTAACGGACTCGCGGTGGTGGTGTACGAAGAAATCGGCGACATCGCGCTCATCAGCACATTGCCGGGCGTGCGCAGTAATCAACACAACCGCGTGGAGATCGGGGTAGGCGCCAACAAATACAATGCAGATCCGCAAAACACACGAAGGTTAACCGGGCGCGATGAGTACGGACATATTGCAATCGATCATTCAGATGGAGAAGTGCTGCACATTGACGACAGTATATCCATGAAAGTGGTGCGCGACATTGTTGCACATCCCGGTGAGCCAGTCACTGTTACCGCTTATTACAACGATCCTTCCACCGGTTCTGAACAGGTATACGCAACTTATACTGTAACCGAAACCGACAAACTGGCCATCATCGCATCGTACAAACTCCTGGTCATGATCAAAGAGCGGAATGCAGAAGAAGGTGGAAATCCTGAATGGGATGACTGACGCACCAAACGTTAACCCTGCGACTCACAGTCACCGGGAAAGGTCAGAACAAATGTTCAACGTTCAACATCTCACCTTCGTCGATCCATACATTCACATCAGCGACACTTTTGATTGTTGCTCGCAGCTGACACTTGTCCTGAGTGTACTCGAAAGGTCGGCACATCATTGACAACAGCGTTCTGTATCGAAGCACAACCCTGTCCGGTTCTTGTCTGGTCATCCTGCATTTTCCCCACTGAGATTTTGCTGTAGAATATTTTTCCGCTGTAGCGTAAGCGATGATTTTCAGATTTTTTACACGAAATTTGCTGCGCTGATTACAACCTTATCGTATTTCTTACATCACTTCCCGTCGTACACAGCGCCGCTCTAAATTTGTATTGATCATTAACGCAAACAAAATTTATCCGCTCCCGCATGAATGTAGTGAACCGTGTTGCCCCGAAAAATAAAGTGAGTTCTGCTCCGCTGCGTAAACAGAAACGGGTTGCTCTTCCTTTCTCCTTCAACGGAATCATTGCCGTACTCGCCTGTCCTGTGCTGTTGTTTACCGATGCGCTCACAACGGGTTACACCTTCCTCGGGGTGATCTTCGTTGTCATTCTTGCTCTCCTGGGAAATGAACGCCGTACCCTGGTTGCATTGTTCGCCACCGTTGCCGTACTAACGCTCGCGTTTGATCTCCGCATCATTTACGGACAACCCGGTGCCGAACTCGCAGTGATGGATAAAATTCTTGCGTTGCTGTTTATGCCGGTTATTGCTTATGGATTCATCCACCGCAGCACGGCGCTGAAGAAAACAAAGAAACGCAAACCGGTTGTTCACATGAAGGTCATTCTTCCTCCGGCGGAACGGATTGCACTGAACGGAGAATTTCATCCCGACCGGAACCGGAGAGCAAAGTCGGTGTTCCGTCACATCAGCCGCTCAACCGGACCACTGGACGAATACACCCGCGAGCTGATCTGGTTTGTGTATATGAAGAGTCCGAAGAGCTGACACTGGTTAGTTGCGCCCCGTGTAAATCGGTAATATCTCCGGTAAATGCGCGGGAATTGCAGTACCCGACAGCACCACTTCGTGTTCCTTACACGCTTGTCCGTGTCTTGTCCGGCACCACATCCGATGAAATGCACAACACGTACGACGGTTGGCAGGCGATTACAAATCCTTCCATAATCTTACACCAGTGACAAAGTGCAGCCAACTATCTTTCTCCCCGGAGATGCCTGAGATAGCTTTGTGTTATGAATAATCCCATTACCACTTTGCGCCTTCCTGTAGGCATTCTCGCACCTTCTTCATCGCGGATATTAATCGTTGATGCGATCAGATCTATCCCGATTGTAAATGTGCTTGCATCCATTGCCCTTGCAACTATTTTCTTTATCGACGTTTCGTTCGAATCGCATTCGGCAATCGGTGTACTCTACGTAGTAGCACTGGCCCTTCTGATCAACCGCAGCCGCACTTCCATTCTGTTCTTCGCGAGCCTCTCTTCTGTGTTGCTGGCTGTCGATCTGTGGATCGTCCTCAGAAAGCCGATCGATCAGCAGATTCTCACCGATAAATTCATTGCCCTCATTGCAATCTGGGTACTCGTAAGTGCTTTGTTGCGCTGCAAAACCCTGTACGACAAAAAAGAAATTCAGAAAGACCAGCACCTGAAAGTTGTCGAAGAAATGCTTTTCATCACTTCGCACAAAGTACGGAAACCGGTGTGCACCATCCAGGGCCTCGTACAGATCATGGACATGTCTCCTTCCAAAGAAGAGGCGGAACACATTCTCCGCAGCATCCGGCAGTCGGCAGTGGAACTGGATGAATACACGCATGAGCTGACGAGATTTATTCACCAGGAAACCCGGAAGCAATAAGTATCCGGTTCGATGTGCTGAAGCATCTGCACAGTCCGGATAATACAACGACAGTGCACGCGGAGCCGGGAACAATACCAGGCAGCAGGCTATAACAGCGCCTCCTCTGAAAGTAACGCGATATGCTCAGTGCCGGGAATAAACAGCCCGTTGCAGAAACCAGCCGTCTTCACCGTGTATTACAGGAGAGAAACGCATTACGCAGTGATCTTTCACCGTCCTTCTGATATTTGTACATTTAGGTACGCGCTGTAATGAGGACACTGCTCACATTTTGTTTTTGCCTTGGAATAGTCTGCACCCTCTCTGCGCAAACCATTTTCGGAGTTGTGCGCGACAGTTCCGATCATCAACCGATTCCTTACTGCAACATCCTCGTCAAAGGAACTACGAAAGGTGTTATTGCTGAAAGTGATGGTTCGTTTCGTCTGACCGTTGATGCGTTGCCCGCTACACTGGTATTCCGTTGTGTAGGCTACCGCGTTGAAGAAATTTCTGTAACGGATGTAAACAAACGGGTGAGTGCAGATCTTTCTCCGGTTACACTCTACATGAAAGAAGTTGTGATCGGCGTCAACTTACCGGTATGCGTTCAGTCGAACAAAGCAATCATGGCAGCCGATTTCGAATATTATGATAACTACTTACTGCTGCTCGCCTACCGCGATACAAAATCTGCCGAACTGATCCTGAGCGACGAATGGGGAAATCCGGTCAGCTATTTGATCGTCAGCGGAAAAATGGAGTCGCTGTACCGCGATGCTTTCGGGAAAGTACATATCCAGAGTGCGGATAGCAGCTGGCAGGTGTATTACGATTATGAAAAACTGCAATTGCTCGAACCGGTTTCAGCGTTCGACATTGAATACATAGTAAAACCGGCGAAGCTGTATTTCGGTGGACGATTGTATTTTCAGTTAAGCCGGTACCACGAACAGCGCTGCATTTACATGAGTGCTTCCGAAGGAAAAATGTCCCGTTTCTTTTATGCGTGCGACACGAGTGGTACGCAATACATCCAGCGCAAGTACGACATCCGCTATTTTCTCGACAAACGGAAAAAGGGAGAAGGATACCAAACGTCGGTACGCTATATCAAAACGCATACAGACCAGCTCCAGTCGGAATTATTTCTTGACCAGGAAGACAAAATATTTTTGCGTCCGCTCAATGCTCCTCTTGTTCTCCACGATAACGCCGTGTGGATTTTTCAGTTTTCGGAAAACATCGCCATCCGTTTCAATGAAAAACAACTTCCGATTGATACCGTTCCGCTTACGTTTCACCACGAACAGGGATGGCAGGGCACAGTTATCCGCGATGAAATTACTGATCAGCTGTACACGACCTACGTAACCGGCGGAATCACAAAACTCGTGCTGCTCGATCCGGTTACGTTCAGGGAAACGACGGCTACAACATTCAGCGATTTCCCGTTCATCAAAAAACTGCTGATCAGGAATGGTATTGCGTATTTTCTGTGGAGAGATGTTCGTGGTGAAGGAACAAACAGGTTGCTGTACCGGTATGCGATATGATCAGGTGATAATACCGGCTATTCAATTACCCAGATCACGCCCATCACGCATCTTGACCGGATGGGTTTTCCGTTACGCGTGGCCGGTTTCCACTTCGGCATCTGTCGCGTAACGCGAACGAGTTCTTTGTCAAAACCGGAAGCTCCCGGAACACTTCTCACAATTTTCACATCGCTGATGGTGCTATCTGCATTCACTGTGAAACGTACATAATCGGAACCTTGCATCCCTGCATCACGTTCCATGACCGGGTAGCGGAGATTCGCCTGAAACCATTTTATTCTCTCCTCTTCCCCACCCGGAAATTGAGGTGCATCGGATGGACGTACAAATTCAATGTCCTCAATCAGGATGATTGGTGCAGGATCTGTTGCTTTCCGATACACATTCCGGGTTTTCATCACCACCGGTTTATATTGGTATCCGTATTCTGTAAATAACCTCAGCCCGGCAGGTGCATACTTTGCTGCTTGCGAGTCGCACTCCGGCGTAGTTGATTCGAGACGTTTCCCATTGTCATCCCACACCATTTCATCTGAACCGGCATCATCGAAATCCGCCGTTGTCCTGTACACGAGGATTCCGCGCTCATTCCAGGCATATACCGGACCGTGCACATGATCCAAAAAACAGGAAACACTGCTCTTCTTTCTTCCGTTCGCATACCACTCTTCGTATTTTCCTGTCCGGTCGCCTTCCACCGTCCGCGTCCTGCTTTTCACTTTTCCGTTTTCATAGTACTCAGTGATTCTGTAATACAGCGAGTCTTCACTGATCAGTTGCCGGCTGTAAATCAGTTTTCCTTCCGGTGTCCGCCTTTCATGGCGTAACACTATTCCCATGTCGTACACCTCTGCATCAACTTTTACATTTGTGACCGTATCAAATATCACGTGCTCTCCATCCGGTGTTCCCATTACGTAACCGCTCATCTCCTGCAGTTTTCCTGTAGCAGAATACACGTAGTGTTCTCCGTTCTGAATATTGTCGATATAAGATGTTTCTTCCCGTACTACTCCGTTTTCATATTTCCGGCAAATGCCGTTCGGTAAACCGTTCCGGTAATTCCATTCGGTAACCGGTACTCCGCGGGAATACTGCCGGCTAAATCCATCAGGCTTTCCGTTTCTCCATTGGGAAATCTGAACGGGCAAGGTGTCTTGCGGCTGAACAGTTTCTTCTGCACAACGGTATTCGTACCATATACCTTCTCTTCCTTTCGCCGACATTGCTCCGCGCCACAACAGGCTGCCGTTCTCACAGTAACTCCACCAGTAATAATTATCCTGCGAAGTATAGAATTGCCGGTTGATCACCTGTCCGTTCGCATCGGTTACCAACTGCAGTCCTGTTTTATTTCCCAGGCTGTCGTAATTTCTGATGCACCATATTTTCCCGTCGTGGTACGACTTCCACTCCCCGCAATATCTTCCATGGTAATAACTGCCCGTAGTTGCAGTATCTCCCCGCTCATCCAGTTCCAGGTAGGGTCCGTTCAGTTCACCATTGTTATAGGTGGCACTTCTGATCATTCTCCACTGTGCAGTCTTCTCTCCCGGAGTCACGACCGCTATCCAGGTACTGACGGCATTCCCGTCCTGCACCAGCCTTGTTGTGTCTTTCCGTTGCTCCTGTTCTGCTTTCTGACGCTTGCGTTCCTGTTGGGCGACCTGCACGCGTACAATCGCACCGCGGATGGTCCTTTGGGAAAACACCAGTGAGCTGAACAGCAACAGAGCGAGGGTCAAACGGAATTTCATCATGTAATCGCAGGTTCTCAGGGAGGACGCAACACCGGACAATTTCCATAAACATTTCTCCTACCGCCCGAACGGCAATCAGAGATCAATGACGTGGTGGTGGTTGATAATTTTCCCCTAAATTTCACCTGTGAAAAATATTCTCCTCGTGTTGTGTGGTGCAGGTGTTCTGTTTTCCTGCAGCGGTCCTGATCCGTACGCACCGGATCGCGACTCCGTTTCGCAGGCGAAAGCTCCGGCAGTTGCAATCAGCGACCGGAGTGATGTGAATCAATCATGCTGTTTTCAGTCGGCCGAAGACTTTACATCCTTCGCCCCGGCAACCTGCGGGAATTTTCGCCTGCAGCCGGGCGAATCGGTGCAACTCAAATGCCTTACAGATACAATGGAGCACAGCTCTGCAACTTTCACGTATGCAAACGAAGAAGGCCACATTGTAATCGTCACCATCAGCGATTACTGCGCATCGTCGGAGATTCTCACAGGTGATTACGCATTGAAGTTCGGATCGTTCAAAGGTCCCGAACGCCGGGGAGAATTCAACGAGTTCGATGTGCCCGCGTCGCATCACGGCTTCAGCAGTTTTGACGCCCAAACGCGTACAGCTGTACTGATTGTAAATACCGGCAACCGCTTCCTCGTCGAAATCACCGATCAGGTTTGTGAGAACACAAAGAATGTGCTCACGGTCTACGAAGCACTTCCATTGAAAGAACTCTCCGCATTCGGCAAATGAAAATATTCTCCATCAACGGCACGGGTCTCCGTTTTTACGGGATCAGCAATCCTGACCAGGACGGGAGATCATCCGCTACTGTCTGGGTCACCTTTTTTTTCTTTCCCCTTATTCCGGTCCGTCGCGTAATCCTGACGAGAAAAGTCACACTGCCACGTGATTTCGTTTACACCATTCACGAAAAACAAAGTCTCCGTCTGAAAGAAATTGCATCAACGTGGATGTGGGGATTGATTATCGTTCCCGTTCTGCTCCTGGCACCGCTCGTTCTGTGCATACGTGAAGTGGCCACTGCTATCGGCATTCCGACAGACGGTAACGGATTCGGGCTGTATGAAACGCTCATCCTGTTTTCCATCGTCTATCTCGTTGTTTTTGTGTGGAAATGGAAGGATTGGATCGATCGCCGGGGATTGCCTCAGAATTACAGACAAATTCTGTCTCAGCCGCAACCACCGCGCAGGTAAGCGATTTACCTCATTCCGGGTAATACTGCCCTGACAATTTCTTAACTTCACAACTGCTAAAATCATACCTTCCATCATGAGGCAGTTTCTACTATTGACATGTGCATTTGTGTCCGGAATTTCTATGCAGGCCCAGACCTTCACAGTAACTCCCAATGCGCCCATCAACGATTACGCAACAACAGAATATCCGATTGTTGTAAGCGGGCTTTCTCCTGCTGCGATTGATACCACAATTCATGGATTGGAATCGGTCTGCATAAATCTCACGCATACGTGGGACAGCGATCTGAACATTTACATCGTAGCTCCTGACGGTACAACGGGTATGTTGTCGTTGGGTAACGGAGGATCGGACGATAATTACACGAACACCTGTTTCGATCCGACTGCTTCCACACCCATTTCACAGGGCACGGCTCCGTTTACCGGAGTCTTCAAACCGCAAGGACAGATGGGCATGGTGAACAATGGTCAGAACGGAAACGGTACGTGGAAGTTGCGCATCGTTGATGTGTATCCGGCTGATGCGGGAACTTTGATTTCCTTCAGCATTACGTTCGGCAATAATCCGGCGACGTATATTCCGTTTGTCAGTTCGAATCTTCCGATTGTTGTCATTAACACGGGCACGAATGTGATCGGAGATCAACCGAAAGTCATGGCCGATATGGGAATCATTTACAACGGTATTGCTGTGCGTAACTACATGACCGATTCATTCAATAATTACAATGGTAAAATCGGAATTGAATACCGCGGCTCGTCTTCACAGGGAATGCCGAAGAAATCATACGGTTTTGAAACATGGGATGTAAACGGAAATTCCATCGACTCTTCTCTTCTCGGAATGCCGAAAGAAAGTGACTGGATTCTTTCAGCAAGTTACAGCGACAAATCGCTGCTGAATAATTTCATGACGTATGATCTCGCACGCACGATGGGTTGGTATGCTCCGCGTTGCCGGCACGTAGAACTTGTGATCAATGGAGAATACCAGGGCGTATTTGTACTGATGGAAAAAATCAAACGCGACAACAACCGCGTGGATATTGCAAAACTGCTGCCAACGGATATTGCAGGTGATGAACTCACCGGCGGATACATTGTGAAGATTGATAAGAACACCGGCAATGGCGGAGGCGGCTGGACGTCGAACTATGCCCCTGATACCAATGTGAACGGACAAACGATTTATTACCAATACGATTATCCGAGCGATGTAAATATCGTACCGCAACAGGCAGCTTACATACAGTCCTACATCGATAGTTTTGAAACCGCCCTCGCCGGACCGAATTTCCGCGACACCGCTGTCGGGTATCCGCATTACATCGACGTGAATTCTTTTGTAGATTATTTTCTGCTGAATGAAATCTCCCGGAACGTAGACGGATATCGTCTCAGTACTTATCTCTACAAGCAGAAAGACAGCGACGGAGGAAAAATTGTGATCGGGCCCTGCTGGGATTACGATATTGCATGGGGCAATGCCAATTACTGCCTCGGAAACGACCCTACCGGCTGGGCCATTGATTTTGCTGAACCCTGCAGCGGAGATTACTGGCAGATTCCGTTCTGGTGGGATCGCCTGTTCCAGGATACGGCCTTTCAGAACCGTGTCCGTTGCCGTTGGGAAGAATTGAAACAGACTGCACTTTCTGTTAACTATCTCCACAACTTCTGCGATTCAATGGGAACCTATCTTGCAGAAGGTGCCGGAAGAAATTTTGTAACGTGGCCGATTCTTGGAACGTATGTGTGGCCCAACCCCGGTCCGCTTCCTACGACATACGCCGGTGAAATCGATGAACTCAAAAACTGGATCTCGATGCGTTATGCGTGGATGGATGCGAACATGCCGGGAACATTGAATGGATGTAATCTCTCTTCGACCGGCGATCAGACCCGCCCTGCGTACTCAGCAGGCGCATATCCTAATCCGTTTACAAACGAAATCAGTTTCTCCGTCTATCTCGGAAAACCGGATCTGATAACGTGTACAATTTACAATCCGGCCGGACAGGAAGTAATGATTCCCGTAATTACACAAGGTGTTTCCGGAACGAATACCGTCAGGGTTGAGATGCCTGCCGATTTGCCGGAAGGCGTGTACCTGATGCGCGTTCAGAGCGGTGAGAATGCCTGGACACAAACACTGATAAAATCAAATCAATAATATTATTTCCTGAGTATGAAAAAAGCAATTCTGCTTGCATCCCTTACGCTGTGCGCCTGTGTGAATGCACAAACGTTCAGTGTGTCGCCCAACGCAACAATCAACGACAATGCCACCACGGAGTTTAATCTTGTTGTCAGCGGACTTTCACCCTCCACTATTGATACGGCGAACTTCGGAATGGAAACCGTTTGTGTGAACCTGACACACACGTGGGATTCCGATCTGAATATTTACATCATCGCTCCCGACGGAACGACCGCAGCACTGGTGCTGGGCATGGGTGGATCTGACGACAATTACACCAATACCTGCTTCAATCCGTTTGCCCCGCAATCCATCACCACCGGAACCGCTCCATTCACCGGAACGTTCCGTCCCATGGGAGAGATCGGCCGGGTAAACAACGGGCAGAACGGAAACGGAACCTGGAAGTTGCGTGTTGTGGATACTTATCCTGCCGACCAGGGAACACTGCTTTCATTCAGCATCACCTTCGGAAACAATCCTGCACCTTACACTCCGTTTGTAGATTCAAATCTGCCGATCGTGGTAATCAACACGAACAACCAGACCATTCCTGATAATCCCCAGATCATGGCCGATATGGGAATCATTTACAACGGTGTTGGCGTGCGCAACCACATGGTTGACCCGTTCAGTCATTACAATGGTAAGATCGGGATTGAAGTGCGTGGAAATTATTCGGCCGGACTTCCGCAGAAACCTTATCGTTTTGAAACCTGGGATGTGAATGGAAACACGATCAATGTTCCGTTACTGGGAATGCCTTCTGAAAATGATTGGTGCCTGCTCGCGACATACAACGACAAATCGTTCTGCAGAAACGCACTTGCAAATAATCTCTTCGAATCCATGGGGCATTATGCTCCACGTTCTGTGTTTGTTGAAGTTGTCCTGAACGGAGAATACCAGGGTATTTATCAGCTCTGCGAAACGATCAAGCGTGATGCGAACCGTGTAGACATTGCGAAACTCGGTCCGACCGAAACTACGGGTATTGATGTCACGGGCGGCTACATCATCAAAACAGATTATTGGGACAACACCAATTCCTGGCAAACGGGCTACAGTCCGATTGATCATCCCGGATTTCAGATTCACCTCGTGTATGATTATCCTGCATTCGATGTAATTGTTCCGCAACAGCAGACCTACATTCAAACCTTCATCTACGATATGGAAACTGCATTGTACAGTCCGAATTTCGCTGATACAACGAATGGTTACCGCAAGTATATGAGTACACGTTCCTTCATGGATTATTTTTTCGTGAATGAACTTGCGCGGAATGTAGATGGTTTCAAGAAGAGCTGTTACTACTACAAAGAGAAAGACGACTATTCAGGTACTATCGGAAAACTGAAAGCCGGTCCGGTGTGGGATTTCGACTGGGCATGGAAAGATATCTGGGACTGTTCCATCTTCCAGGCCACGGATGGATCCGGCTGGTCGCATCACATCAACGATTGTACAACGGATAATTATTCTCCGGGATGGATGATACGCATGTTCCAGGATTCTTCATTTGCTGATGAAACGAATTGCCGGTGGCAGGAATTACGCGGAAGCATTCTCGACACTGCATACCTGTTTCACTACATCGATTCCGTTGCAACGTGGATGAATGAATCGCAGCAACGTCACTATGCTTATTGGGGACACATGGGTGCCGCAACCGGAACTCCGGAAGTGGAAGCGCCACGTCAGTCGTACCAGGAAGAAATAGATTCTCTCAAGTCATGGATCGTGCGGCGCCTGGCCTGGATGGATGCAAATATGTTTGGCAATCCGGGAAACTGCAATCTGGCATCAGTGAACGATGTGAATTCACATTCAGATGCCGCAACAGTTTATCCGAATCCGTTCAGCAGCGATGTTACAGTTTCTGTAAATCTTATGCAGTCCGAAAAAATCACCGTACGTGTTTTCAATACGCTGGGAGAAGAAATCATTTCTCCGGTAATGAGCAATGGTGTTCCCGGAAAAAATCAGATCAGTGTAGATCTGCCGGCAGATCTTGCGGAAGGAATTTACCTGATGCAGATTGAATGCGGAGACCGGGTGTATAATCACTCAGTAGTGCGGGCCTCCAATTAGAGTTAGGTTGCCTGCGGCACTTACCACATAGATTTGTGCCCATCCGTTGTTTTCTAAAGCGCGCGGCGAGCCGCTTGCCAATTAGATCACATAGAGAATGTCCTTCAATCTGGTTCCGGTATGTACTATGCAGGTTTCGCTGTGTGCTATGTGGGGGTTTCGCTTTTCGCGAAACCACTTTAGCAAACAATACACTTCAATGTTTTCTATGTGGTAAGCGCCGCAGGTAACCACAATCTGGGTGCGTAAGAATTGTCCTGATCGCATTTGATTCCCTCCCGGGATTGACCTAATTTTATAGTAAACAATTTCAGCATGAAACATCTTCTACCCATCCTCTTCTTCTCAGTAATCTGTTGCACTGCTCTTCGGGCACAAACTTCAACATACCATCCCATGCTGACCGACACCAATGTGTGGGCAGTATACATGGATGTGATTCCTTTGATCGCCGAGCATCATAACAATGAAGCGGAAAGTATTCCACCGACACCTTCACAAATGGGACCGGATTATGTTCATACAATCAAAGACACCGTTGTTGATTCCTTGACCTATACAATGTTCTACAGCCGCACCAACGAGGATTATCCGAACATGTGGTCCTTGCTTCGTGAAGACACAGCAACACAGCAGGTATTTCTGCTCACAGCTGGCGACACTGCAGAACGGATCATTTATGATTTTTCTCTCAATGCCGGCGACAGCATCTGGCTGGATTTCTCTTACCAGCAAACGAACACCTTGCAATCAGGATGGTGGTATGTCGATTCAACGAATACCTACATCATCACAGCTGGTCCGCGAAAAGCACTGTACCTGTCCAATCCGAACAATCCGCTGCACAATGGAAACCAGGTTCGTTTCATTCAGTGGATCGAAAGTGTGGGCTGCAACATTTCTCCGGTTTATCTCGACGAGCAGACCACTGAATCCATGAGTTACCTGGAAGTCTACATGGGTCCGGGCTGCGGATTCAATACGCACCTCTACTCTACTGTCTGTGCATCACAAGATGGAGTTCAGACTTTCAGCAGTGAATGTTGGGAGAATGTACGTAACCAGCAAGTGTTCTGGTATCCGAATGGTGACAGCTGCATCTTCATCCTGATGGGCGCAATACATGATCCGTCGATAGGACTGAAGAATGTTAAACTCATTCCGAATCCTGCGGGTGGCTCAACGCAACTCTTATTCACAGGCGAAAGTTCCAATGAATTTGCAGTCAGTGTCATGAACATGCTTGGTGAAACCGTTGCGGAAATTCCGCTCACCTGGTATGCAAAAGGTATACACGTGATTTCATTCGATCTTACCGGGTACGCTCCGGGAATTTATTCTGTGAGCATGGTTGGTGAATCGGGCAGGATGTCGCTGAAACTCGTCGTACAGTAAAGACTCTGAAATCCGGATTCATCGCGCAGTTGCAGAGTAACTTTGAGACGGGAATGCCGTATATTTAAGTGTGAAACAATTCCTTGCGCTGATCTGCCTGTTCGGTTTCCTCAATGGGAATGCACATACGGTTGTGACATTTCAGCCCGATTCTGCATGCGGGAAAGACGCGGTGATCGGAAGTCTCCTCCCGAACACGAATTATGCAACCCATCCTGATTTCATTGCATGTGCGTGGACCAACCAGGGCGACCCGAGTACGTGCAGATCATTGATCAGTTTTGACCTTGCGACCATTCCTGCGGGTGCCACAGTAATTCAGGCGACGCTGGAACTGTTTCATTACGCGAGTCCTTTGAACACCGGTCATTCCAATATGTCGGGACCGGCAACCTGCTGGCTTGAGAGAATCATTCAGCCCTGGACCGAGAATACGGTTACGTGGAATAACCAACCCGCCACTTCAGGAGTGAATCAACTGAACATTCCTGCACCCACAGTTATGACACAGAATTATTCCATCAACGTAATTTCGCTGGTAACAGACATGCTCAATGATCCTGCAAATAGTTTCGGATTCGAACTGCGTCTTCAGAACGAAGGGTTCTACCGTAGTTTACTGTTTGCAAGCAGCGACATGAGTAACCCTGCCCTGCATCCGAAACTCACAATCATTTACGATTACGATCTTGCTCCTCTTGCAGGATGCTGGAGCAACTTTGTGATTTCCCCTTCTGCTCCTCCGCCGGTACAGACAGGTCCTGATCCTGTTGTACATATTCCGAACGTCTTCACACCAAACGGCGACGGCATCAACGATTTATTCTACGCGGATTCTGTCAACTACACCGTGAACAGATTTCTGATTTACGATCGCTGGGGAGTTCTCGTTTTCGAATCAGTTCCGGGGCAACCCTGGGATGGAAATTTCAACAACAAAGAATGTTCAGATGGAACGTATTACTACACCTTCAGCTATAAATGGAATGGAGAAGATGATTCCGTAGCGGGATTTGTGACATTGATCCGCTGATTGCCGGAAGCCCATTAATTAAACTGATCCCAACTATCTGTTTTCGAAGGCCCCGACACCGCGCGATAAATCGCGCTTACGAAAATTTGTTACTTGGAATGGGGCACTGAATTCATAACTTCTGTCTGTCTCCGGATTGAAGCTTTGTGCAGCAACTGACAAAGTTCAACCAGAACATCTTTATCAAGTCCGAGCGACTCTCCTGCTGCAACACGTGTCTGAAGAATATCCAGCCAGCGATCGAGCTGAAGAATAGTTACCTGCTGATCTCTTTTGAATTCTCCGATGCGGTTTACTACATCCATTCTTCTTGCGAATGCCTGGATGATTTCTTCGTCGATACCATCAATTACCTGCCGAAGTGTTGAAAGTGTATGACTGAATTCTGCATCATCTGTCGTTGATTCACGAACAACGAGCTTCGACAGCATTTCTTCGAAGAGAATCGGTGTCAGTTGTTGCGATGCATCACTCAAAGCAGTGGCAGGATCGCGGTGAACTTCTACCATGAGGCCATCGAAATTCAGATCGAGTGCTTTCTGTGAAACCTGCAGAAGAATATCACGGCGACCACAGATGTGACTCGGATCGCAGATCACCGGAAGATCTTTGTTCGCTGCTTTCAGCGCAATCGGAATTTCCCACAGCGGTTGATTGCGGTATTGCGTTTTCACAGCATGGTGAAATCCACGGTGAATTGCGCCGAGTTTTTTTATTCCGTTACGATTAAATCGTTCGAGTGCACCAATCCACAGCTGGACATCGGCATTCAGTGGATTTTTCACCAGTACCGGAACATCTGTTCCTTTCACTGCATCTGCGATTTCCTGAACGGAGAATGGATTCACTGTTGTGCGCGCACCGATCCACAACACATCGCATCCGTATTTCAGCGCGAGTTCCACGTGCTCGGTGTTCGCAACTTCCACGGTGAACGGTAAACCGGTTTCTTTGCGCATAGTCACAAGCCACTTCAGTGCTTCTTCCCCGTTTCCTTCAAATGCGCCGGGACGTGTGCGAGGTTTCCAGACACCGGCGCGCAACAGGCTCACGTGATTTCCTGCTGCAAGTTGTTTCGCCGTATCGAGCAATTGATCTTCACTCTCCGCACCGCAAGGACCTGCAATGAGTAGTTTTTTCCAGCGGGCGGCCTGCCTGCCGAAGCCTGGGCCGCGCGGCGGCTGGCAGGGAAGCCATTCGGAGATGGGAATAAGATCGAGTTGCAGTGAGGGAATCGTCACGGTACAAAGATAGTGCGCAGTACTCAGTATTCAGTATGCAGTGCCCCGTTAAACTGCAAACTTACAATGCACTGCGTACCGGGCACTGATTTAAAACATCACCTGCACTCCCAGGTGCGCAATCGCTCCTGCCCTGAAATCAAAATTCGTTCCGTCGGTAGGGCGTGAATCGATATTGCCATTGTAATACGTGACTTTTGTTTCTGTATTATTCACAAAAGCTTCCGCGCGGTATTCAGCAAAAACAGAGATACGTTTTCCGATATCGGTTTTGAATCCAATGGCCGGCAGAAGACCGATTCCTTTGGTGGAAATTTCTTCGCGGTCATTTCTTCCCATCAGTCCGCCTTCATAGGTAATGTTGCTCTTGTAGGATTGTCCTGCGAGATCCAATGCAACATACGGGCGAAACAGGGGACAGATAAACCAACCGTGCTCAACTCCGGCACGTATCAATGTGCGCTTCTCGGTTCCGCCAACAAACATCAGATCGGCACTACCCGGACTATCTTCTACCGGGACGATTGTGTACTTCGTATATTCAATTGCACCACGTTGCGTCCATGCGCCTCCGTTCGTATGTGTAAACTGAATACCCGGCAAAAAGTAGGGATGAAATCCGGAAGCAGGCATAGAATAGTTACCCGCTCCGATCACTCCGATCGACCATTCAGGATACGGATCAGCATAACCTCCGCAGGCAAATGCTCGAACGGAGAGAATCACGAGTAACAGGGATAGTGTCCTTTTCATAGCTATGGTTTTTAGTTAGTCGTGATGATAACGGTTAAGTTGCCGGAAGATTACAGAACAAATTTAACGACCTGCTGATTTCTTTCAATTTCCACGTTTGAGTCGGATATTCCAACGTAGCGATTCGGAATTCCAATGAGATTATACCCAGTTGAAGGTATTGCAGGAAACACCGCCCGGAACTTTCTTTGTATCATGAAATCGCACGAGCACGATCATGTTGAGTTTAACGAACCGAACATCGTTGAACGCCCGTGCATTCTTTTGCAATTGTATGGTGGCGATTCCAAAAAGAAAAAGAATTGCTGCAAAAATTACAAGAAGGATAAGCAGTGCAAGAAGTGCCCGCGTGATTAGTGCTTCAACAACTGCCTGATATCACCGATCATCAGATCCACTTCTCCCGGCACCGTTCCATCACACATTCCGCGGATGTGACCCTCACCGTCAACGAGCACAAATTTTTCGGAATGCACAAAATCCTCCGTGCTGCCATCGCCTTCGGTATCTGAAACGAGATATGATTTGCGCGCCAGCATGTAGATCTGTTTGCGGTCGCCGGTAACGAAATGCCATTGCTTTGCATCGGCTCCGTAACGCTGTGCGTGT
>Ga0255338_1003915_pt1 | contig 16628 bp, 15 predicted proteins | sample MeOH1_35cm_T4_19_FD_203715 | JGI IMG/M metagenome (GOLD analysis project Ga0255338, IMG submission 203715) | Sandy soil microbial communities from University of British Columbia, Vancouver, Canada - MeOH1_35cm_T4_195 | ecosystem: Engineered > Artificial ecosystem > Sand microcosm > Unclassified ...
GGCGGTCGTCGCCGAGGAGCCGGAGGACCGGTTCAGCGCGCTGTTCCTGTGGGTCGTCGCGCGTGCGGCGAACGTCCGGCATCCTGCGAGCGATGCGAGCTGATTCGTTCGTCTCCGGCCGGCCCCGGCCCGGCGCCATGGTTCCCCTTCTCGCGGGCGCGGCCGCACTCGCCATCGGCACGGCCTTCGGCTGGGATGCTCGGGTGCTCGAGCTCGTCGTCTCTCCGCCGCTGATCGTCCGGGCGGCGCTGGTCGGTGTTGCGGTCGTCGTCGGCGTGGCGCTGCTCGCCGGTGGGCTCCGCCGGCTCGGCGCCGAACGCGCCGGTCCCGACCCTGACCTGCCGACCATGGTTCGCGGCGTCCGCCTCGCGTTCCTTTCGGTCGCCGCGTTCGCGGCGGCGTTCGGCTGGGTGCTCGGTCACCCGCTCCCGATCGTCGTCGCGCTCGTGATCGCCGGGATCGACGTGCTCGAGACGTCGTTCCTCTTGTTCGTGGTCACCTTCCGCCGCCGCTGATTCCTGCTCGCCGACGTTGGCTGGGCGGGTGAACCTGGGACGTTCACATCGAACGTCCGAAGTCCCTCCCGGCCGGCAGCCCCGGTCGATTTCGAACGTCCCGCGGTCAACCGGGACGGGCGAAGGCGGGAGCTCGTCGACGTCGAACGTCCGGCGTTCCGAATTCGACACGCGCGAGATCGTGGGCATCCACCGCCGGTCGTTGGCATCACACGTGAACGTGGGGTGTTCAATCGCCCTGGCAGTCGATGCCGTCAGCCGACTGTTTTTGCCCCTGTGGCCGAGGCCCAAGAGCTCGAGGCGTCTCTCGAGGCGTCTACTGACAGGTCTCGCCGTTCGGCGGCTCGTGGAGCCCGACCAGGTATGACGTTACCGCCCGCTGGATGCAGCCGCTCGCCCCGAATGCGGTGTGGCCCTCGCCCTTGCGGGTGAGGAGCACCCCCGTCGCGAGCTCGTCGGCCAGCGCCTTCGCCCACGCGTAGGGTGTCGCCGTGTCCCCGGTCGAGCCGACGACGACGATCGGCGGCGCGCCGTCGGCGCGGACCGGTGCGGGGTTGCGCTCGGCGGCCACGGGCCAGAAGAGGCACGGCAAGTCCGTGTAGCCGGCGAACCCCGCGAAGTGGCGCGCCTCCGGCTCGATCCGCGCAACGAGCGCCTCGAAGCCATCCGCCGTGTTCGGCGCAGCGAAGTCGAGACAGATGTTGGCCGTATAGGCGTCCTGCTGGTTCGAGTACGTCCCGTTCGGCTTCCGCCCGCGGAACGGGTCGGACATCGCGAGGAGGAGGGAGCCATCGCCCCGCTGGGCGAGCGCCAGCGCGGCGTCGAGGAGGGGCCAGCTCGCGTCGGAGTAGAGCGCTGCGAGCACGGCCGGCTCCGCGAGTCCCGGCCCGACCCGGCGGGCGTCGCGGGCACGCGTGGCGGGCAGGGGCTTCGTGTCGATCGCGGCCATCAACCGGTCGAAGGCGGCCTCGGGGCGACCGCTCGGCGCAAAGAGGCAGCGCTCCTTGGCGCAGCGGGCGAAGAAGCGCCCGAGCGCGGCTTCGAACGCCTGGGCCTGCCCCGCGCGCAGCTGCTCGAGATCGAGCGCGGGGTCGATCGCCCCGTCGAGGACCATCGCGCGGATGTTCCCGGGGAACTGGGCCGCATAGAGCGCCCCGATGAGGGTCCCATAGGAGAACCCGAGATACGTCAGCTTCTCGTCGCGCACCGCGTGGCGGATCGACTCGAGGTCGCGGGCGACGTCGTCGGTCGACAGCCAGGGAAGCGCCGCGGCGTTCCGCTGCTGGCACGCGTCGGCGAACGCGTGCGCCTCGTCGACCAGCGCCTCGAGCTCGCTCCGATCGTCCGGGGACGGGTCGAGCGCGAAATGGCCATCGAGGTTGTCGAAGCAGCGAACGCGCGAGCTGAGATTGACGCCGCGCGGGTCGAACCCGACGAGATCGAACCGACGCCGCAGCTCGCGCGGGAAGAGATCGACGTTCTCGCGGACGAACTCAACCCCCGACCCTCCCGGGCCGCCCGGGTTCACGACCAGCGAGCCGATCCGAGCTGCCGGGTCGGTCGCCGGCAGCTTGACGAGGGCGATGTCGAAGTGCCCGTGGGATGGGTCGGCGTAGTCGCGTGGCACGCTCAGCGTCGCGCACTGGAACCGGCCGCCGCAGTCGCTCCACCGCGCGGGCTCGGCGACGACCGTCGGGATGGGGGACCCCGAGGCAGCAGTCGTGCTTGGCCCGGGCGAGGCCGCGGTCGGGCTCCCGCTCGGAACGGGCGCGGGCGAGCAGGCGCCGAGGAGGCCGAGCGCGAGGAGGCCGGCGAGAGCCTTCGAGTGCAGCGCGCGCGGCCGCCGTGACATCAGGGCGCGAAGGATAGGGCGTGCTCGTCGGTGGAACGTATCCGGATGGCGCGGGGCGACGCGCCGGGATCCCACCTAGCGGGCGGAACGGGCCGCGAGCGCTGCGACGAGCGACGCCTCGGTCGGCGTGCAGCCGAGGCCCATTCTCGCCCCGACCCGTGCCGGAAGCGGCGGTTCGAGATACGTCGAGGCGAGCGTCGGCCAATTCGGCTCGTCGAACACCTCCGCGGGCGAGCCATCGAGGACGACCCGCCCCGCGCGCATGACGATGACCCGGTCGAACGTCTGGGCGACGAACCGCATATCGTGGCTGATCGCGATCGTCGTGCGGCGCTCGTCGCGGAGCGACGCGACGATCGCCTCGACCAGCGCGACGCCACGGGCATCCTGGCCCGTCGTCGGCTCGTCGAGGACGACGACTGGGGTCCGCATCGCGAGGATCGAGGCGAGCGCGAGGAGCTTCCGGCGGGAATAGCCGAGGTCGTAGGGGTTCGTGTCCGCGTCACCGTCGAGACCGGTCGCGCGAAGCGCCTCGTCGACCGCCTTCGACAGCTCGGGCTCGACGAGCCCCAGGTTGCGTGGCCCGAACGACACCTCGTTGCGCACCCGCCCCGCGAAGATCTGCCGATCGGGGTCCTGGAACGCGAGGCCGACCGTCGCGGCGAGCTGGGCCACCCGTCGGGTTGCCGCATCGACCCCATCGATCACGATCCGGCCCTCGGTCGGCCGGAGGAGGCCGTTGAGGTGACGGACGAGCGTCGACTTCCCCGACCCGTTCTGGCCGATGATCGCCACGGCCTCGCCGCGCTCGATCGTCAGCGTCACCCCGTCAACCGCGCGCGTCCCGCCCTCGTAGACGTGGACGAGGCTCTGGGTCTCGATCATCGGAGCGCTGCTGCGACGAGCTGGGGATCGACGCCGGCGTCCTCCGCTGCGCGAGCGAGCCGGACGCGCGATGGCGGCTCGACGCCGAGCTCCCCCTCGAGGCGCGGGTCGCCGAGGACGGTATCGGTCGGGCCGTCGAGGACGATCCGGCCGCCGTCGACCGCGATGACCCGATGGCACAGCCCGTCGAGGAGGTCGGTCTTGTGCTCCGCGATGAGGAGCGAGGTCCCGGTCGTGGCCAGCGCGCGTAGGGCCTCGCCGACGAGCTTCGTGCCCTCGGGGTCGAGCTGGGCGGTCGGCTCGTCGAGGATGATGTGCCGCGGTCGCATCGCGAGAAGCGACGCGATTGCGACGAGCTGGGCCTGCCCCCCCGACAGCCGCTGCGGGTCGCGCTCGACGAGGTGATCGAGACGGAGCCGGCCGACGGCCTCGCGCGTCCGCGCGACCGTCTCGGGCACCGGGAGGCCCAGGTTCATCGGCCCGAGCGCGATCTCCTCGAACACCGTGGCGGCGATTCCCGAGCGCTGCGTGTTCGGGTTCTGGAAGCCCACCACCACCCGCTCCGCGAGCTCGTGCGTCTTCAGCCCCGCCGCCGGGGTCCCGTCGATCGTCAGCGTCCCGGTCAGCTGCCCGCCGATGGACGCCGGCGCGAGGCCGGACGCCACGAGGCAGAGGGTCGACTTGCCGCCCTCGTTCGGGCCGATGAGCCCGACGATCTCGCCGTCGGCCAAACGGAGGTCGACCTCGTGCAGGACGGGCTTCGCATAGCCGGCATAGCGGTACGAGACGCCGCGCAGCTCGAGCATCAGGGCAGCCTCGGGAACGTACCCGTCAGCCGGAGCAGGATCGTCGCCGCGAGCCCCAGGACCATGAACGCACGGGCCACGAGCTGGGCCGTCGAGTCCGGAAGCCGCCACAGCAGCTGCCGCCGTCCCGGCCGGCCGAACGCCCGGACCTCGAGCGCAAGGCTCCGCTCCTCCACCTCGGTGAGCGACGACAGGATGACCGGGCCGGCGAGGGGCAGGATCCCGCGGAGCCGGGCGCGGATGCTGCCCTCGGTGTCGAGCCCGCGGGCCCGCTGCGCCGACGCGATCACGCTCGCCCGCTCCACCATCGACGGCACCGCCTCGAGGGTCGCGGCGGCGACGAAGGCGAAGCGCGGCGAGAGCCCGCGCCGTTCGAGGTCGAGGACGAAGCTGCGCGGCTCGGTCGTCAGCCCGAACAGGCCGATCGCCGTCGAGATCGCGAACAGTCGGACGAGCGTCTGGCCGGCGAAGTCGACGCCCTCGAGCGTCGCGTCGAACGGGCCGATCGTGAACAGGACGTGCTCGCCCGCCCGGGTGAAGACGCTGACGAGGACGACCGAGATGGCGATCGGCAGGGTCAGCAGGAAGGAGATGCGGACGAGACGTCCGGCGACGCCGGCGACGACCGCCGAGGGCAGGATCGCCAGCCCGATGATCGCGAGGGGTCCCAGGTACCCGCCGATGACGAACGCGCCGATCGACTCGACGGTCGCCGCGACGGCCTTCGTCAGTGGGTTGAGCCGGTGGTACGGGGACGGAGTGGCCGGGGCGAGGCCGGCCAGGAAGGCGGCGTCGTCGGCGGAGAGTGCGGCGCCGCCGCCCCCGGTCGCGTCGTCGATCGGCTAGGCCTCCGCGAGCCCGACGGCGGCCTCGCCCTGCGGGAAGCGGGCGACGAACCGGCGGCTGAGGGCGCCGAGGATCGCGAAGACGACGAAGAACGTGAGCGTCTTGTCGATCGGGTCCTGGAGGAGGCCCTGCTTGAGAACCGCCTCCTGGAGGGATGAGCCAGCCTGCTGGAATGCAGCGACGAGGAAGTCGGAGCCTGACCCCGTCACGCCGCCGAAGACGATCGCCGAGATCGGTGCCGAGATGATGGCCGAGACGATCCCGCAGATGAGCCCGGCCACGAACACGTACGCCGCGCCGAGGTCGCGCTTGATGAACAGGAGCGCGAGGAGGCCGACCAGCGACCCGACCAGGAGCAGGCCGACGGCCCAGCCGAGGATCACGAAGATCGGGTCGGGTGACGCCCCTGCCGTGGGCGGCGCGAAGAACGTGACCGCGCCCTTGCTGTAGTACGGGATGAAGCCGTAGATGCCGATGATGGCGACGATCGCGATGACGACCGCGCCCCCAACCGCCAGGCGGCTTGGCGGCGTGTTCGGGCGGCTGCGGAAGAAGCCGAACCGACCGAAGATCCCGGCCAGCAGCCCAATCTCGACGGCGACGATGAAGAACGGGGCAGCGTAATCCGAGTGGAACGGCGCCGGCAGGACGTAGGTCCAGATGAGGTTCGCGAGGCCGCCGGTCAGCGCGCCGGCGATCGGTCCGGCAAGGACGCCGACCAGGATCGTCCCGATCGAGTCGAGATAGATCGGCACCTTCAGCGCGGCCGAGACCGTCTGCCCGAGGATGATGTTGATCGCGATCGCGATCGGGATCAACACGATCGTCCGGGTGTCGAACTGGCTCGTGATCGAGTCGAGTCGCCGCGTCTGGGCGTACTCGGTGCCGGCGTAGCCGACGAACCCGGCAATGAGGGCAACGACCAGGATCGCGATGACGGTGTTCTGCGAGGCGATCAGGCCGGTCGTCGGATCGGCGGTCAGGTCGAGTGCGCCTGACAGATTGATCCCAATGACGAGGACGACGAAGAACGCGACCAGCCCGACGATCGCGCGCAGCCAGGTCTGAGACATCGGTCTCCTCCATGTCCCGTCCCGACGGCTCCGAACCGTCGGCGACCGGACTCTCCCGCCCTTAGCGTGCCACGTCCACGTCGCGCACGTGGCGTTGTGCTGCGAGCGCGCCCACGCGCTCGACCCAGCGGTCGAGGAAGCCCGTCGGGTCGACCTCGACCGCGACGTCGACGTTTGGGGCCCGCTTCCAGATGTGGCGCCAATCGGCGACCGTCGCGCCGGCCGTGAGCGTGCCGGTCAGCTCCACGTCGACGGTGAGTGGCTGGGTGCGGATGAGGCGTGGGTCCAGTGCAGCGGCGACCGCCATTGGATCGTGGATGAACGCCCCGTAGAAGCCGTCGTACTCGCGGTGGAATTCCATGTAGAAGCGCAGCGCGTCGGCGACGAACCGGACGATCGGGTTGCTCGCGACCGAGCGCGTCGCGTGCATCGGATCCTCGCCGCGCTCGAGGGCGAGCGAGTCGTCGGGGGCGCTGCCGGCGAGCCGTGCGAGCCGGACGATGTGCTCGGGGAGGACCTTCGCCTGCTCGGTCACGTCGAGCCCGAGCGCGACGGGCCGGCGCTCCCACGGCGTGTCGAAGGCAATCTTCGCGGCCTCGGGGTCGCAGTGGATGTTCCACTCGGTCGTCGGGTTCGTGTTGCCCGGGACGCGGTAGGCGCCGCCCATCAGGACCCAGCGCCGGAGGAGGCGGGGGAGCTCCGGCTCGCGCTCGAGGGCGACCGCGAGGTTCGTCAACGGCCCGAGCGTCACGAGCGTGATCTCGCCGGGCCGTCGACGGGCGTGGTCGATGATCAGGTCTGCGGCGTGGCGGTCGCTCAGCGGCCTGCTCGGCGGCGCCAGCTCCGCGTGGCCGAGCCCCTGCGGCCCGTGCGTCTCGGGGGTCGTCTCGACCGGGCGCTTCAGTGGCTGCTCGTTTCCGAGCGCGACCTCGAGGTCCGTCCGGCCAGCGAGCTCGAGCACCGCCCGCGTGTTGCGCTCGACCTGCCGCGCGTCGACGTTCCCGCCCACGCAGGTGACGGCCACGAGCTCCGCGTCGGGGGAGGCTGCCGCGTAGAGCAGCGCCATCGCGTCGTCGATGCCGGTGTCGACGTCGAGGATGAGGGGCGTGCGGTTCAGCATTCGGGGACGATACCGCCGACCGTTGCGGCCCGTTGCCGCCCGTTGCCGGCGGTTCGAGCCGCGGCCGCCACGGTGTCATTCGAGCCCGGGCGATCACTGACATTGAACGGATCGCTGACGAGACCGCGTGGACCACCGCGAGTTCGGTCGGAACTGCGGAGGCGCCCTGAGTGTTCGTGTCTCGGTCGTTCAGCGTGGGTGATCGACAGCCGCGGGTGTCGGAGCGGCGAGGGGAGGCCCAGCCGCCGTTCGCGCGCCTACCAATCGATGGTGCTGGTTCGGCTCAACGACGAGGTGTATTCTCCGCCGAAGGGGGGTCTGCGCCATGGATCGACAATCGACCGATCGCCCGACGGAGCCGGGGCGTCCGTCGTCGCCGGCGCCCGAGGCGGCGCAGGGAGGCGCGACCGGAAGCGCCGAGCCTGGCGAGTCGGTGTCGCCGCCCGATTCCTTCGGGCTCGAGCCGACCGAGGCCGAGCTCGACGCCTGGGCCCAGCATGAGCGCGAGCGCCGCCAGGCGTGGCTCTCCGGCCCCACGCCGGAGGAGCGTGCCGCCTTCGCCCGTCGCGAGCGGGAGCGCCGCCTTGCCGAGCTGACGGGTGGCGACGCCAGCCTCGCCGAACGGGACCGGATGATCCTCCGCTATGGCCGCGAAGCGCAGCTTGCCGCCGAAGGCGCCGTGAGCCTGCTCCTCAAGTTCTCGCGACGCGGGTTCGCCGAGCTCATCCGCGCCGGTCGCGAGTGGGAGGAGGACTTCGTCGGGCCGCCGCGGCGGCGGCGCATCCCGATCGACGACGAGCGGGCCTGACCGCCCGGCGGACGCGCCCCGTCGCCGCCGTCCGCTGAGGCCCGCGTGCGACCGCGTTTCGGCCACCTCCGGCGGCGGTTGGAGGTTCTCGTCGTCGCGACCCGGTACTTCCTCGTCCCGGAGCTTCCGTTCCGTCGCGACCGGTCGCCCAGCCGTGCGGTCCGTGTCCGTCTCGCGCTCGAGGAGCTCGGCGGTGCGTGGATCAAGCTCGGCCAGATGCTCGCGCTGCGGTTCGACCTCGTCCCGCCGGCCTACGGCGACGAGCTGTTCAAGCTCTGGAACCGGGTCGCGCCGTTCCCGTACGCACAGGTCCAGGAGACGATCCGCCAGGAGCTCGGGGACGTCCCCGAGGTCGTCTTCGCCGCCTTCGAACGCGAGTCCTTCGCCGCCGCCTCGATCGGCCAGGTTCACCGGGCCGTGCTCCACACCGGCGAACGGGTCGCGGTCAAGGTCCAGCGGCCGCGCGTGCGCGAGACCCTCCGCGCCGACATCGATCTGATGTACTCGCTCGCCCGCGTCCTCGACTGGCGCCGCGTCTTCGGTGCGACCGGGAGCCGGCAGGTGATCGACGAGTTCGCTCGCTGGACGGGCGACGAGCTCGACTACCTCGTCGAGGCCCGCCACGCGCTGCTCCTCCACGAGCAGGCGCGCGACACGCACCTCGAGCGCATCCCGTGGGTCTATCGCGACTACTCGACGTCCCGAGTCCTGACCTCCGAGCTCATCGAGGGGATCCCGCTGATCGAGGTCATGAGCGCCGTGCGCGAGCACAACGCCGACTATCTCGACAGCCTCCGGGCCCGCGGGTACGACCTGGACGCCGTTGTCCGCCACCTCGACTGGAACATGCTCAACCAGGTCTACGTCTTCGGCGCGTTCCACGCCGACCTCCACCCGGCGAACCTGCTGATCCTGCCCGGCAACGCCGTCGGCTACGTCGACTTCGGGATCATCGGCCGGCTGCCGCGCGACGTCCGCGAATCGCTCACGCGCTACGGCTGGCTCCTGTTCCACGGCGACGTCGAGGCGGCCGTCCGCGAGCTGATGCGCTGGCTTCGGCCGACGCCCGCGACCGACACCGCCGCCGCCCGACGCGACCTCGTCCGTGTCCACGAGGCGTTCCTCTACGACACGGGCGCGGCCACCGGGCTCGCGTCGGTCCCGGTCGCCCGCGGGACGACACACCGTCGCGAGGGCGCGGATGAGACGGATGCCGCGCGATCCAACGGTCGAACCGGTTGGCGGCGCGACCGCGTCGGCGACAACCCGTACTCGCGGCTCGCGGTCGACACGATGCGGGCGCTCCGCGATCACGAGCTGACGATCTCACCGAGCATCGTGGCCTACCTGCGGATGCTGGTCACCCTCGGGATCCTGCGGCATTACCTCGCGACCGACTACGACCTCGTCGCCAGCGTCCGCCGCTTCTTCGACCGGATGATCCGGCAGGAGGGGATGCGCTGGCTGGACCCGCGGCTGATGGTCGGCCGCGCCTACGCCGGCGCGCTGCGGGTCCGCCGGGCGATGGAGTTCGTCGAGTTCCTCGAGAGTCAGCAATCGGTCATCGCGACCGCGGAGTCGACCCTGTTCGGGCTGCGGCACCGGCTGCACGCGACGAGGCGGCGGCTGATCAACCTGGGCGTCTCGGCAGTCGTGGTCGGCGCGGCGCTCTACGTCGTCCTCGCCGACCCGTCCGGGACCCGGGCGATCCTGCCGTCCGGGATCCCGTACGGGGTCGTCCACGCCGGGCTCGTCGTCCTGCTGCTCGTGATCGTCATCACGCTCATCATCTTCGTCCGCCGCATCAGCGGGGAGTAGGCACCCAATCGGCCGGTCAGCGCTGCGCCGACGCCGGGGCGGGCCCGGTTGGGCCGCCCGGCTGCGGCTCGGCCCGCTCGACACCCGCCGGCGCAAGCAGGATGAGCGCCCGGACGAACAGCGCACCGGCCGTCACGACGAACAGCCCGAGCGAAATCCAGAGCAGCGGCCGCGCGACGTCGAGGTTCGTGGTGCTCGTGAGGATCGCAGGGAGCGACCCGAGGTACGTCTGGTCGGCCGCCTCGAGGCCGTAGATCTGGGGAACGATGTAGAGGACCGAGGCGAGGACGAGGAGGAGGCTGACGAGCCGGAAGGCGGCCGGGTCGTCGTCCGCGTCCCGGATCAGCTTCACCAGCAGCGCCCAGAAGAGGACGAGGGTCGCCACCGGCGCCGTGATCGGCAGGCCGACCTTCAGGTAGAGGTTCGGCATCAGGAAGATGAGGCTGAGCCCGAGCGTCAGGATCAGCAGCGCGTCGCGGATCAGGACATAGGACAACCACCAGACGTCGCCACCGAACCGGAGGGTCAGCGTCCGGAGGAACCGGATGACGTACGGCCGGGCGAAGTGGACGACGAGGGTGAACGACCACAGGATCGGCAGGACGGCCGCGACCGACAGGACGAGCCAGCCCTGGCCACCCTGGGTCATCGCAGTCGCGAGATCGTCAGCGTTGAGCGGCATCTGAGGCCTCCCGGGACGTTCGAGGCTGCACGCGCGCCTCGCGCAGGTTGTAGACGACGGCGGCGATCCCGAGGACCCCGGCGAGCGCTGCCGAGACGTAGCAGAGGACGAGCGCCAGAGCCTGGTTCTTCGCGGTCACCAGGAGCGGCATGACCTGACCCGTGATGTGCCCGGTCAGCATCGTCATCTGCGAGCCGAGGAAGTACGGGCCGAGATAGAGGACCGCTCCGAGGCCGAGCAGGACGACCTGCAGGCGGTACGCGTTCAGGTCGCGGTCGCCTTTCGTCACGAGCTTGATGAGGAGCACCGCGAAGGCGCAGACGGCGGCGAGGCCACCCGTGATCGGCAGGTCCTGCGAGGCAACGACGTCCGGGTAGAAGAAGATGAAGCTGCCGAGGAAGACCTGGACGACGATCAGGTCGCGGAGCGCGACGTAGACGATCCACGACAGGTCGGCGCCGAGCCGAAGCGTGAACCGCGATGTCGTCCGGGTCATGTACGGGCGCCCGAGGTGGAGCGCGAGCGCGAGCACCCAGAGGATGACGAGGACGGCGGCGATCGTGCCCTCGACGAAGCTCTCGCCGGCGTCGAAGAGTCCGGCGACCTGTTCGGTCGTCATGGCGTCCCTCCTGCTGGGGTCGTCGTTGCCTGCGTGGCGGCCGGTGCCGGCACCGCGATCGCGCCCGCTTCATCCGCCGGGCGGCGGCCGCTGACGACATCGACCGACACGCTCGCGTCGATCGCATCGCAGCGGAAGCAGCGCGACGCCTCCGCGCGGGCGGAGGCGGGGTCGAGGCCCTGCTGGTGGGCCGCGAACGAGTGGAGATCCACGACCGGGAGCGGTGCCCGCGCCCGCGGTCGGTTGCCGAGATCGAGCGTCAGGTGCGGCTCCGGGGGCGTCACGTAGCGGACGGTCCGGAAGATCTCGGCTTCGCCGTCGCGCACGCCCGCGAGGTACTCGTGGATCGAGCCTGCGGCCCGCCGGCCCGATGCGACCGCGTCGATGATCGTCTTCGGCCCGGACACGACGTCGCCGCCGGCGAACACGCCGGAGCGGCCGGTCGCCAGCGTCCGGGCGTCGGCGGCGATCCCGGCCCAGCCGCTGAGCTCGATCCCCGCACCCTCGGGGAGGATCGACGGGTCCGGCTCCTCGCCGATCGCCACGAGCACGGTCGTGGCGGGGATCTCGGTGAGCGTCGGGCCCGGGGGGGCGACCCCGATCGCGGCCGTGTCGCGGCCGTCACCCGGCGCGATCTCGGCCCGCGGCTCGCGCGCCAGCCGGACCGCGGTGAGCGCACCGTCGCGCGTCACGAGCTCCGCGACGACCGTCGCGGTTCGGATGACGATGCCCTCCCGCTCCGCCTCCGCGACCTCTTCGGGCTGGGCCCGCATGTCGGCCCGGCTCCGGCGATAGAGCACGGTCACCGACTCGGCTCCGGTCCGGATCGCGGAGCGGGCCGCGTCCATCGCCGTGCTCCCGCCGCCGACCACGACGACCGGGCCGTGGAGCCGCGCAGGCTCACCGAGGTTCACTCGCTTGAGGAACAGTGTCGCCGGGACGATGCCCTCGGCCTCGTCCCCCGGCACGCCGAGCCGGCGGCTCTTCGAGGCGCCCGTCGCGAGGAAGATCGCCGCGTACCCGTCGCGCTCGAGATCGGCGAGGGTGAAGTCGCGGCCCATCGCCGATCCGAGCCGGAGGTCGACCCCGAGGCCCACGATCCGCGCGATCTCCTCCTGGAGCACGACCCGAGGCAGGCGGTAGTCCGGGATCCCGATCGCCATCATGCCGCCCGGGACCGGCATCGCCTCGAAGACGGTGACCGGATACCCGAGGCGGGCCAGGTAGTACGCCGCGGACATCCCGGCCGGACCGCCACCGACGATCGCGACTCGTTCGGTCTGCCGGACGCCTGGCGGTTCGACCGGCGGGAGGCTCCCATGCTCGGCTGCGAACCGCTTCAACGTCCGGATCGAGATGGGCTCGTCGAGGACGCCGCGGCGACAGGCCCGCTCACACGGCGCCGTGCAGATCCAGCCGCAGACCGACGGGAACGGGTTGACCTCGGCGGCGACGGCATACGCCTCGCTGTCGCGCCCCGCGGCGATGAGCCCGACGTAGCGGCCGGCGTCCGTTCCCGCCGGACACGCGGCCTGGCACGGCGCGACCGGAGCACCCTCGAGGCCCGCAACGGTCATCGTCCGCCAGGTTTCCCACGGCTCGTCGCGCACCGCCGTCCGCCACGCGAACAGGTCGCCCCACGGCGATGGACGGCTGGGCTTGAGCGACTCCGCTGTGATGACCGACAGGGGCGTCCACCCACCCCCGTCGGACGCCGGACGCTCGATCGGTCCCTGCCGGCCGCCGAGCGGCGTCGGCCCGGCCATCTGAGCCACGGTCACGACGGAGACGGGGCATTCGCGGGCGCAGATCCCGCACCCGATGCACTCGCCCACCTGGATCGGAAACTCCATCATCCAGGCGCTCGCCGGCGTCGTCGGGCGGATCGCCTCGACGCCCGGGCCGATCGGCCGGCTCATGTCGAGCGCCTCCACCGGGCAGACGTCCATGCAGACACCGCAGTTGAGGCAGCCGGACGTGTCGATGTCGATGCGGTAGCCCATCAGACGCCCTCCGGGAATGGAGCGTCGAGCATGCACCGGCGGCGCGGCGCGCACCACGCCCGCTGGGGTGGGTTCAGGGTCGTCGATCGGGTGGGAAGGAGGGGTCGGACGGCCCGGGCCGAACGGCCGGCGCCGGCGGTCGGGGAGCGGTCAGCCCCTCGCGAACGGCGCGCGCGGCAACCTCGGCCCGACTCCCGGCGTGGAGCTTCTCCAGGATGTTCCGGAGGTGGTACTTGACCGTGTTCTCGCTGATCGCGAGCGCGGCGGCGATCTCCTTGTTCCGCAGCCCGTCGGTGACCCCCTGGAGCACGTCGCGCTCACGCGCGGTCAGGGCATCGGGGTCCCGCCCGTGGCTGCCGTCGCCCCTGCTCGCGAGGGCTGAGAGGATCCGGGCCGCGGTCGGTGGCGAGATCGCCGCCTCGCCGCGTTCGATCGCCGCAAGCATTGTCCGCAGCTCATGTCCCTCGACGTTCTTCAGGAGGTAGCCACGCGCCCCGGCCCGAATCGCCGCGAACAGGTCCTCCTCATCCTCACTCACGGTCAGCATCACGATCGCCGTTTGCGGGTTGCGTTGCGCGATCTGGCCGGTCGCCTCGATCCCCGACGTGCCGGGCATCCGGACGTCCATGAGGACGAGGTCGGGTGCGAACGCGTCCGCGAGGCGGACCGCCTCGGCCCCATCCGACGCGCTGCCCACGACCTCCTGACCCCAGGCCGCGAGCAGCGACGCGAGGCCGTCGCGGAACAGCGGGTGGTCGTCGACGAGGAGGATCCGCATCAGGCGACCTCCGGTTCGGGCGCGGTGACCGGAACCGTGATCGTTACCTCGGCGCCGCAGCCGGGTGCGCTCCGCCAGTCGACCGACCCCTGCACTGCCGCCGCGCGCTCGACCATCGCGGCCATGCCGACGTGGCGCCATGTCTCGCCGTCCGCCGGCGTCGTCTCGGCGAACCCTTGTCCGTCGTCGACGATCCGCACCAGGAGGGCTTCGTCTTCGACCGTGACGGCAATCCGCACGCGCTTCGCCGCCGCGTGCTTCCGGACATTCGTCAGCGCTTCCTGGACGATTCGGAAGACCTCGGCCCGCGCGACCGAGGTGAGGCGGACGTCCCGCGCCGCGTCGTCCGGGTCGACCCGCACCGACACCTTCGCCGCGTCGGCCCATCGGTCGGCGTACCGGCGGATCGTGTCGACGAGGTTGCCGTCGCCAAGCGGGCTGCGCAGCCCGAGGATCGCCTCGCGAACATCGACGTAGACCGATCGTGCGGCCGCAGCGAGCTCCGTCAGCTGTCGCCGCGCCTCGGGGACACGCCCGGCTGCGAGCAGCTCCTCGACCGCCTGGGACTTCGTGTTGACGTAGCCGAGGACCTGGGCGAGCCCGTCATGCATCTCCCGGGCGATGCGCTCCCGCTCCTCGACGACTGCGAGCTCGCGCAGCCGCGATTGGAGCGAGTCGTTCTCCACCGCCACGGCAACGAGGCTCGCGAGCGACCCGAGCGTTTCGACGACGTGACTCCCAAGTCGCCCCTCGCGACCCGCACCAACCACGAGCAGCCCGATCGTCTCGTCGCCCCGCCGAACCGGCGCCTCGAGCCGGACGACGAGAAGGTCGGGGCGGACGAACGCGGCGACCTCATCGTCTGCCTCGACGCGGTCCGCGGGGTCGCAAAAGGCGTCCGCCGGACCGGATCGCGCGCGCGCCGCGAGAGACCCGTCGGGGCGAGCGAGGAGTAGCAGCGCAACGTCGGCGCGGAACAGATCGCGCGCCTCGTCGACCACGAGGCGGAGGATCCGGTCCAGCTCGCTGACGGACGCGCTCGCGACGCTGATCCGGTGGAGGGCCCGCGCGGCCTCCTCACGGTCGACGAGCTCGCGGTCTCGCCGCGCCACGTCCTCCGTGAGCCGCTCGATGCGGCGACCCGCCACGGCGGCGAAGGCCCACGCGAGACCTGCGACGACGGTGACGACGACGAGGAGGTCGAGCGCGAACGGGAGCGCCCTGTCGAGGACGGTGTCGTTCAGGACCTCGACCCCGCCGACGACCAACGCCACCCCGAGGATCACGGTCCAGCGCAGCCGAGCCCCCATGCGCACCTCGCCCGCCCGCGACCCCGGGGCTTTCGGGTCTCGTGATGCAGCGTACGCCCAGCGCGGCCGAATGGCGACCCGGAGCGTGTGCGACCCGGGGCGGGACCGAGAGGAGGGGCGCTTTAGGCGCCCCACTCCAGGAAGCGGTGCCCGATCGCCAGCAAGACCAAGCCGGCCGGCCCGGCGACGAGCGCCACGAACAGCGACCGGAACGGATGCCGCCGCGCCCACAGCACGGCGAGCGCCACGACCGCCACGGATGCCGCCCAGATCGCGTAGATGACGGGCGACCGAACGACGACGCCCGCGAAGAGCCCGTAGGCGAGCGCGGCGCCGGTCGCTCCGACGATCGCCGCGATCGCCGCGAGCCCGCGGATGACCGTGGCCTCGAGCAGAACCATCGCGCTTGCCCTCCGATCACGCGACCCCTCGTCCGGCGCATCGTATGACCCGGCTGCCAGCCCGCCGTCTCGGGGCTGATCCGCCGTACACTCGCCGGCGTGACCCAGCGCCCCATCCAGCCCTATGAGCGCGCCCCGCTGAGCGTCGACGACTGGGATCCCGCGGTCGTCGAGGTGGCGCGTCGCGTCGCGGAGCTCGTGAACACCGAGCGACCGGACGTCGTGGTCGACCACATCGGCAGCAGCGCCGTCCCCGGGCTGCCGGGGAAGAACGTCGTGGATCTCGGGATCGAGGTCGATCCCGCGGACGTCCCCGCGATCACGGCGCTCCTCGAGGCTCTCGGGTTCGTCCGGACGACCGGTCCGCGGGCGTTCCCGCCGACCCGGCCACTCCTCATCGGCGCGCTCGGCCACGACGGTCGCCCGTACCGGATCCACGTCCACGTCCATCCGCGCGGCCACCGCGTCTACGGTCACGAGCACGCCCGCGACCTGGCGTTCCGCGACGCTCTCCGCTCCGATCCGCAGCTGCGCGCGGCCTATGCCGACCGCAAGCGCGCGATCGCGGCTGCCGGCGTCCTCGACACGTACCGCTACTCGCTCGCAAAGACCGAATGGATCCGGGGGACGATCGAGCGGCTCGGGGTCGCCGATCCACCGATCCTTCCGCCCGCCACCGTCGGCATCATCGGCGGCGGCCAGCTCGGGCGGATGCTCGCGATCGCTGCCCGCCAGCTCGGCTACCGGGTCGCCGTGCTCGATCCCGACCCCGACTGTCCGGCGGCCGCGGTCGTCGACCGGGTCGTCGTCGGTCGCTACGACGACGTCGAGGCCGCACTCGAGCTGGCCACCTGCGCCGACGTCGTCACGGTCGAGCTCGAGCACGTCGGGCTCGCCGTCCTCGAGGCGCTCGACCGGGAATGGCCCGTGCGTCCGGGCCTGTTCGCCGTCTGGGTGACCCAGAACCGGATCGAGGAGCGTCGGTTCATCGAGGCGGAGGGCGCGACGGTCGCGCCGTGGCGGGAAGTTGCGACCCCGGCGGACGTCGCCGCGGCCGCAGACGAGCTCGGCCTGCCGCTCCGGCTCAAGGCGGCGACCGGCGGGTATGACGG
>Ga0255338_1003916_pt1 | contig 16626 bp, 15 predicted proteins | sample MeOH1_35cm_T4_19_FD_203715 | JGI IMG/M metagenome (GOLD analysis project Ga0255338, IMG submission 203715) | Sandy soil microbial communities from University of British Columbia, Vancouver, Canada - MeOH1_35cm_T4_195 | ecosystem: Engineered > Artificial ecosystem > Sand microcosm > Unclassified ...
GTATTCGTTGACGGTCACGAGGGGATTCTAGTAAACTCGGCCCCATGAACAAGAACCAGCGCTTCGCGCTCCCGATGCTCGCCGTTGCCGCCGCCCTCTCCCTCGCCGCCTGCGACAAGAAGACCGAAGGCACCGAGGCCTCCGCCCCGGCCCAGACCATGCCGGTCGCCGCCGCGAACCCCGCCCTCCTCTCCCCGGAGAAGGCGAACGAGAAGGCCCCGGAGAAGTTCAAGGTCAAGCTCGTCACCACGAAGGGCGACCTGACCATCGAGGTCAACCGCGCCTGGTCCCCCAATGGGGCCGACCGGTTCTACAACCTCGTCAAGATCGGCTACTACGACGACACCGCCTTCTTCCGCATCGTCAACGGCTTCATGGCGCAGATCGGCATCCACGGCGATCCGGCGGTCAACGCGAAGTGGCGCCCCTCGACGATCCAGGACGACCCCTCCGCCGGCCAGTCCAACAAGCCCGGCTACGTGACGTTCGCCAAGACCGGCATGCCGAACAGCCGCACCACCCAGTTCTTCTTCAACTTCGGAGACAACGGCTTCCTCGACGGCCAGGGCTTCACGCCCTTCGGCAAGGTGATCGACGGCAGCCCCGTCCTGGGCGCGTTGAACCTCGAGTACGGCGAGGCCCCCGACCAGGGCGCCATCCAGAGCCAGGGCAACGCCTACTTGAAGGCGAACTTCCCCCGCCTCGACTACATCAAGACGGCCCGGATCGTCCCCTAATCTTTCGCGGCGGGAGCCGCGTGATGGGGCTTGCCGGCGGCCATGTAGGCCGCGCCGGCGCCGGCCGTCACGGCGACGGTGAGGACCATGGCGTAGTTCACGTACCATGGAGACTCCGGCGCGCGCGGCCAGAGCATGTTGATCACCGCGCCCGTGCCGTAGGCGAAGGCGGCCGCGTTGACCGGCCAGCCCCAGGCGCCGAGGGAGAATTTGCCCGCCGGGCGCCAGCCGCGGGCGCGCGCCATCAGCGCGCCCAGGACGACCATCTGGAAGGACACGTAGATGCCGATCGCCGCCGAGCTGATGATGGTGTTGACCCCGTCCTGGAGCCAGTAGCCGAGCCCCGCGATCGCCGCGGGGATGACGCCCGTCCAGATCAACGCGGCGACGGGCACGCGGGTGTTCGGCGAGAGGCGCTTGAGCGTCTCGCTGCCGAAGATCATCCCGTCCCGGGCGAAGGAGAACAGCAGGCGGCTCGCCGCCGCCTGCAGGCTCAGCAGGCATGAGAGGAAGGAGACCATGACCACGGCGATCACGAGGCGGAAGCCGTTCATGCCCATCGCCGCCTGAAGGGTGGTCGCCACCGGGTCCTTATCGGCGCCGGTCACGGCGGCGCGCAGGTCGGGGATCGCGAGCAGCAGCGCCAGGCACACGAAGGTCGCCGCGCCCCCGCCGACGTAGATGGTCATGCGCATGGACTTCGGGATCGCGACGCCGGCGTTCGGCGTCTCCTCGGCGACGTCCCCGCAGGCCTCGAAGCCGTAGTAGCAGAACATCGCGGCCACGGACGAGGCGAGCAGGGCCGGCAGGTAGGAGACGCCCGACCCGAAGCCGGTCGTGTCGAAGAGGATGCTCAGCGGTTGATGGCGCGCCGCGGCCAGCAGATACCCGCCGACCAGGATGGCGCCGATCAGCTCGCAGACGAAGCCGAACATCGCGACCCGCGCGAGCAGGCGCGTGCCGCTCAGGTTGAGGGCGGTCGTCAGCGCGATCATCGCGATCGCGATCAAGGTGAAAGTCCCCGCGCCGAGCTCGACGCCCAGCAGCTGGCTCATGAAGGGCGCGCCGCCGACGGCGACCGCGGCGACCGTCGTGAACAGGGCCCAGCCGTAGATCCACGCGGCCATCCAGGCCCAGCGCCGCCCGACCAGGCGCAGCGACCACGGGTACAGGCCCCCCGCGATCGGGTACTGCGAGACGACCTCGCCGAAGACGAGGCAGACGAGGAACTGGCCGAGCCCGACGAGCAGGTAGTTCCAGAACATCGGCGGCCCGCCGGCCCGCAAGGCCATCGCGAAGACGGAGTAGACCCCGACCACCGGCGACAGGTAGGTGAAGCCGAGGGAGAAGTTCTCCCAGAAGGTCATGCTCCGGTCGAAATGGGAGTCGTAGCCGAGGGCGCGCAGCTGCTCGGCGTCGGAGTCGTGCGTGGACATGAGGGCCAGAATACCATAACGGTCATATCTGCTAAAATAGAGATTCGCTTTGTTACGGGGGAGCGCTTCCATGAAGACCGCGGTCAAGACCGGCGTCAAGACTTACGAGATGCTCATCGACGGCAAGTTCGTGAAGGCCCGCAACGGCGGCCTGCGCGACATCGTCGACCCCGCCAGCGGCGAGCTCCTCGCCGTCGTGCCCGAGGCCGGGCGCGCGGACGCCAAGCTCGCGATCGAGGCCGCCCGCAAGGCGTTCGACGAGGGCCCCTGGCGCAAGACGAGCGCGCAGGACCGCGGCAAGCTCCTGTTCAAGATCGGCGAGGCGATCCGGGCCAATGCCAAAGACCTTGCTATGCTCGAGGTCCGCAACATGGGCAAGCCGCTGGCCGAGGCGGAGTACGACGTCGCCGACGCCGCCAACTGCTTCGAGTTCTACGGCGGCCTGGCCACGAAGATCCACGGCGAGACGATGTCGGTCCCCGCGAACTCGATGAGCTTCGTCGTGCGCGAGCCCGTCGGCGTGTGCGCGGCGATCATCCCCTGGAACTACCCCCTCCTGATGTCGGCCTGGAAGCTCGCCCCGGCCCTGGCGGCGGGCTGCACCGTCGTCCTCAAGCCCTCCGAGTTCACCCCGCTCACCGCGCTCGTCCTGGCGCGCCTGATCGTCGAGGCGGGCGCCCCCGCCGGCGTCGTCAACGTGGTCTCCGGCCCCGGCGCCGGGGCCGGCGAGGAATTGGCGGAGAGCCCCCTGGTGGACAAGGTCGCCTTCACCGGAGGCACCGTCACCGGCCGCAAGATCGCGGCGGCCGCCACCGGCAACCTCAAGAAGGTCACCCTCGAGCTCGGCGGCAAGAACCCGAACATCGTGTTCGCCGACGCCGACTTCGAGTCCGCCGTGGACGGCGCCCTGTTCGCCGCCTTCGCCAACCAGGGCGAGGTCTGCTCCGCCGGCTCGCGCCTGCTCGTGGAGAAGTCGATCCACAAGAAGTTCGTGGAGGCGATGCTCAAGAAGATACCCCGCATCAAGCTCGGCCACGGCCTCGGGGCCGGGGTGAAGATGGGGCCGCTGGTGACCGCCGCGCACCGCGACAAGGTCGAGGGCTACATCAAGGCCGGGCTGCACGAGGGCGCCCGGCTCGTCTGCGGCGGGGGCCGCCCCAAGGGCTCCGAGTTCGCCAAGGGCTTCTTCCTCGAGCCCACGATCTTCGACGAGGTGAAGCCCACGATGCGCATCGCCCGCGAGGAGATCTTCGGCCCGGTGCTGTCCGTCATCGAGTTCAAGGACGAGGCGGAGGCGATCCGCATCGCCAACGACACCGAGTACGGCCTCGCCGCCGGGGTCTGGACGCTCAACGTCAACAGGGGCATCCGGGTCCTCAAGGAGCTGCGCGCGGGCATCACCTGGCTCAACACGTACCATCCGACCTTCAACGAGATGCCTTGGGGCGGCTATAAGCAAAGCGGGAACGGAAGGGAGCTCGGTTTGTACGGCATACAGGCCTATCTTGAGACCAAACAAATAAACATCAATCTCGACGAGGCTCCCCTTGGCTGGTACTAAAGTGAAGAACATCGTCCTGAAGACGGGCATTCCCGGTCCGAAGAGCCTGGCGCTCATGGCCCGGCGCAAGGCGGCCGTCGCGCGGGGGCCGTTCCACGGGACCCCCGTCTTCGTCGATCATGCTCACGGCGCTTTGATCACGGACGTCGATGGGAACATCCTCATCGACCTCGCGGCGGGCATCGGCGTGGTGAACACCGGCCACACGCCGGAGGCGCTCGTGAAGGCGATCGCGGCGCAGGCAGGGAAGCTGATCCACGGGAGCTTCAACGTCACGCCTTACGAGTCGTACGTCGCGCTGTGCGAGAAGCTGAACGCCCTCGCTCCGGGGAAGTCCGCGAAGAAGTCGTTCCTGGCCAACAGCGGAGCGGAAGCGGTGGAGAATGCGATAAAGATCGCTCGGGCTCACACGGGCCGACCGTCCGTCGTCGCCTTTGAACATGCCTTCCATGGAAGAACGTACATGGCGATGACGCTGACGGCGAAAGAGAAGCCGTATAAGATCGGCTTCGCGCCTTTCAACAGCAACGTCTTGAGGGCTCCTTATCCCTACCCTTATCACGACGTCACGGCGGAGACGGCTTTTAAGGCGTTCACCTCCCTCGTGGAGAAGGAGAAGGCCTCCAACGTCGCTGCGGTCATCATAGAGCCTGTGCTCGGCGAGGGCGGGTTCATACCGGCGCCAAAAGAATTCCTGGCCGACCTTTCCTCGTTCTGCAGCGCCAACGGAATCGTGCTTATCGCAGACGAGATCCAGTGCGGCTTCGGCCGCACCGGGACCTTGTTCGCGTCCGAGCAACTCGGCTTCGCCCCCGATCTGATACTGACCGCCAAGGGCCTCGGCGGCGGCATGCCCGTCTCCGCGGTCACGGGACGGGCCGAGATCATGGACGCCCCCATCGAGGGCGGCATCGGCGGGACCTTCGGCGGCAACCCCGTCGCGGTCGCCTCGGCGCTGGCCGTCATCGAGCTCATGTCGGACCCGGCGTTCCTGCCCAAGGTCCGGACGCTCGGCGCGTCGGTGCTCAAGACCCTGTCGTCGTGGAAGGAGAAGTACCCCGTCGTCGGCGACGTGCGCGGCCTCGGGCCGATGCTGGCGCTCGAGCTCGTCAAGGACCGCGCCTCCAAGGAGCCCTTCGCGGACGGCGCCAAGGCCCTCGTCAGGCACTGCTACGAGCGAGGCGTGGTCATCATGACCGCGGGCTCCTACGGCAACTGCGTGCGCCTGCTCTTCCCGCTCGTGATCACGGACGAGCAGCTGGCCGAGGCCTTCGAGGTCCTCGAGGACGGGCTGAAGACCCTCAAGCCGTAAAACGGAGAGAACCCATGGCCCCCATCGCCTTCACCAAGAACCACACCGACCACTCGGGCGCGCAGGGCTACCAGTTCGAGTTCCACTGCGACAAGTGCGGCAAAGGCGTCCGTTCGAGCGTCGTCACCAGCGCGATGGACCTGGCGAGCGGCCTGCTCGGCGCCGTCTCCGGCCTGTTCGGCGGCCAGGCGTCCGGCGCGGGCCTCAAGGACACCCTCCGGCGCCAGAACTGGGAGCACGCCTTCGACACGGCGGCCAACGAGGTCAAGCCCCGCTTCTCCCAGTGCGGCCGCTGCGGCAATTGGGTCTGCCCCGCGTCGTGCTGGAACGCGAAGGCGTCCCAGTGCAAGGGCTGCGCCCCGGACCTCGCCGCTTAAGCTACTTCTTCAGCGGCTGGGCGAGCGTGACCTTCTCCATCTTGACCGGCGTCCGCGGACGGTCGGAGCCGTCGCGCGGGGAATCCCCGATCTTGACGACGACGTCCTGACCCTCGATCACCTGGCCGAAGACCGCGTGGCGGTTGTCGAGGTGCGGCGTCGCCGCCAAGGTGATGAAGAACTGGGAGCCGCCGGTGTCGGGGCCGGCGTTGGCCATGGACAGGATGCCCGCCTTGCTGTGCTTGAGCTTGGGGTGGAACTCGTCGAGGATGGTCCAGCCGGGCCCGCCGCGGCCGGTGCCCGTCGGGTCGCCGGTCTGCACCATGAACTTGGGGATCACGCGGTGGAAGAGCACGCCGTCGTAGTAGCCCTTCTCCACGAGCTTCAGGAAGTTCGCGACCGTGTCGGGGGCTTCCTTCGGGAACAGCTCGACGGCGATCTTCCCGAGGGTGCTCGCGATCTCGACGACGGGATTGTCGGTCTTATAGGGGCGGTCGGCCATGTTGATCTCCTCTTTGATGGTGTCAGGCATTCCGCTTTTTTCACTTTCAGTCCCGAAAGTGAAAAAAGCGGAATGCCTGACACCTTTTATCGTTTGAAACAGCGGCGGCAGCGGGCTTCGTACTTGTCGGCGGCGCCGACCTCGACGACCTTGCGGCCGCCGGACAGGCGCTGGGAGCGGTTCGCGGGGTTGCCGCACAGCATGCAGATGGCGAGGTTCTTCGTGACGAACTCGGACAGGGCCATGAGGCGCGCGGTCGTCTCGAAAGGCTCGCCGCGGAAGTCCTGGTCGAGGCCGGCCACGATGACGCGGCGGCCCTCGCCGGCCAGCTTCTCGCAGACCGCGATGATGTCGGCGTCGAAGAACTGGACCTCGTCGATGCCGACGACCTGGGTGTCGGAATCGATCCGAGTGAGGATGTCCTTCGCCTTGGCGACCGCGATCGAGGGCGTCTTGACCAGGTCGTGGGAGACGATGTGGTCCTTCGCGTAGCGCACGTCGAGGGCCGAGTTGAACACCTGGACCTTCTGGCGCGCGATCTGCGCCAGGCGCAGGCGGCGGATGAGCTCCTGGGTCTTGCCGGAGAACATCGAGCCGACGACGATCTCCATCCAGCCGCCGTGGCTCCAGGACATCGGCGCCGCGGGGCGGTGGCCGTTGACGACGGTCTTCCTCTTGCTCATCTCTTGTAGGCCTTCTTGACGTAGGCGCGGTAGCCGCCCGCGACCTTCAGCGGCCGCCACCAGGCCTCGTTGTTCATGTACCAGGAGATGGTCTGGGCCAGCCCCCGCTCGAAATCGTACTCGTGCTTGAAGCCCAGGCGCTTGAGCTTGGAGCAGTCGAGGGCGTAGCGCCGGTCGTGGCCTTTCCGGTCCTCGACGCGGGTCACCAAAGTCTTCGGCTTCTTCATGAGGCCGAGCACCTTATCGATCAGCTCCCGGTTCTGGCAGGTGTACGAGCCGCCGATGTTGTACACCTCGCCGAGCGTTCCTTTCTCCAAGACCGTCAGGATCGCCCGCGCGTGGTCGCGGACATGCAGCCAGTCGCGCACCTGCTTGCCGTCGCCGTACTGCGGGAAGGGCTTGTCCTCCATGAAGTTGGTGATCATGAGGGGCAGGGCCTTCTCCGGATACTGGTAAGGGCCGTAGTTGTTCGACGCGCGCGTGGTGAGCACCGGGGCCTTGTGCGTCACGAAATAGGAGCGGACCAGCAGGTCCGAGGCGGCCTTGGAGGCCGCGTAGGGGCTGTTCGGCTCGAGGTGGTCGCCTTCCTTGGAGTACCCTTTGGGGATCGAGCCGTACACCTCGTCGGTGGACACATGAAGGAAGCGCTTCACCTTGTGACGCAGCGCCGCGTCGAGCAGGACCTGCGTCCCGAGGATGTTCGTCTTCAGGAAGGCGCCCGCGTCGAGGATGGAGCGGTCCACGTGGGTCTCGGCGGCGAAGTGGACGACGAAGTCGCATCCCTTCATGACGGCGTCGACCGCCTTGGCGTCGCAGATGTCCTTCTTGACCGTCAGGACCTTGAGGCCCGCCAGGTTCGCGGGGTTGCCCGCGTAGGTCTGCTTGTCGAGGTTGACGATCGTCCACGCCGGCCGGGCCTTGACCAGGTGGCGGATGAAATTCGAGCCGATGAAGCCGAGTCCGCCGGTGACGAGGACCTTCATCTCCGCTTTCCGTGCTTCTTCGGGAAGTATTCGTTGACAAAATAGTCCCAGGTGAGCCGCAGGCCCTCGTCGAAGCCGACCACCGGCTTGTAGCCGAGCTCCTTGCGGATCTTGCGGTTGTCCGCCCAGGTGCGGCGGACGTCGCCGCCGCGCATCGGATGATGGCGGCGCTCGAGCTTGCGGCCGATCATCGCCTCGATGCCCTCGACCACGTCGAGGAGGCTGTAGGTCTCGGAGTTGGCCACGTTGTAGACCTCGCCGGAGGTCGCCTTCGGCCCCTTCGCGGCGAGGATGTTGGCGCGCACCACGTTGGCGACGAAGGTGAAGTCGCGGGACTGCTTGCCGTCCCAGTGCACGTCGAGCGGCACGCCGAGGTAGGCCTGCTCCATGAACTTGGGGATCACGGCGGAGTAGAGCGACTCCGGGTCCTGGCGCGGGCCGAAGACGTTGAAGTAGCGCAGGGACACGGTCTCGAGGCCGAAGGACTTCGCGAACACGATCGCGTAATGCTCGCCGGCGAGCTTGGAGACGGCGTAGGGCGACATCGGCTGGGGCCGCATGTCCTCGCGCTGCGGGAATACCTTGCAGTCCCCGTAGGCCGAGCTCGAGGAGGCGTACACGAAGCGCTTGACCTTGGCGTCGCGCGCGGCGACGAGCATGTTCAGCGTGCCGGTGACGTTGGCCTCGTTGGAGGGCTGGGGGCGGTCCATGGACTTCGGCACCGAGCGGATGGCGGCCTGATGCAGGACGTAGGCGACGCCCTTGCAGGCCTTCGCGCAGTCGGCCGGGCGGGTGATGTCGCCCTTGATGAAGTCGATCCTGGAGAGGACGGGGGCGAGCTTGTCCCGCAGGCCCGTGGAGAGGTTGTCGATGACGCGGACTCGCTCCCCGCGGCGCACGAGCTCCGCGACGATGTGGGAGCCGATGAAGCCGGCGCCGCCGGTGACGAGCCAGAGAGGTTTGGGCATGGTGGAAGCCATATTAGCATTTCGAAGTTTGGCGGATGTTTGGTTGTCCGGAACGGGGGCGCCTGCTATCCTGACTTCGACGGAAACAGGAGGACACGCTATCGAAAAAGCCTGACGCTCGGACTCGGCGCGTTTCACGGAGCTCCCCGTTCTCGGCGGGGAGCTCCTCCGTTCTAGGGCCTGAGGTCGTCCTGGACGGCGCGCTCGGGGAAGAGCTCGGTCTCCCAGTCGCGGCGCGGGGCCTGCTTGGGGTCGAAGGTGCCGAACTTGAAGTCGACGCGGATCGAGGCCTCGCCGACGCCGCCGGGGCGGAAGCGGCCGGCGACCTTGGTGTAGAAGTCGTGCCAGCGCTTCGTCCAGGAGAACTCCTTCTCGAAGATGCGCCAGCCGTGCAGGCCGCCGACGCCCCGGGAGCTCTCCGCCTGGCCGCGCACGCCGAACGCCAGGCGCCAGGTCGGGCTCGACGGGGCGATCGCGAAGTCGAAGCTGCCGACGTATTTGCGGGAGTCGAGGGCGTTCCAGGAGAAGCCGCCTCCGACCGCCGCCCCCTCGTCGTCGCCCCAGCGCGCGTCCATGATGGCGGCCTGGTTGCCGTCGTCGAGGGCGTAGGTGTCGCGAACGGTGAGGTTCAAGCGGGAGGTCGGCGCCCAGCTCGCGTCGGCGGTGATGGGCTGGACGCGCCGGCGGAAGCCGATGGTCCGGTCCCGGAAGGTGCGGAAATCGTAGCCGGAGGAGAGCCGCGCGTACATGCGCGGGGCGGGGATGAACACGTCGGTCAAGGTGAGCAGGTTCTCCTCGACGCCCTTGTCGACCGCGCCCCGGTCCTGGCGGAAGCTCCCGGGCTGGAAGCGCTCCCGGTAGGACTCGGTCACGTCGACGCCGCCGAGCGGCGTGTCGAAGCGCAAGGTGCCCTGCGCCGACGGCCTTCCGATCGCCGCGTCGTAGTTCGTGACGGTCGAGCTCGCGACCGAGACCTGGTCGAAGCGGTTGTAGTAGGTCTCCTGATAGCCGAGCTTCGGGGTGAGGCTGACCCCGCGCATGAGGACGAAGGTCCTCGTCCCCTCCCAGCCGGCGCCGACCGTCTTCTCGATGTAGGAGCGGCCCCGCGAGTAGGTGTTGTCGGCGAAGCCGTTCAACGTGTTGAGCCAGGGCAGCCGGCCGAAGCGCAGGGGCTGGCTGATGACGTCGAGGCGGGGATAGCTCTCGCTCGTCTTCAGGAAGCGGACGCGGCTCGCGTCCGCGGTGTCGACCCGCGAATACGAGAGGCGCGCGGTCGCCTGCGAGAAGCGGTGGGTGAAGGCGCCCCCGTTGACGAGCTCCTGGGTGACGCGGAAGGAGTTGCCGCGGGAGTAGTTGTTGTTGAAATCGGAGTCGGATTGCACCTGCAGCCGCCCTTGGAAAGAGGTCGAGGAGAACAGCGCCTGGTACTGCTGGCCGAGCACCGCCCAGCGGCGGTCGTGGGTCGAGGTCTCCTTGATCGTGTAGCCGAACAGCGCGCCGCGGGAGTCCTCCCCGTCGCGGCGGTGCAGCTCGCCGCCGAGGCCGGCCCCCTGCTTCAGGTAATAGTCGGCGTACAGCTTGCTGTACATCGTGTCGCCGTGGTCGGTCGTCAGCGTGTTCTTGAGGAACGGCCCGTTGCGCTGGTCGTAGCCCGGCTGGCTCTTCCAGCGCAGGTAGTGCCGCTGGGACAGGGACTTGTACAGGAACGGGAGATAGAACACCGGGACCTCGCCCAGGTAGAACAGGACGTTGCGCGCGATCATGTGCTTCTTCGGCTTGACCGTGATGCGCGAGGCGCGGAAGTGGTAGTGCGGCGGCTTGTTGCCGCAGCTCGTGAACTCGCCGCCGAGGTAGTCGAGGCGCCGGTTCTCGCCGACCTTCGCCTCCTTGGCGCGGATGCGCCAGTCGGCGTGCCCCGCGCTCGTCCGCTGGAGGCGGCCCGTGTGCTTGGCGAAGTCGAACTCGCCGGACTCGCCGTACACGGCGGAGATGCCGTCCTCGACGAGGAGCGGGCCTTCGGAGCGGCCGCGGCGGCGCTCGGTGTCGATCCACAGCTCCTGGCCCTTCACGGTCCAGGTGGACTCGTTGAGCACGACGTGGCCCTGCAGGTGCAGCTGCTGCCGGTCGGCGTCGAACTCGACCTCGTCGGCGGCGTAGTCGAGGCGCGGGCCGGGAGGCGGCTCGGGGAGGGCGTATTCCTCGGCGCGCGCGGCGCCGCCCAGGAGCAGGAACAGCAGGGCCGCGCGGATCACCCCCGCTTCTCCCGGGACAGGAGCGCGGCGCCGACGACGCCCCAGTCGCGCTCCGCCGGCGCCGAGAGGACGACGGTCTTGAAGGGCTCGCGGAACGGCTGGGCGGCGAACACGCGGCGGATCGGGTCGAGCACGAGCCGGCCCGCCCGGGCCACGCCGCCGAGCAGGAGGACGGCGTCCGGGTTGAGGACGAGGATGAGGCTCGCGAGGCCCTGGCCCAGGCGCGTGCCGACCTCGTCCCAGACCTTGAGCGCGCCGCGGTCCCCCGCGAGGGCGGCCTCGGCGACGGCCTTGGGCGTGAGGGGCGAAGGGACGCGGCGCATCAACGCCCTGGCCGCGCGCAGGATCCCGTAGGTCCCCGCGTACGCCTCGAGGCAGCCTCGGCGGCCGCAATGGCACAAGGGGCCGTCGAGTTGGAGCGTCAGGTGGCCGATCTCGCCCGCGGAGCCGGACGCCCCGCGGTGGAGACGGCCGTCGATGACGAGGCCGCCGCCGACGCCGGTGCCGAGGGTGACGCCGATGACGGTGCGAGGCTTCTTTTTGAGGGCGACGGCGTAGCCGCCCCAGACGGCGGCGTTGGCGTCGTTCTCGACGTTGACCGCGACGCCCAACGACTTCGAGAAGGCTTTTTTGAACGGATAACCGGTCCAGCCCTTCAGGTTGGGAACGAAGAGAAGAGAACCGGTCCTTGCATCCACGCCCCCCGCCAAGCCTAACCCGACGGATCCAAAGCTCCATGCTTTCACGATCGCCGCTGCGCGGCGTTGGAAATGGGCGGGGCCTTTGGAAGGCTCGGTCGGGATCTGGAGGGATTCGATCAGAGCGCCTGACGGGGACACTAACCCGATCTTGGTGTAGGTGCCGCCGACGTCGATGCCGACGGAATTCATCTTCATTTGTATTTCACCGCCTTGAGGGCGGCGCCGGCGAGGTACAACGACCCGGTGCAGACCGCGACGCGCGGGGCCTTCTTGTCTTTTCGCCACGCATCGATCGCCGTCGCGGGATCCCTTTCTATCGTGACATGCGCCTTCGGCGCGGCGCGGCGGACGAAGGCCGATAATTCGAGCGGATCGAGCGCGCGCGGGCTGGGAGGGCGGACGAGCACGGCCTCCTTGATGAACGGGGCCAGGGGAGAGAGCACCCCGCGGGTGTCCTTGTCCTTCATGATGCCCAGGATCCAGCGCGCGGGCTTCCTCGAGAGCGGAGAGGATCTCCAGGTCGCGGCCAAGGCGCGGGCGGCCTCGGGGTTGTGCCCGCCGTCGACGATGAGGGTCTTCTTGCCGAGCTTGATCGCGTGGAAGCGTCCCGGCCAGCGCACCGCGCCGAGGCCCCTGGCCCAGGCCGCCTCGGAGACATCGAGGCCGGAGGCTTCGAGCGCGGCGCGGGCCATGGCCGCGTTATGACCCTGGCGGGACCCGAGCAGCGAAAGAGCGAAGCGGCGGCCCGACGGCGAGCGCAGGACCTGGCGGCCCCGGGACCAATCCACGCTCACGGTCTTCCACGGCGAGCGCACGACCACCTGGTCTCCGCGCAGCGCCGCGCGGCGCAGGACCGGGAGGTCGGGGCGCACGGCGGGGCGGCCGGCCTTGAAGATGCCGGTCTTCTGGCGCGCGATCGAGGCCAAAGTGTCGCCGAGGTACGCCTGATGGTCGTAGTCGACCGAGGTCACGATCGCGGCCAGCGGCGCGGGCACGACGTTGGTCGCGTCGAGGCGCCCGCCCAGGCCGGTCTCGAGCACCATGACGTCGCATCTCTTCGCGGCGAAGTGCTGGAACGCGATCGAGGTCAGGAGCTCGAAGTAGGTCAGCCGCTTCCTCCGGTCGGCGCGGAGAGCGCGCGCCATCAGCCGTGCGAACTCCGCCTCGGAGATCTTCCGGCCGTCGACGGTGATGCGCTCGCGTATGTCGAGCAAGTGGGGTGAGATGAAGAGACCGGTCCGATATCCGGCCGCGGTAAGAACGGAAGATAATATCGCGCAGGTCGAGCCCTTGCCGTTCGTCCCGGCGACGTGGAAGGCGGGCACGGCCAGATGCGGGTCGCCGAGCGCGGCGAGGTGCGCCCGCACGCGGTCCAGGCCCAGCACGATCTTCGTCTCCTGGCGCTCCTCGAGGACCGCGAGGGCGGCGGCGAAGGTCATTTCTGCCGCTCGAGGCGGGCGCCCGCTCCCGCGAGCTTCTGCTCCACCGTCTCGTAGCCGCGGTCGATGTGATAGACGCGCGCGATGGTCGTCTTGCCCTTGGCCGCGAGGCCGGCGACGAGCAGTGCCGCGCCCGCGCGGATGTCGGAGGCCATGATCGGCGCGCCCGACAGGCGCTCCTGGCCGGCGACGACGGCGGTGCGTCCCGACACGGCGATCTGGGCGCCCATGCGGCCGAGCTCGGCCGCGTGCAGGAAGCGGTTCTCGAAGACCGTCTCGGTCACCTTGGCGAAGCCGGTGCACAGCGTCATCAGGCTCATCCACGGCGCCTGAAGGTCGGTCGGGAAGCCCGGATGGGGCTTCGTCACGATGGTCACCGCCTTGGGCCGGCGGTCCATCGTGATCTCGATCCAAGCTCTGCCGGTCTTGATCTTCGCCCCCGCCTTCTTCAGGGCGGAAAGGACCGCGGTCAGGTGAGAAGGCTCGGCGCCCAGCAGCTTCACGCGCCCGCGCGTCGCCGCGCAGGCCAGCAAAAAGGTCCCCGCCTCGATGCGGTCGGGGATGACGCGGTGGCGCGCGCCGTGGAGCTTCGTCTTGCCGACGATGGTCACCACCGCCGTCCCGGCGCCGTGCACCGAGGCCCCGAGGCTTTGCAGGAACTTCCCGAGGTCCTCCATCTCCGGCTCGCGGGCCGCGTTCTTGATCACCGTCTTCCCCTCGGTGGCCGCCGCGGCCATCATCAGGTTCTGGGTGGCGCCGACGCTCGGGAAGCGCAGCTTGATCGCGACGGGGTTGAGCTTGGGCGCGGACATGATGATGTCGCCCTGGTCGGCGATGCGGCGCGCGCCCATGGCCTCGAAGCCCTTCAGGTGGATGTCGATCGGCCGCAGTCCGATCGCGCAGCCGCCGGGGATCGGCACGCGCACGAGGCCGAAGCGGGCCAGCAGCGGCCCGGCCGCCAGCACCGAGGCGCGCATCTGCTTGACGATGTCGTACGGCGCCTGGGTCTTGAGGGATCCGGTGGACAGCACCTTGACCGTCGAGCCCTCGACGACGACCTTCTTGCCGAGGCTCTCGAGAAGGCGGAAGGTGGTGCGCAGGTCGCGCAGGGTCGAGGGGACGTTCTCGATCACGCACGGCTCGTCGGTGAGCAAGGTCGCGATCAGGATGGGGAGGGCGGCGTTCTTCGCGCCGCTGACCTTGATCGTGCCGTTGAGGGGTATTCCGCCTTCGATGACGAGCTTATCCATGGGAAAATGAATTTACCATTTTTCCCCGCGGCGGCTTACCTCTACGTTTTTTTAAAAATTGCGCCGCAAATCATTGCGCAATTCACTTTCGGCGCCGAAAGCGAATAAGGCTTATTCCTGTGATGTTATTTTTTAAAAAACGAAGGGTCCGGTCAGGCCGGGAGCGCGCCGATCGCGAAGCGCTCGAGGCCTTGGGCGTCCTTCTTGATGACGATGCCCTTGAGCCCCGCGGCGGCGAACAGCCTGGTCACGGCCGGTCCCTGCTTGGAGCCGATCTCCATGGCCAGCACGCCGCCCGGCTTGAGCATCTTCGGCGCCATCGCGGTGATGGCGCGGACGGCGTCGAGGCCGTCCTTGCCGCCGTCGAGCGCCATGCGCGGCTCCTTGAGCACCTCGGGCTCGAGGCCGTCGAGGTCCTTGGTCGGGATGTAGGGAGGGTTGGAGACCATGAGGTCGGCCCAGCCGCGCAGGCCCTGCTTGTCGGAGAACAAGTCCTCGCGGACGAACCGGATGCGGTTGCCGACGTGGTGCGCGATGGCGTTTTTCTGGGCGAGGTCGAGCGCCTGCTTCGACAGGTCGGTGGCGAAGATGGTCGCCGAGGGCAGCAGCTGGGCCAGGGCGATGGCGATGCAGCCCGTGCCGGTGCCGATCTCGAGAATCTTCGGCGCTTGCGCGCCGCAGATTTTAATAAGGCGCTCGCACTCGATGACGAGCTCCTCGGTCTCCGGGCGCGGCACGAGGGAGTCGCGCGTGACCTCGATCTTGATGCCGAGGAAGGGCTGATGGCCGAGGATGTAGGCGATCGGGATGCGCTTGCCGCGCCACTTGAGCCAGTCGAGGAACTGGTGGTTCTCCTTGGCGGTCAGCTCGCGCGAGCCCTGGGACACCGCGGTCAGCCGCCCGACGCCGAGCATCTCGGCCATCAGGAACTCGGCGTTGGCCTTCGGCTCCGGGACGCCGCGGTCGGTGAGGTAGGCCTCGCCCTTCCTCAGGGCCTCGCCGACGTTCACTTGGATGCCGCGGCAACGGCGCCGCGGGTCTCGGCACTCATGTTGGCCCTCATTTCGACTCCGCCATCAGGAGGCGGCGCTGCTCGTCGCGCAGGGCCTCGAAGACCTGCCCCATGTCGCCCTCCATGATGCCGGCGAGGTTGTGCCAGGAGCGTTCGAGGCGGTGGTCGGTCACGCGCGACTGCGGGAAGTTGTAGGTGCGGATCTTCTCCGAGCGGTCCCCGGTGCCGACCTGAGACTTGCGCTGGGAGGCGTTGGCCGCCGCGGCCTTGATGCGCTCGGCGTCGGCGAGCATCGCGTACAGGCGCTTCATCGCCTTCTCGCGGTTGCGCCCCTGGGAGCGCTCCTCCTGGCACTCGACGATGAAGCCGGTCGGAAGATGGGTGATGCGCACCGCGGTCTCGACCTTGTTGACGTTCTGTCCGCCGGCGCCGCCGGCGCGATAGGTGTCGACCTTCAGCTCGTCGGGGCGGATGACGATCTCGGCCGATTCCTCGACCTCGGGCATCACGGCGACGGTGACCGTCGAGGTGTGGATGCGGCCCGCGGCCTCGGTGGCAGGCACGCGCTGGACGCGGTGCACGCCGCCCTCGTAGCGCAGCCAGGAGAAGACCTCCTTTCCGGAAACGAAGATGACGGCCCCTTTGACGCCCTTGCCGTTGCTGGAAAGCTCCTGCGTCTCGACCCTCCAGCCCTTGGTCTCGCAGTAGCGCATGTACGCCCGCAGCAGCTCGCCGGCGAACAGGCCCGCCTCGTCGCCGCCCGCGCCCGCGCGGATCTCCAGGTAGCAGTTCTTGGCGTCGTTGGGGTCCTTCGGCAGGAGATCGGCCGCGATGTCGCTCGACAGCGCGTTCCAGCGCGCCTCGAGCTTCGGGCGCTCCTCGTCGGCCATGGCCTTCATGTCCGGGTCGGCCTCCATCGCCTTGAGCCCCTCGAGCTCGCCCTCGACGCGCAGCAGCTCGCGCACCTTGGCCATCATCGGCGCCAGCTGGGAGTGGCGCACGGCCAGCTCCTTCATCTCGGCGGCCGACAGGGCTCCCGACGCGAGCTTGCCTTCGAGCTCGCGGTAGTCGTTGTCCAGCTTGGCGATTTTAGGGTCCATGTTTCAGGGTCCGGCAAAAAGAAGCGGGCCCCGGCCTTTCGGCCGGGGCCCGATTTCGGAGCGAGACCGCTAGTCCTTCTTCGCGGGCTTGTCTTTCTTCGGAGCGGCCTTCTTCGCGTCCTTGTCTTCCTTCTTCACGGCGGTGGAGAGAACCTTGTCGCGCTTCGCGGTATGACCCACGTGGACGAGGCGCTTGGTCTGCGTCTTCGCGAGCTTGCGCGAGGCGGTCTTGCCCTCGGTGGAGACGAAGCGCTTCTTGAAGCGGTCGATGCGGCCCGCGGTGTCCATGACCTTCTGCTGGCCCGTGTAGAAC
>Ga0255338_1003917_pt1 | contig 16621 bp, 24 predicted proteins | sample MeOH1_35cm_T4_19_FD_203715 | JGI IMG/M metagenome (GOLD analysis project Ga0255338, IMG submission 203715) | Sandy soil microbial communities from University of British Columbia, Vancouver, Canada - MeOH1_35cm_T4_195 | ecosystem: Engineered > Artificial ecosystem > Sand microcosm > Unclassified ...
TCATACCGTTGAGGCTCGCCGCAATGTCATGCAGCGACTTGCCACGGCCGTTGAGCTTCGCCGCAATGTCGGCCTTGACGGAAAGAAGGTCCGTCACGTCGAGGTCCTTGAAGAGCTGGCCGAGGTCGAGCGAGGTCGTACGCGCATCGAGCGACACCGCGCGAGAGCCGCCATTGGCGGTCACGGCGGCGTTGATCGGTACGCCACGGTAAGCCGCGCTGAGCGGCGCGCTAAGCTGGCCGTCCTTGAGCTTCACCGGCAGCTTCACATTGGCGAGTTCGACCTTGCCGAAGACAAGCGAAGCAATGCTGACAGTCACATCCGCATCGGCTGCGGAAAGCTGATCGAGAGGCAGCGGGTCGCGGCTGAATACAGGCCCGCCCTTCGCCTTGCCACCGCCATCGCCCTTGGTGAAGGGCGTGAGGTCGAATTTGGGGCTCGTCAGCGCGCCGGTGATGTTGGGCTTCGCACCGCCAAGCGCCAGCGTAAGATCGCCCTTGGCGCTCGTGCCTGCCACGGTCACGGACGCGTCTTTCAGCGAAATGTCGCCCGCCGCCTGAAACACATCGGAGTCGAAGGCAACGGCAGAGCCGTTGACGTCGCCCTCGATCGTGGCATGAACACCACCGACCTTCTGCGCGATGCTGACCTTCTTGAAATCCGCCGTCGTTACCTTCTTCGTCGTGCCATCACGATAGGTAATCTTGAGGTTCGAGATCGCGACATTGGGAACGCCCGCGAGCGCCGGAGTGCCGCCCGCCTTGGTCGTGGCCTCTGCCTGCGCGGTACCGAACTCCCAGTTGCCCTTACCGGCCTTGTCCGTTTCGACATAGATGTCGGCATCGTCGAGTTCGACGGATTTCAGCGCCACCTGTCCCTTGAGCAGCGGAAGCACGTCGATCTTCAAGGCCAGCCGGTCCGCCTTCACCATCTCCGGCCGCGAGCCCCAATCTGCATTGGCGAAGCTCACCTTCTCGGCGACCAGCTCAGGTTGCAGTGAAATGCCGATATGAAGGCGCCCGTCGATCTTGAGGGCGCGACCCGTCGCCTTTTGCGCGGCAGCCTCGATCTGTGGGGAGAAACGCCCGAGATCGACGAAGCTCAGGCCGACCACGCCGACGACCAAAACGATGATGACGAGAAGAAGCAACCGGCCAAGGAATCTCATTCAACAGTCTCCCCCGATAATGGCACCGTCCAGATCGTCTCCAGCGCGGGATGAAGCTCCGCGAAATCCGAAAGGATCACGGAGGCCCCCGCCTGCGCAAGAAGCTCCGTGTCATGATAGCCCCAATCGACGCCGAAGGCATGCGTTCCTGCGGCGCGGGCCATATGAATATCGTATGACGTGTCCCCCACCAGAACCGTATCGCGTGGGCCAGCGCCCGCTTCCGCCATGGCGCGCTCCAGCATCATCGGATGCGGCTTCGAGGGCGCATCGTCCGCCGTCTGAAGGGTCGCGAAAAAGCGGATGAGATCATGCTGCTCCAGAGCGAGGCGAAGGCCCTTCTGCGACTTGCCCGTGGCGATGCCAAGAAGAATGTCATCCCGCTCAGCCAGGCGCTCGATCGCCTCGCGGGCGCCGGAAAAAAGCGGCTCGGCAAGGTCGGGCCGCGCACGGAGGTGATGGAACGCGTCCTTGTAGCCCTCGGTCACGGCCTTGCGAAGCCGCGGCTCCGTTTCCGGCAGAAGCGCCGCCAGCGCCTCGTCCAGAGACAGGCCGACAATGGACAAAACCTCCTCGCGCGGAAGAGCCTTGAGGCCATGCGCTTCGAAGGCATGGTTCATCGCCGCCACGATCATGTGCTGGCTGTCGATCAGCGTGCCGTCGCAATCGAAGACGACGAGGCGCGTGCTCATGGCTCCAGCCCATCAAAAGCGTGCTTCGCGTCGCGCTCGTCGAAGGCGAGAAGTTCCCATGTCCTCTTCATGTGAGGTGGCAGTTCCGCCTCCACAAAGAGGCGCTTGCCCCCATCGGGATGCGCGATGTCGAGCGAGCGCGCATGAAGGTGAAGCTGGCGCGGAATCTCGCCGCCCGGATGTGCATCGACACCACCATATTTCCCGTCGCCTACAATGGGCGTTCCCATGGCGGCGGCATGAGCGCGGATCTGGTGCGTGCGCCCCGTCATCGGCATGAAGGCTACCCAGGCGAATTTCTGCGCCACGGTCGTCACCACCGAATAATGCGTGACGGCATACTTCGCGTCCTCGTCGCCATCCTCTGCCGCGAAGACGCGCTCGGCGCGCGGCCCGCCCTGTTTCGTCAGCGCAAGGTTGATCGTGCCCTGGCGCGGGCTCGGCACGCCGACGACGAGCGCCCAGTAAATCTTCTGCGCATCCTTCTGCTGAAAGGCCCGGGCCAGAGCCGTGGCCGCGCGGACATTCCGCGCCAGCACGATAACGCCCGAGGTGTCGCGGTCGAGGCGGTGGACGAGGCGCGGACGCTCCTTCGCCTCGAACATCAGCGCGTCAAGCATTCCATCGAGATGTCGCTCTGTCTTGGTGCCACCTTGCACGGCAAGCCCCGCGGGCTTGTTCAGCACGATCACCGACTTGTCCTTGTAGATGACGCAGGCGCGGATCATTTCCGCATCGGCCTCGCTCACCGGCTTTTCAACCTTGGGCGCGGGTTCCAGCGCCTCGCCAAGCGGCGGCACACGAACGATCTGCCCGGCAGATAGCCGCGCGTTCGACTTCGCCTTGGCGCCGTCGACGCGCACCTGCCCCGTGCGCAGCAGCTTTTCGAGACGGCCGTGCGTCAGCGAAGGAAAGCGGCGCTTGAACCAGCGGTCGAGGCGGATGCCGTCCTCTTCCTCCGTCACGTCGAGTTGCGCGACAGCACTCATGAAAACACCGCCCTTACAGTCCAAAGTCCGAGAAAAAGCGCCAGGACCGATCCGCCGACCGACCCCGCCACATAAAAGCCAGCAAGGCCAAAATCGTTCCGCTCGATCATGTTGCCCGTATCGAGCGCGAAGGCCGAGAATGTCGTGAAGCCGCCGAGAATGCCCGTCATCATGAAGCTGCGCATCTCCTGCGGCGCGCTGAACTTCAGCGCGAAGCTCTCGGCAATTGCCCCCATGACAAAGCAGCCGAGAATGTTGACGACAAGAATGCCCCAGGGAAAGCCGGTGCCGAGCGCCTTGCTCACCTCGATATTGAAAAGATAGCGCAGCACGGAACCGATGGCGCCGCCGACGGCGACGGCGAAAATGCTGTTCACTTCGACTTCTCCTGTCTCAGCCTTTGCCAATAGGCGAGGCGCTTGGAAATCTCGCGCTCAAAGCCACGTTCGAAGGGTTCGTAGAACTGTTCGCGTTCCATCTCGTCGGGGAAATAGTCCTGCCCCGAAAATCCTTCCGGCGTATCGGGATCGTAGACATAGCCCTTGCCGTAGCCGAGATCCTTCATCAGACGCGTCGGCGCGTTGAGAATATGCGCTGGCGGATTGAGCGAGCCCGTTTCCTTGGCCGCGCGCTTCGCAGCGCCGAAAGCCGTGTAAGCCGCATTCGATTTCGGCGCGGTGGCGAGATAGATCAGCGCCTGCGCGATGGCGAGTTCGCCTTCGGGCGAACCCAGAAAATCATAAGCCTCTTTCGCGGCAAGCGTCTGGTGCAGCGCTTCCGGGTCGGCGAGGCCGATATCCTCCACCGCCATGCGCACCATACGCCGGCAGATATAAAGCGGGTCCTCACCGCCTGCGAGCATACGCGCAAGCCAGTATAGCGCCGCGTCGCAATCCGATCCGCGTACGGACTTATGGAGCGCGCTGACGAGATTGTAGTGACCTTCCCGCCCCTTGTCGTAAAGGGGCGCGCGGCGCTGCACGGCGCCGATGAGGCCCGCGGTGTCGAGCGTCTGGTCGCCCGCCACCTCGAAGACTTCTTCGGCAAGACCCAGCATGTAGCGTCCATCGCCATCGGCCATGGCGCGCAGCGTGGCCCGCGCATCCTCGTCGAGTGGCAGCTCGCGGCCTACATAGGCCTCGGCGCGCCCAAGCAGCTTTTCGAGCGAGGCATCGTCGAGCCGGTTCAGCACCAGCACCTGCGCACGGGAAAGAAGCGCGGCATTGAGTTCGAAGGACGGGTTTTCGGTCGTCGCGCCGACCAGCGTTACCGTGCCATCCTCCATCACGGGGAGGAAGCTGTCCTGCTGGGCGCGGTTGAAGCGGTGAATCTCGTCGACGAAAAGCAGCGTGCCCTTGCCGACCGCGCGACGGCCCCGCGCCGCGTCGAAGACCTTCTTGAGGTCCGCGACGCCGGAAAAGATCGCCGACATCGGCTCAAAATGGAGTCCCACCTTGTCGGCCAACAACCGGGCGATCGTCGTCTTGCCGGTACCGGGCGGACCCCAGAGGATGATCGACGAAAGATGCCCCTTGGCGAGCATGCGCCCAAGCGGCCCCTTCGGCCCTATCAGATGATCCTGGCCGACCACTTCCTCGAGGGTCTTCGGACGCAGCCGGTCCGCCAGCGGACGCGGCGCGCCCTCATCCAGACCTGCGGCTTCGAAAAGATTGCTCATGGGCAGGGTTTAGCATGTTTCCCCTGCCCGCTGCATCACCCACCGACGGTCGCGGTGAAGGTCTGATCGCCGCGCCGGATCGCGAAATCCCATTGCTCGCGGGTGCCGGCGGTAGCGCCCAGAAGCTCCTTGACCGAGCCGATCTTCGCCTCGCCCACCCGGACCACGATGTCGCCCGGCTGGAACTGGAGCCGGTCCGCAGGAGTACCAGCCTCGATCTTCATGACAACGACGCCCTTGCCGCCAAGCGTATCAAGGCCGAGTTCGTCGGCAACGGCAGGCGAGAGATTGGCAACTGTCGCTCCGGTAAAGGGATTATGGCCCTTGATGAGCGTGCGCTCGGCAGCCGGCTTCTCCGGCGCAGCCTCCAGCGCCACCTGCGTCTCGAAAGAGCGGCCGTCGCGCTGATAACGCACGGTCACCTTGCCATCGAGGCCCTTGGTCGCGAAGCGATAGCGGACGGCCTGCGGATCCTCGACATCGTGATTGTCGACAGCCCGGATCACGTCACCCTCCTTGAGCCCCGCGCGCGCCGCAGGGCCACCCGGAAAGACCTGCTGCACCAGCGCACCACCCGGCCGGTCGAGGCCAAGCGTCGAGGCGAGCTGCGCGTCCACCGCCTGGAGCTGTGCGCCCGTCCAGGGCCGTTTCACATGGCCGCCATTCTTCGCGCTATCCACGATGAGCCGCACCATGTTCGACGGGATCGCAAAGCCGATGCCGACGCTGCCGCCAGATTGCGAATAGATGGCGCTGTTGATGCCGATGAGCTTGCCATCCGTCGTCACCAACGCGCCGCCCGAATTGCCCGGGTTGATCGCCGCGTCCGTCTGGATGAAGAACTGGTAGTCGGAGACGCCGATATGGGTGCGCGCAAGCGCGGAGACGATACCCGTGGTCACCGTCTGACCGACGCCAAACGGGTTGCCGAGCGCAAGCACAAGATCGCCCACTTCAACCGCGTCCGAATCCTTGAAGGCCAGGAAGGGAAGCTTCTCGCCCTTGGTGTCGATCTTCAGCACGGCGAGATCGGTGCGCTCGTCGGCGAGCACTACTTTCGCCTCATACTCACGTCTGTCATTGAGCGCGACCTTGAACTGGTCGCCACCCTGAATGACGTGATTATTGGTGACGATGAGGCCGCTCGCATCGACGATCACGCCCGAGCCGAGCGACTGCTGCACGCGTTCGCGCGGCACGCCGAAGCTGAACCGATCGCCGAAAAAGCGCTGGAAGAACGGGTCGTTGAAGAGCGGCGACGGCGACGGCGCCTGCACTACGCGCTTTGAATAGACATTCACCACCGCAGGCGCGACACGCTTCACCACCGCTGAATAGGACAGCGTCACCTCACCCGCCGAACCGGGCAGCGCACGCGTCTCCGCCTTCACATCATGCGGAAAGAAAACCAGCGCCAGGCTGAGCGCCACGGCACCAAGCGCCATCGCAATCCAGCCGACGAAAGAAGATTGAGTCATCAATTCGATCACCACCTGATGCGCCCCGGCCCCGAAGCGCCGCATCCTTTGACGGATTTTGTTGAGCCAATGTGACGCTGGCAAGGCGGAAATCCTTACGAACCCGTCAGCCACCAGCCAGCCCCTTGATGGCGCTCCATTGACAAACAAAAAGGGCGGCCCGAAGGCCGCCCTTGAATGTCGCTTGAAGCGCGATCGGATTACGCCGTCGCCAGCGCTTCCTCTTCGTCACCCTCGACCAGCACCGGACCCGAATCCTGGCCCTTGGCGCTCTCGTCGCGGTCGACGAATTCGATCACGGCCATCGGCGCGTTGTCGCCAAAGCGGAAGCCCGCCTTCAGCACGCGAATGTAGCCGCCGGGACGCTCCTGATAGCGCGGCCCGAGAATGTCGAAGAGCTTCGCTGCCCACTTCTTGTCTGGCAGCTGCGCATAAGCCTGACGGCGCGTGTGCAGCGTGTCCGTCTTGCCGAGCGTGACAAGCTTCTCCACGTAGGGGCGCAGCTCCTTCGCCTTCGGCAGCGTCGTGACGATCTGCTCGTGCTTGATCAGCGCGACGGCCATGTTGGCCAGCATCGCCTTGCGGTGGCTCGCCGTCCTGTTGAGCTTGCGGCCGGAATTACCGTGACGCATGACCCCTTCTCCTTACATTCCTTGCGGCGTCTTCTGCGACGCGGCGTTCAAATATCAATACTGGTCTTCGTAGCGCTTCGCGAGTTCTTCGATGTTCTCCGGCGGCCAGTTCGGCACTTCCATGCCGAGATGGAGGCCCATCTGCGCGAGCACTTCCTTGATCTCGTTGAGCGACTTGCGTCCGAAGTTCGGCGTACGGAGCATCTCGGCTTCCGTCTTCTGGATGAGGTCGCCGATATAGACGATGTTGTCGTTCTTGAGGCAGTTTGCCGAACGGACCGAAAGTTCCAGTTCGTCGACCTTCTTGAGCAGCGCCGCGTTGAATTCGAGTTCCGGGCGCGTCTCTTCGATGTGCTTCTGCTCCGGCTCTTCGAAGTTCACGAAAATCTGGAGCTGGTCTTGCAGGATTCGCGCGGCATAGGCAACCGCATCGTCCGGCGTCAGTGCGCCGTTCGTCTCGATCTGCATGGTGAGCTTGTCATAGTCGAGGATCTGCCCTTCGCGGGTGTTCTCGACCTTGTAGGAAACGCGCTTCACCGGGCTGTAAAGGCTGTCGACCGCGATGAGGCCGATCGGCGCATCTTCCGGACGATTGCGGTCCGACGAGACATAACCCTTGCCGAGCGCGACCGTGAATTCCATGCGGATGTCGGCGCCCTGGTCCAGCGTGCAGAGCACGAGGTCCGGGTTCAGCACTTCGATGTCGGCACCCGTGGTGATGTCGCCAGCGGTGACAACGCCCGGACCCGTCTTCGTCAGCGTCATGCGCTTCGGGCCTTCGGCATGAAGGCGCAGCGCAAGCTGCTTAATGTTCAGGATGATGTCGGTGACGTCTTCGCGAACGCCCGCAATCGACGAGAACTCATGCAGCACGCCGTCGATCTGCACGGCCGTCACGGCGGCGCCCTGGAGCGACGACATGAGGATGCGGCGCAACGCGTTGCCGAGCGTCAGACCGAAGCCGCGCTCAAGCGGCTCTGCGATGACAGTCGCAAAGCGGCCGGCGTCATGGCCCGGAACGATCTCGAGCTTGTTCGGCTTAATGAGCTCTTCCCAGTTCTTCTGGATCAATTTCAAAACCTCGTGCCGTTTACGGGCGCCAAACCGGCGCGCCAGGCGGGAGACATCCGCCACTTGGTCTCTTTAACGTCCGCCCCACCATTCAATCGTGCGAGCCGACGGACCAGAAAAGGTCGAGTATCAAACGCTGGTTACACGCGACGACGCTTGGGCGGGCGGCAGCCATTGTGCGGGATCGGCGTGACGTCGCGGATCGTCGTCACAGTGAAACCGACCGACTGCAGCGCGCGGAGCGCCGACTCACGGCCCGAACCCGGACCCGTCACCTCGACTTCGAGGGTACGCATGCCGTGCTCCATCGCCTTCTTGCCGGCGTCTTCGGCGGCCATCTGCGCGGCGAAGGGAGTCGACTTGCGGCTACCCTTGAAGCCCATCATACCAGCCGAGGACCAGGAGATCGTGTTGCCCTGCGCGTCGGTGATCGTGATCATCGTGTTGTTGAACGACGAGTTCACATGCGCCACGCCGGACGAAATGTTCTTCCGTTCCTTGCGCCGAATACGGGTCTTTTCCTTAGCCATCGTTCTCAAACCTTGCCTGTCGCCCGAGCTCATGCCCCGGCGTAAAAATTACGTGGGGCTCTTACTTCTTCTTGCCGGCAATCGCCTTGGCCGGACCCTTGCGGGTGCGGGCGTTGGTGTGCGTCCGCTGGCCATGCACCGGCAGGCCCTTGCGGTGACGCAGACCGCGATAGCAGCCGAGATCCATGAGCCGCTTGATGTTCATCGCGACTTCGCGACGCAGGTCGCCTTCGACGAGGTAGTCGCGGTCGATCGCTTCGCGGATCTGGATGACTTCACTGTCGGTCAGCTGGTTCACACGGCGCTCGACCGGGATACCGACTTTCTCGCAGATTTCCTTGGCCTTGGCGTCGCCGATGCCATGGATATAGGTCAGCGCGATGAGCACCCGCTTGTTCGTCGGGATGTTGACACCAGCAATACGAGCCACTTCAATTCTCCTGCTCTCCGTATCGGCGCTTCAGCCCGATACAACCCTCATTCGGTTCGGCGACCCACCTGGTTCACCGCCACATGGGGAATCGCTTAAGACGGCGCCTACGTCAAAACCCGGTTGGAGCCCTCCGAAAATCCGCGGAATTCCGCCAATTTTCGGCTCACACCGGTGTTTGCCATGAAAGTGCCGTCGCGAAGGCCGGGATTATAGGATTTAACCCTTCCCAGTCAACCGCTTAAGCCAATTCCCCTTTTTTCGCTCCAAGTCCGAGAACCGCCTCGATCTGGCGGGTCACGTCGTCGATATCCTTCATGCCGTCCACGCCCTTCAGCGCGCCCTGCTTTTTGTAGTAAGCGACGAGGGGCGCCGTCTGTTCGTGGTAGACCTTGAGCCGCTTCGCCAGCGCCTCGGCATTGTCGTCCGCACGGGGACCGCCTTCCGTCTGGGCGGCACGCGTCTCGATGCGGCCAAGCAAAATCTTGTCGTCGACTTCGAGCTCGACCACGGCGTCGAGCTTGGTGCCCTTGCCCGCGAGCATCTTGTCGAGGGCCTCGGCCTGAGCGACGTTCCGGGGGAAGCCGTCCAGGATGTAGCCCTTCCGCGCATCCGGCTGGTCGATCCGATCGCTGATGATGCCGACCACGACATCATCGGGAACGAGATCGCCGCGCGCCATGATGGCTTCGGCCTTCTTGCCGACTTCGGTGCCCGCCTTCACAGCCGCGCGAAGCATGTCGCCGGTCGAGAGCTGCACAAGACCATAGGTTTCCTGCAGGCGCTGAGCCTGCGTGCCTTTGCCGGCGCCGGGCGGCCCGAGAAGAATAAGCTTCATCGACGCGCCCCCCTCAGCTTCGACTTCTTGATGAGTCCTTCATACTGGTGCGCAAGCAGATGGCTCTGGATCTGCGCCACAGTGTCCATGGTGACGCTCACCACGATCAGCAGCGACGTACCGCCGAAATAGAACGGCACCTTGTACTGCGAAATCAGAATTTCCGGCAGCAGACAGATCGCCGTCAAATAGGCCGCGCCGAGAACGGTCAGGCGGGTCAGCACGTAGTCGATATATTCCGCCGTACGCTGGCCGGGCCGGATGCCGGGGATGAAGCCGCCGTACTTCTTCAGGTTATCGGCCGTATCCTTCGGATTGAACACGAGAGCCGTATAGAAGAAGGCGAAGAAGATGATACCCGCCGCGTAGAACGCCATATAGAGAGGCTGTCCGTGACCCAGCAGCGCCGTCACAGTGTTGAGCCACTCGGGGCCCGCGCCTGCGGTGAAGTTCGCGATAGTGACCGGCAGCAGCAGCAGCGACGAGGCAAAGATCGGAGGAATGACGCCCGAGGTATTGAGCTTCAGCGGCAGATGCGAGCTGTCGCCGCCATACATCTTGTTACCGACCTGGCGCTTGGGATACTGCACGATCAGGCGGCGCTGAGCGCGCTCGACAAAGACGATCGCCATGATCACGGCAACGACCATCACCGCAACGAACAGAATGACGCCGGCGGAAAGTGCGCCTGTGCGGCCGAGTTCCAGAGTGCCGGCGATCGCATGCGGAAGCTGCGCGACGATGCCCGCGAAGATGATCAGCGAAATGCCGTTGCCGACGCCGCGCGAGGTGATCTGTTCACCAAGCCACATCAGAAACATCGTGCCGCCGACCAGCGTGACGACCGTCGTCGCGCGGAAGAACAAGCCCGGATCGATGACGACATGCTGTGCGTTCTCAAGGCCGACCGCGATCGCGTAGCCCTGGAAGGCCGCCAGGATCACGGTGCCGTAACGCGTATACTGATTGATCGTCTTGCGGCCCTGCTCGCCTTCCTTCTTCAGCCCTTCGAGATGCTTCGAAACCGAAGTCATCAGCTGAATGATGATGGAGGCCGAGATGTAGGGCATGATCGCGAGCGCGAAGATCGCCATACGGCCAACTGCGCCGCCCGCAAACATGTCGAAAATGCCGAGAATACCCGACTGCTGTTGCTTGAACACGTGCGCAAGCGCCGTCGGATCGATGCCGGGCAGCGGAATATACGTACCGAGACGGTAGACGATGAGCGCGCCCAGGGTAAACCAGATGCGCTTCTTCAACTCGTCCGCCTTCGAGAAGGCGGCGAAGTTCAGATTTGCCGCCAGCTGTTCAGCCGCTGATGCCATCTCGTCCTACTCCGTGCATTGCGCGCTTGGCACAAGCGTGGCCAAAGTCTTCGCGGCCTTATTCAGCGGCCGCCGCCTTCGGTGCGATGACCGTGACCGAGCCGCCGGCCTTCTCGACAGCGGCCTTCGCGGCTTCCGACGCGCCGGCAACTTCAAGAGCGAGCTTCGCCTTGAGTTCGCCGCGCGCAAGAAGACGCACGCCATCCTTCGCACGGCGCAGAATGCCGACGCTCACCAGCGCCGCCACATCGACCTTCGAGCCGGCCGCAAACTTGCCGTCGTCGACGGCTTTCTGCAGCTGGTCCAGGTTGATGACGTTGTAGTCGAGGCGGAACAGGTTCTTGAAGCCACGCTTCGGCAGACGCATGTGGATCGGCATCTGGCCACCTTCGTAGCCTTTGATGGCCACGCCGGAACGCGAGGTCTGACCCTTGACGCCACGGCCGCCGGTCTTGCCCTTCGTCGAGCCGATACCACGGCCGACGCGGATGCGCGATTTGCGGGCGCCCTGATTGTCACTGATCTTGTTGAGAGTCGTCATCTTAGCCTCGCAAGCCTCAAGCTTCGTCAACGATACGGACGAGATGGGCTACCTTGTTGATCATGCCACGCACAGCAGGCGTATCCTCGAGCGTGCTCGTCCGGCGCATCTTGTTGAGGCCGAGACCGATCAGCGTCTCGCGCTGGCCGGGCTTCTTGCGAAGCGTGCTTCCAGTCTGCTGGACGGTCACGGTTTTCTTGCCGTCTGTCTTCTTCGCCGACATGTCTCGGTTCCTCTAACTTGAAGTCTCTAGATCCGTCCGGTTTATTCGGACAGGGCTTCGCCCGCGCCATCCGCGCGACGGCCGACGATATCGCTGACCTTCTTGCCGCGGCGCGCCGCGACCATGCGGGGGCTCTGTTCATGCTTCAGCGCATCGAACGTCGCCCGCACCATGTTATACGGATTGGACGAGCCGAGCGACTTCGCAACGACGTCCTGCACACCGAGCGTCTCGAAGACGGCGCGCATCGGGCCGCCTGCGATGATGCCGGTACCGGCGGGAGCCGCGCGGAGCACGACACGACCGGCGCCATGACGGCCGTCGATGTCGTGATGCAGCGTCCGGCCCTCGCGCAGCGGCACGCGGATCATCGCGCGCTTCGCAGCTTCAGTCGCCTTGCGGATCGCTTCCGGGACTTCGCGCGCCTTGCCGTGACCGAAGCCGACGCGGCCCTTCTGGTCGCCGACGACGACAAGCGCCGCGAAACCAAACCGCTTACCGCCCTTAACGACCTTCGCAACGCGGTTGATATGGACCAGCTTGTCCACAAACTCGCTGTCGCGCTCTTCCCGGTCCCGCTCTCGTGATCTTTCGCGTGCCACTGTCAAATCCTTTAGAAGTTGAGACCGCCTTCGCGGGCGCCGTCAGCGAGCGCTTTGATGCGCCCGTGGTAAATGTATCCGCCGCGATCGAAGACAACGTCCTTGACGCCCTTCTCGAGCGCGCGCTGTGCAACGAGCTTTCCGATCTCGGTCGCTCCGTCCACATTGCCGCCCTTCCCGCCGAAGCTCTCTTCGAGAGTGGAGGCCGCAGCGACCGTCACGCCCTGAACATCGTCGATGATCTGCGCGTAAATGTGCTTCGAGGAGCGGAACACGGAAAGACGCGGGCGTCCATTCGCGATCTGCTTGAGCTTGGTGCGGTTGCGCTGCGTCCGGCGCTGATGAAGATTGTTGGTCATAGCCATCCGCTCACTTCTTCTTGCCTTCCTTGCGGAAGATGAATTCGCCGGCATACTTCACGCCCTTGCCCTTGTAGGGCTCGGGTCCGCGATATGCGCGGATTTCCGCAGCAACCTGGCCGACTTTCTGCTTGTCGATGCCGCTGATCGAAATCTCGGTCGGCTTCGCAATCTTGACGTCGATGCCTTCCGGGATCGGGTAGATCACGTCATGGCTGAAGCCAAGGCTCAGCTGAATGTTCTTGCCCTGAAGAGCGGCGCGGTAACCCACGCCGTTGATCTCGAGGTTCGTCGTGAAGCCCTGCGTCACGCCGGTCACCAGGTTCTGCACGAGCGTGCGGGAAAGACCCCACATCGCGCGGGCCCGCTGCGTGTCATCGCGCGGCTTCACCGAAATGCCGTCGGCGCCCTGCTCAACCGTCACGTCCTCGACGAGCGTGAGCTTGAGTTCGCCCTTCGGGCCCTTCACGGCCACTTCCTGGCCGTTGATAGCCACGGTCACCCCTTTCGGGATCTCGATGGGCTTCTTACCAATTCGCGACATGGTCGTCTCTTTCCCGTCGTCTGGCGGAGCTGGCGGCGTCTTAGAAGACGCGGCACAGCACCTCGCCGCCTACATTCTTCTCACGCGCAGCCGCATCGGACATCACACCCTTCGGAGTCGAAAGGATCGAGATGCCGAGGCCGTTGTGCACGCTCGGCACTTCCTTGACCGACGAGTAAACCCGGCGGCCTGGCGTCGACACGCGTTCGATCAACTGAATGACCGGCGTGCCTTCATTGTACTTAAGTTCGATCTCGAACTCGCTCTTGCCGTTCGGGTAATCAACCTTGGCATAGCCACGGATGAAACCTTCGTCCGCCAGAACGTCCAGCACCCAACCGCGGAGCTTGGAGGCCGGCGTGACCACCTTGCCCTTGCCGCGGAGCTGCGCGTTCCGGATACGGGTGATCATATCGCCCAGAGGATCAGTCATCGTCATACGCGCGTCTCCTTACCAGCTCGACTTGACCATGCCGGGGATCTGCCCGCGGGACGCGAGGTCCCGGAGAGCGATACGCGACATGCGCAGCTTGCGGTAATAGGACCGGCTACGGCCCGTGAGCTCGCAGCGGTTGTGAATACGGGTCTTGGACGAGTTGCGCGGCAGCTCATTGAGCTTCAGCTGCGCGGTGAAACGCTCATCCACAGACAGCGACTGATCGACCGTCATGGCCTTCAGCTTCGCCCGCTTGTTCGCGAACTTGGCTGCCAGCTTCCGCCGCTTCTGGTCTCTATTAATGGCGCTCTTCTTAGCCATCCAAACCTCCGTCGGGTCCACGTCCGTCGCGGACCACAGAAAATCTTACTTCGAGAACGGGAAGTTGAAGGCACGCAGCAATTCGCGCGCTTCGTCATCCGTCTTCGCCGTCGTGCAGACGATGATGTCCATGCCCCAGACCTGGTCGACCTTGTCGTAGTCGATTTCCGGGAAAATGATGTGCTCCTTGAGACCCATGGCATAGTTGCCACGGCCGTCGAAGCTTTTCGCGTTGAGACCGCGGAAGTCGCGGACGCGCGGGAGAGCGATCGTCACGAGACGGTCGAGGAACTCGTACATGCGGTCCTTGCGCAGCGTGACCTTTACGCCGATCGGCATGTTCTCGCGAACCTTGAAGGTTGCGATGGAGGTCTTCGCCTTGGTGATGACCGGCTTCTGGCCGGCAATCGCCTGCAGATCGTCGAACGCGCTCTTGATCTTCTTGGAGTCGGCAACAGCCTCGCCCACGCCCATGTTGAGCACGATCTTGTCAAGCGCCGGCACCTGCATGGTGTTCGGGTACTTGAACTGCTCCTGGAGCGCCGGACGGATCTTCTCCAGATACTCCGTCTTGAGCCGCGGAATGTATGCTTCAGCCATCGATCGTTTCTCCCGACGCCTTGGCCACGCGAACCTTGCGGCCATCTTCCAGCGTCTTGAACCCAACTCGCGTCGGCTTACCGGTCTTCGGATCCTCGATTGCAATGTTCGAGAGATCGATCGCCGCTTCGCGCGCTACGATACCGCCCGTCGTCGTCTGCGACGGCTTCGTATGACGCTTCACAATATTCACGCCCTGCACGAGTGCGCGATTTTCCTTCGGCAGAACGGACAGAACGGTGCCCTTCTTGCCCTTGTCCTTGCCAGTGAGGACGACGACCTTGTCGCCCTTTTTAATCTTCGCAGCCATCAAAGCACCTCCGGCGCGAGCGAAACGATCTTCATGTGGTTCTTCGCACGGAGCTCACGGGTGACCGGGCCGAAGATGCGCGTGCCGATCGGCTCGCCCTGGTTGTTGATGAGCACGGCGGCGTTACGGTCGAAACGGATCACGCTACCGTCGGCGCGGCGGATGTCCTTCGCGGTACGAACCACGACGGCCTTCATCACCTCGCCCTTCTTCACCTTGCCACGCGGGATCGCTTCCTTGATGCTGACGACGATGATGTCGCCAACGGAAGCGTACTTCCGCTTGGAGCCGCCCAGAACCTTGATGCACATGACGCGACGCGCACCAGAGTTGTCGGCGACGTCGAGGTTCGTCTCTTGCTGAATCATGACTTCATCCGCCTTGCTCGGAAGAGCCTGGCCCCTTCAACGGGATCAGGCTTCGTCCGTAAATACTTCCCACTTCTTCAGCTTCGAGATCGGCCGGCACTCGCGGATCTTCACGATATCGCCAACCTTCACCGAGTTGCTCTCGTCATGCGCGTGGTACTTCTTCGAACGGCGCACGATCTTCCGAAGGACGGGATCGCTGAAGCGGCGCTCGACGTTGACCACTACGGTCTTGTTGTTCTTGTCGCTGACCACGACACCTTGCAGAATTCTCTTCGGCATTTGTAAGTCCTCAGCCCTTGACCTGCGCGGTGGCGCGCTGCCGCTGGATCGTCTTGATGCGCGCGATATCGCGACGCACCTGCTTCTGACGCGAAGTCTTCTCCAGCTGTCCGCTCGCGCTCTGGAAGCGCAGGTTGAACTGCTCCTTCTTCAGCTTCAGGAGCTGGTCCTGGAGCTGGTCCGGCGTCAAATCTTTTACTTCGCTGGCCTTCATGGCCTCACCCTTTCGTTCTAACCGCGCTTGGCGGATTAATCGCCTTACGCGTGCTCGCCGGGACGAGCCACGAACCTCGTTTTGATCGGCAGCTTCGCCGCACCGAGACGAAGCGCTTCCTCGGCGACCGCAAGCGGCACACCGTCGAGCTCGAACATGATCCGACCCGGCTTGACGCGGGCGGCCCAGAACTCAGGCGAGCCCTTGCCCTTACCCATTCGGACTTCGGTCGGCTTCTTCGAAACCGGGACGTCCGGGAAAATGCGGATCCACACGCGGCCGGCGCGCTTCATGTGGCGGGTGATCGCGCGGCGAGCCGCCTCGATCTGCCGCGCCGTCACGCGAGCGGGCTCCTGGGCCTTGAGGCCAAAGGCCCCAAAGTCGAGGTTCGTGCCACCCTTGGCATTGCCATGGATGCGGCCCTTGTGAGCCTTGCGGAACTTAGTGCGCTTCGGTTGCAACATGGTCGAAACTCTCTTCGCTCAAATCTTCAGGCGCTTAGGCGCGGTCTTCGCGGCGCGGACGACCGCCCGTATCGGCGCCGCCTTCAAGCGCACGGCGCTCGGAGGCCATCGGGTCATGCTCAAGGATCTCGCCCTTGAAGATCCAGACCTTGACGCCGCAGGTGCCGTAGGCCGTCTTCGCCGTCGCGACGCCGTAGTCGATGTCGGCGCGCAGCGTGTGAAGCGGCACGCGGCCTTCACGGTACCACTCGGTACGCGCGATTTCCGCGCCACCGAGACGACCCGCGCAGTTGATGCGGATGCCGCCGGCGCCGAGACGCATTGCCGACTGCACCGCCCGCTTCATCGCACGGCGGAACGCAACGCGGCGCTCGAGCTGCTGGGCGATGTTCTCCGCGACGAGCGTCGCGTCGATCTCGGGCTTGCGCACTTCAACGATGTTGAGGTGCACTTCCGACGCCGTGACCTTGCCGATGTCCTTGCGGAGCTTCTCGATGTCGGCGCCCTTCTTGCCGATGACGAC
>Ga0255338_1003918_pt1 | contig 16620 bp, 14 predicted proteins | sample MeOH1_35cm_T4_19_FD_203715 | JGI IMG/M metagenome (GOLD analysis project Ga0255338, IMG submission 203715) | Sandy soil microbial communities from University of British Columbia, Vancouver, Canada - MeOH1_35cm_T4_195 | ecosystem: Engineered > Artificial ecosystem > Sand microcosm > Unclassified ...
CGCTCAACAAGCTGCGGGCCGCGATCGCGCGGCGCGCGGCGCGCGGCCTGGCCGACAAGCCCATCCTCTGCTCCGACACCACGGTGGCGCTGGGCACGGCCATCCTGGGCAAGCCGGCCGATGCGGCCGAGGCGCTGGCGATGCTGATGCGCCTGTCCGGCCACACGCATCGCGTGCTGACCGCGGTGGCGCTGGCCTGGGGCGCCGGCGAGCAGGCGCTGGCCGTCAGCGTCTCGCATGTGCGCTTCGCCGCGGTGCCGGAGTCCGTGCTGCGCGCCTATGTCGAGAGCGGCGAGCCGATGGGCAAGGCCGGGGCCTATGCGATCCAGAGCCGCATCGCCGGATGGATTGCCCACATCGAGGGCTCATATTCGGGCATCATGGGCCTGCCCCTGTTCGAGACCGCCGAGCTGCTGCGCGGCGCCGGGCTGGAGTTCTGAAAACGAGCCTTCCCGCCAGGCCGCGCGCCTGACGAGAGTGCTTGACCGGCGGGCACAAGACCGGCCGGAGAGGAGACGCAGCAAGCTATGGAAGATATTCTGATCAACTGGTCTCCGCAGGAGACCCGGGTCGCCGTGGTCGAGAACGGCGCGGTGCAGGAACTGCACATCGAGCGCACGCTGGAGCGCGGGCTCGTCGGCAACGTCTACTCGGGCAAGGTGGCGCGGGTGCTGCCGGGCATGCAGTCGGCCTTCATCGACATCGGCCTGGAGCGCGCCGCCTTCCTGCATGTGGCGGACCTGCATGTCAACGGCGCCCAGCCGCGCAACCATCACGGCGAGACCGGTACGCCCACGCCCATCGAGCGCCTGGTGTTCGAGGGTCAGTCCTTGACCGTGCAGGTGATCAAGGACCCGATCGGCACCAAGGGCGCGCGGCTCTCGACCCAGATCAGCATCGCCGGCCGCATGCTGGTGTTCCTGCCGCAGGACGAGCACATCGGCATCTCGCAGAAGATCGGCTCGCCCGAGGCCCGCGAGCAGCTGCGCGCGCGCATGCAGCTTCTCGTCGGCAAGGCGGAGGAGGGCGGCGGTGGCGGCTTCATCCTGCGCACCAATGCGGAAGACGCCTCGGACGAGGAGCTGAGCACCGACATCGCCTATCTGCGCAAGACCTGGGCCCAGATCCGCGAGCGCGCGCACCGCTCGCCGCCCGGCACCCTGCTGCATCAGGACCTGAGCCTGGTCGAGCGCGTGCTGCGCGACCTGGCCAGCGAGCGCACCGGCTCGATCCGCATCGACTCGAAGATGCAGTACGAGGTGCTTCACGGCTTCGGCGAGATGTACATGCCCGCGGCCACCGCGAAGCTGGAGCATTACCGCGGCGAGCGGCCGATCTTCGACCTCTACAACATCGATGCCGAGCTGGACCGCGCGCTGGCGCGCCGCGTCGACCTGAAGTCGGGCGGCTATCTGATCGTCGACCAGACCGAGGCGATGACGACGATCGACGTCAACACCGGCGGGTTTGTGGGCGCGCGCAATTTCGACGACACCATCTTCAAGACCAATCTGGAGGCAGCCGGCGCGATCGCGCGCCAGCTGCGCCTGCGCAACCTGGGCGGCATCATCATCGTCGACTTCATCGACATGACGCGCGAGGAGCACAAGAGCGCGGTGCTGAGCGAGTTCCGCAAGCAGCTCAGCAAGGACCGCACCAAGGTCACGCTGGGCGGCTTCACCCAGCTGGGCCTGGTGGAGATGACCAGGAAGCGCACCCGCGAATCGCTGGCGCGCATGCTCTGCGAGCCCTGCCCGACTTGCGAGGGGCGCGGCCAGATCAAGACCGCGCGCAGCGTCTGCTACGACATCATGCGCGAGATCCTGCGCGAGGCGCGCCAGTTCTCGCCCCGGGAGTTCCGCGTCGTCGCGGCGGCCAATGTCGTGGAGATGCTGCTGGACGAGGAGAGCCAGCACCTGGCCGGGCTGTCGGACTTCATCGGCAAGCCGATCTCGCTGACCGCCGAGCCGGCCAACCAGACCGAGCATTACGACATCGTGCTGCTCTGAGGTGGGCTGAGGCGGGCCGCGGGCCCGCCTCCTGCCGGGCTTACAGCGCCGGCTTGTCCGATAGCGCCTTCAGGTTCTCCTGCAGCTCCTTGCTCATCGGCGCATTCAGGTTGATGCCCTTGGGCGGGATCGGTGACTGGAACCACTTCTTGTAGAGCGCCTCGAATTCGCCGCTCCGGATCAGCGCCGCCAGCGTGTCGTCCACCAGCTTCTTGAAGGCCGGGTCGTCGCGGCGCAGCATGATGGCATAGGGCTCCACCTGGATGGCCTCGCCGACCACGGCCAGCTCGGCCGGGTTGGCGGCGCTGGCGCGCAGGCCGTAGAGCAGGATGTCATCCATGCCGAAGGCATCGGCGCGCTGCTGCTGCACCAGCAGGGCCGATTCGGCGTGGTCCTTGGCCGTCATCAGCTCGAAGCCCAGGTTCTGCTCGGCATTGAGCTTGCGCAGCACCTGGTAGTTGGTGGTGCCGGTGGTCGAGACCACCTTCTTGCTCTTCAGGTCGGCGATGGACTTGACCGGCGACTCGCTGCGCACCAGGAAGCGCGTGCCCGTGTAGAAGTAGTTGGTCGCGAAGGCTACCTGCTTGGCGCGCTCGCTGTTGTTGGTGGTGGAGCCGCACTCGATGTCGATGGTGCCGTTCTGCAGCAGCGGGATGCGGTTCTGCGAGGTGACGGCCTGGGTCGTCACCTTCAGGTCGGCGCGGCCGGTGGCCTTCTTCACCTGCTCGACGATCTTGCCGCAGACCTCCCAGCCGAAGCCCACCGGATGGCCATCGGCGCCGAGATAGGAGAAGGGGATGGAGGACTCGCGGTAAGCCACGCTGATGCTGCCGTTGGCCTTGACCTTGTCCAGGGTCGTGGGGGTCTGCGCCAGGGCCAGGCTGCTCAGTGCCAGCAAGGCGGGGGCGAGGAGGGTCGTCGATGCACGCATGCGCGGTCCTTTCGGAGTGAGGGGATGGCGAAGCCGTAGCAAGCCCCATGCTAGAAGGGCCGCCCCCGAGCGACCAGCGTGTTTCCCCGTGCGGCGCCCGCTCAGGGGCGGGCTGTGCGCGGCAATCGCCCCAGCAGGTAGAACTCGCTGTTGGGGCGCAGGGAGATCGCATTGGCCAGACGGTTGGACAGACCGAAGAGCGCGGTGATGGACGTGATGTCCCAGATGTCCTCGTCGCTGAAGCCGTGCTCATGCAGGGCCGCGTAGTCGGCTTCGCCGATCTCGGCCGAGGCCAGGCAGACCTTCATCGCGAAGTCCAGCATGGCGCGCTGGCGCGGCGTGATGTCGGCCTTGCGGTGGTTCACCGCGAGCTGGTCGGCCAGCAGCGGCGCCTTCTCGTAGACGCGCAGGATGGCACCATGGGCCACCACGCAGTACAGGCAATGGTTGGCGCCGCTGGTGGCGACGATGATCATCTCGCGCTCGCCCTTGCTGAGCCCGGATTCGCGCAGCAGCAGGGCGTCGTGGTAGGCCAGGAAGGCGCGGAACTCGTCCGGCCGGCGCGCCAGGGCCAGGAAGACGTTGGGCACGAAGCCGGCCTTTTCCTGCACCTCCAGCATGCGGCGGCGCACGTCCTCGGGCAGGCTCAGCTCATCGTGGGCCGGGGTGGGGTAGCGGCAGATGGCCGGGGCCGGGGAATTTGTCTCGCTCATGGCTGGCTTTGTGAATCTTTGCTTCATGATAGTCAGTGATCGCACAGGGGCGGCGCCGACTGGGGCAAAATAGGGGTTTGCATTGATCGGGCGTGCCCGCCTCGGGCGCCCCCCTTGCGAACCGAATGTCTGCAAAAAAACTCAATAGCCCCCTCCCTGCCCTGACGCGCCGCAGCCTGTTGGGCGCGGCGGCGGCCCTGAGTCTGCCGGCCCTGGCCCAGTTCCGCGTCGAGATCTCCGGCGTCGGCGCCACCCAGCTGCCGATTGCATTGCCCGATTTCCGCGACGAGGCCCGCAGCGGTCAGCCGGTGGCGGCCATCATCCGGGCCGACCTGGAACGCAGCGGCCAGTTCCGCATCATCGACGCGCCGGCCGGCCTGTCGGAGAACAGCAACCCGGCCTGGAGCGAGTGGCGCGGCAAGCAGGCCGATGCCCTGGCCGCCGGCTCGGCCGCCAAGCTGGCCGATGGCCGGGTCGACATCCGCTACAAGCTCTGGGACGTGGTCAAGGGCCAGGACCTCGGTGGCGAGGCCCATGCGGTGGCTCCCGACGACGTGCGCCTGGCTGCCCACCGCATCGCCGACACGATCTACCAGAAGCTGACCGGTGAGCGCGGCGTCTTCGCCACCCGCATGGCCTATGTCACCAAGGCCGGCGGCCGCTATTCGCTGCGCATCGCCGATGCCGACGGCGAGGGCGGCCAGGTCGCGCTGGGCAGCCCCGAGCCCATCATCTCGCCGGCCTGGTCGCCGGACGGCAAGGAACTGGCCTATGTGTCCTTCGAGACCCGCAAGGCCGTGGTCTGGGTGCAGGACCTGTCCACCGGGCGGCGCCGCTCGATCGCCGATTTCCGCGGCAGCAACAGCGCGCCGGCCTGGTCACCCGACGGCCAGACGCTGGCCCTGACCCTGAGCCGCGAGGGCGGCTCCCAGCTCTTCCTGATGAACCGCAACGGCTCCGGCCTGCGCCGCCTGACCCAGAGCTCCGCGATCGATACCGAGCCGGCCTTCGCGCCCGACGGCAAGACGATTTATTTCGTCAGCGACCGCGGCGGCAGCCCGCAGGTGTACCGCATGCCGGTGAGCGGCGGCACGCCCGAGCGCGTCACCTTCAGCGGCAACTACAACATCAGCCCAGCGATCAGCCCGGACGGCCGCAGCATGGCCTATGTGACGCGCAACGGCGGCGGGGTGTTCCGCGTCTGCGTGATGGACCTGGCCAGCGGCAATGTGCAGCAGATCAGCGATACCAGCGAGGACGAGAGCCCCAGCTTTGCGCCCAACGGCCGCCTGCTGGTCTACGCCACCCGCGCCGGCGGCCGCGATGTGCTGATGACCAGCACCCTGGACGGCCGCATCAAGGCCAAGCTGATTTCCACCCTTGCCGACGTGCGCGAGCCCACCTGGGGGCCGTTCGGCCGCTGAGCAAGCCTGTTTCAATACTGCCTTGCATGGGCAAGGCTTTTCCTGAGGAGTGATAGAGATGAAGACGTACAAGCTGGCCCTTTCCGCTCTGGCTGCTGCCGCCCTGGTGGGCTGCAGCTCCACCAAGCTGGACGAGCCCGCGCCGGTCGAGACCCGCCCGGTCGCCCCGACCACCACCGCATCGAACGCCAACACCGCGCCGACCTCGGAGTCCAAGGTTGCCACCGTGGATCTGGCCGCACAGGCCGCCGCGGCCGTGTCCGACAAGCGCGTCGTGTACTTCGACTTCGACAGCTATGTCGTCAAGTCCGACTACCAGAACATCATCGAGGCTCATGCCAAGCGCATGAACGTCGACACCAAGGTGGCCCTGCGCCTGGAAGGCCACACCGACGAGCGCGGCGGCAGCGAGTACAACCTGGCCTTGGGCCAGAAGCGCTCGGAAGCCGTGGCCAAGGCCCTGAGCCTGGTGGGCGTGGCCGCTGCGCGCGTCGAGCCGGTGAGCTTCGGCAAGGAGCGTCCGGTCGCCGAAGGCCACGACGAAGCCGCCTGGGCCAAGAACCGCCGCGTCGAGCTGAAGGACAAGTGAGATGAGGGCGCTGAGATCCGGCCTGACGGCCCTGATGCTGAGTGGCGGCCTGCTTGCCAGTCTGACGGCCCAGGCCGCGCTGTTCGAGGATGACGAGGCCCGCAAGGCCATTCTTGACCTGCGCGCCAAGCTGCAGCAGAGCGAGGAGGCGCAGCGCCGGCTGAGCGAGCAGCAGAACGCGCTGCTGCAGGAGCAGGTCATGCCGCTGCGCCGCAGCCTGCTGGATCTCAATGCCCAGATCGAAACCCTGCGCGGCGAGGTGGCCAAGCTGCGCGGCCAGAACGAGCAACTCGCCCGCGACCTGGCCGACACGCAGCGTCGCGTCAGCGATCAGACGCAGTCGGTCGAGGCGCGGCTGCGCCCGCTGGAGCCCCAGAAGGTGTCGCTGGATGGCCGCGACTTCCAGGCCAGCCCCGAGGAGAAGGCGCAGTACGAGGCCGCGATGGCCTCGGTGCGCCGCGGCGATTTCGCCGAGGCCGCCAGCGCGCTGGCCAGCTTCCAGCGCCGCTATCCGTCCAGCGGCTACAGCGACTCGGCGCGCTTCTGGCTGGGCAACGCCCAGTACGGCAAGCGCGAGTACAAGGAGGCGATCGCCACCTTCAAGGCCTTCATCGCTGGCAGTCCCGGCCACCCGCGCGCCGGCGAAGCCCTGCTGGCCCTGGCCAACTGCCAGATCGAGCTGAAGGAAGTGAAGGGTGCGCGCCGCAGCCTGGAGGACCTGATCAAGACCTATCCGGGCACCGAGGCGGCGCAGGCCGCCAAGGAGCGCCTGGCTGCGCTGAAGTAAGCCGCCGCAAGCCTGCCGCGCGCAGGCAAGACCCGGCCCCAGCAGCCCCGGCTGCTGGGGTTTTTCTTTGCCCGCCTAGAATTCGCACCATGCAAGAGATCGACATCCATGCCCTGAACCAGCAGGTGCTGTGGGCCGCCTTCGGCCTGAGCCTCGCCTTCGGCGCGCTGGCCCAGCGCACCCATTTCTGCACCATGGGTGCGGTGGCCGACATCGTCAACATGGGTGCCTGGGCGCGCATGCGCATGTGGGTGCTGGCCATCGGCGTGGCGATGCTGGGCTTCAATGCCATGGTGTTCGCGGGCTGGATCGATGCCGGCAAGACGATCTATGCGGCGCCGCGCCTGCTGTGGCTGTCCAACCTGGTCGGCGGCCTGATGTTCGGCTTCGGCATGGTGCTGGCCTCGGGCTGCGGCAGCAAGACCCTGGTGCGCATCGGCGCCGGCAATCTGAAGTCCCTGGTGGTCTTCGTGGTGATGGCCGTCGCGGCCTTCGCCACGCTCAAGGGCATCACCGCGGTGCTGCGCGTCAACACCGTGGACCAGGTGGCGCTGCAGCTGGCCAGCGGCCAGGACCTGCCCTCGCTGCTGGCCGCCGGGCTTGGCTGGGCCAAGCCGCCGCTGGCCCTGGGTCTGGGCCTGCTGCTCGGTGGCGGCCTGATCGCCTGGGCCCTGGCGCGCGCCGAGGGGCGCAGCGGCGAGGTGCTGCTGGGTGGCCTGGGCAGCGGCCTGGTGATCGTCGGCGTCTGGTGGGTCTCGGGCGTGCTGGGCCATGTGGCCGAGGACCCGAACACGCTGGAGGAGGTCTTCGTCGGCAGCACCGGCGGCCAGCGCATGGAGTCGCTGAGCTTCGTGGCGCCGGTGGCCAACAGCCTGGACTGGCTGCTGTTCTTCAGCGACAAGAGCAAGGTGCTGACTCTGGCCATCGTCTCGGTGGCGGGCGTGGCGCTGGGCTCGGGCCTGTGCGCCCTGGCCACGCGCAGCTTCCGCTGGGAGGGCTTCCGCGGCGTCGAGGACACGGCCAACCACATCGTCGGTGCGCTGCTGATGGGCGTGGGCGGCGTGGTGGCCCTGGGCTGCACGATCGGGCAGGGCCTGTCGGGCGTCTCGACCCTGAGTCTGGGCAGCTTCATCGCCCTGGCCGCCATCATCGTCGGCGCGGTGCTGGCCCTGCGCTACCAGATGTGGCGGCTGGAGCGGTTGGCCTGATGCAGGGTCTCGAAGACGCCGATCTGGAGCGCCGCTTCGGCGGCCTGCGCCGCCTCTACGGCGATGCCGACTACCGCCGCCTGCGCGCGGCTCGCTTCGCGGTCGTGGGCCTGGGCGGCGTGGGCTCCTGGGCGGTCGAGGCGCTGGCGCGCATGGGCGTGGCCGCGCTCGTCCTGATCGACCTGGACCAGGTGGCCGAGTCCAACATCAACCGCCAGGTGCAGGCTCTGGGTTCGACCGTGGGCATGGCCAAGGCCGAGGCGCTGCGCCGCCGCATCGCCGACATCCATCCGGGCTGTGCGGTCACGGTGATCGAGGAGTTCGTCGACGAGCAGAACTGGCCGGCCCTGCTGGGCGATGCGCCGGTCGACGGCTTGATCGACGCCTGCGATCAGGTGCGCGCCAAGGCCGCGCTGGCCGCCTGGGCGCGCGCGCGCCGGCTGCCCTTTGTCACCGTCGGTGCAGCCGGCGGCAAGCGCCAGCCGCACGCGCTGCAGGTCGAGGACCTGGGCCTGGTGACGCACGACCCGCTGCTGGCCTCCCTGCGCCATCGCCTGCGCAAATTCCACGCCGCGCCGCGCCAGGGCAGGATGGGTGTGGCCTGCGTGTTCTCGCGCGAGGCGGTGCTGCGACCGACCGATGCCGGCTGCGAGATCGATCCGCAAAGCGACAGCAGCCTCAACTGCCATGGCTATGGCTCCAGCGTGGCCGTGACCGCCAGTTTCGGCATGGCCGCGGCGGCCGAAACGGTGAAACTTTTTTTGCAAAACTCTTGCGCGTAGCGTTTGCGTCCTCCTATAATGTGAGGCTCTGCTGAAGGGCACAAACAAGGGTTGTTAGCTCAGTCGGTAGAGCAGCGGACTTTTAATCCGTTGGTCGCAGGTTCGAATCCTGCACAACCCACCAGTCATGTGGTTTCGTGGGTCCTTAGCTCAGTTGGTAGAGCAGCGGACTCTTAATCCGTTGGTCGAAGGTTCGAATCCTTCAGGGCCCACCAAACGAACATGACGACGCAGTAGATTTCAGGGCTCTTAGCTCAGTTGGTAGAGCAGCGGACTCTTAATCCGTTGGTCGTAGGTTCGAATCCTACAGGGCCCACCAAATTTCCGAGCAAGAAGGACCTGGCGCAAGCCAGGTCCTTTTTCTTTGCCGGTTCATGCGCATCATCCCGGCTTTTTTAGTCGGGGCATGCCGAACCGCACTCCCGTCCGAGGCGGCTGTCCGGGAATCATCCCGGCCATGTCACTTCGAGGAATGCGTGTGAAAAAGGCAGTCAAGTCCTGGCTTTGTGCCACCCTGGTTGCGGCCCTGCCGCTGAGCGTGTGGTCCCAGTCCCCGCCCGGCAACAAATGGGTGTCCGGCTACTGGGCCAGCTATCTGCTCAACAAGCCCGATTACCAGGATCCTCGCTACGTCGACATGACGGCGATGACGCACTTCATCTTCGGGCGCATCGGCGCCGGCGGCGGGCAGAACGGCGGCAGTCCGGGCCAGATCATGCTGGGCGGCGACCTGGCGCAGACCGCCACCTGGACCGGCCCCGGCGCGCCGACCATGACCACCGAAGACTGGATGATCAAGCGCGCCCACGAGGCCGGCACCAAGGCCCTGATCATGCTGGGCGGGGAGGGCGACAACAGCGCCTTCCGCGCCTCGACGACGGCGGCCGTGCGCCCCGTCTTCATCGCCAACCTGGTCGACTACATGGTGGCCCACGACTATGACGGCATCGACGTCAACTGGGAAGGCTATATGAGCGCCGAGGACGAAGCTGCCCTGGAGGCGCTGCTGACCGAGCTGCGCGCCGCGGCCAATGCCCGCCCCCGCTACCAGAGCCGTCCGGTCATCATCACCTATCCGGCCGGCATGCTGAACCCGAACTACCAGAGCGTGACGCCGCACATCCTGCGCGTGGCGAGCCTGGTGGACCAGTACAACCTGATGAGCTATGGCGTGGGCTGGTTCGGCGGCGACTGGCACAGCACGGTGTTCTCGGCGCTGACCGGCCAGACCCCGAACCGCCCGGTCAGCGTGGCCGGCACCGTGCAGATGCTGGTCGACGCCGGCATCCCGCGCGCCAAGATCGGCATGGGCATCGGCTTCTACGGCATGAACTACAAGCCGCCGTTCACCCAGCCCGACCAGCCGACCAAGGACTACGACATGAGTCTGTGGTCGGTCAACGACGTCTACTGGAACTACGCCATGCTCAACAAGCATGGCTACCTGAGCAACGGCAGCTATGTCTGGGAGCCCTCAACTCAGATGGGCTACCGGACCTATGGCGCGGCCGGCTACACCCCGGCCAGCCGGCCCGACCAGCCCTCGGGCTACCTCAGCTACGAGGATCCCGAGAGCATCGCCGCCAAGGGGGCCTGGGCCAAGAGCGGCGCGCCGGGCGCGGGCGTGGGCGGCACCATCATCTGGGCCGTCAACTACGGCACCACCAACGGCGCCAACAACCCGCTGCTGACCGCGGTGAAGAAGGCCTTCATCGACCCGAACGCCACCGATCCGCATCCGGAACCGCCGCCGCCCTACGAGCCGCCCCCGGGCACGATCACGACCACGATCACGGTCGAGAACGACTGGGGCAGCGGCTACTGCGGCACGCTGCGCGTCGCCAACAGCGGCCAGCTGCCCTGGGAATGGAACGTGACCGTGCCGCTGCAGGACACCGTGACCTCGTTGTGGAACGGCACCTATGTGGCCGGCGCCGGCCAGATCACCGTCAAGGGCCTGGAATGGAACAAGCTGGTCTATCCGGGCGAGCCCCGCGCCGTCGGCCTGTGCGCGACCCGTCCGGTCACCACGCCGCCGCCCGGCGATCCGGCCCCCGGCGCGATCACGGCCACGGTTGCGATCACGGCGGACTGGACCAGCGGCTACTGCGGCAGCATCAGCGTCAGCAACACCGGCAGCACCACGGTCAGCCCCTGGCAGGCCAGCGTCACCGTGCAGGGGCGGCTGAACTCGATGTGGAACGGCAGCTATGTGCAGGACGGCGCAACCGTGACGGTCAGCCCGCCGAGCTGGAACCCCGGCCTGGCCGCGGGCAAGACCAACAGCGACATCGGCTTCTGCGCGACCCGCTGAGCTGCGGACTGTTACCACCGGCCCCGGGGCAGGGGCGTGTTTATGTCTTATCTTCGAAGGCTGGACCCAGCCCTGCAAGGAGTGAGACCGTGCCTGCCCCGCCCTATGCCGCCAGCGCCCCGACGCGCGAGGAGATCGATCGCCAGGACGAGCCCCTGGTGCTGGAGTTCGGCACCGACTGGTGCGGCTTCTGCCAGGTGGCCCAGCCCCTGATCGCCGCCGCGCTGGCCGGGCAGCCGGACCTGCGCCACCTCAAGGTCGAGGACGGCCAGGGCCGGCCGCTGGGGCGCTCCTTCGGCGTCAAGCTCTGGCCCACCCTCATCTTCCTCAAGCAGGGCCGCGAACTCGCACGCCTGGTGCGGCCCAGCAGCCAGGCCCTGATCGACGAGGCCTTGCGGCGCCTGGCGGACTGAGCAATGGACGCCGGCCCGCTGCTGCAGGCCTGGGGGCGGCTGGCGCTGCTGGCGCTGGCGCTGCTGCTGGGGGCGCTGCTGGCGCATCGGCTGCTGCGGCCGGTGCTGCTGCGCCTGGTGGGCTTCGCACCGCTGCCGCGGGCCGTGCTGCTGCGCTGCGAGCGGCCGAGCCGCTATGCCTTGCCCTTGCTGGCCCTGCTGCTGGCCGGGCAGGGGCTGCCGGACGAGCTGCCGGGCAGCGCCGTCCTCCAGCATCTGAACGGCGTGCTCTGCATCGCGGCGCTGACCTGGACCGCGATGGCCGCGGTGGCCGGCCTGGCCCAGGGCCTGATCGCCCTGCATCCCGCCGATGTGGCCGACAACCTGCAGGCGCGACGCGTGCACACCCAGACCCGCGTGCTGGCGCGCACGGTCTCGGGCGCCTTGTTCGTCGCCGGCCTGGCCTTCATCCTGATGACCTTTCCGCGCGCGCGCCAGCTCGGCGCCAGCCTGCTGGCCTCGGCCGGGGTGGCGGGCCTGGTGATCGGCATCGCGGCGCGCTCGGTGTTCAGCAATCTGCTCGCCGGTCTGCAGATCGCGTTGACCCAGCCGCTGCGCATCGACGACGTGCTGATCGTCGAGGGCGAATGGGGCCGGGTCGAGGAGATCACGGCCACCTATGTGGTGCTGAGGATCTGGGACGAGCGCCGCCTGATCGTGCCGCTGCAATGGTTCATCGAGCATCCCTTCCAGAACTGGACCCGGCGCAGCGCCGATCTGCTGGGCACGGTGTTCCTGTGGGTGGATTTCAGCCTGCCGCTGGAGCCCCTGCGGGCCGAGGCCGCCCGCCTTTGCGAGGGCTCGATGGACTGGGACGGGCGGGTCTGCCTCGTGCAGGTGAGCGATGCCGATCAGCGCGGCAAGCAGCTGCGCGTGCTGGTCAGCTCCGCCTCCTCGGGGCAGAACTTCGACCTGCGCTGCCTGCTGCGCGAGGGCCTGATCGACTTCATCCAGCGCGAGTACCCGCGCGCGCTGCCGCGCCTGCGCGCCGAGATGGACGGGCCACGGGCGCCCCAGGCCTAAGATGGCCGCATGCAGAAGATCCTGATCAGCGCCTGCCTGCTGGGCCAGCCGGTGCGCTACCACGGCCGCGGCGCGGCCTGCACGCATGGACTGCTGGCGCAATGGCGGGCCGAGGGGCGGCTGCTGCCCGTCTGCCCCGAGGTGGCCGGCGGCCTGCCGACGCCGCGCCCCCCGGCCGAGATCGCCGGCGCGGGCGGCGGCGCGGCCGTGCTGCGGGCGCAGGCCCGGGTGCTAGACGCCCAGGGGACTGACGTCAGCGCCGCCTTTGCGGCAGGGGCGCAGCAGGCCCTGGCGCTGGCCGTTGCCCAGGGCATCCGCCTGGCCATCCTGAAGGAGGACAGCCCCTCCTGCGGCAGCGCCTGGATTCACGACGGCGGCTTTGCCGGCCGGCGCGTGGCGGGGCAGGGCGTGACGGCGGCGCTGCTGCGCGAGGCCGGCCTGAGCGTGTTCAGCGAGCATGAGCTGGAGGCCGCCGCGGCCTGGCTGGCCCGGCTGGAAGCCGCGTCACGCTGACCCCACGGCGCGTGTGCCGGCGCGGCCTGGGCTAGACTGCGCCGCCTTCCCCCAAGAATTCAAGCCCCATCCCATGTCGCAAGTCCAAGAAGCCGCGCTGCTGCAGGCCCTGCAAGCCGTCGTCGATCCCAACACCCAGCAGGACTTCGTGTCCACCCGGCAGCTGAAGAACCTGCGCGTCGCCGCGGGCGGCGACGTGTCCTTCGAGGTGGAGCTGGGCTATCCGGCGGCCAGCCAGGTCGATGCGCTGCGCGCCGCCCTGGTGGCGGCCGCGCGCACGGTGCCGGGCGTGGCCAATGTCAGCGTGACCTTGGGCAGCAAGATCATCGCGCATGCGGTGCAGCGCGGCGTGCAGCTGCTGCCCGGGGTCAAGAACATCGTCGCCGTGGCCTCCGGCAAGGGCGGCGTGGGCAAGAGCACCACCGCGGCCAACCTGGCCCTGGCCCTGGCCGCCGAGGGGGCCCGCGTGGGCCTGCTGGACGCCGACATCTATGGCCCCAGCGTGCCGACGATGATGGGCGTCAGCGGCCAGCCCGAGAGCCTGGACGGCAAGCTGATGGAGCCCAAGCTGGCGCATGGCGTGCAGGTCAATTCGATCGGCTTCCTGGTGGCGGACGACCAGGCCATGATCTGGCGCGGCCCGATGGCCACCAATGCATTGGAGCAGCTGCTGCGCCAGACCCGCTGGCAGGACCTGGACTATCTGGTGATCGACATGCCGCCGGGCACCGGCGACATCCAGCTGACCCTGTCGCAGCGCGTGCCGGTGACCGGTGCGCTGATCGTCACGACCCCGCAGGACATCGCGCTGATCGACGCCAAGAAGGGCCTGAAGATGTTCGAGAAGGTGGGCGTGCCCATCCTGGGCATCGTCGAGAACATGGCCGTGCACATCTGCACGAACTGTGGCCATGCCGAACACATCTTCGGCGCCGACGGCGGCCGCAAGATGGCGGCGGACTATGGCGTGGACTACCTGGGCGGCCTGCCGCTGGCGCTGACCATCCGCGAGCAGGCCGATGCCGGCAAGCCCACCGTGGTGGCCGCGCCCGACAGCGAGATCGCCGCGCTCTACAAGACCCTGGCTCGCCAGGTGGCGGTGAAGATCGCCAAGCAGTCCAAGGACTACACGGCCAAGTTCCCGACGATCTCGATCTCGAAGAACACCTGAAGCGGGGCCGCGCGGGCCTCAGGCCTCGGCCGGGTGTACCGGGTCGCAGAGCAGCAGCAGGCTGAAGCAGGCGCCTTGCGCATCCGCTGCGCCGGGCTCGGCGCGCAGCTCGCCGCCATAGCGCTCGACCAGGCTGCGGCTGATCCACAGGCCCAGCCCGGTGCCTTCGCTGCGGCCGGTCACGAAGGGCTGGAACAGGCGCTCGCGCAGCTCGGCGCCGAGCCCCGGTCCGGTGTCGCTGACGGCGATGCGCACGCCAGCGCCCAGCGGGCCGGTCCAGTCCTCGGTGCTCAGCGTCAGGGTGCCGCCGTCGGCCATGGCCTGGGCCGCATTGACCAGCAGATTGATCAGCACCTGCTGCAGCTCCTGGCGGTTGATGCCCACCGGCTGGCTGGCGCGGTAGCGGCGCTGCACCCGGATGTGCGAGCGCGCCAGCTGGTGCTCGACCAGCAGCAGGCTGCTGTCCAGCGCCTCGGCCGTGTCGACCTGCTCCACATAGCCGGCGTACTCGGTCGGGCGCGCGTACTGCAGCAGCTGGGTGACGATCAGGCGCATGCGCTCGACCTGCTGGTCGATCAGTTTGAACTCGGCGCGCGCCGGCTCGACCGCCGGCCCCAGCAGCTCGCGCAGCAGGTCCAGATTGCCCTGGATCACCGCGATCGGGTTGTTGATCTCGTGCGCGATGCTGGCGGTCAGCTGGCCCACGGCGGCCATCTTCTCGCTCTTGATCAGCTGCTGCTGGGCGGCCTCCAGCGCGCTGCCGCGCTCGGCCACCTTGCGGTCCAGCTCCTCGCCCCAGCGCTGCAGCGCGCGGGTCTTGTCGTCCACCGTGTCCAGCAGATGGTCCAGGTGGCCGGCCAGCGCGCCGAGCTCGTCGCGCGCGGGCAGGGGGCCGACGCGGGCCGCGCCCTCGCCAGCCTCGACGCGGGCCATGGTGCGCGCCATGCGCTCCACCGGCCGGAAGATGCTGCCGGCCCAGCGCAGCGAGAACCAGGCGGCCAGCAGCATCACGCCCAGGAAGACGAAGACCACGCCGGCCAGCACGCTGTACTTGGCCCATTGGAACGGCCGCTCCAGGAAGCCGACGTACAGCATGCCGATGCGCGCGCCGCTCTTGTCGAGCAGCGGCTGGTAGGCCGAGACATACCAGTCGTTGACGACGAAGGCGCGGGCCAGCCAGGTGCCGCCGCGGCCCAGCACCTCGTCGCGTACCTGCTGCGAGACCCGCGTGCCGACCGCCCGGTCGCCGCGCGAGCTCTCGAACAGGCGCACATTGGTGGAGATGCGCACATCGTCGAGAAACAGCGTGGCCGTGCCCTGGCTGCCCGCCGGCAGCGCGCCCTCGGGGTAGACGATCTCGTTGATGTGGTCGATGAAGGGCAGGTTGCGGTTGAGCAGCACGCCGCCCTGCAGATAGCCCAGCAGCCGGCCCTCGCCGTCGCTGATCGGCGCGCGGGCGATCATCACCATGGCGCGCTCCTCGGTGCGGCGCGCGGTGGGCGTGGCGTTGAGCGTGTTCAGCAGCGGGATGCCCAGCCGGTCCAGCAGCCGCGGCGCGATGCGCTCGAACTGCCCGCGCTCCAGTACCGCGACCGAGGCGCTGGCGCCGCTCGCATCGGCCACCAGCAAAGGCATGATGTGTCCTTGCTCGACCGGGCCTGATTCGCGCGCCAGCAGCTGGCCTTGCGGGCCCAGCAGATTGAGGAACTCCAGCTGGTGGCGCTGCCGCGCCGCGCCCAGGAAGCCGGCGATCTCCGGCAGCTGGCCGCGCTCCAGCAGCCGCACCAGGTCATGGGCGCCGGCCGCCGCCTGGGTGCCGGCGCCGACCTCGGACTGGACCCGCTCGAAATAGCCCTTGGCCACCGCCAGGTCGCTGCGCACCTTGGTGATCAGCAGGCGGTCGAAGGCCGCGTCGCCCCAGTACAGCAGGATCAGGCCCAGCAGGGGCAGCACCACGCACAGCGGCAGCAGGCTCAGGGCCAGCAGCTTGGCGCGGATGCTCACGGTCGGCAGTCGCATCGCCCTAGGTCCGCAAGCTCCATTCGGCAAAGCGCCGCTCCAGGGTGCGCTTGGAGATGCCCAGCAGGGCCGCGGCGCGCGCCTTGTCGCCCTGCACCGATCGCAGCACGCTGAGGATGTGCTCGCGCTCCAGCGTGTGCAGATCGGTGGTGGCCGGCGGCGGCGGCAGCTCGGCCGAGGCGCCGGCCGTGCCGGGATACAGGGCCGAGAGATTCAGCGAGCCGAGGATCAGCGAACGCTCGATCAGGTTGCGCAGCTCGCGCACATTGCCGGGCCAGTCGTACTGCTGCAGATAGGCCAGCTCGCGGGCGTCCAGGGTCAGCGGGTCCACGCCCAGGCGCGGCGCCAGCTCGGCGCTGAAATGCGCCGCCAGCAGCGGGATGTCGGCCTTGTGCTCGCGCAGCGGCGGCAGGCGCAGCTCCACCACCTGCAGGCGGTAGTAGAGGTCCTTGCGGAAGCGGCCGGCCGCCACCTCCTCGGCCAGGTCGCGGTTGCTGGCGGCGACGATGCGCAGGTCCACGCGGATCTGCTGCTCGCTGCCCACCGGGCGGATCAGGCGCTCCTCCAGCACCCGCAGCAGCTTGACCTGGGCGGCCGGCGGCAGCTCGGCGACCTCGTCGAGGAACAGGGTGCCGCCCTGGGCGTAATAGAACAGGCCGTCGCGCGCGTGGTCGCCGCCGGCCGG
>Ga0255338_1003919_pt1 | contig 16619 bp, 16 predicted proteins | sample MeOH1_35cm_T4_19_FD_203715 | JGI IMG/M metagenome (GOLD analysis project Ga0255338, IMG submission 203715) | Sandy soil microbial communities from University of British Columbia, Vancouver, Canada - MeOH1_35cm_T4_195 | ecosystem: Engineered > Artificial ecosystem > Sand microcosm > Unclassified ...
AAATGCCCCTGGAAGAACCACTCGTTCGCCGTGACACCCTTGATCCCGACGATCCGCCTGGCGTCCGGGTCGTACTCGACGATCCGGTCGACGAGGAGGATCGGCCAGCGGTGCGGGATCAGCCGTTCGATCTCGGCGGTCGTGTGGATGACGCCGGTCGCGGCGGGCGGCGAGGCGGTGATCTGATCCGTCACGGGCAGCTCCGGCGGGGAGATTGGGCCCCTCTAGTGTCCGTGATTCCGCGACCCCGAGCGGGCGACTCGGTGCACCCCTGCACGAGTCGCCCCCTGCCCGTCGTTCGCTCGGCCCCCTCGCCCGGCCGCCTCACGCGCGGCTCGCCGCGGCGAGGAACGCGGCACTGCCGACCCGGTCGAGGAGGCTCGTCGTCATCCGCCCCTCGAGGAACGGCTCGGAGCCGAGGAGCGCCTGGTGGATCGCCACGTTCGTGACGAGGCCGTCGATCACCAGCTCGTCGAGGGCCCCCTTCGCCCGCTCGATCGCGGTCGCCCGATCGGGCCCCCAGGCGATCAGCTTGCCGAGCAGCGAGTCGTAGAACGGTGGCACCTCGTAGCCCGGCTGGAGGTGGGAATCCATCCGGATGCCCGGGCCACCCGGCGCGATGTAGCGCTCGACGACCCCGGCGCCCGGCCGGAAGTCGTGCTCGGGGTCCTCGGCGTTGATCCGCAGCTCGATCGCGTGGCCGCGGAGCTCGACGTCCGCCTGGCTGAACCCGAGGGGCTCGCCGGCGGCGATCCGGATCTGCGTTGCGACGAGGTCGATGCCGGTCAGCATCTCCGACACCGGGTGCTCGACCTGGATCCGGCAGTTGATCTCGATGAAGTACGGGTTGCCGTCGCGGTCGACGAGGAACTCGAGCGTCCCGACGTTCTCGTAGCCCGCGGCGACGATCGCTCGGACCGCCGTCTCGCACAGCTCCGTTCGTTCGGCCGGTGAGAGCGCCGGGCTCGGCGCCTCCTCGAGGATCTTCTGGTGCCGCCGCTGGACCGAGCAGTCGCGCTCGCCGAGGTGGACGCCGTGACCGTACCGGTCGATCGCGACCTGGACCTCGATATGGCGGTTGTCCTCGAGCCACTTCTCGAGATAGAGCGAGTCGTCACCGAAGGCGGCCTTCGCCTCGGACCGGCAGACCTTGATCGCCGACTCGAGCTCGCGTGGCGAGCGGACCATCCGCATCCCCTTGCCGCCACCGCCCGCGGACGGCTTGATGAGGACCGGGTAGCCGATCCGGTCGGCCTCCTGGAGGGCATGGAGATCGTCCCGGAGGAGGCCGTCGGAGCCCGGGATCGTCGGTAGTCCGTGGGCCGCGAGGAGACGGCGCGTGCCCTCCTTGCTCGCGAACCGCTCGAGGACGTTGGGCGGCGGGCCGATGAACGTGAGGTCGTGGGCACGGACGACCTCGGCGAAGCCCTCGTCCTCGGACAGGAAGCCATAGCCCGGATGGACGGCGTCGCAGCCGGTCACGACGGCCGCGGAGATCAGAGCCGGGGCCGACAGGTAGGAACGCTTCGCGTCCGCGGGCCCGATGCAGATCGCCTCATCGGCGAGCTGCACGGGGAGCGAGTCACGGTCGGCCTCGCTGTACGCGACGACCGACCGGACGCCAAGCTGGCGACACGCCCGGAGGATCCGGAGCGCGATCTCGCCGCGGTTGGCGATGAGGATCTTCTGGAACATCAGCGCTCTGCCGGGCCAGCGAGCTCGATGACGACGAGCTCCTGCCCGTACTCGACCGCGTCACCCGACTCCGCGAGGCTCCCCCCAAGGATCCCGTCGACCGGGGCGACCACGGGCTGCGGGATTCCGAGCATGTCCACGGTGCCGAGTCGGTCACCTCCGCGGACGCGGGACCCGACGGGGAGATCCGGGCGCGGGCGGTAGAGGCCGACGGCCGGGGACGTGGCGACGGCGCGGTGGGGATCCTGGCGGATCGCCGGAGGCTCGCTGCCCGCCGGCGTGCTGCCGTTCCCCGAGTGGCTCGTGCCGGCCACCGTGCGCGCCGACCGCGAGCCGTCGATCGTCGCCGGCGCCCGACCGTGACCGGTGTGCGACGCCTGGCCGCGGGATGGCCGGTCGCCGCGCCGTGCCTGCGTCCTCGCGTCGGCCGGCCGGCGGAGCCGGACGCGCCACGGTCCTTCGCGAACTTCGATCTCGCCGAGGCCGGTCGCCCCGAGCTTCGCGACGAGCGCCGGCAGCAGGTCCGCCGCGAGACGATCGATCGCGGCGTGCTCGGCGAGGCGGGTCTCCGTCGTCGGTTCGGGGATCGGGTCGTCCGTCATGGGCTCGGGCACCGTGGGCTCGGGCACTCGTCAGACCTCCTCGCGCGCCGGCGGATCGTTGTGGCCGCGCCCCGGGCCGGGCAGCGGCACACCCGGCCAGCGCGCCGGGTCGAGCAGGTTGCGCAACCGATCGGCGAGGCCCGGGCGCTCGGGGGGCGCCACGGCCGGGGTGGAGACCTCAGTGTAGGCGCCGATGTTGCGGTAGCGCCGGTAGCGGCGGTCGATGAGGAGGTCGAGGGGGATCGAGCCGAGCGCGTCGAGCTGCTCGATGAGGACGGCCCGAAGGCGCCGGGCGGTCTCGGCTGGGTCGGCGTGCGCGCCCTCGCCCGGCTCCGGGACGACGATATCGACCACGCCGAGCTCTGCCTGGTCGGCCGCGGTCATCCGCATCGCGAGCGCGGCCGTGGGGGCCTCGTCGGGGGTCCGCCACAGGATCGCCGCGCAGCCCTCCGGGCTGATCACGGAGTAGACGGCGTTCTCGAGCGCGACGACGACGTCGCCGACCGCAATCGCCAGGGCACCGCCCGACCCGCCCTCCCCGGTGATGACCGACACGATCGGGGTCCGGAGCCGGCTCATCAGCGCGATCGACCGGGCAATCGCCTCGGCGATCCCGCGCTCCTCGGACTCGGGGCCTGGATGGGCGCCGGGGACGTCGACGAAGCTCACGACCGGCAGCCCGAACCGCCCCGCGAGCTCCATCGCCCGCATCGCCTTCCGGTAGCCCTCGGGATGCGGCATCCCGAAGTTGCGCCGGATGTTCTCGTCCGTGTCGGCGCCCTTCTGCTGGCCGATCGCGACGACCCGCCGACCGTCGATCCGCGCGAACCCGGCAACCATCGCGGGGTCGTCGCCGAACGCCCGGTCGCCGTGGATCTCGACGAACTCGTCGGCCATGACCTCGAGCAGCTCGAGGATCCGCGGGCGGCGGAGGTTGCGGGCAAGCTGGACGCGAGCCCAGACGGCATCCGTCGGGGCGGATTCGACCTCCGGCGCGGTCGCCGGCGCCGACTCGCGATGGCGGAGCAGGCGATCAACCATCGAGTGGCTCCGCGGGCGCGGGGGACTCGGCCGGCGCGGGTGCCTTCGCCGGAGCGGGTCCGGGCGCCGGGGCGCGACGTCCCGCGGCCGACCGCGCCGGCACCCTTCGCTCGGCGGCACCGGGCTCGGCGGGCCGCCCACCGTCACGCCCGCCGCCGGGCTCCGCGTCCGGCTCCGGAATGACCCGGTCGGCCAGGGCCGACAGGAACGACAGCGGCCGAAACGCCGCCGGCGACCCGGTGTCCACGTTCTCGAGCGGCTCGAGCGGGAGCGGGACGACGTAGCGGAGGAGCACGGCGAGCTCGACGCGGAGCTCCGAGCGGTGGACGACGCGGTCGATGAACCCGTGCTCGAACAGGAACTCCGAGCGCTGGAAGCCGGGTGGCAGCTCCTGGGAGATCGTGCCCGCGTTCACCCGCGCGCCGGCGAACCCGATCAGGGCGTTTGGCTCGGCCACGTTGACATCCCCGAGGATCGCGAATGAGGCGAAGACGCCGCCGGTCGTCGGGTCGGTCAGCACCGAGACGAACGGGACGCCGGCTGCCCGGAGTCGCTCGATCGCGGCGACGGTCTTCGCGAGCTGCATGAGCGCGAGCGTCCCCTCCTGCATCCGCGCGCCACCCGACGCGGACACGACGATGAGCGGCAGCCGCTCGGCGAGGGCGGCCTCGGCGGCGCGAGTGACCTTCTCCCCGACGACGGCGCCCATCGAACCGCCCATGAACCCGAAGTCCATCACGCAGATCGCGATGCTCCGTCCGTCGAGCCGGCCGGTTCCCCAGACCGCCGCGTCGCGCATCCCCGTCGCAAGCTGGGCGGCCGCGACCCGATCCGGGTACGACTTCTGGTCGACGAAGCCGAGCGGGTCGACCGATTGAAGCCCGGCGTCGTGCTCGGTGAACGACCCGGGATCGAGGAGCTGGTCGAGGCGCATCTGGGCCGACAGCCGGAAATGGTGGCCGCACGTCGGGCAGACCCGGAGGACCTTGTCGAGCTGCTTGTTGAACAGCATCTCGTCGCACGACGGGCACTTCGTCCAGAGGTCGGGCGGGTACGCGTCGCGCCGGGGCCGGAACGACGGCAGCTTGATCGGCATCAGACGAGCCCGATCCGTGAGGCCGGACGGCGACCGGGGTGGACGGCACGGATCGCGCGCGCCATCGGGGAGCGGCCGCGCGCTGGCGGGTGGGTGCGCCGCCAGGCGACGAACGCCGCGCCCGCCAGCGACAGCGCAGCCGACGTGATCGCGCCGCCGATGAGCAGCGGCCGCGGGAATCCGGGCGTCTGCTCGTCCTCCTCCGCCATCCGACGGGACAGCTCACCGAGCGGGAACGGTACGGTCGCCGCGTGGCCCTCCGCGCCGGCGGCGGCCGCGAGGCGCATCGAACGGGCGGCCTCGGCGAGGCGGGCGGCGAGCCGCTCCTCGAACCGGAACGACGGGTGGACACGGACGAGGTCGCGGCGAAGGCGCGTCGATGCCTCGCGCACGGCGGGGTCGAGGGCGCTGTCGGCCGGGGCGTCGCCCCGCCGGTCACCGGCGAGGAGCGCCTCGAGGTAGCGGTCGGTGAGGAGCGCGTCCGCCGGGGCGGCGTCGCGGCTGCGGAACGTCAACGGGGCTCGCCGCGCAGTTCGCGGCCGACGGCGCGCAGCGAGCGATGGATCAGGACCCGGACGGCCCCTTCGGAGCGACCGAGGACTCCCGCGATCTCGGCCGTCGACATCTCCTCGACGAAGCGCAGGACGAGCGCCCGGCGCCGATCGGCCGGCAGCCGACCGACGGCGCGCCATGCGGCGGCCGCCTCGTCCCGAAGCGCGACGCCGGCCTCGACGTCGAGCGGGTCGGGCACGATTGCGGCGGCGGACAGATCGGTCGTTGGGTGGCGGCGTGCCGCCCGGCGCTCGTTCGCGACCGTGTTGCGGGCGATCTGGAACAGCCAGACGCGGAACGTGGACGCGCCCTCCCCGTCGGCCGGGCGGGCGCGCTCCTCGAACCGGTCGAGCCCGGTCAGGGCGGCCAGGAAGGTCCGCTCGGTGGCGTCCTCGGCGCGGTGGTGATCGCCGAGCTCGTAGTACGCGTAGCTGTACACCTGGGCCAGATACCTGCGATACAGAGCTTCGAAGCGCTCGGGGTCGCGGCGAGCCGCCTCGACGAGCGAACGATCGCGGTCGAGGTGGGTCACCCTCGAGGGTGTCGACGTCCGACCGCTCACCCTTCCCAACACCGGCCGAGCCATCGCGTTACATTCCGGCCGGCGTCGGCGCGCCGGTCGCGCCGGCCGAACGAAGGTGGCGGATCTCGCCGGCCGCGACGTGTCGCTCGCCGCCGGGCGCCGACGGGTCGGCGACGACCAGCGCCCCGGTCTCGGCGTCGACGTCGATCGCCTCGACGACCTCACTCTGCCCGTTCGGCAGCTCGAGCCGGACGCGCCGTCCCGTCGTCGCCTGTCGCGCGTGCCAGTCGGCCAGGTCGAAGCGACCGCCGCGCAGCGCGGTGATCCGGACCTCCAGCCGGGACAGGAAGGCGTCGAGCAGAAGGCTGAGGTCGACCGGCCGGCCGCGCGACGCCTCGCGGAGAGAGGTCATCCCGGAAGCGAGCTGGGGCGGGAAGTCGCTCGCCTGCCAGTCGGCGTTCGTCCCGATCCCGACGACGACGTGCGGATCCGCCGTTCCGACGCCCTCGCTCTCGCCGAGGACGCCGGCGAGCTTCAGCCAGGCCGACCGCGCCGCGAGCGCCGCGGCGGCTTCGGGCGCGGCGAGGTCGTCGAGCGCCACGGCGGCCGATCCGCCGGCTTCGATCACGAGATCGTTCGGCCACTTGAGCCGGATCATCCCGTCGGGCAGGCCGGCGACCTCCTCCGCGGCGTCGGCCATCGCCAGGGCGACCGTCGCCGGCAGCCGCCAGAGCCGCACGGGCTCGAGCCACGACGGCCGGAACCCGAGCGACATGAGGAGCGCGGCACCGGGCGGCGCAGTCCACGGCCGGCCCTCCCGTCCGCGACCCGCGGATTGCTCGTCCGCGACCGCGAGGCAGACCTCGGGGGTCCCCTCGGCGAGCCAGCGCCGGACGACGTCGTTCGTCGACACGACGAGCGCAAAGCGCTCCTGGCGGGCGATGAACGGCGGCTCCGTCACGGTTGGCTCAGCCGGCTGCAGCGGCCTCGCCCGAAGCCGGCACGACCGCCGGGATCGCCTCGGGCCGCTCGAGCTCGAACGCGGCGTGGAGGGCCCGCAGGGCGGTCTCGAGGGCATCCTCGGCGATGATCGTCGTGATCCGGATTTCCGAGGTCGAGATCATCTCGATGTTCACCCCGGAGTCGGCGAGGGTGCCGAACATCCGCGCGGCGTAGCCAGGCGTGTTGTGGATCCCCGCGCCGACGATCGACACCTTGGCCACCGCCGAGTCCGTCGTGAGCTCCCGGAACCCGAGCTCGCGGACGATCGGCTCGAGGATCCGCTTCGTCCGGCCGAGCTCGACCCGCGGGATCGTGAACGACAGGTCCGTCGCGCCGTGGTGCCCGACGTTCTGGACGATCATGTCGACGTTGATCCCGGCGTCCGCCAGCGGGGCGAAGACGTGGGCGGCAACGCCGGGCCGGTCGGGCACCTCGACGAGGGTGATCTTCGCGACGTTGCGGTCGTGGGCCAGCCCGCGAACCTTGTTCCGCTGTTCCACGAGCGGGTCCTCCGTGATGAGCGTGCCGGGGGCGTCCTCGAACGAGCTGAGGACCTCGATGACGACGCCGTTCACCCAGCCGAGCTCGACCGCGCGGGTCTGCATCACCTGCGCGCCCTGGTTGGCGAGCTCGAGCATCTCCTCGCAACCGATCACGGGGAGCTGGCGGGCATCGGAGACGATCCGCGGGTCGGCGGTGTAGATGCCGCGGACGTCGGTGAAGATCTGGCAGCGGTCGGCCCCGAGACGGGCGGCCAGCGCCACGGCCGTCGTGTCCGAGCCGCCCCGGCCGAGCGTCGTCGTCTCGGCATCTTCGCGGGCCGCGGCGCTCTGGCCCTGGAACCCCGCGACGATGACGACCCGGCCGCGGCCGATCTCGTCGGCAATCCGGCGCGGCTCGACGCTGGCGATCCGGGCCTTTCCGTAGCGGCCGTCGGTCGTGATCCCGGCCTGGGCGCCGGTCAGCGAGATCGCGGGGATGCCGAGCGCGTGGAGCGCCATCGAGACGAGCGTCGCGCTCTGGTGCTCGCCGGTCGCGAGGAGCATGTCGAGCTCGCGCTCGTCGGGCTCGTCGGTGATCGCGCCGGCGAGGGCAAGGAGCTCGTCGGTCGTGTCGCCCATCGCCGAGACGACGACGACGAGGTCGACGCCGTTCGCGCGCTCGCGGGCGATCCGGCGGGCGACGCGGCGGATGCGGTCGGCGTCGGCGAGCGAGGAGCCGCCGAACTTCTGGACGACGAGGGGGGCGGGCATATCGGCGGGATTCTAGCAGCGGCTCTCGCGGGTCCTTCGCGAGACGGGCCGACTGCGGCGGCGCGGGCCTCGAGTTGCTGCCGCACGGTTCCCGTCGGCGCCGACACGCCTGCGCGCCCGGGCACTCCGTTCCCCCTACGATGGGCCGACTGGAGGTGCTCACCGCATGTGCTTCGACCACGACAGCCGCCCACCGATCATGGCCATTGCGGGCGGATCGCTCGACTCGGGGGAGCTGACTCTCACCCCGGACGATGGCAACCGCTTCACCGCGTTCCAGGCCCGCGCCGCCGAGCCGACGGGGGCCGGCGTCGTGATCCTGCCCGACGTGCGCGGCCTCCATGCCTACTACGAGGATCTGGCGCTGCGGTTCGCCGAGCACGGCATCGACGCGATCGCGATCGACTACTTCGGGCGGACGGCCGGCCTTGGGCGACGCGAGACGGGCTTCGACTACGTGCCGCACGTCGCGGCGACGCACTGGGCGGGGCTCACGGCGGACATCCGTGCGGCCGTCGACTGGATCCGCGCCGAGGATGGCGCAGCGGTCACCACCCTCTTCACGGTCGGGTTCTGCTTCGGCGGCCGGGTCGCATTCGATACCGCGGCGCTTCCGCTCGACCTCGCCGGCGTCGTCGGCTTCTACGGAAACCCGGTGGGCGAGCGCGCCGACATCCCGGCGCCGGCCGACATCGCCGACCGGATGACGGCGCCCGTGCTCGGCATCTTCGGCGGGGCGGACCCCGGGATCCCGGCCTCCGCGATCGAGACGTTCGAGGCGGCCCTGGTGTCGGCGGCTCTCGAGCACGAGCTGGTCGTCTATCCGGACGCGCCGCACTCCTTCTTCGACCGCAAGGCGGACGAGTACGCGCGAACGTCGGCCGAGGCCTGGGAGGCCGTCCTCGGGTTCGTCCGAAGGCGCACGCCGAGCCCGGCGTGACCGGCGACGGGGGACGGCGGGGGACGGCGGCGGATCAGCGCTTGATCAGGAACCAGGCGAGCGCGAGGAGGCCGACAAAGACGACCGCAGGGAGCAGCGGCCCGGGCAACGCGGCGCTCGCCGACGCGATGATCGCCCGGATCGTCCCGCCGATCGTGTCGAACGCCGTCGACACCAGGCTCGTGATCCCGTCACCGACCGCCCGACCCAGCCCGTCCATGGCGTGAGTGTGGAGGCGGCGTCAAGATCGCCGGCGTCAGCGCGGCTTGACCACCTGGGCGCCGGCGTTGCGCGGCGAGACGACCGTCACGCGACCGGGCAGGTCCGTGTCGGCCGCGGCCGCGGCGAAGGCGCCCTCGATCCGGGTCATCGCCGAGATCGAGTCGGCGAACGCGAGAACGGTCGAGCCGGCCCCCGACAGGCACGCCCCAAGCGCACCCGCCGAGCGGGCGGCCTCGATCAGCCGCGGCAGCTGGGGGAACGCCGCGGCCCGGTAGGGCTCGTGGATCCGGTCGACGGTCAGGGCGCGCAGCAGGTCCGTGCGTCCGGTCGCAATCCCCGCGACCCCGAGCGCGACCCGCCCGAGGTTGGCGACCGCGTCGGCGAGCGGCACCTTCTCGGGCAGCACGCCCCGCATGCCGGTCGTCTGGAGCCGGAGCTCGGGGATGAAGAGGACCGCCCGGAGGTCGCGCGGGACGTCGAACCGGAGCGCCTCGACACCCTCCCCCGTCGCGGCGACGACGACGAACCCGCCGAGGAGCGCGGCCGCGGCGTTGTCGGCGTGGCCCTCGATGTCGGTCGCCAGCCGGAGCAGGTCGAGCGTCGTGAGCGGCTCGCCGAGGAGCGCGTTGCCGGCGACGAGCCCGCCGACGGTCGCCGCGGCGCTCGAACCGAGGCCGCGCGCGAGCGGAATCTCGTTGCGCATCTCGATCCGCCAGCCGACCCCCTCCGGAATCCCGCCGCGGGCCGCCCGCAGGACCGACTCGACGCCGCGGACGAACCGGTTGTCGCGATCCTCGCCGAGCTCGCCCTGACCCTCGCCGTCGACCGTCAGCTCGATCTCGCCACGGCTCCAGCCCCGGACCTCGAGGTCGATCCGGTTCGTCATCGACAGCGCGACGCCGAGGCAGTCGTAGCCCGCCCCGAGGTTCGCCGAGGACGCCGGCACCTCGACCCGGATCCGCCGTCCGTCGAGCTCCGCGAGCCAGTGCATCACCATCGGGTCACCATCCGAGCGCGCGGCGGACGTCGTCCGCCGTCGGGCCCGCCTCGATGATCGGCCCGACCGCCTTCTCGGCGGTCGTCGGGTCCTTCAGGCCGTTCCCGGTCAGAACGCACACGACGACGGCGTCGGGATCGAGCTCGCCCGCGGCGGCGAGTCGGCGGACCCCGGCGACGCTTGCCGCAGACGACGGCTCGCAGAAGATTCCCTCGTCGTGGGCCAGATCACGCCACGCCGCGAGGATCTCGTCGTCGGTGACCGCGTCGATCCGCCCGCCCGACTCGTCGCGGGCGGCGAGCGCCTTCGACCACGAAGCCGGGTCGCCGATCCGGATCGCGGTCGCGATCGTCTCGGGACGCTCGATCGGGTGGCCGGCGACGATCGGGGCCGCACCGGCCGCCTGGAAGCCGACCATCCGCGGCAGGCTGTCCGTGAGGCCCGCGTCGCGATAGTCGCGGAAGCCGGCCCAGTACGCGCTGATGTTGCCCGCGTTCCCGACCGGGATCGCGAGGACGTCCGGTGCGCGCCCGAGGTCGTCGCAGACCTCGAACGCGCCGGTCTTCTGGCCCTCGAGCCGGTGCGGGTTGACCGAGTTCACGAGCGTCACGGGGTGCGCGTCGTCCGCGGCCATCTCACGGACGACCCGGAGCGCCTGGTCGAAGTTGCCCTCGATCGCGACGACCCGCGCCCCGGCGACGAGCGCCTGGAGGAGCTTGCCGAGGGCGATCTGGCCCTTCGGAAGGATGACGAGGCAGTCGATCCCCGCCGCGGCCGCGTACGCCGCGGCGGATGCCGACGTGTTGCCGGTCGAGGCGCAGATGATGGCCTGCGCCCCATTCTCGAGCGCCTTGGACACCGCGACGACCATCCCGCGGTCCTTGAACGACCCCGTCGGGTTCTGGCCCTCGACCTTGACGTGGAGGTTCTTCAACCCGAGGCGGTCGCCGAGTCGGTGGACGCGGACGAGCGGCGTGAAGCCCTCGCCGAGGGTGAGCGGCGGCGTGGCGTCTGTCACCGGCAGGAACCGGCGATACCGCTCGACGAGGCGGGGGCGGGCGGCGGAGGCGTAGCGGGTCCCGGTCATCGGTGGCTCATGTCAATCGTCGATCGGATAGAGCTGGGCATCGAGGGTCTCGGGCGCGGCGTCGCGGAGACGGGACCGCAGCCGGTCGAGCTCGATCGGGGCGGTCCGGATCGCGACGCCGGTCTCGACGTCGACGTGGGCCTCGGCGAGCTCGGCCAGGACGCGCCCCGCGCGGCTCCCCGGCAGGAGGGCGAACCAGGGACGAGGGCTGCCGGCGCCGCGGTGATTCGCGTCCTCGCCGTCCCGGTTCGGATCGCCGCCGGCGGCATCGTCGCCGGCGGCCGTGACCGTCCCGGGAGCGCTGCCTGCCCAGGTGCTGCCCGCGCCGTGCGCGATCGCGAGCAGGTCACCGAGCACGGCGCTCGAGGTCGCCGCGCCGCCGGCGCCGGGCCCATCGAACCCTACCCGGCCGATCGGCTCACCGGAGACCTCGATCCGGTTCCGCTCGCCCTCGGTGGCCCCGAGCGGGCTTGCCAGCGGGACCGCGGTCGGCAGGACGCACGCCTCGATCCGTCGGTCATCACCGACCGACACGCTCGCGAGCAGGCGGATCGCGAGGCCGAGCTGCCGCGCCGCGAGGAGCTCGGGACCGGTGACCCCGGTGATCCCCGCGCCACCCGTGCCGCGGATCGTCGGCGGCGCGACCGGGATGCCCATCGGGTCGAGCCACGTTCCGAACGCAAGCCGGGCGAGGATGACCAGCTTGTTGACCGCGTCGCGTCCCTCGACGTCGCCGCTCGGGTCGGCCTCGGCGTAGCCGCGGGTCTGGGCCATGCGCAATGCCGCCTCGTACGTCCCGCCGCCGTCCGTCATCGCGGTGAGGATGAAGTTCGTCGTTCCGTTGACGATCCCGCGGACGCGGTCGATCCGGTTCGCCCCGAGGTCCGCGGCGAGCGGCCCGAGGACGGGGATCCCCGCGCCGACCGCGGCCTCGAAGCGGAGCGGCGTGTCGGTCGCGCGCGCGACCCGTTCGAGCGCCGGCCCGTGGCGGGCGAGGAGGTGCTTGTTCGCCGTCACGACCGCCTTGCCCGCCGACAGCGCGGCGGTCACCAGGGTCAGCGCCGGCTCGTCCCCACCGAGCAGCTCGACGATGACGTCGCTGTCGGGCGCGGCCACGAGGTGGGCCGGAGCATCGGTCAGGAGATCGGCCGGGAGGCCGCGGGCGCGGGCCGCGTCGACGTTCCGCACGGCCACGCCGACGAGCTCGAAGCGAGGCGCGGTCGAATGGTCGGCGGAGCGCCGGCTACCGCTCCCGCCCTCGAGCAGCGCTCGCACGACCTCGGCACCGACGGTGCCGCCGCCGAGGACGGCGACGCGCAGCGGTCGATCGGTCATGGATGGGGGTGACGGCAGAACATCGGCGGAATGGTACTGGAGCCCCTGTTCGCCGGTGGCCTGGAGCCAAAACAGAAGCGGCGAGGACGGGAGGGGGCCGTCCTCGCCGCGACGAAACGCGGGTGGGTCGCTGGTCAGGTCGTCGGCGCGGGGACGGCCGGCCGTGCGTCCTCGACGTCCGGCTCGATCTCGCCACCGACCTCGTCCCAGATCCTGACGTGGCGCGTCTCGCGGATGAACAGCCCGCCGATGACGAGCGTCATGAGCGCGACCGTGATCGGGTAGATGAGGCTGGCAAGGAGGTTGCCGGTGGACGCGATGACCGCGGCGGCGATCAGGGGCAGGAACCCGCCGAACCACCCGTTGCCGATGTGGTACGGGATCGACAGGCTCGTGTACCGGATGCGGGCCGGAAAGAACTCCACGAGGAAGGCCGCGATCGGACCGTAGACCATCGTCACGAAGACGACCTGGATCCAGACCAGCAGGATCAGCGGGAGGATCTCGGGCTGGGCGACCGTCGGGGTCACCCCGTCCGCCCCGACGTACTTGCCGGCCGCCTTCCCGACGGTCGCCAGCGTGCCCTGGGGGTGGGCGAACTGGATCATCAAGGTGTAGATCGGCACGTACGTGATCGCCGCGATCGCGCAGCCCGCGAGGATGATCTTCTTCCGGCCGATCCGGTCGGACAGCCTGCCGAAGACGAGGAAGAACGGCGTCGCGAGGACGATCGCGGTCCCGACGATCAGGTAGGCGTCCTGATACTTCACGCCGAGGTTCGTGCCAAGGAAGAAGAGGGCCTGGAACTGGCCCTGGTACCACACGACGGCCTGACCAGCCGTCGCGCCGAGGAGGGCGAGGACGATCAGCCGGCGGTTGCGCGGGTCGCCGAACGACTCACGCCAGGGCGAGCGTGACGACTTGCCCTGCGCCTTGAGCGAGCTGAACAGCGGCGTCTCCTGGAGCCGCAGCCGGATGTACAGCGCGAGGGCCACGAGGATGGCCGACAGCAGGAACGGGATCCGCCAGCCGAAGCTCGTGAAGTCCTCGGGCGACATCAGCGATCGGGTAATGAAGATGACGAGGAGCGCGAGCAGAAGCCCGACCGTCGCGGTGGTCTGGATCCAGCTCGTGTTCGCCCCGCGCCGCTCATCCGAGCTGTGCTCGGCGACGTAGATCGCCGCGCCGCCGTATTCCCCGCCGAGCGCGAGCCCCTGGGCGAGGCGCAGGCAGACCAGGATGATCGGGGCGAGGATCCCGATCTGGGCGTAGGTCGGCAGCAGGCCGACGAGGGCGGTCGACAGGCCCATGACGGTGATCGTTACGAGGAAGGTGAACTTCCGGCCGGTGATGTCGCCGATCCGGCCGAACACCGCAGCGCCGAACGGACGGACGGCGAACCCCGCCCCGAAGGCCGCGAGTGAGGCGAGCAGTCCCGCGACCGGGTTGTCGGCGGGGAAGAACTGGGTGCTGAAGAACGCCGTCAGGACGCCGTACAGGTAGAAGTCGTACCACTCGATCACCGTGCCGGCGGCTGACGCGCCGATGACGAACGGGAGGCGATAGCGGTACGAGGAGGTGGCGGCGGCCGCGCTGGTCAAGGGTGCACTCCTCTTGTTGGGCTGACAGAGAGCGGGGACGGTCCCTTGCGCGAGGCTGGAGGGTGACGGTCTGGCTCACCTCCTCCGTGGGCTCGCCACGGTGCCGCGGGGGTCCGACGGTGTCGGTCCGGCGCGGCCTGCGGATCGGCCCGGACGATAGGGCTGGGCGGTCACCAGGCGCCTTGCAGCGACGTGGCAATTCTCCGCGCGATCGTTGCGAGTGCGTGACGGGCCGCCGACCACGTGCGCTCGGCTACACTCGCCCGTCATGACGACCGACGCCTCCACCGTTCCGGGCGCCCGCGCCGAGACCGCCGGCGCCACGAAGCCGCGCATCTTCAGCGGCATCCAGCCGTCCGGGATCGTCCACCTCGGGAACGACCTCGGGGCGATCCGCAACTACGTCCGGCTGCAGGCAGAGTTCGAGGCGATCTACTGCGTCGTCGACTACCACGCGCTCACCAGCCAGCACGATCCCGTGGCCCTTCGGCGGGGGGTGCGCGAGATGGTCGCCGCGCTAGTCGCCCTCGGGATCGATCCGGGCCAGGCGACACTGTTCGTCCAAAGCCACCGCCCCGAGCACACCGAGCTCGCCTGGCTGCTCGCCACGGTCACGCCGGTGTCGTGGGTCGAGCGGACGCCGACGTTCAAGGAGAAGCGGCAGCAGCAACCGGAGGACGTCAACCACGCGCTGCTGACCTACCCGGTCCTCCAGGCGGCCGACATCGCGATCTACAAGGCGACGCGCGTGCCGGTCGGGCGCGACCAGGCAGCGCATCTCGAGCTGTCGCGCGAGATCGTCCGCGCATTCAACGCCCGCTACGGCGAGACGTTCCCGGAGCCCCAGGCGGTCTACACGGACGCGCCGACGGTGCTCGGCACCGACGGGGTCCGGAAGATGTCGAAGTCGGTCGGGAACACGATCGAGATCCTCGCCGAGCCGGACGTCGTCCGGCGCCAGGTGATGTCGATGGTGACCGACACCCAGCGGATCAAGCGGACCGACCCCGGCCGCCCGGAGGTCTGCAATGTCTGCCAGCTCCAGCGGTTCTTCGGTGACGACTACGAGGAGCTGTGGGAGGGCGAGCGGACGGCGCGGACTGGCTGCGTCGACATGAAGAAGGTGCTGGCCGAGCGGATCATCCGCCACTACGCGCCAGCGCGGGAGCGATACCTGGAGCTCATGGCCCACCCGGCCGAGCTCGACGGGATTGCGGAGGTCGGCGCCGACCGGGTCCGTCCGCTCGCCGAGGCGACGATGGCCGAGGTGCGCGAGAAGATGGGGCTCCGGTAACCCGCGGGTAATGCCGGGTGGTCGGCGCGATGGGCGCCGGCAAAGCGCCAGCGACTACCATGGGCGGCGAGGGCAGGGGCTGACACTCCCCGACGAGCTGAGGATGGCCTTCGACCGATGGCCTTCGAGCTGACACCACGCCAGCGGCGGCTTCTGGACACGTTGCTGATCCTGGGGACGATCGCGCTCGTCTTCGTCGTGATCGGCTACCTCGGGTTCGTGTTCTCGTTCTTCGGCGACGTGATCCTCGTCTTCTTCCTGGCCTGGATCCTCGCCTTCATCCTCAGCCCGATCGTCACCCGGTTGACGTCCGCGATCCCGCTCCTGCCGCGAGCGGGGGCGACGATCCTCGTCTACGCCGTCCTGCTCGGCGGACTCATCCTTCTCGCGATCTACGTCGCCGGGGCGCTTGCCTCGTCGATCGGCGACTTCGTCGGCAGCCTGCCCGACATCCAGAATCGATTGCCGCAGCTCCTCGATCCGTGGCAACGCCGGCTGACCGAGTTCGGCCTCGGGCAGATCAACCTCGTCGGCCAGGCGTCGACCTTCCTCAGCAACCTCAACCAGTACGCCGAGACCCTCGTGGGGCCGCTCCAGCAGATCGCCGTCGCGAGTCTCGGCGCGATCGGAAACCTGATCCTCGTCCTCGTGCTATCGCTGTACATGGTCATCGACCGCGACCGGATCCTGTCGTTCTTCTATCGGCTCGTCCCCCCGAACCTCAAGGAGCAGGCGCGGCTCCTCCAGACGAGCGTCGGCCGGTCGTTCGGCGGGTTCCTGCGCGGGCAGGCGATCGTCGGCGTGGTCTACGGGCTGATTGCCGGTCTCACGAACGCGGTCTTCGGACTGCCGTACGGGGCCGTCACGGCGGCTCTTTCGGGGTTCCTCATGGCGATCCCGTTCTTCGGCCCGTTCGCGTCGTGGGCGCCACCGGTCCTCGTCGCCCTCCTCGTGGTCCCGAATGCGACGGTGCCCGTGCTGATCGTCATGGGCATCGGCTGGTTCATCGTGATGAACGTCATCCAGCCACGGGTGATGTCCCAGGCGGTCGGGATCCACCCGATCGTCGTTCTCGCCTCCGTGCTCATCGGATCGAAGATCGCGGGGGTGCCCGGCGCGGTGTTCGGGATCCCGATCGCGGCGGTCATCTCGGCGTTCTTCTTCGAATACGTCGGCCGGTCGTACGACCTTCAGCCGGTCGCGCAGCGGGCGGCGCGTCGGCTCGAGGCCCGCGAGGGTCGGCGGATCCGCGTCCCCCGCGAGCCCGCACCGGGCGTCGATCCCGACGTCGACGAGCCGATCGTCGTTCGGACCAGGCCCCCGGTCCCCCGGCACGCCCCATCGCCCGAATCGGGCCCGACCGAATGACCGACGAGCGC
>Ga0255338_1003920_pt1 | contig 16615 bp, 15 predicted proteins | sample MeOH1_35cm_T4_19_FD_203715 | JGI IMG/M metagenome (GOLD analysis project Ga0255338, IMG submission 203715) | Sandy soil microbial communities from University of British Columbia, Vancouver, Canada - MeOH1_35cm_T4_195 | ecosystem: Engineered > Artificial ecosystem > Sand microcosm > Unclassified ...
AGCGGAAGGCCGAGCTGCTGCTTGGCGTAGGACGGCATGTAGAACACCAGCACATAGGTGCACACCGTCCACAGGATGGTCACGCCCAGGCCGGCCAGCACTTCGCGCGGATGGTCGCGCAGCACCTGCGTCAGCGGGGAGAACTTGATGTTGCTGGCCTTGCGCTCCGCGCGGCGCGCCTCGAAGGCGGGCGGCTCTTCCAGGTGCGAGCGGATATACATGCCGACCGGGCCGATCAGCAGGCCGAACAGGAACGGGATGCGCCAGCCCCAGGCATCGATCTGCTCCGGCTCCAGGCCATTGATCACCAGCGCGCCCATGGCCGCGCCCAGCATAAAGGAAATGCCCTGGCTGGCCTGCTGCCAGCTGGCGTAGACGCCGCGCTCCTCGTCGGGCGCGTGCTCGATCAGGAAGGCGGTGGCGCCGCCAACCTCGCCGCCGGCCGAGAAGCCCTGGATCAGGCGGGCCAGCACGATCAGCGCGGGCGCCCACAGGCCGATCGACGAATAGGTGGGTGCCAGGCCGATGATGGCCGTACCGAGCGCCATCATCAGGATGGTCAGGGTCAGTGCCGCCTTGCGGCCCACGCGGTCGGCATAGACGCCTAGCACGATGGCGCCGACCGGGCGCATGAAGAAGCCCACGCCGAAGGTGGCGACGGTCAGCAGGAAGGAAGTGAGGTCATTGCCGGTGGGGAAGAACAACTTGGCAATGATCAGCGCGAAGAAGCTGTAGACGGTGAAGTCGAACCATTCGAGGCCGTTGCCGATGGTGGCGGCAAGAATCGCCTTTCGTCGCTGGGGTCTGGATATTTCGTGAACTTGAGGTGTTGCGGCGGTGGCTTGCATGATCCGTTTGATGCAATGAGAAATCGGCGGAGGGCTTTGCCCGGGACGGCGCGTGTGCCCTGAAAGGCAGAATAGTAAGCGATTCTTTAATTAACCAGCGCGCCGGCGTTCTTTGTGTCCAGCCTGTGCCGCGCCCTTGCGGGTGGCGGCGGATGCACAGCCTTGTTCCGGGAAGCGGTCAGATCAGGCTGCCGGACGCTTCCTGTACCGCCCTGGCCAGCGCCTCGGCCACGGCCCGCACGCGCGGCGAGCGTCGCACGTCAGGGTGTACCGCCAGCCAGATATCACGCCGCAGGGCCGTATCCGGCGGCATCATGCCGAACAGGGCAGGGTCGTCGCGCGCCAGGAAATGCGGCAGTACAGCCAGGCCCAGCCCGGCGCGGCAGCCTTGGTGCAGGGTGGCGAGATCGTTGGCGTGCATCACGAAGGGCCGCTCGCCGGCCAGGCGTTCCAGCCAGCGCTGCTGCGGTACCTCGCGCAAGGATTCGCCGTAGCCAAGGAAAACCCAGGCATCCTGGGGCAGCCCGACCCAGCCGTGGCCGCCATAAAGGCCGTAGCCCATTTCCCCCAGCTTGCGCGCCGCCAGCCCGGGCTGCTGCGGCCGCGACAGCCGCACGGCCAGGTCAGCCTCGCCGCGATGGAGATCGGCTGCGCGCGCTTCGCCCGTCAGGTCAAGCACGATCCCTTGCCACTGCGGGCGCAGCGCGGCCAGGCGGGGGACCAAGAAATGGCTCCCGAAAACGGGGGGTACCGATAGCCTGACAGTGCCCTCCAGCGTGCTGGCGCCCAGTGCGGCCCGGCCAAAGGCAAGCGCCTCCTCCTCCATCCGGCTCGCGTGGGCGAGCAAGGCCTCGCCTTCGGCGGTTAGCGGCCAGCTGCGCGGTAGCCGGTCGAACAACCGCACGCCCAGCCTGGTTTCAAGGCCCTGCACCCGTCGCGCTACCGTGGAGTGTTCCACGTGAAGCACTCTGGCCGCGCCGGACAGGCTGCGCTGGCGGGCCAGCGCGAGGAAGTACCGCACGTCGTCCCAGTCCAGGGGAAGGCCGCCTTGTTCTGTCGAATTTTGCACAATAAATGCGAATGGTTTGGGAGTTCCGATCTATTTTGCACCGGGCTATCGTGATGCGAGTCGACTTTTCGACGTTTCCTGCAATCTCAACGATTCGATACGCCATCTCGCGGAGTCCGCCATGACTGCCATCCCTTCACTTCAAGTGCGCCTGCATGCCCCCGGTGGGCGTGAAGCACTGCGCCTGGAAACCGTACCCATCCCTGCGCCCGGCCCGGGCGAAATCCGGCTGATCCACACCGCCATCGGGGTGAACTTCGTCGATGTCTACCATCGCACCGGCCTCTATCCCTTGCCGGCCCTCCCCGCCACGCTGGGCGTGGAGGGCGCGGGCATCGTGGAATCGGTGGGGCCTGGCGTCAGCGGCCTGTCGGAAGGCCAGCGAGTGGCCTATGCCGGCCCTCCGGCGGGCGCCTATGCCCGCGTGCGCAACTTGCCGGCCGAGCGCGCCGTGGCGTTGCCCGAGAGCGTGCCGGACGAAGCCGCCGCGGGCGCCCTGCTGCGCGGTATGACGGCGCACATGCTCTATAGCCGGGTGCGCCCGCTGCGCGCTGGCGACAGCGTGCTGGTGCACGCGGCGGCGGGTGGTCTGGGCCTGGTGCTGGTGCAGTGGGCGCGTGCGCTGGGTGCGCGCGTGATCGGCACCGTCGGCAGCGAGGCCAAGGCGGCGCTGGCGCTGGCGCACGGCCTGGAGCGCGCGGTGCGTTATCGTGAGGCGGATTTCGTTGCCGCCGCGCGCGAATTCGGTGGCGGTGACGGGGTGGACTTCGCCATCGATGGCATCGGCGCCGACACGCTGGTGCGCACCCTGGCAGCGGTACGGCCTTACGGCATGGTGGCCAGCATCGGTCAGGTCGGAGGCGACAGCGGGCCGCTGGACCTGGCAGCGCTGGGGCCGGCCAGGTCGATTGCGCTGTCCCGGCCGGGCGTGTTCCGCTTCATGGCCGATCTCGCGCGCTACCGCGAAGGCGCCCAGGCCACGCTCACGCGGCTGGAGGCCGGCCTGAAAGTAGAGATCGGCGCGCGCCTGCCACTGGCCGAGGCCGCCGAGGCGCATCGCCGGCTCGAAGCCGGCGAGACTTCCGGCTCCCTGTTACTGCTGCCATGAGCGGCGCCGCATTGCCATCGCCAAGCCTGGCCGGGATTGGACAACCTTTGGAGCGTTCCATGCTGTACCTGATCTTGTTGCGCTACCGCGCGCCCCTGGAAGCACTCGACCGCCATCTGGCGGCACACCGCGACTTCCTTCACCGCCACTATGCTGCCGGCCATTTCCTGCTCTCGGGCCGGCAGGAGCCGCGCGTGGGCGGCGCCATCCTGGCACGCGGGACAAGCCGCGAGGAGGTGGCGGGCTGGCTGGCCGAAGACCCCTTCCATCGGGAAGGCCTGGCCGACTACGAGACGATTGCCTGGGCGCCCGGACTGCGCGCGGGCGACGTGCCGCCGGCATGGGCGCCGGACGCGGCAGTGGTGGAACGGGCCGTGGAGAACTAAGGTGCCGAGGCGCGGACCGCGTCAAAGGCCAGCGCCGCGTGGCGAAGGGAAGGGGCGCTAGCTGACGTGCCGCCGCGGTGGCCTGCCGGCTTTGGCTGGCCTGTCCACATTGGGTTGCTGTTGCGCGGCGTCTGGTTCCGGACGGTTTCGCGTGAGCCAGAGCCACAGCGCACTGGCTATCCAGCCAGCCACGAAAACGGTATCGCCGCAATGGTTGAGCAGCACGGCCGTGCCTGGTGCATTGAACAGGTCGGCCAGCCAGGTGGCCGGCAGGCGGGCTGCGATCCAGAGGAGCACAGCCGGTCCACTTGCATACACGCCTGGCTGCCACCAGTTTGCATGGGGCAGCCAGGGCCTGTTGGCTGTGCGCTTGACCACGGTGTTCTCCAGCCTGACGCGCTTCGTGGCGCGTCGTATCCATTTGTTGCGGGGTTTGGCCCCGGCTCGCGCGGATAGCGACTTGCATCGCGCAGCGGGACAGCACCTCGTGTCGGAATCATAAGCCGATTGCCCACAGTGTGTCTGAATCTTTAAAGCGTTGTGTGGGCCACCCCACACCCGGCGGCGGCAGGGTTGCGGTGCAATGCGGCGGGCGGGTGCGGTGCAGCGAATTCGCTTCAAGTTTTTTGATGGAGGTATCCGCAAACGCCTACCGCCAGGGGCGGCAAGTTTTGTCACACTCAATACCGTTATCCAAAGGAATTGAGAGCCGACATCATGCTCCCCGCCATCTACATCTCACACGGTTCCCCCATGCTCGCGCTCGAGCCGGGCCGCAGCGGCGCCGCGTTCGACGCCCTCGGCGAAGTGCTGCGCCAGCGCAAGCCGCGCGCGGTGCTGATCGTCTCGGCGCACTGGATCTACAGCACGCTGGTGGTCGGCACCCGGCAGCGGCAGGAGGCCTGGCACGATTTCGGCGGCTTCCCGCGCGCGCTCTACGAACTGCGCTACGACGCCCCCGGCTCCCCGGCGCTGGCCGACCGCGTCAAGGCGCTGGTGGAGGCCGCGCACGTTCCCGGCGCGGCGGTGGTGCTGCAGGACGACGAGCGGCCGCTGGACCATGGCGCGTGGATGCCGATGCGGCACTTCTTCCCGGATGCCGATATTCCCGTGGTGCAACTGGCATTGAATCCGTATCTCCCGCCGGCGGCCCAGATCGGGATCGGGCGTGCGCTTGCGCCCCTGCGCGACGAAGGTGTGCTGGTGCTGGGCTCGGGCAGCTTCACCCACAACCTGCAGGAAGTCTTCGGCACCGGGGGCCGGCGAGAGCAGCACGGCTCGCCCGCCGAGCCCTATGTGGAGTCTTTCCGCGGCTGGATGATCGAGGCGCTGGACGAGGCGCTCGCCAGCGGCGACACCACGCGCATTGCGGACTATCGCGCGCAGGCGCCGTACGCCCGCCGCGCGCATCCCACCGACGAGCACTTGCTGCCGTTCTTCGTGGCGCTTGGCGCGGCGCTGGGGCCGCATGACGGCTTGCCGGCGCAGAAGACGCTGCCGGCGGGTGTCGCACGGGTGGCCGACGATGTGACCTACGGCGTGCTGGCGATGGATACCTTCATGTTCGAGGGCGTGGGCGCGGAACAGAGCGCTTTGACCAGCGCGGCGGCCTGAGCCTGCGGGGCGCCGCTACCCTTTGCGGGCGGACAGGTAGGGGCGCGCCAGCCGGGCTCCCGCCAGGGCGATCCAGCCCATGGTGAGGGCGACCACGCCCAGCCCATATTGCAGACTGCTCGCGTGGGCCACGCCACCGATCATCACCGGCCCCAGCAGCAAGCCGATATACGCAAAGCGTGCCACGCGCGCGATCGCTTCGGCCGGCGCCACGCCCGGCAGCCGCGACGCGGCCACGAAGAAGATCGGCACCATGTTGGCCGCGCCCAGGCCCATCAGCGCAAAGCCGGTCAGGGTCGCCGCCGGCACGGGCCACAGCAGCGCCAGCATGATGCCCATGAACGCCACCCAGGCACTGCCTCCGAGCGTGCGCGCGTCCGACCAGCGCGCACGCAGGCGGTCGCCGCCAAAGCGGCCGCAAGCCATGCCGCCGGAAAAGGCGGCATAGCCGGCGCTGGTCCAGGCGTCGGGCGCCTGTGCCACTTCACGCATAAAGACGCTGGACCAGTCGTACATCGCCCCTTCGCCAACCAGCCCCAGGAAGGCCATCAGGCCCAGCAGCCAGAGCGCGCGCACCGCATGCGCGCGGTGGTGCGCGCAGGGCGACGGTACCGGCTGGTCGTCCAGCAGCCACGGTGCCACGCCGGCAGTAACCGCCGCCGTCAGCGCCGCCATGCCGATGGCGTGCGCCAGCGGCGGCACACCCAGGCCCAGCAGTACGCCGCCAACGGCCGCGCCTGCCATGCCGCCCAGGCTGAACATGCCGTGCAGCGCCGACATGACGGGCCGCGCGCGGCTGGCCTCCACCGTGGCGGCCTGCGCGTTCATGCCCACGTCGAAGGCTGCGTTGGCCATGCCGAAGGCAATCAGCGCCGGGATCAGCAAGGCAAATTGCGGCATGGCGAGAATGGCGGCGGTGGCGATCGCATAGACCAGGCCGCTGCGCCGGCAGGCGCTGGCGCTGCCCACGCGCGCCACCCAGCGCCCCACCGGCCCCATCGCAGCGATGGCGCCCCCGGCCACCGCCAGCATGGCCAGGGACAGCACGGCATCCGACAGTCCGAAGCGGGCCTTGATGGTGGGGATATGCACGCCCCAGGTGGCGAAGGTGGCGCCGTTGACGAAAAACAGCGCCATGGTGGCGCGCGCGGCGTGCTCCACGCGGCGCGCGCCGACAGGGGCAATGGCCGGAGTGGCGGAGGGGGGCGAAGGCGGCAGGGTCAGATTGCTGGAAGTGGAATCGGGCATGGATGCGGCGGGCATCTCCGGCCACGCGCGGTGGCGCCGAGGTGCCCTGGCGGGCGCTGCAGGGTAGTCGGGCTCCGCATCGTCGCACATCGTCGCATATCGGTGCGTCGGGCGCATGACCGTACCGTCAAGGCCCGTTGCCCGCCGCTACGCCCCTAGGCCGCCGCCGGGTGGCTGGATGTACGCAGCAGGCCGCGCCGGTGCAGCGCGAACCCGAAGGCCGCCAGCGCCATCAGCGCCAGCGCCACCATCACCCACAGCATCAGCCAGTAGCCGCCCGCGGCGCTCCACAGCAACGCGCCCAGCCAGGGGGCGGCGGCCTGCATCAGCAGCACTGGCGTCATCATCAGCCCGTTGAGCGTGGCGTAATGGTGGCGCGAGATCAGCTCCGGCATGGCCATGGCGCGCAACATGGTGTTGACGCCGTTGGCGCAGCCGTAGAGCACGGCGGCCAGCATCAGCCACTTGCCGTAGCCGAGGGCAAAGCACAGCAGCCCCACGCTCATTACTACGTATACCGGCAGCGACAGCCGTAGCGGGTGGCGCACCGGGAAGCGCATCATCACCAGGCGGCCGACCACCTGGGCTGGTCCGATCAGTGCCGCCACCACCAGTTGTTCGCCCAGCGGCAGGCCCTTTTCGGTCAGCATCGGGATCAGGTGGGCGCCAAGCAGCGAAGCGATCACCGACAGCGCGGTGAAGGCCAGCACCACGGCCCAGAACACCGGCTGGCGCAAGGCCATTCGCGCAATACCGGGCTGCGCCGCGTTCTCCAGCGGAGCCGGCGCCGGGGCGGCGGCATAGGAGGCATGCGCCACGTAGCGCAGGCGCGCATGCAAGGGCGCGCAGACCAGCAGGTTGAGCCCGGCGAAGCACAGCAGCGTCTCGCGCCAGCCCAGGTGCAGCACCAGCCATTGCGCCAGCGGCACGAAGATGGTGCTGGCAAAGCCGGCCATCAGCGTGACGGTGACGATGGACTTCTGGTAGCCGTCGCCAAAGGCCTGGCGCAGCACCACGAAGGCGGGCTCGTACAGGGTGGTCGCCATGGCCAGCCCGAGCGGTATCCACATCAGCAGGAAGGCCGCCTGGTTAGGGCTCCACGCCCACAGCAGCAAACCGCAGCCCGCCAGCACCGATCCCGCGCACATCACGATGCGCGCCTGCACGCGGTCAAGCAGCCGGCCCACGGCAAACGAGCACATGGCCCAGACCAGCAGGCCCAGCGAATAGCCGCCGGCGAGGAAGGGCTTGGAGTAGCCCAGTGTCGCGCTCATCGGGGCGATAAAGACAGTGAAGGCGAAAAACAGCGTGCCCCAGGAAATGGTCTCGGTGATGCCGAGGGTCCAGACCAGCTGACGTGGCGAGATGGGGGGCCTGCCGGGAGAAGCTTCGTGTCTTGTCATTGCGCGCCTGGACGCGGTCGTTGCCGCCGCGCCGGGGACCGCCGTGGAGGGGCGGATGGCGCGAGTGGCGGCGAGGGCCAAGCGGGAATTGTAGCGGGCATCCAGGCGGAATGCCCACGTTGCGTCACATGTTTGCGGGCGGTCCTTTCAGCTCCACGACATTGCCATCGGGATCCTGCACGTAGATCGACGGGCCTTTGCCCTCGGCGCCGAAACGCATCTCCACCGGCCCCGGCTCCACCCCGTGCGCGCGCAGGTGGGCGCCAAGCGCATCCGCGTCGAAGGGGGCGAGGCGCAGGCAGAAGTGGTCGAGGTTCCGGCCTTCCTTGCCCGGGCCGGCGCCGCCCACGCGGCCGAGCGGGCCGTCCAGCGCGACCAGGTCGATCAGGCCGCCGCCGGCGCGCAACTGGATCAGGCCGAAGTCCGGCTGCACGCGTTCCAGGCTGCAGCCAAGCACGTCCACGTAGAAGCGCATCAGCGCCGTCACGTTGCCGGTGCGCAGGACCAGGTGATCGATGCCGAGGATGTGGAACATGGCGCTTGACCTCGCTCAGATATCCGGAATCAGCCGCTTGCCCAGGCTGACCGCGTCGTCCTGCGCGTACCCGAGGCTGCGGTAGAAGTCGATGACCCTGCTGTTGCCGGTACGTACCAGCAGGTTGATCTTGGGGCAGCCGCGCTCGATCAGCAACTGCTCGGCATGCGCCATCAGGCGGCGGCCATGATCGCGGCGCTGGTGGTCGGGATGCACGGCAAGGTAGTAGACCCAGCCGCGATGGCCGTCGAAGCCGACCATGGCCGATGCCACCGGCTGGCCATCCACTTCCCCGACCAGGAACAGTTCCGGCTGTTCAGTCAGCTTGCGGGCGATGTCCTTCTTCGGGTCGTTCCACGGGCGGGTCAGGCCGCAGGTTTGCCACAGGTCGATGATGGCGGCTTCGTCGGCAGCCAGGTAAGGGCGGATCTGCATGCGGATTGATGCGCCGCGGCACACGGCTGCATTGTTAAGTCCTTGACAGTGTAGCCGCGAAACCTGTGCCAGAATCGTTGCTCATCATCATCAAAACAAGCAGGATCACCCTGCACGGAGACCCCACAATGAGCAAAACGACTGCGCACGCCCGTGCCACCTTCAGCCACATGGAGCAAGGCACGCGCGAGGACTGGGCCGCGATATCCGCGGAGTTCATGCCGTTCGCGCAGGCGCTGGCCGACCGCGTGCTCGATCACCTCAAGCTGCTCGACGGCGATTACGGCGGCTTCCCCATCGACCGCCTGACCCACTGCCTGCAGACCGCCACGCTGGCCCACCGCGACGGGCGCGACGAAGAGTACGTGGTGTGCGCGCTGTTGCACGATATCGGCGATACGCTTGGCACGTTCAACCATCCCGACATCGCCGCCGCCATCCTCAAGCCTTTCGTCAGCCCGGAAAACCTCTGGATGGTCGAGAAGCACGGCGTGTTCCAGGGCTACTACTTCTTTCACCACCTCGGTCTCGACCGCAACCTGCGCGAGCAATTCCGCAGCCAGCCTGAACTGTTCGAACGCACCGCCGAGTTCTGCGCCAAGTACGACGGCGCGGCTTTCATGCGGGACTACGACACGCTGCCGCTGTCCTTCTTCGAGCCGATGGTGCGGCGGGTGTTCGCGCGTCCGCGCAACTCGATGTACGTGAAGGAAAACGAAAGCACGCTGGCGCAGCCGGCCTGAGCCTGCTTGCCTGAAATTGGATTTCTGTCTTGACGGAAATTTCCGAACGGATAAACTGTCAGGCATGGAACTTCAACCGGTCGCACAACGATTCGTCCTGCACTGGGGCGAAATGGGCTCGAAGTGGGGCGTCAATCGCACCGTCGCGCAGATTCACGCCCTGCTATTCCTTGCCGAGCACCCGCTGCCGGCCGAGGAAATCGCCGACACGCTGAACGTCGCGCGCTCCAACGTCAGCAACAGCCTGAAAGAGCTGCAGAACTGGAAGCTGATCCGCACCGTGCACATGATGGGCGACCGGCGCGATCACTTCGAGACCGTCACCGACGTGTGGGACCTGTTCCGCACCGTGGTGCGCGAGCGCAAGCAGCGCGAATTCGATCCCACCATCGATGCCTTGCACGAATGCGTGAACAATCCCGCCTTCGCCAGGGAGAGCAAGGAAGTGCAGAAGCGCATCATCGCCACGCTGCAGCTGATGGAAACGCTGGGCAGCTGGGGCGACGAGATGCTGCGGCTCTCGCCCGACACACTGGTCAAGGTAATGAAACTGGGCGCGCGCATCCAGAAGCTGGTGCGTGGCGACCAGCGCGCCCGCGAAGCTGGCAAATAGCACAGGCATGAAGAACCGGCCGCCATGGTGGCCGTTTTTTTGACTTGATATTTCTCTTTTAACAGAAATTAATGTAATTAAGGATGATTGAGATGGACCCGGCCAGCGACACGCTTCATACCGTCATCCTCAACCTGCTGATCGTGCAGGGATTGATGGGCGCCTTCGATACCGTCTGGCACCACGAGCTGCGCTGCGCACTGCCGCAGCAGCACAACGCCGCGCCGGAGCTGCGCCTGCATGCGATCCGGGCGGTGCTGTACGGCGTGCTGTTCGCCGGCCTGGCGTGGTTTGCGTGGGGTGGCGCATGGCTGGTTCCCCTGTGGGGCATCATCGCCATCGAGATCCTGCTGACGCTGCGCGATTTCGTGGTGGAGGACCAGACCCGCAGCCTGCCGCCGAGCGAGCGGGTGACGCACACCGTGCTGGCCATCAACGGTGGCGTGATCTTCGGCCTGCTGGCGTGGCATTCGCAATCATGGTGGCAATTGCCGGCCGGCCTGCATTTCAATCCGCAAGGCTGGCAAAGCTGGGTGCTGAGCGTGTTCGCGCTGGGCGTGGCGGCGTCCGGGGTGCGCGATGCGCTGGCGAGCCGCGCGCTTGCCGGCCGTGCCGGCACGGTGCCGGCGTTCGATTTTGCCGGGGCCGCTACAGCGCGGCGCGCGCAATCCTTCCTGCTGACCGGGGGCACCGGTTTCATCGGCCAGGCGCTGGTGCGGGCACTGCTCGCGGACGGGCACCGCGTCACGATCTGGGCGCGCAACCCGCGCGTGGCATCGCAGCTGTTCGATGGCCGCGCGGCGTGCGTCGGCGCCCTCGCGGAACTCGATCCTGCCACGCGCTTCGATGTCGTGGTGAACCTCGCCGGCGCACCTATCCTGGGCTCGCGCTGGAGCGCCGCGCGCAAGCGCAGCCTGATGGAGAGCCGCGTGGGCACCACCCGCGCGCTGACTGCCTGGCTCGCGTCGGCCACGCACCGGCCGCGTCTGCTGATCAACGGATCGGCGGTGGGCTACTACGGCATCCAGGCCGATGACGATTTGCGCGAGCGTACCGAAGCCAGCGCGCCGCAGGATATCTTCGCCTCGCAACTGTGCCGGGAATGGGAGCAGGCGGCGCAGGCCGTGGCCGGGCTCGGCATTCCGCTGGCCATCCTGCGCCTGGGTGTGGTCTATGGCCACCAGGGTGCGCTGCCGGCCATGATGATGCCGGTGCGGCTGGGCTTTGGCGGTCCGATGGGCAGCGGCCGCCAGGCGCAGAGCTGGGTCCACATCGACGACGTGCTTGGCGTGATCGCGTGGCTATGCCGTGGAGCGGCGCCGGCAAGCGAAGGCGCCATCGCCATTTACAACCTGGTGGCACCGGAGACTCCCACGCAGGTCGGCCTGGTTCGCACGGCCGCGGCTGTGCTGCACCGTCCGGCCTGGATGCCGACGCCGGCCTGGCCCATGCGTCTCGCGCTGGGCGAGCAGGCCACGCTGTTGCTCGACGGGCTGCGCGCGGCGCCGGCGCGCCTGCAGCAGGAAGGCTATGCCTTCCGCTTCCCGACCTTGCAGCTGGCGCTGGAGGACCTGCTCGGAAACGGGCGGGCACGTGGATGAACACGCTCGCCGCGCATGGCACGGACGCTAGTCCTCAAAGCCTGTACGAGACCATGCTGGGTGCCGCCCTTGCCAGCCTGCCGCCGGTGCTGCAGCACGTGCATCGTGCCGAGGGCGTGCACCTGCGCGGCACGCTGAGAGTGCGCTGGAGCGCGCGGCGCTGGCTGCGCGCGTTGATGCGGCTGTCGGCGCTGCCCCGGCCCACGGCGGCGGCGGCGTGCCTTGTGAGCATCTCGCCGGAGCCCGCTGGGGAGCGCTGGCACCGCAGCATCGGCGGGCACATCGTGGCGAGCCGTATGCGGCTCGCGCGGGCCGGGCAGGTGACGGAACGCATGGGGCCGCTGGCCATCGTGCTGGCAACGCGTGTCGACAGCGCCGGGCGGCTGCGGCAGGCCAGCCGCGGCGTCAGCCTGTTCGGCCTGACCGTGCCGTGGCTGCACGTGCTGGCCAGCGAACGCGCACTGGATGCGGACCGTTATCGCTGCGACGTGCGCATATGGGCGCCGCGCCTGGGCTACCTGCTGCGCTACGACGGCGTGCTCGCCATCCGCGAACCTGAACCTGATACTGACCTGGAGAATGCGGAATGAAGTCCCATCCAACTGTCGGGCGCAATGCGTCCGTCAGCCTGCCCCGCGTACCGGCGTGGATGCCCGCCGTACTGCGGCTGGCAGCACTCTATAACCTGCTCTATGCCATTGCACTGAGCCTGTGGCCGTCGCAGATCTTCGACTGGCTGGGCATGCCGGCCACGCCTGACGCCATGATCCGCTGCATCGGCATGATGGTTGGCGTCTACGCGCTGGGCTACTGGATTGCGGCGCAGGACATGCTGCGCTACTGGCCGCTGGTGGTGGTGGGCCTGGTGGGCAAGACGCTGGGGCCGCTGGGCTTCCTGCACGGAGCGCTGACTGGCGTCTTCGAATGGCGCAGCGGCCTGTTCGTGCTGTGCAGCGACCTGATCTGGTGGGTGCCGTTCTGGGGGATGACGCTGTTCGCGTTGAAGCATCGGGACCGCTGATATTGCTGCGTCAGCAATGTCTCTACCCCTTCCATCGTGCATGGCGTGCCTGGCGGCTAGCAGACGCTGACGCAGGCGTTTCCCGCGCCGAGTCGTATAGCGGTATGCGTTCGGCGTGGGGAAACAAGGCTAGCTCGATGCCTCACGGTTGCCGGCATCCTCATAACACAATGCGGCGACCTGCCATCGCCCGTCACTGAACAGCCAGAGTTCCAGAAACCGGAATCGGGAGAGCACCCTCCCGTTCTGCCTCATTGAACCGGTGCCGGAGATCGTTGCCCACTCGGCGTGCTCCATCACGTCTTTTGTTTCATCGTGCGCGTTCAATTCGTCAGCGCGCCATGCGTTTGCAGCCAAGCGTGTACGTATGTGTCCAAGTTGTTGCTGCTTGGTCAGGATCGTCTCGCCTCGCTTCACAATGAAATGGGCGCTCTGCACGAAATCCAACTGATCGATGTCGCCATATTTGTAGGCATCAATCCAAACATCTCTCATCTGCAACAGGCTGAATTCTGGTTTCATGCGCCTCCAGTAGTGCTATCTGCTCTACCACATCGCTTGGCTTGCTTTCAGTCAAGCTGGCCGCATCACGCGGTCCATCGCTACAAAGCTCGTCTCGGACGGCATCCAGGATGCTTTCCCCGACACTAAAGGGCGATGCCGCGCCTTGTTGAATTCAAGCACGCCGGACGCTTCGTCGTCCCGCCTTTGCTCAATCCCCGAGCAAAATCAGAAATTTCCCAACCAACGCTCGCGCCGTATTGAGTAAAGATTGAGGCACTCCAAATTTCACTCATAGGAGGTGCACTCAAATGACGCTACCCAATACTCCCCCAAACACGCCCTTTCGCCCATGCGGGCACGTTCTGCATACCCGGCCAGCCCTGTTCGTGCTGGTCAACTACGCGCCACGGGAGGGCCAGCCGGACTGGTGCAACACCTCATGCGAATTCCTGGAGGAGGGCAATGCCGATGCCGGCTCGGCACTGGCCGTCCATATCTCGCCCTTTGACGCACTGCTGAACGCCGCGTTCGTGTCTAGCCCAGGCAAGCCGTATCAAGTCGTGCATGCGTCGGCTTTCGATCCCCGGACGTTGATCCGGGATAGCGGCGGGAAACTCCATATCAACCTGCACTGCGGCTGGGCTGCGAGCGACGGCCGCATCGTGGTTCGCCGCAAAGGAGCGCTCGCCAGCGTTTGCATGGTGCAGACCGAAGAGATCCCGCCAGCGCGGCGCGATGCCATCGATCTCGAGATCGACAGGAGCGGCATTGCCAAGTACGAACGCCTGCGCGAACACGCCGGGCTGTTCGCGCACGCGGATTCGCATTGCCTGCTGGAAACCTGGACGGAACAGCAACGGCATCAGGCCGTGGCGCTGGCCATACAGCGCATGCCGGGAACGGTCTCCGTGGGCGCGCAAGTCAACCAGGTTGCCCTCTACGACCCGGAAGCCGCGCAATGGCACTTCGTGCCCATCGACGTCTTCTTCGACAAGCCGGATCGCAAGGCAAATGCCTGAACGGTTGGCTTCAGGTCGGTTATCGAGTTTCCAAACGGCGGAGACATGCCTACGCATAGGGTGAGGTTCACTGGGCTGCCGATGCCAGAGGATAGTGGCATCGCCCACCAGTAAGGGCCAAGCTTGACAGTCAGCAGACGAAGAAGTCGTCCGATGCGATTCAGGCGCTGCGGGATGCGCGTCACTGAGTTCCGCATAACGAGACGTGTAGTGCCATCTTGCCGTGCGAAGCAGGTAGTGGCTACAACAGCAACCACGCCAGAAACAAAAAGACCCCACATTTCCAAAAAATGTGGGGTCCGACAGCAACCGAAGCGCCCCATCGCGGCAGCGCTCCGTTCAACCTGAAACTCAAGCCACCTGCTGCGCCGTCTCCGGATGCCGGAACTGCTCAAGCAGTGCCGTCCAGCGCGTACGTACCTTCGCCAGGTTGTCGTCCTTGACGTGCCCGAAGCCGCGAATGTCGTCGGGCAGGCTGGCCAGCGTGATCGCCGTCGCGTGATTGGCTGTGCTCAAACCACGCGTCAGCTCCTCCAGCAACGCACGATACTCGCCGATCAGCGCACGTTCGGTGCGGCGCTCGGCGGTCTTGCCGAACACATCGAACGCGCCGCCGCGCAGGCCTTTCAGCCTGGCGAGCACGCCGAAGAGCTTCATCGTGGACGGGCCGAAGCGGCGCTTTACCAGATGCCCCTTCTCATTGCGCTTGGCCATCAGCGGTGGCGCCAGCCAGAAATTGAGCTGGTAGTCGCGGCCGGGCTCGCCTTCGAACTGGTTGCGCAGCTTGTCGAGGAAGACCGGGTCGGTATAAAGCCGCGCGACTTCGTACTCGTCCTTGTAGGCCATCAGCTTGGCGAGATTGCGTGCCGCCGCTTCGGTCAGCGGCAACGGCTTGCCGCTGCCGACCAGCGCGCTTTCCGCCGCGCGCACACGGTTCACCGCATCACGGAAGGTCTGCGCGTATGCCGCATCCTGATAGGCAGTCAGGTGTTCGGCGCGGTGCGCGATCAGCTTTTCCAGCATGGCGCCGGAGGAGGTGGGCAGCTTGACTACCTCGGCGCCTTCGGCGGTGCTGCGCAGTTTGCCGGTGAGCGACAGCACATGCTCAGGGTCGTGCGCCATGTGGCGGCCCCAGTCGAATGCCGCCTTGTTCTTTTCCACCGCCGTGCCGTTGAGTTCGATGGCGCGCACCAGTGCGTCCAGCGATAGCGGCAGCCATCCCTTTTGCCAGGCGTAGCCCAGCACCAGCGGGTTGGTAAAGATGGCATCGCCGATCAGCGCCACGGCCAGGCCGCTGGCGTTGATGAAGTCGCAAGCTTCGCCGACCGCGTTGCGCACATCCTGTTCCGCCGACAGGCCGGGGAACTGCCACTTGGGGTTCTTGATGAACTCGGCGGTGGGCGTCTGCGCGGTGTTGATGACGGCACGCGTGCGCCCGACCTGGGTCTTGGAGATGACATCGTCGATGGCGCTGACGATGGCGTCGCAGCCGATCACCAGGTCCGCCTCGCCCATGGCGATGCGGGTGGCGTGGAGCTGGTCGGGATGCGCGGCGATCTGCACGTGCGACAGCACCGCACCGCCTTTCTGCGCCAGGCCCGCCATGTCGAGCACGGTCACGCCCTTGTTCTCCAGGTGCGCCGCCATGCCGAGCAGGCCGCCGATGGTGACGACGCCGGTGCCGCCTACGCCCGTGACCAGCACGCCGAAGGGATGGTCAAGTCCAGGCAGCGCCGGCTCCGGCAATGCAGGAAGGTTGTCCAGCGACACGCCGTGGCGCTCGGGCTTCTTCACCTGCGCGCCTTCCGCCGTGACAAAGCTCGGGCAGAAGCCGTTGACGCACGAGAAGTCCTTGTTGCACGATGACTGGTTGATCTGGCGCTTGGTGCCAAGCTCCGTTTCCAGCGGTTCCACCGACAGGCAGTTGGACTTCACCGAGCAATCGCCACAGCCTTCGCAGACCGCGTCGTTGATGAAGGCCCGCTTTGCCGGATCGGGGTAAGTGCCGCGCTTGCGGCGGCGCCGCTTCTCGGTGGCGCAGGTCTGGTCGTAGATCAGGATGGTGGCGCCGGGCACCTCGCGCAGTTCGCGCTGGATCCTGTCGAGCTGGTCGCGGTGATGCACTTCCACGCCTTGCGGCAGCTTGATGGCGGCGCTGTATTTCTCTGGCTCGTCGGTGACGACGACGATCTTCTTCGCGCCTTCGGCCGCGACCTGGAAGGCCACGTCCTGCACCGACAGCTTGCCGTCGACGGGCTGGCCGCCGGTCATGGCCACCGCGTCGTTGTAGAGGATCTTGTAGGTGATGTTGACGCCCGCCGCGATGGATGCGCGGATCGCCAGCAGTCCGGAGTGGAAGTAGGTGCCGTCGCCCAGATTGGCGAACACATGCTTGTCGCCGGCGAAGGGTGCCTGCCCGATCCATGCCACGCCTTCGCCGCCCATCTGGCTGAAGGTGCTGGTGCTGC
>Ga0255338_1003921_pt1 | contig 16614 bp, 11 predicted proteins | sample MeOH1_35cm_T4_19_FD_203715 | JGI IMG/M metagenome (GOLD analysis project Ga0255338, IMG submission 203715) | Sandy soil microbial communities from University of British Columbia, Vancouver, Canada - MeOH1_35cm_T4_195 | ecosystem: Engineered > Artificial ecosystem > Sand microcosm > Unclassified ...
CAACGGCGTCGAAACGCTCCAGCGCGCTCTGCGCCTTGCCCCCCAATGCCGCCAGGCCCGCGTTTATCTCTCGCTCCTCAACAACCTCAAGGACGACGAAGATCCATGAGAAGCGTTGAGCGTTAAGTGCGAACGGTCGCGGACCGTTCGAGCTACCGGGACAGGGAATCCTTGCGCACCGTCGTAACTGTGCTCGGTGCGGGGCTTTGCGGGACAAGCTACGCGTTCGATTGCTCGAACGGTCCGCGATCGTTCGCTACAGCCTGGGTTGCCATTCTTATCCAGACGTGGGCTCGTTCCTCAACCCTTGCTTTCTATCTCCTTTGACTGATGCGACTACTGCTGACCGGAGCGGCCGGGTTGATCGGTCGCCAGCTCAGACCCTACCTCGCGCCGCACCACGAACTGGTGCTGGCGGATCTGCACGCTCCGGAGGAGGCGGGGTGGGTACGGATGGACGTGACCCGCGTTGAAGACGTAATCCGTGCCTGCGAAGGAGTGGACGCGGTGATCCACCTCGCCATCGCATCCGGAGCGGAGGGGGAGTACGAAGAGGACGCCTTCAACGCCCTACGCTTCGACGTAAACGTGAAGGGCACTTACAACGTGTTCGAGGCCGCCCGCAGGTGTGGGGTGGGACGGGTGGTGTATACGAGCAGCCTCACCGTAGTATGGGGCTATGGCGCGGGCGAATACGTGGGCGCCGCAGCCGGGGCGCGGCCGGTGGGAAGCTATGCGATCACCAAGCACCTGGGCGAGGTGATCGCATACGACTATCACCAGCGCTTCGGGCTCTCCGCCGTTTGTTTAAGAATCGCCAAGCCGGTTGACCTCGACGACGCTTCCATCCGAGAACGGCCGATCCGACCGCAGCAGATTGCCTTCCCGGATCTATGCCGTGCCTACCGGCTCGCAGTAGAGGTGCCGGACCTTGGGTTCGAGATCATCCACCTGGTCGGGGAGTCGTCCCGGCGGCGGTGGGATCTGTCGCGCGCAGCAGCGGTACTGGGCTACCAACCGGAGTACCGGCTGGAGGAGTTGGGCTTTCAACTCGGCGCAGATACCGTGTGACCACTTCGGCAAAGGGTCGCGCGTGGGTATAGTGCGCGCCGTGCGCCCCGGGAACCGTGGTAATCGTTGCATTTGGCAGTAATGCCGCGACGCGTTCCACCCGCCTCTCCGGCGCAACGGCGTCATGCCGGCCGCGTAGTACCAGGACCGGTTTCTCCAGCTTCGGCAGCAGTGGCTCCACGTGGCAGTGCTTCTGCTCCATCAGCAGGCGGAAGAACCGTTGCGGGCCGCAGCGCAAGTAGTCCGGAAGGATGGCCGGGAAGAGCTGCCAGCGCTCTCGGAACGCGTCCAGCCCGGCCTCGAAGATCTGCGCGCACACGGAATGCAGGCTCGGCAGTCCCGCCGGCCCCGCCAGGACCACCGACTGCACGCGCTCCGGCAGCGCCACAGCGACCAGCACCGCGATCTCGCAGCCAACGGACTGCCCGACCAGGTGGCAACAACCGGGCACATGCTGTTCCAGCCATCCTTCCACGTGTCGCGCGAGCTGCGGCAACTCCGGCGGCCAGGGCGGGTCGTCGCTGCGTCCGAAGCCGGGCAGATCCAGCGCGTGCACGCGATAAGGGCCCAACTCGGCCAGCCAGCGCTGTGCCGGAACCCAGTACCGGCTGGAGACCCCGGCGCCGTGAATCAGCACGACGTCTTGCCCCTCACCCATCGTGCGGCTGAAGGTAGCCAGCCCATCGACCTGGGTATAGCGCTCTTCGCAGGATGTAGGGGGCGGGGAGTGGGTGTGCCGGGTGTGCATGCTGCCGGAATTGTCCCCAGGCTCGGCCAGGTAGCAAACCACGGCTTGCGCCTACTTGCTCATCTCACGCAGGGCAAAACGGCCCGCCGGATCCATCTATCAAGAGACCGCCCGAAGCTGGACCCCAAGGAGATCGTTATGGCCGAGGCTGCAGTGCCGCAAGTAGAACCGCTGGTAATCGCACCACCCATCGTACAGGTAGCAATCGATACCTTGACCACCGACCGCGCCCTAAAGGTGGCGGAAGCCGCCGTGCGCGCCGGGGTCGACTGGTTGGAAGTAGGCACTCCCCTGGTGACGTTCGAAGGGGTGCGCGCGATCGGCGCCCTGGCGAAGGCCTTTCCGGAAACGCCGGTGCTGGCGGACTTCAAGATGATGGACGGCGTCCGTAAATACGTGCTGGCCACCGCCGAGCAGGGCGGCCGCATCGCCACGATTTGCGGCGTGGCGACCGATGCCAGCATCCGAACTGCCGTGCAGGCCGGCAAAGACTGCGGCGTCCGCATCATCTGCGACCTGTACGCCGCCCTGAACGGCCCGCAGCGCGCCCGGGAAATCGAGGCACTGGGTGTCGACTCCGCCTACATCCACTACGGCGCCGACCAGCGCACCGAAGACCCGGACCGCGACCCGACGCTTTTCCTCGACGAGATCGCGGGAAAGCTTTCCATCCCGCTGGGCGTGGGCACTTTCTCCGTAGCGAACGGCGTCGACGCCGTTCGCCGGGGAGCGGACATCGTGGTGATCGGCGTACCGTTCATCCTGGAAGACGACCCCACCGCCAGCCTCCGGGAGTATGTGCTCCGCGTCAAGGAAGCCTGGCACGAGCGCGCCGGCCGGTAGCCCTCCACATCGCCCACAGGCAAACCCGAGGCCACAAAAGCAGAGTCCTTGCGAGCGAGGCGTGGCAATCCCCTCCGTCCACAGGTAGCCCAAACCCCTTTAGAGAAAGGGACTGCCACCGCATCCGAAAGACCACCGGGCGGCTCAGATGTAGCCAGGGGGTTCCCATCCCCTGGTGGCCGGCCGGTAATCGGAGGGGATTGCCGCGCTTCGCTCGCAAGGACTCAACTTTGCGAGCAAAGCGCCTATCCGCTCGGGCTACTTGCTAAAGAACACTTCTTCCGCGGTCTTGCGAAGCATCCATTCTCTTTCATCCGGCGTCAGCCACTTGCAGCCGTCCCGCACCAGGGAGAGGCTGTCCCGGTATTTCTCGTCCACCACGGCGAAGGGACAGTCGCTGGCCCACATCAAGCGCTTGGCTCCGAAGGCGCCATGCAGTCTCCGGATCATCGGCTCCAACTCGTCGTGAGGCGGGCGCTTTTTGCCGAGGGCGTAGAAAGCGGACGTTTTGACCCGCACCTCGGGGTACTGGGCCATCTTGCAGAGTGCGTCCACGTCGGCGTCCCGGATCTCGCCGTCGATGCCGATGCGACAGAAGTGGTCAATCACCACGCGGGTGTGCGGAAAGCGGGCGCACATGCGGGAGAGGGACGGGAGGCCGCGCGGGTCCATCAGGGGGCAGATCGCCAGCTTGCGGTCCGCCGCGAACAGGAACATCCGCTCGAAGCCGGGGGTCTCCATCCAGTTCGGGGCGGGTGGCTCCCCCGGACGCACGCGGAAGCCGCGCACGCCGCCTTTGGCCATCTTCCCCATCTCCTCGTCCGGCCGCGCCGCGGTCCAGTCCACCACGGCCACACCGCTGAAGACTCCGGGAAATCGCTTGATCTGATCCAGTATGTAGGAGTTGTCGAACCCATAGAAGCTCATCTGGATGGCGACCACGCGGTTCACGCCCTCCGGTTTGCAGTGGGCGAACAGCTCTTCCGGGGTGAAGCTGGGGGGCTTCATGTCTTCCCGCTTGAAGCCCTTCGCTAGCGGATAGCGCCGGGTGTCCGGTGTCCAGAGATGCGAGTGTGCGTCGATGATGGCCATGGGAAAGCGCTCCGGGCAGGCGTACTCTTTGGAAACCGGTTGGAAGGCGTCCGGCAGGACTCCTGCGCCGGATTCAGGCAGACGGAGTGAAGTCGCACCTGGCCGCCGAACCTGATGGATATTGCAGCGGAGACCTCGACCCGTAAAGAGGGGAGTGGCGAGGAATGGCAGTGAGCACCAAGACGCCCGGCCGGAGTCCAGCAGGCTGGCTCCGCGGTTTGCTGGTCGGAGCGCTGATTACGCTCGGCGCCACGTCCGGGCGGGCGCTGGTGGAGGAGCCGCCGCCCGCACCTGGCTCGGGCGCGCCGGTCTCCTGGCGCGGCTGGGCGTTCCGCTGGTCCGTGCGGCAGCGAGAAGGACTCGTATTGACGGATGTCTCATTCCAGGGACGGAGGGTGCTGAAGTACGCCGGACTGGAAGAGATCTTCGTGCCGTATGACCAGGGGCAACCCCGGCCGGAAGACTCGCTGGACGGCATGGGGAAGAACCTCATGCCACTGGTGCCCGGGCAAGACTGCGCGGGCAGCACCGTGTGCCAGATGTATGACGCCCAGGGCAAACCGAGCGCCACGCCAGTGGTCGCGATGCACGAAGAGGCGGCCGGACTGTCCTACGTGGGGCCAGACGGCGCGCGCGGCACGGCGAAGATGCTGGTGATCTGGTGCAGCTCGAAGTTGGGCAACTACGTCTACCTCACCCGCTGGCGGTTCCGCGACGACGGCCTCTTCATGCCGCAGGTCGGCCTCACCGGGCGGCTGGAGCAGACGCGCCCCGGGGACGCCTCTACCGAGTACGGCTCCCTGGTGCAGCGCAATCCGGAGAAGGTGTTCGCGCCCTCCCACGTGCACAACTTCTACTACCGTTTAGACGTAGACGTGGATGGTCCCGGAAACGACACCGTGGAAGAGTTCAACCACCGCCAAACGGACCCCGCCCGCAGCCTGACCTCCGAGGATACCTGGACGCAAATCCGCACCGAAACCGGACGGACGCTAAACGGGGAAACCTTCCGCTCCTGGCGCGTGGTGGATCGAACCTCCGTCAACGCCCTGGGGCACCCACGCTCGTGGGAACTGATGCCGGGCGGAAACGGCGCCTTCCGGGGCGCCTCCACAGAGTCGTTCACCCAGTCCGACTTCTGGGTGGCACGCTACCGGCCCACGGAGCTTCCGCTTTCCTCGGGTGACCCGCGGCCGGTACGGCGCGCGCTACCCGGCTACCTGGACGGCGAGAGCGTAGTGGACCAGGACGTGGTGCTCTGGTACGCACTCCACATCCACCACCTCCCCCGCACGGAAGACTGGCCGGCGATGCCGATCGTGTGGGCCGGCTTCGACCTGATGCCCCGCGACGTGACGGACGGCTCGCCGGTGCCGGGTAAGTAATCGAACGAGAGGAGATCTATGTTTGCCAACTTTGCTGCCAACGCACTGGGGATTCGGTGCACCTGGATCGAGAGCTTGAACCTGGCGCAGGCCGCCGGGTTCCAGGGGGCCGACCTTAGCCTGTCCGACGTCAAGCAGATCGCTGACGAGTCTGGGCTGGACGCGGTGCGCGAGCTGCTTGCGGTGCGAAACCTGGTTCCTGGCGGGTGGTCGCTGCCGGTAAACTGGCGGGCGCCGCTGCCGCAGTTCTACGAGCAGCTTGCCCGGCTGCCGGAGTTGTCCGCACTGGCCGCGGAGTTGGGCTGCTTCCGGGTAATCACGGGCTGCCCGCCCGGAAGCCGGGACATGCCGCGCCAGGAGCACTGGAGCTTCTGCGTCCAGCGGCTGCGCCTCGTCGCGGAGGTCTTGCAGGCGGACGGACACCGGCTGGGCATCGAGTTCATCGGGCCGCGGAACTCCCGCCGCCAGCACCGGTTCGGTTTCGTGCACACGATGGACGGGATGCTGGGCCTCTGCGCGGCGATCGGCACCGGCAACGTGGGCCTGCTACTGGATGTCTGGCACTGGTATACCGCCTCCTCCACGCTCGACGACCTGCGCCAACTGGAGCTTGCGGAGGTCGTTTACGTTCACCTGAACGATGCGCCGGCGGACATCCATCCGCACGACCAGCTCGATCTCGTGCGCTGCCTCCCCGGCGAGACCGGCGTGATCCCGATTCGCGAGATTCTTCAGATCCTCGGCGACCTCGGCTACGACGGGCCGCTCACGGTCGAGCCGTTCAGCGAAGCGGTGCGGCAGGCTGCGGCGCAAGATCCGGTATTGGCCGCCTCCATGGCGCGGGAGAGCCTTCGGCCCTTCGGAGTCTAGCCCAAGTATCGCAACGAAACCTGAACAGAGCGACCGATCAGACCCACGTGCCGACGAACTGGGCATGTCGGTGATGCCAATTCAACCGCAGTTAGCTTTAAGGTTGCTCCGGGAGATGCCGTAAATAGCTCTGGATAGTGCCTCATCCGCGCGGCTAATCGGCGAGGAAGGGCCATCCCTTTCGGCGAATAGCTATTGACTGAATGCCGCTTGGTGAAGGCACGAACATCCGGTGCCTCTCCCTTAGCTGCGGAACCCCGTATCGCAACTGACCGGCTCCGAGACTTGATGCAGACGGCTCCGCGTGATTGCCGCAGCTCCTCCCCGCGGCTTCTTGAATCTCACCGGTAGCCGATTTAGAACCCCAACTCCATGCTCGAAACGCAGGTCCCCGGGTATGACGTCCAGTCCGTACTGGGACGCGGCGACACCGCAGTGGTCTACCGCGCGCAGTTTTTGCGCCTGGAGCAGCCCGTTGCACTGAAGGTGTTTGATCCCCGGCTTTCGTCGGATCCGGAGTTCATCGGTCGCCTGCGGGATGACCTCCGGCTCGTCTCGTCCGTTGAGCATCCGAACATCACGCGGATCTTCGCGTGCGGCGGGACCGGCAACCTCTGCTACGTCGCGATGCAGTTGGTGGACGGGGAGACCCTGGAGAGTGCCCTCCGCCGGGGCGCGGTGCCGCCCGAGCATGCATGCGACATCGTGGCTCAGATCGGGGCGGGGCTGGACTTCGCCCATTCCCGAGGCTTGATTCACCGCGACCTGAAGCCCAGCAATATCCTGATCCGCCGCGACGGCCAGGTGCTGGTGAGCGACTTCGGCTTGGCGCGCGCCAACCGGTTTGCGGCCCTCACGTCTCCCAACGCCAGCCGCAACCGCGCGCCCTACCTCTCTCCGGAACAGTGCCAGGGCGACCGCATCGACCATCGCAGCGACCTGTACGTGCTGGGAGTGCTGCTCTACGAGCTCCTCACCGGGCGGCGCCCCTTCGATGGGCACGACCCGATGGAGGTGTACTTCCAGCACATCAACAGCGCGCCTCCGTCCCTCGGCTCTCGCTCCGGCTACGGGAAGCGCGTGCAGAAGGTGATCGAACGGGCGCTTGCCAAAGAGCCGGAAGCGCGGTACCAGCGCGCCGTGGACCTGGTGGGAGACCTGGTCGCGGCACTGGAGCAGGAGAAGCCCAAGTCGGTGCGCGACAAGCTGCCGAAGCTGCCGATGCCCGGGGGGAAGGCGGCGGGACCGGCAACCGGCGGGGTGCGCGAATCGCTGGGTAAGATCGCGGCGGCCGGCGCCGCGCGCGTGGAGCAGCTGCGCGCGCAGAAAGATCAGGCAGCGGAAACCGCCCGGGCGGAGAGCGAAGCGCAGTCGAAGCGGGAAACCCAGCAGGCGTTGCGGGATGCGGCCGGGCATGAAGCTGCCGCTCGCCGTGCGGAAGGGGAACGGCGCGAGGCGGAGGAGCGAGCGCACCGCGAAACCGTGGCCCGCCGTGCCGCGGAAGAACGCGCCAGCCGGGAAACGGAGCTGCGCATTGCCGAAAGCCGGGCTCGCCAGGAGCAGGAGGCGATTGCGCGCGCGGCCCGCGAGGCGGAGGAGCGAACGCGCCGCGAAGCGGACGCCCGCGTCCGCCAAGAAGCTGCGTCGCTGGAAGCCCGCCGCCAGCAGGAGCTGGCCGAGGCGCGCGCGCAAACGGAGCGCGAGGCCGCCGCCCGGCGGGAAGCGGAGATTCACGCTGCGCGCGAGAAGGCGGCCCGTGAGAAGGCCGAACGCGAAGCCCTGGAGCGGGCGCACGTGGAGCAGGAGGCAGCCCGCCTGGCCGCCATCGTGGAGCAGGAGCGCCAGGCCCGTCTGCAGGCCGAGGAAGCCGCGCGGCTCGTCGCGCAGCGGGAAGCCGAAGCCCGGCGCGAAGCCGAGGAGCTGGCCCGGCAAGCTGCGGAAGAACGCCGGCGGGCCCAGGAAAAGGCCGCTCACGAAGCCGAGCTGCGCGCCGCCGAAACCCGTGCCCGCCAGGAAGCGGAAGAGCGCGTGCGACGGGAAGAGGCTGCCCGCGCCGAAGAGGCCCGAGCACGGCGGGATGCCGAAGAGCGGATCCGCCGCGAGGAAGCCGCGCGCCAGGAGGCCGTGGCCCAGGCCGCCCGGGATGCTGAAGAACGAGTCCGCAAAGAGACTGAAGAACGGCTCCGTCGCGAGGCAGCTATTCTCGAAGCGCGGCGTCAGCAGGAATTAGCCGAGGCCCGTGCCCAGGCCGAACGGGAAACGGCGGCGCGGCTCGAAGCGGAAGAGCGGGCGAAGCGCGAGGAAGCGGCCCGGCGCGCCGCCGAGGACCGGGCCCGGAAAGAGTCCGAGAAGCACGCGCAGCGCAACGAAACGGTTCGCCAGGAGGCCGCTTCCCAGGCGGCGCGCGAGGCGGAAGCCCGCGTGCGCAAAGAGGCCGAAAAACGCCTGCGCCAGGAGGCCTCCGCCCTGGAATCCCGCCGCCAGCAGGAGTTGGCGGAAGCGCGAGCGCAGACCGAGCGTGAAGCAGCAGCTCGCCAGGAAGCCGAGGAGCGCGCGAAACGGGAAGAGGCGGCTCGCCGGGCGGCGGAAGAGCGGGCCAGCAAAGAGGCCGAAGAGCGCCTGGCCCTGGAGCGCACGGCACGAGAAGCAACCGCGCGCGAGGCGGCCGCGCGCCAGCATGCGGACCGCGAATCGGCCGCACGCCAGGAAGAACGACGCACCGCTAACGACCGGGCCAGACGGGAAGCCGAGGAGCGTGCACGGCGGGAGGAAGCCGAGCGCCGGAGTCGCGCGGAAGAAGCCGAGCGCCGAAAAGCAGCCGACTCGGCGCGACAGGAGCGGGAGCGCGCCGAAAAGGAAGCGGCCCGGCTGGCGGCCATCGCGGAGCAGGAGCGCCAGGCGCGCCTCCGCGCCGAAGAAACCGCGCGTGCACTCGCGGAGCGGGAAGCGGCGGCCCGCCGGGAAGCGGAAGTGCGGATAGCGCTCGGCGAGAACGAGTTGCAGGCGGCGATCTCGCAGGCGGCACGGGACGCGGAAGAGCGGGCGCGACACGAGGCGGAAGCGCAACTCCGCCGGGAAACCGCGGAACTCGAGGCCCGGCGACAGGAAGAGATTGCGGAGGCGAACGCCAAGGCGGAGCGTGCCGAGGCACAGCTTCGGGCGGCGGAAGAACGCGCGCTGCGTGAAGAAGCAGCCCGCCGGGCGGCGGAAGAGAAGGCTGCACGAGAGGCAGAGCTCCGCCTGGCGGAAGAGCGCGCCCGGAAAGAGATGGAAGAGCGCGCGCAACGGGAAGCCGCCGCGCGGGACAAGGAGCGGGCGCAGCGGGAGGCGGCGGAGGCCAAAGCCCAGGCTGCGCGGGAGGCCGCGGAGCGGGTGCGGAAAGAGGCCGAGGCGCGTGCGCAACGCGAGACCGCGCAGGAGCGCGCCAAGCGCCAGGCCGCTGAACGGGCGCAGGCTGAAGCCGAACAAAAGGCAAAGCGGGAAACCGAGGAGCGCCGCAAAGCAGAAGAAAAAGCCCGCAAGGAATCGGCAGCGCGAGCCAGCGGCGCCGCCGCAGCGGGCGCGGCACAGCGCGAAGCGGAGAAGCGCGCGACCCGCCATGCGGTCGCCCGGCGTGCAGCCGAGCTGAAGGCCGAGCAGGAAGCGGAAGCGCGCAAGAAGGCAGAAGAGGAAGCCCGGCGCCTCAGCCAGCGTGATGAGACGGCGGCACCCGGCGCCGCCCGAGGTAACGCTCCAGAGGTCACCGCGGCCGTTCCGGATGAGCCACGCGAGGAAACCCGGCGCGGCCGGGTGCCGGCGATGACGGCCACCGAGCGGGCCGTGAAGCGAGAGCGCGTCGCGGGGCGAAAGGGTGGGGGCACGCCGGTCTATGCACCGTTGATCGCGGTCGGCGTGGCCGTCACCGTGCTGGGTGGAATCGGTTCGCTGATGCTGCGTGGAAACGGCACTTCCCCCACGCAGGCGGGGCGTCCGGTAGTGTCGCCCCAGAAGGTGGCGCTCTCTTCAACGCCGCCGAAACCGGACAAGAGCACCGGGCGGCGGCACGGACGCTTCGGAAGCAGGGAGGGTTCCCGCCGGTCGGGCGCGAACAGCAATCAGTCAGCCGACCTGCAGGCAGCAGCCGCGGCGGCAGTTACGGCGGGCTTCAAGCAGCGCCTGCAGGGCTTTTTGAGCGATTTCGAGCAGTACACCAAGAGCCGGGCCAAGCTCTCGGATGGGGAGCGAGCCACCCGGCTGAGCGCGCTCCACGTTCAATTGGAGACGCTCCTATCGGAAATCAACCGGCAGGAGCATAAAGATAAGGGTCTGCTGTCCGACATCCAGCGCGAGTTGGGCACGCTGCAGTGGTATCAGAAGAACCCGAAGGAAGCGCGCGGCTACTGGCGGCGAGCCCTGGCCACTAATCCGAAGAATGAGCTCGCCTCCGAGTGGCTGAGGCAGACGGAAGGAGCGGTACTGAAGGAATGAAACGACCGATGAGGCAGGTATTAGCCGGCTCGCTGATGGCGGGCCTGGTGTTAGTTACGTGCGGGATCTCAACGGCGCAGGTCGGTCCTTCCCCCGAGAACATCCGTCGCCGGCCCAGACCCCACGCGGGACACACGCGCCCAAAGAGTAAGCCGGCAGCACCCCGCGCGACCCCTTCGGTGCGGGTGCAGCCGGTGGAGACGGTACACATCCGTACGCTCCCGCGCAAGCCCGTAGCCGTGACGCCCACCCCCGTGAAGCTGGTGGCAGCGGCGCCCCCTCCCGTCTCGCCGAAGGTCAAGGCGGCGCAGAAGTGGCAGTCTGACGAGCTGAGGGCGGTCGAAATCGCCGCGCGCGCGGGTGCCGGCCTCACCGCTCCCAAGCTCGGCTCCGTTCGCGCCCCAGTCGCTCCCGCGGCGCCGCCCAAACCGGAGCCGGAGCTGGTTTACGTGCAGCGCGTGTCGCTGAACGTGGCGCGGGAAGACGGCGCTCCGGTGGACAGCCGCCTCGTGCAGCGCGCCGGGGAGGCGCTCCAGGTGCGCTACGGAAACGGCGTGGTGGAGCTGGAAGGACCCCGCTTCAAGCAGGGCGACCCGGATGCCACCCTCCAGTTGCCCGCCGACTGGGCCTTCGTGGATCGCCAGGACGCGCGCCTCGCGCTCCAGACTTTCCCGGGAACCGAAACACGGGCTGAATTGCCCGCTCGCGTGGAGCAGAAGCCGCGCGATCTGCCCGCCCCGGCGCCGCTGTTTGCCAGCGAGCAAGAGAAGCAGACGCTGCGCAGCCAGAACGCCCGGCTCATCTCGCCGCCCGTGGTGTCCGCCTACCCCACGCCGGGAGCGCAGGGCCTCTCGGCGATCACCCGGCTGGTGGAAGCGCGCCGCATCATCGATCAAGTGGTGCCGCTTCCGGACCACGCTACCGCCGAGCAGCGGCGCCAGGCCTGGTTGGAGCTGGACCGTGCCAGCCGCCTCCTGGGTGAAGCGGATACCGGGATCAAGATGGCGCAGCGGGCTTACACGCAACTCCGTTCCTCGAACAAGGCGCGGGAACTGCTGAAAGCCGACTACAAGCTGAAGTACGATAACTTCCTGGCCTGGCTGGCGGCTGCCCGGCTCCGGCGCATCCAATACCTGGCCGAGGCGGAGTGGTGGAAGGCGGACTGCGAGAACCCGGTGAGCCCGGACCGCACCACGTCCCTCCAGATCCTCCGGCAAGCGCAAGAGAACAACCTCTCTTCCACGGAGCTGGCCGCGCAGACCGCGCGCTATGGCGAGATCGCGCAGCAGGAAGCGTCGATCCTGACGCGGCTGAAGGCGGGAGAATACGACCGGCGCTCCGTGCCGCGCATCCAGATCACGCACCACGTCACGCGCACGGTGAAGCTGCAGCGGACCGTGGTGGACATCCGCATCCCCCGCTCCGAACTGCTGGCTACGGATACGGTGGTGCTCGCCGCGGCGCCGGCCCAGCCGCTGTCTGTAAAGCTGGAGGGCGACTACTGGCGGGTCCGCGTGCCGCGCAGCCAGGTGAAGAAGGGGGACACGCTGCTCCTTCGCCGGCGCTCCGACGCCTCCGAGATGGAAGCTGATCTCCGCCTGGTGCAGGCCGACCCGTACAACCTGGATGGCAACGCCGTGGAGCGAGGCGGTTTGCGCCTCGTCGCCATCCGCGGCTACAGCATCGGTGACACCGCCAACAACATCCGGCTGTTCGAAGAGCTGGATGCGGTGGATCGCCCGAACGCCAAGCTCGCGAACGCTCGGAAGAAGGCCTCGCGTGACGTGCAGAATGCCGGGGACGGAACCTGGCGCGTGGAAGCGGAGAACGGACCGTTCGTCTATCGCCTGCGCCCTTCGCCGTATCCGGGCAAGCGCGACGGTAATACGTTCGAGGACCGGGTCACCACCTTCATCCGCCGCGTTCGCGGCAAGGATGAGGACCGCAGCAAGCGGCTCCTCGGCCCGGTGATCGTGGACGCGATCCGTCTGGAAGGCGCCTCCGCAGGCAACGTGGCGGGTATCCACGTCGGCTCGAAAGCAGCGGAAGTCGAAAAGGCCCTCGGCGGCCCGGTGCCCTCCAACGGCGCCATCCGCTACCTGAACGGCGGCCTCGAGATCGCGATGCGCAACGGTGAAGTCGACTACATCGAGATCCGCCGGCAGCTCGATGAACTGGTCAACAAGACCGCGCCCGGCATCCGCCCCGGCGAAGTCACCGAGGTGGACTACGATGCCAACCGCCTGAAGGTGCAGCTCGGCGAAGGCTTCCGTCCCATTCCCGGCAATGAGCTGGAAGTGTTCGTCGCAGGCCAGGAGTTGGGCGGTGGCCGCGGCGAATACCGCGCCGTGGTGCTGGACATTTCCGGCTCCCTCGCCACCTGCAAGCTGGTGCGCAAAGACCGCACCGGCAAAATCACCGGCGACGCCGATTGGTGGATCGTCCGCTCCCTCCCGCCCGGCGAGTGCGCGGTGGTGATGCTGCGGCCCACCGCCGTTCTCTAAACGCCCGCTACCGTTCGTAACGCAGAGAGGCCGATCCCACCGCGGGGTCGGCCTCTCTGCGTTGTGAGCTACCGGGTGCGCGGCAGGTCTAGACCGCTTTTGCGCGGAACGCTTCGTAACGAGTAACACGTGTTGCGTAAGCAGCTCTCGGCACAGCGGGCTTCCACGAATTACGTATCACGCATTACGTATCACGAAAACGGGCAACCTTATGAACCGGTCCCTTCGCTCCCTGGCCTCCGCCTCCATCCTCGCCGGCGTGGTCTCCGCGGGAATCCTGCTCGCCGGGCCGCGCTCCGCCCCGGCGGCACCCGCCGTCGACGAGCCGGGCCGCTGGGCGTTCGCGCCGGCACCGGACGACTTCCGCGCCGATGCGCTGCTGGACCTGCGCTCCCTGAATGAGAAGGTGGCCGGTGAGTCCGGCTTCCTGAAGGCGGATGCGGAGGGGGACTTCCGGCTGGGCAACGGCCAACCGGTGCGTCTCTGGGCGGTGAACACGGACGTGGGCCGCGAGAAGCCGTACACGATCCGGCCGCTGGGGCGCAAGACGGAGCCGGACCTGGCCCGCCACGCCCGCTTCCTAGCCAAGCGCGGCGTGAACATGATCCGCCTGCACACCCACCTGAACCCGGACCTGAAGAAGCATCCGGACGCGAAGCTGACGGACGTGAATACCGAGGAGCGGGACTGGATCTGGCGCACGGTGGCCGCGATGAAGAAGGAGGGGATCTACACCACCATCTCCCCGTACTGGGCGAACACCATGCAGATCTCCGACGCCTGGGGCGTCCCCGGCGGGAAGCAGGACGCGCATTCCCTGCTCTTCTTCGACGAGAAGCTGCAGGAGGGCTACCGCGCCTGGCTCAAGGCGCTGTTCACGGAGAAGAACCCGTACACCGGCATCCCGTTGGCCCAGGACGCGGGCGTGGGGATCATCCAGCTCCAGAACGAGGACAGCCTGCTCTTCTGGACCATCAACGGCCTGAAGGGCGAGCAGCGCACCCGCCTGGGCAAGACGTACGGCGACTGGCTGAAGAAGAAGTACGCCACCCTGGACGCCGCCCTCGCCGCCTGGAAGGGGGACCACCTCCCGGGCGACGACCTCGCCGCGGGCGTGATCGACTTCCACAACATCTACGAGATGACCCAGAACCGCACCGGCGGGCGGTCGCAGCGCCTGGCGGACCAGCTCCAGTTCTGGTCCGAGACGATGTACGCCTTCAACCGCGGCACGGCGGCGTTTTTGCGAAACGAACTCGGCTGCAAGCAGCTCATCAACGCCGGCAACTGGAAGACCGCCGACACCGCCCGCCTGACGGACGCGGAACGCTGGAGCTACACCGCCAACGACGTGCTGGCCGTGAACCACTACTTCGGCGGCATGCATGTGGGCGCCAACAACGGCTGGGCGATTGTGAACGGCGACCAATTCACCAGCAAGTCCGCGCTGAAGGAGCCGTGGGAGCTGCCGATCAACCTGCGCCAGGTGAAAGGCAAGCCGATGCTGGTCACCGAGAGCGCCTGGGTGATGCCGAACCGGTACGCCGCCGAGGGGCCGTTCCTCATCTCCGCGTACCAGTCGCTCACCGGGGTGGACGCCTACTACTGGTTCGCCACCAGCGACGACGAGTTCACGGCCCCCGAGTCCGCGAACGGCTACATGCCGTCACAGAAGAAGTGGCTCATCGGCAACCCGGACATGCTGGGCAACTTCCCCGCCGCCGCCCTGATGTTCCGCAAGGGCTACGTCCGCCGCGGCGCCCCCGCCGTGACCGAGCAGCGCCCGCTGGCCGACCTCTGGGCGCGCCAGGAGCCGCTCCTCGCCGAAGGCGCCAGCTTCGACCCCAACCGCGACCAGGGCAACGTGGCCGCCGCGACGGCCCGCGGCAAGGTTCCCGCCGAGGAGTTCCTCATGGGTCCCGTGCAGGTGCAGTTCGGCAGTGCCGATCCGGACAATACCCGCGTGACCGACCCCAAGCAGTACCTGGACGCCTCCACCCGCACCATCCGCAGCGTGACCGGCGAGCTGACCCTCAACTATGGCCAGGGCTGGTGCACCGTGAACACCTCCCGCGCCCAGGGCGTGGCCGCGCACTTCAAAGACCAGCACAGCTTCAAGCTAGCGGACGTGGAGATCACCGCCGACAACGACTTCGGCGCCGTCTACGCCGTTTCCATGGACGAGAAGCCGCTGAAGACCTCCGGCAAGGTGCTGCTGCAGGTGGGCACCGAGTGCCGCCCCACCGGCTGGAAAGAGTCCCCGGTCACCATCGACGTGAAGGAAGGCAAGTTCCCGGGCTTCAAGATCGACAGCTACGGGGGCGCGCCTTGGCAGGTAGTCCGCGCCGCTGTGACGGTGAAGCTCTCCAACCCCACGCTCAAGAAGGCCACCGCGTTAGACGCCAACGGTAACGCAGTGGGGGACGTGCCTCTTACGAAGACGGCGGGGGGCGTGAGCCTGCGGTTCCCGGAGAATGCGCTTTACGTGGTGCTGCAGTAGTCACCATTGGGAGCGAGGTCATGCAAAAACCTGCTGCGGTGCGTTCGTGGAAAGCCTCACCACCGGCTCCTGCCGGCTGGATTGCAAGGAGGATGCCGGACGGCTGTCTCCTGCTAACAAGATCGTCAGGAGATCGTCTCCTGACGATTCTCGGCCTGCTGCTGATGAATCTATTCTGGAACGGGATCCTGAGCATTTTCATAGCGCGGGGTATTAGTGCTCAGTTTCACCGCCAAGTCATCACCTCGCCCGTGGCGCCTGGCGGCTGGGCCTACTGGATGCTCCTCAGCCCCTTCATTCTCCTCGGGCTGCAGGTTTTCAAGTACCTACTTCGGAGTGTGTTTCTCTGCACTGAACTGTCGGCTTCTAGCGGATCACTGCGAATCCACAGGTCGCTCCTATTCTGGAGATGGAACAACTACTACGCACAGGCGGTATTTACGCTTTCCACCGAAGTTTCGAAGAACAGCACCCATCGACTCCGTCTTGAAGGCCACGGGGAAACCGTCAATCTCGACGCATGTATTGGTTCGGACACACGGGTGCGAACGCTTGGTGCTTTGCTCGTTCGCGAAACGGGCTGGTCGATAAAAAGAGCTCCATACACACGCGACTAATCGCTCTTCTGCTCGTTGGACTCGGAGATACCGAATGGCCAACGGCTCGAAGAAGCGGCTCTTGTGCACCCCGCACGCCGGCCGGCACCTGGAGCTCGCGGGCGTACCGCTCGCCGCCCTGGCCCGTGCCGGACGCCGCGCCCATCGGCTTGATCACGTTCCCGGCGGCGTTGGTGGCGCGGAGGAAGGTGACGTGCACGTCCTTCGGACGCTCCACACGCCAGCGCAGGGTGGGGGAGGGGTATTTCACCGGGATCGCGTCTGGCAGCTCTGTTTTTCCGGCCGCAAAGTCGAGGAGATTGCACGCGGGCACCCTACGCTTCCGCATAGTAGGGGACACTCACAGAGATAAGCATGCTCCAGTTAGTGCGGGTATGCTTGTGATGGAGGTACGGTTGCGATGAGCTTGACCTTAGAACTCGATGCGTCCGTCGAGGCGCGGCTAAATGCGATGGCCCGGGAACTCGGGGTACCGCCGGCGGAACTTGCTCGCCAGGTCTTGACCGATCACCTTCCC
>Ga0255338_1003922_pt1 | contig 16611 bp, 11 predicted proteins | sample MeOH1_35cm_T4_19_FD_203715 | JGI IMG/M metagenome (GOLD analysis project Ga0255338, IMG submission 203715) | Sandy soil microbial communities from University of British Columbia, Vancouver, Canada - MeOH1_35cm_T4_195 | ecosystem: Engineered > Artificial ecosystem > Sand microcosm > Unclassified ...
GCGCGATGAAGTCGATCACCTTCTGGCCGATGATCTCCGCCGGGTCCTTCGCCCCGAGCATTTCGGCTGCCGCCGGGTTCACGTAGACGAAGCGATGGTCGGCCTCGACGAACATACCGTCCGGGGACATCTCCACCAGGCGACGGTAGCGGTCCTCGCTGGCGAACAGCTGGTCCTGGAAGCTTTTCCGCTCCGTCACGTCGAGGATGATGGCGAGCAGCAGCTCGCGCCCCTCGGCCTGGAACGGTCCAACGTGCACCTCGACGTCGCGGACACTCCCATCCCGGAGCTTGTGCGTGCTGGACATCACGTTGCAGATCCGAGCGCGGGCGCGCGTGAGGCGCGCGAACATGACCTCGCGCGTCAGCGTGGTGAGGTCCCAAGCCCGCATCGAGCGCAGTTGGTCGGTGGAGTAGCCATAGAAGTGCTCGGCCGCGACACTCGCGTCGATGATCGCGCCCGTATCCGGGTCGATCACCAGCATCGCCGTGTGGTCGTTGTGAAAGATGCTCGCGAGTCGCTGGTCGCGCTCCAGGAGTCGGCGAGCGAGCCGACGCTCCTCGGCGGTCTCGTGGAACACGCCCGTGTAGCCGAGAAGCTCGTCGGCGTCGCCGCGGACCGGCGCGATCCAGCCGGAGAGCCACGCTCGCCCGCCGTCCGTGGACACGATCGCCGCATCGACGGATCGCGACTCATCTCCCGGACATGGATCGACCACGAACTGCGCGAGGTGCGGGGCGTCCTCGGCATCCACGGCCCGCATCCAGCCCTCGCCCCGCGACGCCTCGAGGCTGAGACCGGTGACCTTGGTCCACTCGGCGTTGGCGTACGTGCACTGCAAGTCGGCGTCGAACTGCAGGATGACGAGCGGGAGCCTCTCGAACATCGTCGACAGGAATGCTCTGTTCGATGGTCCCACTCGTACCTCCGCTACTTCGGTAGCCCGAAGTCCTCCGGGCCGCACTCGAACAGATGGAGGCACGCCTCGACGACCTGCGCGTCGAACTTCGTGCCTTTGCCTTCTTCGAGCAACCTGAGCGCCTCTGTCACACCGCGAGCAGGCCGGTACGGCCGATGAGAGGCGACTGCCTCCAACACATCGGAGACAGCGATGACGCGCGCCCCGAGCAGTATCTCGTCGCCCGCGAGTCCCTGCGGATAGCCAGATCCGTCGAGACGTTCGTGGTGTTGGAGCACCATTTCCGCGATATGCCAGGGGAATCCGATCGGCTCGAGCACCGACGCGCCCTGCCGAGGATGCGCCTTCACCAGCTCCATCTCGGCGTCGCACAGGTTCCCGGGCTTGCTGAGGATCTCGATTGGCGTGTTGATCTTGCCGATGTCGTGAATGCTCGCCGCGAGTTCGATCGCTTCCGCCAGCTCCTCGTCGAGCGACAGTTCGGTCGCGAGGGCGCGTGCGATGCGGGCGACACGCTCCTGGTGTCCGTGGGTGTACGGGTCTCGTGTCTCGATGAGACGGGCCATGGCGGCGGCGGTCTGATGCATCGCGTCGCGAAGCCCGCGCTCGAGCGTCTTTCGCTCGGTCAGGTCCTTGAAGACGACCTGAACGGCCGGCTGGTCGTCGAACATGACGCCGACGGCGCACGCCTCCGTCTCGACGAGCGAGCCCTCCGGCCGCACGAGGCGCCGCTCGATCGAGGGCGTCGGCGGCCCCCCGTTCAGCAGATCACGGTATCGTGCCTGGACGACGGGCCGCCCGTCGGCATGAACGATGTCGAGTGCGTTGAGGCCGATGAGGGCGTCCGCGCTGCGAACCCGCATGAGTTGCGCCATGGCGGCGTTGGCAAAGACGATGCGATCGTTCTGATGGACGATGATGGGCAAGGGCGCCATGTCGACGAGCTGCCGATACCGGCGCTCGGACTCGCGCAGCGCTCGTTCGAACGCGCAGCGCGCGCCGACGTCGCGGACGGTCAGCACGAGCAGCCGCTTGCCCGAGAACGTAGCTCCCTGGCCCCAACACTCGACCTCGAAGGGCGTCCCGTCGCCGCGCGCGTGCTTCGTCTCGAACCGGATTCCACAGAGGTCCGCCTCTTCGAGCCGACCGCTCAGATCGCCGCGCGCCTCCTCGGCCGTTAGGTCGCTGACGCGAAGGTGGAGCAGGTCTTCTCGCGGGTAGCCGTAGGTCCGCTCTGCCGCTGCATTGCAGTCGATGATGTCGCCGGAGGGAGTGGTGAAGAGGATGACGTCGGTCGTGTACTGGCTCAGTAGCTCGTAGCGGCGGACCGCCTCTTCTTCCCGCTGGCGGTGGCTGTCGTCCATGGTTACGACGAGGATCGCATCCGTGCCATCGAACCGGAGCGGCGACGCGTGCACCCGGACGCGGAGGTCCCCGCTCTCCGCCCCGACGAACCGGAAGGGCACCGAGCGCGAGGCGTCGGCTTCGTCACCGCACGACATGATGAGGTCGAGGAGCGCCTCTCGCTCGCCCTCGACCCGATCGAGCAACGATGTTCCGATCGCTTCCTCAAGGTCGTCGACCCCGAACGTGTCTCGAGCGCTCGTATTCATGAACAGGACGTCCGCGTCGCCCGACACGACGAACAGCGGGCTCGGGGAGAGGTCGAGCAGACCGCGGAATCGCTCTTCGGCGAGGCGGAGTTCCTCCCATGCGACCGACTCGCGGCGCTTCGAGCGCTCCGCGTCGTCACGGCGGCGCACGGCGAACAGGGCGAGTCCGATGCCGAGGAACGTCGTTGCCGGCCACAGATTCGTGATCCGGTCGAGGCCGGGGGTCAGCGCGAGGCCGGCGACGTTGTGTCCCGCTCGGAACACGAATCCCGCCACGCCGACCGCAATCGTCCCCACGGCGATTGCGAGCAGTTCTCTGTGCCACCTGCGGTTGAGGGTGGTTGAAGGGCGACGTCCCATGAGTTCCTCATCGTTTGTGAGAGTTCCCGCCCGCACTCGCAGTATCCAGGGCGATAGGCGGTATGGCAAGGTAGATGGGCGTATGGGAAGTAGTGACAGAGGGTCGATAGACTGTGACGAACGTCACATCGGAGCAGTGGGGGCGTTGCGTGTGAAGGGCGACGCGAAGTCCTCTCGAGTCGATGCGGACATCTCGAGGACGACCACCGTGCGGCCCGGACGAGTGAACAGCAGCACCCGGTCGCAGAGCTGCAGCATGATGGTGAAGCCGAGGCCCAACGTCGCCGTCGTGGAGAATCCCGACAAGAGCGTCGCCTTCGGCAGATTGCGAAAGTCGATCCCGGGGCCGTTGTCGGCGATCATGACCTGGACGTGGCTGTCCCGCGCGAATACCTGATACGTGCCGGACATCGCGTGCTTCAGCGTGTTGTTCAGCGCCTCGCCGACGGCATTCGCCAGCATGCCTTGGCGGAGCGACGGGAATCGGGCGCACGACGCCGACTCGATTCGACGCCGCGCCTCCCCGAGCTTTGATGCCGTGTCGATCTCGCCGAGATCGGTGATCGGCTCGCCGAGTGACGCTTCGATCTCCGCCTCGGTGACGAGCACGAGCTTGCCGCCGGTTACGGCATCGAGTACGTCGACGTACGCCTGGCGGATCTGCTCCTCCTGACGACGGATGGCTTCCTGAGCACGGCGGTTCTCGGTCACGTCGGTCGTGGCCACCGCCCACAGGTCCCGGTCGATCGGATAGGCGTAGACGAGCACGTACGTGTCGTTGTCGTCGAAGTGCAGCGCGGCCCGCGCCTCCCCGCCGCTGACGGCCTCCCGCACGAGCCGTGAGTACGCATCGATCTCCTGTTGGGCGACTTGCACATCCGCCAGCCGTTTGCCGACGAGTTGCTCGCTGGTGGCGCGCCACGTCTCGAGGCGCACGGGGTTCGCGTCGGCAACGACGATGTCGGTCAGCACCCCCTGCTCGTCATGTAGGAGACGCAGCAGCATGATCGCCTCGGTCGAGCAGTTGAAGAGCCGACGGTAGCGCGCCTCCGACGCGTAGAGCTGTGCGAGTCCGCGAATGGTCAGCAGATACAGCAGCAGCGCAGTGACGGCGACGAACGCGGTGCCCTTGACGGACCCTACGAAGCGCTCGACGCTCGGCACGAGATTGAGCAGACCGAGCGCGCGGTCGGAGAGCAGGATCCAGGCCTCGGCGACGATCGCGTAGATAACTGCGACCCGAAGGCTGTCTCTGCGCGCGGCCGCTCGTCCGCGGCGCTCGAGTCCTGCGCCCGGAGGAGTCCTTGTCAGCTGACTCGATTGCGCCACCGGCAGATTCCCCTCGTCCGATCCCGCATGAGGAACTTATGCCCCCCGCAGCATGTTCTCTCCATTTGGAGTATCGGGTGTTCCCGTGGCGCGGTGAATATTGGGAGAGTCCGGCAGTGGGGTGGTGGTCGGCAGGCCGAGTCCCTCCTCCTGACGCTCGCCTGGATGGTGTGTCCATCCAGGCGTAGCATATGACGCTGCAGTGGTCGTAGCTCGGGGAGGAGCGAGATGAGAGGTGTTGGTCGACGACTGTTCTTCGTGATACCGATCTTGGTCGCAGTGACGCTCATCGTCCCAACGACGGTGAACGCCGTGGCCGAGAACATCCCGGGCGTACCCTTGGCCAAGTCCCCCATCGCCGCTTCCGTCGAGTCGACCGAGAATCCCCACTGGGTGGCAGCCGTCCGACTGCGCAACATGGACAACTTCACGGCCTCGAAAAGCGCGACGAGCGCGACCTCTCCCGAATTCGACCTCCGCATCTACTCTCCCTACGCGACCGACGTGACAGATGCCGCGCAGCAGGCGAACTACATCCTCGCCTCGTCGGAGAAGCAGCTATCGCCCGGCGTCGTCAGATACACGGCGTCGCAGGACGCGACCTACTACGTCGATGTGACCCCGACCACCGAGGGCACAGGGACGTTCATCCTCTCGTACCGAATCAGGCACTACACGCGCGTGTATCTGTCCGCGACGAAGAAGGTCGTGCCGTACGGCGGCAGCGCCGTTCTCATAGCCAAGCTAGCCGACATCGATAATCGCGCCATCAACAAGACCATCCGTTTCGAGTACTCATCGGACGGGGGGACGTACTGGAAGTACTTGAAGAACGTCGCCGCCACCTACGGCACGGCGAGTCTCGCCGTCAAGCCGGGTTCGAAGACCTACTACCGAGCGCGGTTCCTCGGCGACTCCTCCTACCTGCGGACAGTGCAAGAGCCGAGCGTTGTCGTCACGCCGAAGGTCTACCTCACTAGCCCGTCTGTCCCGACGTCGATGGTCTGCAACAAGCCCTACACAGTGGCCGGCTACTTGAAGCCGCGCCATCGCTCGGGCGTCCACTCCGTTCGCATTCAAGCGCAGCGCTATGAGGGCGGAGCGTGGGTCACGAAGAAGATCTTCATCACCACGAACACCAACTACTCGACGTACACGAAGTACATCCGCACCATAGCCCTCGATCTCCCTGGCAAGTGGCGAGTGCGCGCCTGCGCACTCGCGGACACCTTCCATGCGACCACCTATACAGGCTACAAGTACGTTTCGGTGCCAACGCAGAAGGCAGCCAGCGCCCGAGGCTGGGTTAGCAGCGCGAAACCCGTGCAATTCACGGACGTGACCGCCTATGCGAAGATTCTCGACCCCTACGGCAAGCCCATTCCTCACGCGAAGGTCGTCTTCACCTGGCATTTCGAGAACTGGACGCGTACGCAGACGACTTACACCGGCAGCACAGGTGTCGCTTCGGCGACTCGCTACATCTCCGGCGCACGCCCGATCTTCAAGGTCGTCATCAACATCAGCGCGTCGTCAGGCGGCAACACGGTGAGGACGGCTACGTACTTCACCCCCGTCCAGTCGCACATGAAGCCACTAATACCGTAGCCGAATGAGGCGCGAGGGTCGTGAGGGCCGCAGTGCCTCGGCCGATGGGAGCCGTGGCATCAGCGCAGGTAGGCGGTGGCGGAGGGAGAGGGATTCGAACCCCCGGACCCTTGCGGGTCAGCGGTTTTCAAGACCGCCGCATTAAACCAGACTCTGCCATCCCTCCGGTCCCACCTCGGACGGTAGTCTATCACCCGAACGCCCCCGGATTGGGCCAGGACGGCCTTCCGCCGGGCGTTCCTGCCTTCGGCCGATGTGAGGCCGACGAGCTGCACCGGTACTATTAGACTTGGTCGACGGCTCAGCAGACGTGGGGGACTGGTGGACGAGGCGCTGCTGCTCGGCTTCAGAGCGATCGAGGATACGCACTGGTGGTTCGTTGCACGCCGGCGCCTCGTGCTCGACGCCGCCAGGCGGTGGGCGCCGCGGCCGCTGGAGCGGATCGTCGAGGTCGGTTGCGGCACCGGCGGAACCCTGCGGGCGCTCTGCGAGCAGTTCCCGGGCGCGAGTGTGCGCGGCGTGGAGCCTGCGGAACCGGCGGCCGCGCTGTCGCGAGCGTGCGGCTGCGACGTCGCGGTGGCCGGGCTCGAGCAGCTGCCCCAGGAGGCGTCCTCGGCGGACATGCTCGTTGCGCTCGATGTGATCGAGCACCTCGCCGACGACGGGCGCGGTTTGCGCGAAGCACTCCGCGTGCTTCGGCCGGGCGGCCGGCTGCTGATCACCGTGCCGGCGATGCCGTCGCTGTGGGGAGCGCACGACGTCGTGAACGGCCACTACCGACGCTACACTCGTCGCTCGCTGACGGCGGCGCTGCAAGGCGCCGGCTATCGAATCGAGCGCGTGACGAGCTTCAACACGCTGCTGCTCCCAGTGGGGATCGTCGAGCGTTGGGTGTCCCGCCTTCTTGGCAGGACGGAGGCGTCGGCCGGACTGCAGCAGCCGCCCCGCCCGCTGAACGCGGCGCTGCGCGGGGTATTCGGTGCCGAGGTCGGATTGCTGCGGCTGGTCGACCTGCCCATCGGGATGTCGCTGTTGGCCGTCGCGACCCGGCCAACCGACGCGGGGGCGTAGGATGCGTGCAAACGAGGCGCCGAAGGCCGGCGCATTGCACTCGGTCGTGGTGCCGGTCTTCAACGAGGCCGATGGCATCGCGGCGTTCCACGAGCGCTGTTCGAAGGCGATGGCGTCGGTGGGCGAGGACTACGAGATCGTCTACGCCGACGACGGCAGCCGCGACGGCTCGTGGGAGCGCCTGTGCGCCCTCGAGAAAGCGGACCCCCGCGTGCGACTCGTGCGGCTGTCGCGCAATTTCGGACACCAGCTCGCAATCTCGGCGGGGATGGAGCACGCGAGCGGCGACACGGTGACCACCATCGACGCCGACCTACAGGACCCGCCGGAGCTCATCGGCCAGATGGTCGAGCGGTGGCGCGACGGCGCCGACATCGTGTACGCCGTGCGCCGGCAGCGGCTCGGCGAGACGTGGTTCAAGCGGGCGTCGGCCAGCGCGTTCTACCGCCTGCTCCGCGGGCTGTCGGACATCGAGCTGCCGGTGGACGTCGGCGACTTTCGTCTGCTGTCGAGACGCGCGGCCGACGCGCTCGTCGGCATGCCCGAGCAGCATCGATACGTGCGCGGGCTGGTGGCGTGGCTCGGGCTTGAGACGGCGTCGGTGGACTTCGTTCGCGACGCACGGGCGACCGGCGACACGAAGTATCCGTTCATTAAGATGCTGCGCTTCGCGCTCGACGGCATCATGGCGTTCTCCATCCGGCCGCTGCGGATCGCCACGTGGATCGGCATCGGCGTCTCGATCGCCGCGTTCGCGCTCGCGATCGGGCTCGTGGCCATGCGCCTCACCGGCGAAATCCCGGTTCCCGGCTGGACATCGCTCGCCGTGCTGTTGCTGCTCCTTTCCGGTGTGCAGCTGCTCACCGTGGGTGTCCTCGGCGAGTACCTGGGGCGCGTGTACACCGAGGTGCGGCGGCGACCGCTCTACCTCGTGCGCGAGCGGCGCGGGTTCGCCGAGAACGCCGAGGACGCCTAGTGGCTAGCGTCTAGCGTCTAGCGTCTAGCGCCTAGCGCCTAGCGTCGCACGAACACGACGGCGTAGTCGTCGGCCCCCACGCGGCGGTAGCGCCCCATCACCCACACGACGAGCGGGTCGCGCTCGGGCAGACGCTCGGGCGGCACGCGGAAGACCCCGGCCGAGACGAAGACGACGTCGGGCAGTCCGCCATCGCGGGTGAGGTAGTCGATAGTCGCCCGCTCGGGAGCTCGATCCGTCCACCACGCGCTGTTCGTGTCCACCCGGCCGCCCGCGAGCAGGATGTAGGCCGGCGGCGCGATGACGAGCACGCGATCCCCTGGCCGCACGGTCCGCTGCGCGGCCGCGCCGATTGCCACGTACTTCCGCGCATGCTCAGGCGTCGTTGCGATCCCCGCGAACGCGCCGTTCCGCACCCGCACGTGGAGCTGCGCGGGTGGCGGCTCGAAGAACGACAGCGTCGCGAGCATGGACACGAGCGCGAGCACGATCGCCGACGACGCGACGCCTACGACCACGGGGCGGCGTATCTCCTCGGCGACGGAGGCGGCCCAGATCGCGAGCATCGCGACGGTGAGCGGCGCGATTCCGATGAACGCGATGGCGCGGTACCAGGCCGACGTGGTGGAGACGGCAACCAGCGTGACGTTCACCGCGCTGATGGGCGCGGCGAGCAGGAGCAACCGAGCCGAGTCGCCCCGCTGGGCGATGGCTCGCGCGGTGATCGGGATTGCGAGGCCGAGCGTGAGGACCAGCAGGCTCGCCGTCGGCCACGCGCCGTAGTAGTAGAACGGCTGGCCGACGACCCAGCGCACAATGCCCGGCACGACCGCAGCGACCGGAACGGCCGCGAGGGCCCAGCCGCGCAGGCGTCTCGGCACCGCGGGCACGGCCGCGAGCAGCGCGAGGACCCAGACGGCGGCGAACTTGAGCGCCGCGAAGACGCCCGCGATGTGCTGCGGGAGGCGGGCCATCCGCACCCCGCGCGAGCGGTTCTGCTGCCACACGAGGGCCGAGTAGTCGAGTGCGCGACGGATGTCGCGCAGTGACGCGCCCGCGAAGTACCAGACTGCGTAGCCGGTCGAGACCGTCAGCGCTCCGGCGAGCAGCCACAGGATGAGCCGACGGCGGCGGGCGACGAGCATGAACGTCGCGGCGAACACGATCCCGCCGACGGCGAGCGGCGGATACGAGATCGAACCGAACGCCGTCGCGGCGCCGGCGAGGCCGGCGAAGTGCGGCGAGTCGTCGCGCAGCGCGGCGAACCCGAGACAGACGGCGAGCGTGAAGCCGAAGAGCGCCGACGTGTTGTAGCTGATGCCGAAGACGTTGTACGGCACGCCGAGAAGCGGCGCGACGGCGGCGACGATCGCGACGCGCCCGAAGGACGGCCGGAGCAGCCGGTAGATAGCGAACCCGACGAGCGCGGCGAGCACCACGTAGAACTCCCGCAGCGCGAGCACGAGTCCCGTCATGCCGAAGAGTGCGGTCCACAGTCTCGCGAACGGTGCGGCGAGTACGAACCCCGGCGACTGGATCGACATCTCGTCGGCGAAGGGTCGGGCGCCCTGCGCGAGGTGCAGTGCGGTTGCGGCGTAGTGCGAGTCGTCGTACGCGGTCGCGCCGTAGCTCGCGCGCCAGGCTGCGAACGCGACGAGCGCGAGCGCAGCCAGGGGGAGGAGGAGCTGCGACCGGCGAATATACACCTGTCGTTCTTCTTCCGACACGTCGCTCCTCCCCGGTCTGCTCGTTCCTCCGGCGACGATGAGTGTATCCGGAACAGGCCCGTCAGCGAGCGCGAGCGAATCAACGGCGTCGAAACGGGGTGAGTGTATGAAGAGGCACGCACCGAGGAGACACAAGGTCGCTGTCTCACCAGTTCTGAAGCCTAGGGCCGTCACGCCCACGGCGCCGGCTGCAAAGTCGCCGAAGATGCCGCCGCTCGATATGTGGGGGCGGGCGGCGCTCGTACTCACCGTGGGCATCTCGGCGGCCGTCTTTGCGGTCAACCTCGCGTTGCTACATCAGATGCCCGGCCCTATCGTCGCGTTGACGTTGGCATGCGTGCTCCTCGCCGGCATGTTCTTCGTGGCCGATGCCAATACGAGTTTCGTGTGCCGCTTGCCGGGGCTCATGCGCATCGTCGGTATCGCGCTCGCAGTCGGGGCAGTCGCTGCGCTCGCTGTCGGAGTCGTGCACCTGCTTCTCTTCAATCCGCGCTTGCAGCCTCCTCAGGCAGGGTCGGCGGTCGGTCAGTTGGCCCCACAGGCAACCGGCCTGGCTTCCGGTCCGCGCTACATCTTCACGAGCGAGATCCCGAACCTCGCCGGAGCGAGTTCGGCGCGCTTGGAGGTGAACGTCGATGCCATCAACGAGACCGGGACGGTCACGACCGTCTTCCGAACCTATCCGGGGGCCAAGAAGAAGGCCGTCACGACCGAGAGTACGGCAGGGATCACCCTCGATGCCGCCGGCCTGTTCCTCCGTCGGATGGTCGTCGCTAGTTCTGTGAAGCACGATCCACAGAAGAAGGGACCGAGCGTCGCTGTCGTCGTTCGCGGTCTGCCCGCGAACTCGTTCGTACTGGCCAAGGGCGCGACGAAGCTGCAGGTGGAGGAGTACGGAGGACAAGAATCGGTGAGCTGGCAACAGCCCAACGCAGAATCCGGAGTCGAGTTCACGTACGTGCAGCAGCCGTTCAATCAGGCGCGGCTGTTCGTGGCGCCCGTTCTCGGCGCGCAGTCCGTGGACCAGCTCGGCATGTGGGCGGTCAACGCGTTCGGCCTGACCCTTTTGGGCTTCGCCGTTCACGCCCTGTTGAAGCGATTCAAGGTCGAGACGTAGGCCCCATCATCCGTGCGCGAGGATGACGCGCTACCATAGGCGACATGCAGGCCGACGAGACGTACATGGCGCTCGCGCTGGTCGAGGCGCGCAAGGCGGCGGAGATCGGCGAGGTGCCGATCGGCGCGGTCGTCGTATGCGACGGCGCGGTGATCGCCGCGGCGCACAACCGTCGCGAGATCGACCACGACCCTGCAGGCCACGCGGAGTTGCTCGCGATCCGCGAGGCGGCGCAGCGTCTCGAGCGCTGGCGGCTGTCGGACTGCACCGTGTACGTCACGCTCGAGCCGTGTCCGATGTGCGCCGGACTGATGCATCAAGCGAGAGTGAGCAGGTGCGTCTTTGCCGCGACCGACCCGAAGGCCGGCGCGTTGGGGACGCTCTACGACCTGCACGACGACGAACGCCTCAACCACCGCTTCGAGGTGACGCGGGGCGTGCTGGCCGAGGAGAGCGCCGCGCTGCTGCGGGAGTTCTTCGGCAAGTTGCGGGAACGCTGACGCCGACGGGAGGAACCCGGTGATCCGACTGCGTGCAAGGCTGCTCGTTGCGCTGGTGCTGGTCGGGCTGCTCGTGCTGCCGCAGCTCGCGCTTGCGGCGAGCTACCGCTTCACGGACGTCAACATGCGGGCGGCGATCGCGCCGAACGGCGACCTCGCAATTCAGGAAGCGCGCACGGCGCGCATCGAGGGTTCGGCCACCTACATCTACTGGGACTTCCCGACACGCGGGACCGGCGGCTACCGGATTACCAGCGCGAGGGTGAACGGTCAGGCGCTCTCGCTTACAACCGACCCGAGCGCGCCCGACCGGCGCCCCGAGGGCGAGTACTTCGTCCGCGATGAGGGCAACAACGTGCACGTCGAGGCGTACTTCCGCACCGACGGCGGCGACATCAGGTTCGATCTCGGCTACACAGCGCTCGGGGCGGCCAAGCGCTACACGGACACGAGCGAGCTGTACTACCAGTTCATCAGCGGCGGTTGGGGCGCGCCGACGGACCGCGTGCACGTCGACCTCACGTTTCCGCCAGGGGTGCAGAAGGGCGACGTCCGAGCGTGGGCGCACGGGCCGCTGAACGGCGTAGTCGCCATCAAGGGCACCCCGTCCGCGCCCTCCGTCACGCTCGACGTCACGCGCCTCCCCGCGAACACATTCGTCGAGGGTCGCGTGCTCTTCCCGGCCGCCGCGCTGCCGCAAGCGCCGCTCGTCAACCACGCCGAGCGTCAAGCCGTTCTCGCCGAGGAGGGCCGTTTGGCTGCCGAGGCGAACACGAAGCGCCGCAACGCGAAGCTGGCGGTTGGCTTCGCGTGGGCGGCGGTGCTGCTCATCTCGGCTGCAGGGCTGGCCCTCGGGCTGTGGCTGTTCCTCCGGTACGGGCGCGAGTACAAGCCGCAGTTCCCGGGCGGCTACTTCCGTGAGGACCCGCAGCCGGATCTGCACCCCGCGGTTATCGGCGCGCTGTGGAGGATGCACCAGCCCGGCGACCAGGAGATCGCGGCGACGCTCATGGACCTCACGAACCGCGCGGTCGTGAAGATGGAGAAGACGACCGTGCGCGAGGGCGGGTTGTTCGGCATCGGGGCGCACGACGAAGAGACGTACGCGATGACGTTCGACACCTCGAAGCGCGACCAGCTCGCGCCGCTCGATCAGCGGCTGACCGACTTCCTCTTCGGCGAAGTGGCCGACGGTGGGTCGCTGACGGTCGAGGGCATGAAGGCGTGGGCGAAGGCGAATCCGCAGCGCTGGACGGACGAGCTGCGCGACTGGAAGGGGCAGGCCTACGACGAGGCACTCGCGAAGGGCTTCTTCGAGAAGGGCAGCTACGGCTGGGCCGCATTGATGTTCGTGCTCGCCTTCGCGATGGGCGGGGTCGCGATCTGGCTCGCCATCTCCGTCGGCAGCTTCCTGCTGGGCGCGGTCGGTGTGCTCGCCGCGATTCCCGTGCTCGCGATGGCGCCGTTCATGGGTCGCCGTTCGAAGGCGGCCGTGGAGCTCCACGCGAAGTACCACTCGTTGCGCGACTACCTCCGCGACTTCAGTCGACTGAACGAAGCCCCGCCGATGCACGTCATCCTCTGGGAGCGCTTCCTCGTGCTGGCGGTCGTCTTCGGCATTGCCGAGGAGGTGATCGCGGCGCTGCGCGTGAAGGCGCCCGAGGTCGTACGCGATCCGAACTTCGCGATGACCTACTGGTGGGTCGCGTCCTCGGACATGCGCGGGGGCTCGCCGGCCCAGGCGATGACAGCCGGGTTCGCGTCGGCGTCGCAAGTCGCGCACAGTCAGATGTCGTCGAGCTCGGGCATGGGCGGCGGGTTCTCCGGCGGCGGGGGTGGTGGAATCGGCGGCGGAGGAGGCGGCGGGATCGGGTAGCCGCTGGTACCATCGGTGGCCGACGAACGGTCGCCGGTGACAGCCGTCACGCGATTCGAGCCGAAGGCACAGGAATTGAGTCGTATGTTCCGACAACCTCTAAGTAACCCGACATCCTCCGGAGGGGGACGCGCGTGTCTCGCAGACCGTTTCTAGCAGCAATCGCCGTGATCCTGCTCTTCCCGACGCCCGCACTTGCCGCCAGCCCCGACGCGATCGTACCGCCCATGCTGCACACCGTGGTGGGCCTCATCGGCCTGGTGCTGGCCGTATGGCTCATGCTTGCCGCGCTGTCGGTTCGGCGCATCGCCGCAGGCGCGGCCTTCGCTGACAACCTGGCCTACGTGATGGCCGGCGTGGTGTGCATCGCCGCCTCGGTTCTCGCCAACTGGGTATCTCGCCAGCTCAGCAGTGACCTCGCGCCCGACCAGGTGCAGCTCGGGGCCGACCTGCTCGTGATCGCGTCGATGGCGTTCTTCGGCGTGTACTTCTACCGGCTGCGGCGTGCCGTGATGCGGTTCCTCGGCGAGTTGCAGGGCGACGACCTGCTCGCCTCCGCGCACGTGGACGATGACCATGCCGAGAAGGTCGGTGCGTAGATGCTCGGCGCGCAAGTGGAGTCGGCCCTGGGGCCTATCATCGGCACCACTCTCGCCATGATCTCTGTGGATCTCGAAGCGCGGCGCCTGGGCAAGACGAAGGCGACGATCGAGCCCCTCGATCTGCCGCGCCTCGCCGAGAACCTGTCGGGGCGGCTACGGCTCGTCGTGGGTGCCGACCTGGCTGAAGTCGCGGCCAAGCGCGTGCGCGAGATGATGATCTAGTCCGACCGCGTTCTGTCGGCTCGCTCGGCCGCCCCACCTCCTCGGCGCGTGGCTACATACCCGCCTCGCGCCGCATCTTGCCGGTGATCTGCTGCCTCGTCTTGCCGAAGTCGGCCCAGGGGTCGCGCTTCAGGTGCGTCAGGCGCGTCTCGATGTCGCGCACGTGGAACGCGTCGGGACGCACGTCGTCGAGCTCCTCCCAGAAGACGGGCACCGCGACGGGTGCACCCGGCCGAGCTCGCGCCGAGTAGGCGGCGATGGCCGTCGAGCCGCGAGAGTTGCGCAGGTAGTCGATGTAGATCTTCCCGGCCCGCTTGGCCTTGGACATGTTGGCGGTATAGAGGTTGGGCGCGACGGCGACCACACCATCGACAACCGCTTTCGAGAACGCCTTCATGTCGTCCCAGCTGGTCGTCCGACGCAGCGGCACGACAACGTGCAGGCCCTTACCGCCGGTCGTCTTCACGAAGCTCGTGAGGCCGAAATCGTGCAGTCGCTCGCGTAGGAGTCGAGCGGCGTCCACGAGCCGCGAGTAGGGGAGGTCCGGGTCCGGGTCGAGGTCGAAGATAATCTGGTCGGGCTTCTCGGGGTCGTCGTCGCGCGACCCCCACGGATGGAACTCGAGCGTGCCCATCTGCACCAGCGAGAGCAGTCCGCCGATGTTGTGGATCGTGATGTAGTCGGCCACACCGCCGCTCTCGGCGATCGCCACCCTGCCGATCCTCGAGCCGAAGGTCTCCGTGACGTGCTTGTGGTAGAAGCACTGACCCGTGAAGCCTTGGGGGCAGCGGACGAGTGTGAGCGGACGGTCGATCACATACGGCAGCACCCACTTCTCGATGCGCTCGTAGTACTCCACCAGTTCGAGCTTGGTAAGCCCGATGTCGGGATACATCACGCGACCCGGGTGTGTGATCTTCACGCCCCCGACCCGCGCCTCGCCCGGCTTCTGTCCGTCACCGCTCGGCGCTGAGGCCGGGTCGACCGGCCGCTCGACGACCACGTCCTCGGCGGGCTTGTCCTCGCGCAGGCCCTGGAAGCTCGGGTGCCGAAGCTGGCCGTCGGCCGTCCACTCGGAGAACGCTACCTCGGCGACGAGCTTGGGCTGCACCCAGTGCACGCCCTTCGCGCGTCCGCCGTCCGGTACGCCGAGGACAGCCGCATCCTTCTGTTCGAGCGGCTCGAGCCGCAGCCGCAGATCGCGGAGCGTGCGCTCGTTGAAGCCCGTCCCGACGCGCCCCGCATATCGCAGTCCCTCGCCGTCCCGTACGCCGAGCAGCAGCGCGCCGATGCCGGTGCGCCCGCCTCCCGGGTCGGTGAAGCCGACGATCACGAACTCCTGCCGCTGCAGACACTTCACCTTCTGCCACTCACGCCCCCGCCCGGCCACGTACGGCCGGTCTCGGCGCTTGCTCACCACCCCTTCGAGCGCGAATCCGCACGCCTGCCGATAGAATTCCTCGCCGCTGCCGCGCACGTCATCGACGTACCGCAGCGGCCCCGCCTCGTTGCCGAGGAGCGCCTGCAGCAGCTTCTTGCGTTCCTCGAGTTTCACCCCTCGCAGGTCGTAGCCGTCGAGGTAGAGCAGGTCGAAGACCATGTACTTCAAGTCGCGCGGGGGCTCGGACGCGATCGCGTTCTGCAGCCCCTGGAACGATGTCCGCCCGTCCGGCAGCAGCACGACCACCTCGCCGTCGAGGATCGCCTGCTTCACCGGCAGCTTCGCGGCCGCCTCGGCGATGCCGCGGAAGTGGCCTGTCCAGTCATTCTGGTTGCGGGATGTGAACGAAGCCTTACCGCCGTCTAACCGGCAGTAGGCGCGGTACCCGTCGAACTTGATCTCGTGCAGCCACTCCTCGCCGCGCGGCACCTCCTTTACGAGCAACGCGAGCTCGACGTCGAGCGACTTCGGCAAGCCGACCTTCTTGGCGCCGCGCAGTTTGCTGAGTGCCGGTCGCCTCGCCGAGGGGGCGGCGGTGGCCGAGGGCGCCGCGGCGCGAGCGGGTTGGGGCGCGGTCGCAGGAGCGCCGCGCTCCCGCTCCTCCGATTCGGCGCCACGGTCCGTGTGCCACACGTGCGGCCGAGTGGCGTTCGCGATCTCCTCCATCGAGCGCCGCGTCTTCGCGCTCTTGTCGAGCTTCGTCACGTCGAACTCCGACTTCGGGCGAGCGAACTCGTCGCGCTCTTTGAACAGCAGCCAGTTCTTATCGGGCTGGTCGGTCTCGTGGTAGAAGGCGCGCACGAGCATCCACGCGCCTTGCAGCTTCTCGCCGAACAGCCGCAACTTCAGGTGTCCCTCGGCGAGGTGCTTGGCCGGGTCGTCCTCGGCCACGGGCTCCCACGTGCCGCGGTCCCACACCATGACGGTGCCGCCGCCGTACTCGCCTTTCGGGATGGTGCCTTCGAAGTCGCCGTAGTCCAGCGGGTGGTCCTCAACGTGCACCGCGAGCCGTTTGTCGGAGGGGTCGAGCGACGGTCCTTTCGGCACTGCCCATGACACGAGCACGCCGTCCAGTTCGAGGCGGACGTCGTAGTGCAGGCGCGAGGCCGCATGCTTCTGCACAACGAACGACCGCGGCGCGCTCGGCACCTTCGGCTGGGCGTCGCCGGTCGGCTCGGGCGTGGTGCCGAAGCGGCGCTTGTGTCGGTACTCCTCGAGCGAGCCGGGGAACGGCACCGCAACTCCCTTCC
>Ga0255338_1003923_pt1 | contig 16611 bp, 15 predicted proteins | sample MeOH1_35cm_T4_19_FD_203715 | JGI IMG/M metagenome (GOLD analysis project Ga0255338, IMG submission 203715) | Sandy soil microbial communities from University of British Columbia, Vancouver, Canada - MeOH1_35cm_T4_195 | ecosystem: Engineered > Artificial ecosystem > Sand microcosm > Unclassified ...
CCGCACGCCACCGGAAAAGCGCGACATGGCCGCGATCGAAGCCTCGAAGAAGAAGACCACCGAGGCCATGGCGATGTTGAACGAGCGTCTCGGCAAGGCACCCTACGTCGCCGGCGACGCCTTCTCCTACGGCGACATCCCGGTTGGCTGCATGTGCTATCGCTTCTTGCAGCTCGTGCCGGAGCGCCCGGCGATGCCGCATCTCGACCGCTGGTACGCCGCCATCTCATCGCGTCCGGCGTTCAAGGATCACGTCGCCAGCGTGCCGCTGACCTAAAAAGGGCCTACACGCCCTCGCCCCTCAACAATTTCGGCACATCGCCGGTGAATCCCGCCGCCTCGCGGATGAACACGCGCTTGAGCGCCGGCAGACGCTCGACCACGCCGAGGCCGATATCGCGTGCGAGCCGCAGCACATCGGACTGGTTGGAGAACAATTTGTTCAGGCCGTCAGTGGCGACACCCATGGTCATGGTGTCGAAGCGGCGCCAGCGCTGGTAGCGCTCGAGCACATCGTCCGCACCGATATCGAGCCCGAGCCGCGCGGCGTCCGCCACCGCCTCGGCGAGTGCCGCCACATCGCGCAGGCCCATGTTGAGGCCCTGCCCGGCGATCGGGTGAATAACATGCGCGGCGTCGCCGATCAGCGCCAAACGTTCGCCGATGAATGAGCGCGCCGTAAACAACCCAAGCGGAAAGGCACGCCGCGGCCCGGCGAGTTGCAACTCGCCGAGATGCAGGCCGAAACGCTTCTCCAGCTCGTAGAGAAATTCATCATCGGACAGGGCCACGAAGCGCTCGGCTTCACGCGTCGTCTCGGTCCACACGATCGAGGCGCGGTTGCCCGTCAGCGGCAGGATCGCGAACGGCCCGTGCGGCAGGAAATGCTCTTCGGCGCGGCCGTGATGCGGCCGCTCGTGCGCCACCGTGGTGACGATCGCCGACTGATTGTAGCTCCAGCCGTGCGTCGCGATGCCGGCGTGCTCGCGGATCTGCGAGCGTGCACCGTCGGCGCCGACCAGAAGCCGCGCCGATAGTATCTCTCCATCGGCCAACTGCACCTCGACGCGGTTGCCGGCGTTCTCGAAACCGGTCACCGATGTCGCGCGCAGATCGATGCCAAGCTCTTTTGCCTTGTCGACCAGCGCATCCACCAGCAGCCGGTTCTCGATCATGTGCGCGAAGGGCTCGCCCTCTTCGACCTCACCACCGAAAGTAAGAAACGTCGGCCGCACCGCATCGTCGACCTTGGAGTCGGTCACCACCATGTCGAGGATCGGCTGCGCCTCTCCCTCCACCGCGGGCCAGACGCCGATGGCGTCGAACAGCCGGCGCGCCGCGGCGGCGATGGCCGAGGCCCGCGGGTCCTTCGACTTCGCATGCGCTAGTGCCGGGTCGGTAACCGTCACCGAGAAGGCCTCGCCCAGGCCCTGGCGCAGCGCGATGGCCAGCGCCAGGCCGGCAAAGCCCGCCCCCCCAATAACCACGTCCCGCCGCTGGTGCTTTGTCGCCATTCTCGACCTTCCGGTTGCCGCTATCTTAGTCCATTCAGACACTTACGTAACCCTGTGAAAATTTCCGGACTGCCCCTTACAATGTCAGGATATTAGACTAAAGTATAAGATGTTCGGGATTCGATAGGGTCCGGAGCGCCGGGTCCTAGGTCCCATCCGCCACTGGAGGAGATATTTCCATGGCAACCGAAACCCACCCCACTGAAGCCCAGAGCAACATGACCCAGACCCTGATTTGGGTCGCCGTGATGATCGTTGTCGTCGGGGCGCTGGCGTATTTCGCGAGCTGACAGCTACCAACGTCTGGCGCGCGCGACGCGCAAGCGGAATGCTGGACGGGCGGCGGGCTTTCCGCCGCCCGCATTATTTTTGCATGGCTTGACTCCATGCCGACGCCCGGCGTCACTGGCCCCACTGGCCAAGGAACACGCCCGCATGTCGTCTGCCATCGAAAACCTGCTCACCATCCTCGATCTCGAACCGCTGGATCTCAATCTCTTTCGTGGCCGCTCGCCACAGGACGGTTGGCAGCGCGTCTATGGCGGCCAGGTGATCGGACAGGCGCTGGTCGCCGCGGTGCGCACGGTCGAGGCGAGCCGTCCGCCGCACTCGATGCACGCCTATTTCATCCTGCCCGGCGATCCCAAGGTGCCGATCATCTACGACGTCGATCGCATCCGCGACGGCAAGAGCTTCACCACGCGCAGCGTCACCGCGCGGCAGCACGGCCATGCGATCTTCTCCATGCTGGTGTCTTTCCACGCCGACGAGCAGGGACTCGATCATCAGGCCGAGATGCCGAAGGTGACGCCGCCGGAAGAGTTGCCGAGCGAAAGCGAGATGCGCAAGAATTTGTTGCCGCACATGCCGGAGCCGGTGCGGCGCTACTACGAGCGCGACCGGCCGATCGAGATGCGTCCGGTGGAGTTCGACCGCTACGCCGGCCGGAAGTATCCCGACGGCCGCTTTCATCTCTGGTTTCGCGCCACCGGCCGGCTGCCGGACGATCCGGCCATTCATCAATGCGTGCTCGCGTATGCGTCCGACCTGACGCTGCTCGATGCCTCGCTCACGCGCCATGGCCGCACCTTGTTCGAAAAGCAGTTCATGGCGGCGAGTCTTGACCACGCGCTGTGGATTCACCGCCCGTTCCGCGCCGACGAGTGGCTGCTCTATGCGCAGGATTCGCCCAATCTGCACGGCTCGCGCGGCTTGTCGCGTGGGCTTATATTCACCCGCGACGGCACGCTGGTCGCGTCGGTAGCCCAGGAAGGCCTGGTGCGCGAACGGCGGGAGTCGTGACATAGCGGGAATGACGCGCGCACTTGCTCTCTTATTGTTGCTGCTTGCCAGCATTGCGACGGCCCTCGCCGCGTCCAATCGCGAGCCGCCGCCGCACGGCAGCATCGAAGGCGCGCCGCCGCAATACACGCGCTTCACCGCCGCCGAACTCACACGCGGTTTCATGGCGCTCGCTTTCGGCTCCGATTTGCGCGTCGGCGCCAAGCCGCGCGGCATCCGCCGCTTCGATCATCCGATCCGCGCCCACATCATCCCTGGCGGCAGCGTCGATCGCACCGCCTCCATGCGCGCGGTCATCGAGGAATATGCGCGCGCGGTGCCAAGCCTGAACCTGTCGCTGGCGCAAGGCGCGCAATCCGCCGACATCGAAGTGCGGCTCATCGACGAGAAGGATTTCAGATCGGCGCTCGAGGACGCTTTCGGCGCCAGGGTCACACGCGATTTCGTCGCCCGCACCGATCCGCAATGCATGACCAGCGTGAAGTCGGCCGCCGAAGGCGACATCGTGCGCTCGGTCTCGTTCATCATCGTCGACAAAGGTGACGAGGTGTTCTTCGACTGCGCCTATCATGAGCTGTTGCACGCCTTCGGCCTGTCCAACCACGACCAGAGCAACCCCTTCACCATGCTGAACCAGCGGCGCATGGTCGGCTATCTGAGCGTCTATGACCGCGCGCTATTGACCCTGCTCTACGATCGCCGCGTCACGCCCGGCATGACGGCGGTGCAGGCCCGGGCTGTGCTGCCGGCGGTGATCAAGGATCTCGGCCTGGCCGCTCCTCGATAAGGCAGCGTTATTGACCTAATTTGCCTGGAAAAGCGTCTGCTGCCTGTGGGCGCGGCAATAATCGCGCTTAAACTTTAGGCCGCCTGTCGTTAGCTTGCGCAGCGAGCCCGAGCCGGCAGCCGCCGGAGCGGGTTTCGTCGTGTCTGCACGCTGTTCAAGCCAATGCCGGGGGATGCCATGAAGCTCGTTATCGCCGTCATCAAGCCGTTCAAACTCGACGAGGTGCGCGACGCCCTCACCCGCCTCGGCGTCCACGGCATGACCGTGACCGAGGTGAAGGGCTACGGCCGCCAGAAGGGCCACACCGAAATCTATCGCGGCGCCGAATACGCCGTGAATTTCCTGCCCAAGCTGCGCGTCGAAATCGCGGTCGCAAGCGATCAGGTCGACCGTGTGGTGGAAGCCGTCTCCAACGCCGCCAAGACCGGGCAAATCGGCGACGGCAAAATCTTCGTCACGCCGGTCGAGCAAGCCGTGCGCATCCGCACCGGCGAGACCAACGTCGACGCGCTTTAACAAACAATCCGCCGGGGGGTTACCGATGAGACAGGGGCATATGGGCCTTGCTGCGAGCGTGCTTGCGTTCGCCGTACTAACTGCTTCACCCGCATTCGCACAGACACCAGCACCGAAGATCGACGGCGCCGACACTGCCTGGATGATCGCCGCCACCGCGCTGGTGTTGATGATGACCGTTCCGGGACTGGCGCTGTTCTATTCCGGCATGGTGCGCAAGAAGAACGTGCTCGCCACTATGGCGCAGTCGCTCGCCGCCACCTTCCTGGTGTCGATCCTGTGGGCGTTTTTCGGCTATTCGCTGAGCTTCACGGGCGAAGGCGCCTTCATCGGCACGCTCGATCGCGCGTTCCTGATCGGCATGACGATGGATTCGATCTCGCCGCTCGCCAAGACGATCCCCGAGAGCCTGTTCATGCTCTACCAGATGACCTTCGCCATCATCACGGTGGCGCTGGTTGCAGGCTCGGTAGCGGATCGCCTGCGTTTCTCGGCCTATTTGCTATTCTGCGTGTTCTGGCTGTTCCTGGTCTATGTCCCGCTGGCGCATTGGGTGTGGGGCGGCGGCTTCCTCGGCACGTATGGCACCATCGATTTCGCCGGCGGTCTGGTCGTGCATCTCAACGCCGGCATCGCCGGTGTCGTGGCGGCGTACGTCGTCGGCGCACGCCGCGGCTACGGTCACGACAACCTCGCGCCGTTCGATCTGTCGCTCGCGGTGATCGGCACCGGCTTGTTGTGGGTCGGTTGGTTCGGCTTCAACGGCGGCTCCGCGCTTGGCGCCAATTCACGCGCGGTGATGGCGATTGCGTCGACGCATCTCGCGGCAAGCGCCGGCGCCTTCACCTGGATGGCGCTGGAGTGGCTGACGCGCCGCAAACCGTCGGTGCTCGGCATGATCTCCGGCGCGGTGGCCGGGCTCGGTACCATCACCCCGGCCTCCGGCTTCGTGATGCCGATGCACGGCGTGCTGATCGGTATCGCCGCCGGCGGCATCTGCTTCTGGGCCTGTACCTGGCTGAAGATGAAGATCGGCTACGACGACTCCCTCGACGTCTTCGGCGTCCACGGCATCGGCGGCTTCGTCGGCACCCTCGCCGCCGGCATCTTCGCTGTCGGCGCGCTGTCGGCGACACCGGAAATGCCAAACGGCGTGCAGGGCCTCCTCGAGGGCAATGCGCAACAGCTTGTCGCGCAGGCTTACGGCATTCTGGTCACGCTCGTGTGGTCGGGCGGCCTCACCTACCTCATCCTCAAGGCCGTCGGCGCCATTGTGCCGCTGCGGGTGCGCCAGGAGGACGAAGTCATGGGCCTCGACGTCAGTCAGCACGGCGAAGCTCTTCAATAAAAACAGAAATTTTGCCGCGCCGGTTCGACCAACCGGCGCGGCTTTGCTCATTGCCAAGCCGCTGTTTATTTTTTGAGCAGGCTGCACATTTCTTGGTGCAAATCTGAGCGGCACTCTCTGATGGTATCCCGGTCGGATTTGCCGACTCCCAATTAGCTCAACCGAATCAGCCCGATAGCGCTTCCGCGGCGATCTGGCACGGCGTTTGATTCCCTTTCCGCGGTCATGCCTGCGAAGTGCGCTTTGCTGGCCAGGCTCAGTGAACACCGCCCGCACTGCGTGACGTAACAAAAGGGGCTCAAGCGGGGATCGAATCCATGAAAATCGTCATGGCCATCATTAAACCCTTCAAGCTCGACGAGGTCCGCGACGCTCTGACCTCCATCGGCGTGCAGGGACTGACCGTTACTGAGGTCAAGGGGTACGGGCGTCAGAAGGGGCACACGGAAATCTATCGTGGAGCCGAATACGCGGTCAGCTTCCTGCCGAAGATCAAGGTGGAAGTCGCCGTTGCCTCCGACCAAGTCGACAAGGTCGTCAGCGCCATCAGCGGAGCTGCCAAAACCGGGCAGATCGGTGACGGCAAAATCTTCGTCTTCGGCCTCGATCACGCCGTGCGGATCCGCACCGGTGAAACCGATGCCGCGGCGCTCTGACACCCGCACCGAACAAGATCGATAGGAGTAGACCATGACGTTGAAGAAAATTTCGGGTGCGGGGCTGATCGCTCTGTCCGCACTCGCCATCGGCCTAGCTCTCGCCGATGGCGCGCTGGCGCAAGCCACTGCACCAGCCGCGCCGGCAGCGGCACCTGCCGCCGCCGCCGCGCCGAAGCTCGACACCGGCGATACCGCCTGGATGCTGACCTCGACCGCGCTCGTTCTGATGATGACCATTCCGGGCCTCGGCCTGTTCTACGGCGGCATGGTGCGTAAGAAGAACGTGCTCGCCACGGTGATGCAGTCCTTCGCCATCACCTGCTTGGTCACCGTGCTGTGGATGATCATCGGCTACTCGATGGCCTTCACCGAAGGCAGCATGAATGCCTACATCGGCAGCTTCTCGAAGCTGTTCCTCGCCGGCGTCGGCGCAACCACGACGAACTCGCTCGCGGCCACGATCCCCGAGACCGTGTTCATCATGTTCCAGATGACCTTCGCCATCATCACGCCCGCCCTCATCTGCGGCGCCTTCGCCGAGCGTATGAAGTTCTCGGCCATGATGTGGTTCATGGGTCTGTGGCTGATCTTCGTGTACTGCCCGATCGCCCACTGGGTCTGGGGCGGCGGCTTCCTCGGTTCGGCCGGCGTGCTCGACTTCGCCGGCGGCACCGTGGTGCACATCAACGCCGGTGTTGCCGGCCTGGTCTGCGCGCTCGTGCTCGGCAAGCGTAAGGGTTACGGCACCACCTCCATGGCGCCCTATAACCTGGTCTACGCGTTCATCGGCGCCGCGCTGCTGTGGGTCGGCTGGTTCGGCTTCAACGCCGGTTCGGCCGTTGCCTCCAACGCGCTCGCCGGCGCGGCCATGATCAACACCCAGGTTGCCACCGCCGCGGCGGCGCTCGCCTGGATGTTTGCCGAATGGATCGTCGCCAAGAAGCCGAGCCTGCTCGGCATCGTGTCGGGCGCGGTTGCCGGCCTCGTTGCCGTTACCCCGGCTTCGGGCTTCGTCAATCCGACCGGCGCGCTCATCATCGGCATCATCGCCGGCGTCGGCTGCTACATCGCCGCCGTCCACGTGAAGAAGGCGCTGGGCTACGACGACTCGTTGGATGCCTTCGGCGTCCACGGCATCGGCGGCATCATCGGCGCGCTGCTCACCGGCGTGTTCGCGGATGTGGCGGTCAACGAGCTCGGTAAGGACGCGAGCGTGATGACCCAGCTCTACGGCATCGTCGTCACGATCGTCTACACGGCGATCGCCACGGCCATCATCCTCTACATCGTCAAGGCGGTGGTCGGCCTGCGTCCGACCGAGCAAGGCGAAGAGGAAGGCCTCGACATCACGCTGCACGGCGAGACCGTGCAGTAATAGCCGGCAACGGCTGACGGGTCGCGGAAGGGGCGGAAACCCGGCACTGTCCCTCCCGTACGAGGCCCCGGTTCGCAAGAACCGGGGCCTCACCTTTTTGGAGTACCGCCACTCGCTTGCGCCGCGCGCATCAGCCAGGCGCGAAAGGCCGCGAAGCCCGGCTCGTCGGCACGCGCTTGATCGTAGACGAGATACCAGCGCGCACCCTTTGGCACCGACAGCGCGAACGGCGCCACCAGACGCCGCGCGGCAAGATCGTCGTCGATGTAAGGCCGGATGCCCATGGCGACGCCGACGCCATCGACGGCCGCCTGCAAGGCCTGACCGTAATATTCGAATTGCGGACCGGTGAGCGGAACGTGCTCGACGCCCGCCGCCTTCAGCCAGCGCGGCCAGTCCTGCGGCGCATGCGCCACGCGCAAGAGGCTCGCGTTTCTCAGATCGCTTGGCTTCTTGAGTTGCTTGGCGAGCGGCGGCGCGCACACCGGCACCAAGTCCGCGGCGAACATCGGCTCGGCGACGAGCCCGGGCCAATGTCCGTCACCCAAATTGATGCCGCAGGTCCAATCGGACGCGAAGGGTGCGGCCGCGCCGCCGGTGGTGATGCGCACATCGATGCCGGGATGCTCGCTGTAGAACGAGGCCAGCCGCGGAATGAGCCAGCGAATGGCGAAGGTCGGCCCGACGCCGACCGTCACCGAAAGACTCGCGAGAGCCGTCACCTGCGCGGTGAGATTGGCAAGCGCGTCGAAGATCTGCGTCAGCCCCGCCTGATAGGTGCGCCCGGCCGGCGTCAACGCGAGCCCGTTCGGCTTGCGCTGAAACAGCGACAACCCCATGCGCTCCTCGAGCAGCTTGACCATGCGGCTGATCGCGGCCGGCGTGACGTTCAGTTCACCCGCAGCTTGCGCGAAGCTTCCCGTACGGGCGGCCGCCTCGAAAGCCTTGATACCATTGAGGAATGGAAGCCGGCGCATACCCTCGACCATTAAGAAAGCTAAGCCTAGGCCTCAGCTAACCCCGTTTGCCCGAATCCGGCAAGCGGGGCAAACAGGCGGCAGCAGAGGAAGAGCCACAGACACCGATGTCCGCCGTCCTGATGATCGCGCTGGCCGCGTGCATGGTTGCGACCGCCTTCCTGTCCGGCATCTTCGGCATGGCCGGCGGCATGATCCTGATCGGCGTCTTGATGGCGGTCATGCCCGTGCCCGAAGCCATGGCGCTGCACGCCGTGACGCAGATGGCCTCGAACGGCTGGCGCGCCATGTTGTGGTGGCGCTACGTGCGGCCCTGGGCGGCGGCGAGCTTTCTCGCCGGCTCGTTCCTGGCTCTCGTCGGCTGGTCGCTGTTCCAGTATGTGCCGGACAAGGCAGTCGCCATGCTGCTTTTAGGCGCGATGCCCTTCGCGGTCCGTGTGCTGCCCGTGCGCTTCAAGCCAGACGCCGAACGCGTCGATCACGGTCTTATCTACGGCGCGATCTGCATGAGCGCGATGCTGCTCACTGGCGTGGTCGGTCCGCTGATCGACACGTTCTTCCTCGGCGGCAAGCTCGACCGCCGCGAGATCGTGGCGACCAAGGCGTTCTGCCAGATCGCCGGCCACACCGCGAAGCTGTTCTATTTCACCGCCTTCGCCGCGCAGGCCGCGATCGACGGAACGATGATGATCGTGGCGATCGCCTGCTCGATCGTCGGCACCACCGTCGCGCGCCGCTTCCTGGAAGCGATGAGCGACACGCAGTATCGTACTTGGACGTGGCATATCATCACGGCCGTGTCTGGCTTTTACGTGCTACAAGGACTGTATCTGCTGGCGATTCCGGCATTGCAGGCGGCGCCCTAGAGACGGCCATGACGACGAAAACGCCCGACCGTACGCTCGACAGCCTCGTGCTTGATCTCTTGGAGTGGCTGGCGAAAGAGCCGCGCACTTACGCGCAAACCATGGAAGCGTGGCGCTCATCCTGCCCGCGCCTGACGGTGTGGGAAGAGGCGCTCGAGCGCGGCCTGGTCGAGCGCAAGGCCGGCGGTAGCCGCATCGCGGTCACCGGCCCCGGCCGCAGTTTCTTGACAAGGAAAGGACGGCTGGGCGCTTAGACCTCGATCGTCGCCGTCACCGGCACGTGGTCCGACGGTTTCTCGGCGCCGCGATAATCCTTGAAGATCTTGATCTTCGACACTTCGCCGGCGATCGCATCGGACGCCCAGATGTGATCGAGCCTGCGGCCGCGGTCGGCGGCGCGCCAATTGTCCATCGCGCGATAGCTCCACCACGTATAGAGCTTCTCCGGCTCCGGCGTGTGAACGCGCATGGTGTCGATCCAGTTGCCGGCGGTGCGCGCGGCATTGAGCTTCTCGCATTCGATCGGCGTGTGCGAGACCACCTTCAACATCTGCTTGTGGCTCCACACGTCGTGCTCGAGCGGCGCCACATTGAGATCGCCCACGAGGATGGCTCGTTCTTGTCGCCCCGGACGTAGACCCTTGTGCGCGCGCATCTCGTCGAGGAACGACAGCTTGTGCTCGAACTTCGGATTGATCTTCGGGTCCGGCTCGTCGCCGCCCGCCGGAACGTAGAAGTTATGCAGCGTGACCGGATCCTTCAGGCCCGCGCGCTCGCCCAGCACCACCGACATGTGACGGCAATCAGTCTTGCCGCAGAAGTTCTCGAACTTGAAGCTCTCGAACGGCACCCGCGAGACGATGGCGACGCCGTGATAGCCCTTCTGGCCGTTGAGCGCGACGTGCTCGTAGCCGAGCCGCTTGAAGCGCTTCAGCGGGAAGGCATCATCCGGGCACTTGGTCTCCTGCAGGCAGAGCACGTCGGGGCGCGCGCTCTTGATGAACTTGGCGACCAAATCGATGCGCAGGCGGACGGAGTTGATGTTCCAGGTGGTGATTTTGAAGGCCATGGCGGGAATCTAAGAGGCGGGGCACGGATTTGCCATGCCCTCAGGCGATCTGGGGAGGAACCGCTGTTTTGGATACTTCCCGCACCGTCCCCCATACAAAAATTTTGTACATCACATGCACAAAGGGGCTAGGCGAAGCAGGTGTTCACGTGTTGTGAATAGTGAGTTGCGCGTGGCGTAACTCCTGCCACAAGCAAAAGAAGGGGGCGGCCCCCGTCGAAGGAAGACCGCCCCAAACGGCCACCGCGAGGTGACCTTCCGACCTGAAGCCGCTGGAACGGCTCCGGGGACTATTACCGGGAGGGAGCGTACGACCGTCTGAGGTTTTGCGGTCCTTCCTGGTTTCACTTCTATATACCCGGGGATTGTGTGGGTGCCGCGCTACCCCGACGATTCGTATTCAGTACATCTAAAGCATCAACTTCGGGGTAAATGCGCAAGGGCGCGTTTTTACTCCCCACTGCTATCCCCAGGTGCTCCACAGGGTTTCGGTAAAGCCTTGACAAGCGGCAAGGCGTGAAAAGGGCATCTAAGTCGCTGTAAATCACGGTCTCAGAACCCACCGCCGAGACTGCCGGCCACGATCCGCAGTCCACCTCAGCCCACCGGCCGCATCGCCTCCACCGTCTCGGCGATCTTCGCCGGTTCCAGCACCGGCAACGAGCAGGTTTGCCCCACGCAGATGAAAGCCGCGCTGGCGGAAAGCGCCTTCAGCTTTACCTGCGCCGGATGCAAGGCCGGCAGGTCCGCGCCGGAGTCGACGCGCAGCACGATGCGGTCGACGAAAGGCAGCCGCAGCGCCAGCTGCGCGAAGTGCTCGGCGTCGGGTCCGATACAGACAATCTCGGCGGCGCGCAGCCGCAGATCGAGCGCGTTCAAGAGCGCGACATGGCCGAAAAGATTCTGCGCAGACGCCGACAGGATGTTCTCGATCAGCCGGTCGGCCTTGGCACGGAACGTGTCGTCCCCGGCGAGCACCGAGAGCCGCACCAGATTGCCGGCCTCGACTGAATTCGCGTTCGGGATCGCGTCATCGCTGGTCGAATGCGGGCGCAAGAGCAGGTCAGTCGCGTCATCGGCGCTGAGATAATAGGCGCCGGTCTCGGCATCGGCGTAATGCGCATCGAGCGCACTTTGCCACTTCAACGCTTGCTCCAGGTAAGCCTGCTCGCCGGTCGCCTCGTACAAAGCCAACGCGGCCCGGATCATGGCGGCGAAATCGGAAGCTAGGCCGGGAAACAGCAGTTTGCCGTCGCGCCATGAATGGCCGAGGCGGTCGCCGCGTGTCATCTCCTTGGCGATGAAGGCGAAGGCGCGCTTGGCCATGTCGAGCCATTCCGGCTCTTCCAGAATGATGCCCGCGTTGACCAGCGCGGCGATCATCAACCCGTTCCAGTCGGCGAGCACTTTGTCATCGAGCCCGGGCCGCACGCGGGCCGAGCGCGCGTCGAGCAGGATGTCGCGCAGATGCCCAAGTCGCGCTTCCTCCGGCGTCCCGCGCTCGACCGGTTGCAGACGGTTGAGAATGTTGTGGCCCTCGAAATTGCCGTCGTCGCTGACATCATAATGATGCGCGAAGAACTCGCCGGCATCCGGCCCGAGCAACTCGATGATCTCGTTCTTCGACCAGACGTAGAACTTGCCTTCCTCGCCTTCCGAGTCGGCATCGAGCGAGGCGCAGAAAGCGCCCTCTTTCGTCGTCATCTCACGCTTGAGCCACGCGACCGTTTCTCGCGCGCGCTGCGCGAACAGCGGCTTGTGGCTGCGCTGAAAGCCAAGCGCCAGCAGCTCCAGAAGCTGCGCATTGTCGTAGAGCATCTTCTCGAAATGCGGCACCAGCCATCGCTCATCGACGGAATAGCGCGAGAAGCCGCCGCCGAGATGATCGTAGATACCGCCCTCGCTCATGCGTTCAAGCGAGTGCTCCGCTACCTCGAAGAAGCGCGCGTCGCCGGTGCGCAGGCCGGCGCGCCACAGCATTTCCAACAGCATCGGCTGCGGAAACTTCGGCGCGCCGCGCAAGCCGCCATGCACGGCATCGAACATGTTACCGACCTGCTTGGCGGCAGCGTCGAGCTCAGCGATACCGAAAACGACCTTGCCTTCGGGCCGCGCCTTTTGCGCCAATCGCGCCAACAAAGCCGTACGGTTCTGCTCGATCTTGTGCGGCTCCTCGCGGAACAGCCGCGACACCTCACGCAGCACGTCCGTAAAGGCGGCGCGGCCGTAACGCGAGTCCTTCGGAAAATACGTGCCGCCCCACACCGGCTCGGCCTCAGGCGTCAGAAACATCGTCAGCGGCCAGCCGCCCTGCTCGCCCAGCATGTGCAAGGCGTTCATATAGATCTGGTCGATGTCCGGCCGCTCCTCGCGGTCCACTTTGATGTTGACGAACAGTTCGTTCATCACGCGCGCGGTCGCCTCGTCCTCGAAGCTTTCGTGCGCCATCACATGGCACCAGTGACAGGCGGCATAGCCGACCGAGAGCAGGATCGGCCGGTTGCTGCGCTTGGCTTCCGCCAGCGCCTCCGGCCCCCACTGCCACCAGTCGACCGGATTATGCTTGTGCTGCAGGAGATAGGGCGAGGTCGCCTGCGCCAGGCGGTTCACGTGCGCGGTGTCTTGCGGTGCTGACATGAGGGCACTCTAACGCGGGTTGCGCTGCAATTGAAACGTGCGTCGGAGCGCTGGGTTCGGGGCGCGCCCCTCGTCACTTTTGCAGCGCCTCGAGCCGTCCCACCATCAGGCCACTGTCCGGCGACGGCCGGTAAGCCTTAATGAGCGATATCGCCTCACGCAGTTCGGCTTGCGCTTCGCACCCGTTCGAAGCCAGCCAGATCAGCGCGGAGAGTTGCTCGCCGCGGCCAAGGCGGCCGAGGAGTTCCTGATAAGGCCGCGGATCGTCAGACTTCGGCCGATAGATGCCGGCAAATTGCTTGCGCAGATTGCCGAGCGCCGCGCGGCAGAGCGCCGGTGTCGCTTCAAGATCGAGCCGCGCCAGATTCTCCAGCAACACGCGATCTTCAAACTCATTCCGACCGAATATCTCGATTGCATCCTGCGTGCGGCGATCGAGCTTGCGCGCGCCTTCAAGCACCTGCGCGCGCAGGCCCTCTTCATCGGCAAATTTGAGCCAGGCCTTCAGATGCGCGCGCGGCGTCAGCATCGAGAACTTCTCGGGATCTTCGTAGAGCGCGTGGCCGAGCCGCTTCGGATCCTTGAGATCACGCAACTCATAGATCGTGTAACTTGGATCGCTGTAAGCCTTGGCCATCGTCTCCCAGGCTTCAGCTTCCGGCATCGCCGGGCAATCGTAATCGATCAGCCAGCGCAACGCGGCGACCGCGGCCTGCGCCTCGCCGGCAATTGCCGAGAAGGGTTTCGGCTGCGCCGTCGTCAGCGCGGCCGCACGCTGGCGCAACAGCGCGCGCGACTTCTCGCACAGCGACGGCGACGGCGTCAGATCGAAGCGGCCGAGATACGCGAACGGAAAATCGCCTCGCGCCAACATTTGCTCTGTCTCGGCTTGGCGCCGCTCAAGTTTACGAATGCGCGTGACGACCTCTTCGTTCTGAACGTAGTCGCCCCTGCCGAGGAAGGGCGTCAGCGTCCATAGCGGCGCATCGGCTGGCACGGCTCCAAGCTCGGCGTTGAAGCGCACGCGAGCGGCTTCGCGCTCGTCGAGCACGCGCTGGCGCACCTGTTGCATCGGAATGACGGCGAGGCAGAGGATCAACACCCCGCCCCACACGACGCCCCCAGCCACTGCACCAGACACGCGCGTGTTCAGCGTCGGCAACAGCGCCCAGAAGCAGAACGCGACGACGAGCAGCGGCACCAGCGCCGGCACGATGATCGGCCAGTAATGCGGCGGCAGCGACGGCTTGGTCAGCAAATCGAGCGCGCCGAAGCTCGCTGCGGCCGAGGCCGGGATCAGCACCAGCGCAGCGAGACCGGCCCAGCGCGGCATCGCGCCCTTGGCATAAGCAATGATCGCCAGCACGCCGAGCAGCAACCACAAGAGAATGATGCCGATGGCGGCAAAACCCTGCGCCATGCCGTTGCCGGCGGCGTCGCTGCCGGTCAGGTCGCTGAGCAGACCCACCGTCTGCAGCCAGAGCAGCAGGGCAAGAGCGCTGAGTACAAGGGTGAGCACGAAGATCGCCACCGACGGCTTCCGCGGCGATGAGCTGGACGGCGACGACATGCGAATCCCCCGCGCCCGCGGTGGCGGGCCCACCTTGTGTCGCATCAGGAGGGCGGGAGGTTCAACCGGAGCCGGCGCGCGGAAGGCGCCGCGCCCCACACGTACTTTGCGTTATTGCGTCAGGACCTTCGGATAGAGCGTCTTCCAGAACGCGCAATTGTGCGCCGCACTGGCGTCGAACGTGCCGACTTTGCCGGGATCGAAGCGCATCACGTCACTGTCGGCCTTGAACAGCGGCCATGTCGGCTGCTCCTTCGCCACCGGCTTTCCATTGCGCGCGAAGCTCGTCCAGTAGGCCGTCATCTGCTTGGCGAGCGCGAGCGAGGCCGGCTTGAGGTCCGGCCCCGCAACTTTCGACGTATTGTCGTAGTGCGGGAAGAAGTACGGCAGCTCCGAGGAGTGCACCGCGCCCATCTCGAAGCCCGGGTCGGTTGTCACCGCCGGCGCGTCGCGATCGCCGAACACCAGTTCGTGCACCGGCACGCGTTTGCGCATCAGCTTGGCCTGCTCGAGATAGATGCAGTTGTTCAGCCCCACGGTCGGATGGAAGTCCGACATCACGGTGCCGAGTGCGGCGGCTGGCGATGAATAGTTCGCGGCCGGATACTTTTTCACAATGGCGTCGGCGTTGGCGCCGTAGATCGCCTTGATCTTCTCGGCGTAATTGTCGGCGGTGATCTTCTCGCCGGCCTGCACTTCGTAAGCGAGATAAAGCCGCATCTCGTCGCGCGTACCGCCGTTCATCACCGGCACGCGCACGAACTTGCCCGTGCGAAAGGCCTCCGCGCCTTGCAACGGCACGGTCTTGGCGCCGATCGCCGGCGCATAAGCCATGAGGTCGCTGCCGCCGGCCTTGGTCGCGGCCTCGGTGAGCTCAGCGACCGGCTTCTTGCGCAGGCAGGCGACGGCCGTCTTGGCATCGGTGCAGCCGACCGCCTTGGCGACGGTCTCGCCAATCTTCGCGGCCTCTTTCACCGTGTGCAGCGGCGTGGCGCAACCGGCGCTCTGCATGATCACCCTGTTGAACAGTCCGCGCGTTTCCTTGGGTGCGATGAGATGCATGCACACGCCGGCGCCGCCGGCCGACTCCCCCGCCAGCGTGAGGTTGTTGGGATCGCCGCCAAAGGCCGCGATGTTCTTCTTTACCCAGGCGAGCGCCAGCCGCTGGTCCTTCAGCCCATAGCCGCCGTTGTAGTCCTTATCGAAGCCTGGATGCGCCATGAAGCCGAAGACGCCGAGCCGGTAGTTGAACGACACCACCACCATGTCGCCGGCCGTGGCCAGGTTACCGAGTGGATAGAGCGCGCTCGACCCGCCGACGAACTGGCCGCCGTGGATCCAGACGAACACCGGCTTCCGGCGCGCCGGCTTGCCGTCATACGGCGCGGTGATGTTGAGCGTGAGGCAGTCTTCATCGTTGCTCGCCTCGGTCAGCCCGAAGCGCGACACCTGCGGACAGGCACCGCCGTATGTCGTCGCGTCCAGCACATCCTTCCAAGGCTTGGCGGGCCTGGGCAGCGTCCAGCGCAGATCGCCGACCGGCGGCTGCGCGTAGGGAATGCCTTTGAACTCGCGCAGGCCATCATGGATGACGCCGCGCACCGGACCGGAGGCCGTCCGCACCACCGCTGGCTCCGCCTTCTGCGCTTGCGCCGCTTCGGTTGCGACGAGCGCCAGGCCGGCCACGACAAAGGCCGTCCAGAAACATTTGGTCATATCCGCTCCGCGTCTGTGCCGTGTTAAAGCGCGTCCGCAAGCGGCGCGCCTCCCTGCCCGCATCAGACCCGGCAATCGGCAAAATTCAATTAAGCGGAAATGCGTAGCTCAGGGCAAAATCGCAAACGCCCGTGCCGGAAAGCCCAGGCCCTTCTTCACCTTCGGCCAGCTCACCACGATGAGCGCGCCTTTGGCCGGCACCTTGTCGAGATGGGCCATCACCTCGATCTGGTAGTGGCCCTTCTGCAGCAGATACGTCTCCGACAACATCTTCT
>Ga0255338_1003925_pt1 | contig 16608 bp, 20 predicted proteins | sample MeOH1_35cm_T4_19_FD_203715 | JGI IMG/M metagenome (GOLD analysis project Ga0255338, IMG submission 203715) | Sandy soil microbial communities from University of British Columbia, Vancouver, Canada - MeOH1_35cm_T4_195 | ecosystem: Engineered > Artificial ecosystem > Sand microcosm > Unclassified ...
TCGGCGACTGTCCCCCGGCGCGGGTGAGAAGCGTTGCCCGTGCTGGCGCCGCGCCCGCGCCTCCTCCTTGATGTCGCCGAGTCGGACAGGGACCCGCCCTGGTCCTGCGTCGTGCGCACATGAAGGTGGCTGCCCCTGTTCGTGATGACGCCCGGCACGGCGGACCTCAACGAAGCATACCAGCGCAAGCACGCGATGATTCACCGGCTGCAGGTCGAGTTCAGCCGCAAGCAGCGGGAGGCGGCGGGAACACTGCCTGCTGACCTCTTGGCAGCTAAGGGCTTCGCGAAGGAGCTGGAGGCGGCCGCGAACGCCGAGAACTTCGACCTGTCCGAAACGCTTCAGATGAAGATCACTGACGAGGCCGAGAAGATTCACGAGAAGGGTGGAATGACCGCGCTGAGCCTGGAGCGGGCTCGCGCGTTCGTGAGCATCGCCACAGGCGCACGGCCGCTGATGGAGTGCTTTGAGGACTGGATGGACAACAGCTCGTTGCCCCAGCGAACCCGCCTCAAGTACCGCACTGCGGCGGAGGAGTTCGCGGAGTTCCTTGGAGGCCTGCCGCTGGCGTCCCACGTCACGAAGGACAACGCCCTCCGGTACGTGGATTGGTTGAACGAGGCCTGCAGCAGCGCACCAAGAAGCTCGTCCCGCTCTCCTACAACACCAAGCGGGACCGCGTGATGGCCCTCAGCGCCTTCTGGAACCTGTGGCTTTCGCCGCGCCGGCTGGCGGTCGAGCCCGTGAACCCTTCTCGACGCTGAGGGTTACTGAGAAGCCGACCCCCAGCACCATCAAGTGGGACAACACGGAGAACGTGGGCAGGGGACAGCAACGGGGCTACTTCGCTGAGTCGGATCTGCTCGCGATCCTCGATGCGCCGGGCCCATCGGGGCAGCGGCGGGTGACTGTCAGTCCCCCTATCAGGACCCGACAAGACCCTTCAGAGCGAGAGGGACTAAGGCCTTGATGGTGTCGAACGTCAAGCCCAAGCCCTTCTCCTTGGCCGTGTCCTTCACCTCTTCCCACAGCGTCTTGGACCGTATCGTGTCCAGAAGGTCATGGCCTGCCATGGTCAGACGCGGTTTCCAAAGGGTGAAGTAGTAGCCGCCGGAGAGAACTCTTTGCACGTTCACGCCGTCGATGTAGCCGCTCTCAATCAGCAGCCGCAAATGCCCGTAAACCCTTTCCTCTCGCGCCCTGAAGTCGGCCAATTCGGCCGCGTACTCCGCCTCTGGCTGTCCGTCTTTCCACGTCGGTTCATCCGCAACTGAGCCGAGGACGGCGGTCTTGAAATCGCGGTCCTCCTCAATGGCGAGTAGCTGTTCTCGGATAAGGTCCCAATCGCGCTTCATCAGTTGTTCACCAGTTCCGGACGAAGCCGGACGAGATTACTTTGCGCGGCGGCTTGGGATCGGATGGCCCGACGTACATGTTGAAGCTGTTGCACACCTTGCAGGTATAAAGGTGCTGCTGGGTCCCTGTCTTGGGCGCCTGTAGGACGCTCACCTTGCGATTTGCGTAGCAGACGGGGCATGCGTAATGCGGGACGTCGGGCTCAGTAGCCTTGAATCGAAACAGAAATTTTCCCTCTTCAACCGCGCAAAGCTCGTACGAGTCCAGTTGCGCGGCAGTGTCTTGCGCGGCGCGCAGCTTGATCTTCAGCTCGGACAGTTCATCCAGCAGTGCGAGGCGTTCTGCGTGGGCATCCGCCAGCTTTGCCTGCACGTCCAAGACGGCGGCTTGCATGTCAATCATCTGCTGCTTGACCTTGTTGTCAACAACAGCGCCCGTTGCGAGGCGCGCCATGTCGTACGCGGCTTTCAGCCCGGTCTGTGCTCCCGCGAGTGCGGACATGTCCATTCGGCCCCTCCATTCGTCCCGCCACAACAACGATTCCGTTTGGGCAACCCTCCGAGGATAGGGACGGTTCCCTTTTGCTCGACTGCTCGCGACTGTATCAGCCCTTCGCCAGTCGCAACTCTTCGCATGGCGCGCACCTTGATTTAGCTGGGATGGCTGGCGTCAATTATCCTGACCGGTTGACGACAACTACCTTGGCCGGTTGAGGGTCGGCGCCGGGCAGGTCCGGAGGCGGGGCTAACGTGAGCATCAGAAGAAGTTCTGAGAGTGAGCGGAATGCCCGGCAAGAGGATCACGGACCACCAACTGCACCAATACAAGAAAGACCGCAACCAGATGACGCAGGTGGCGGCCGCCGCGAGAGCCGGGCTCAGCGAGCGAAGCGCCCGACGGATCGAACAGAGCGAGTCGCTGCCGTCCCAGCGCGAACCTCGGGCTTGGAGGACGCGCACCGACCCGCTGTCTGAAGTTTGGGACGCCGAGAACGCCGAGCAATCCGTCCGCAGCCGTGTCCTTCTTGCGTGCTGCAGCCGCCCCTCTGGGATATGCCGCGGCCGCTTCATCGCGACAGCGATTGACGAACTGATTGAAATACCCAGTTCCGCCGCGGGACTTGCTGCGGCTGATTAAGTAGGCAACGTGCTGGTGGTAACGTTCTTCAGTGTCTTCGCTTTGCATGGAGACCACCTCTCGGCTCGTTAGTTGGCGCTCCGCGGGACCATCTCGCTTCCCTCAATCGGATAATGTCCAGGCGTATTGGTCGCGGAGAATCCAGAGCACGGGCCGTGTCTCCCTGGCCCCGGCGGCCCCTGGTAGTGACCTTCGGGCCGACTCAGTGCGGCCTTTTCTTTCCGGTTAGGGTCTACGCTTCCCTGACGAAGGATTCCCGCCTGGGATGAGACGCACCCAGCGTCCGCCCTCACGGGCATGCAGAGCATTCCGTTCCCAGGGTCCGAGCGGCTTTGCGGGCTGCTTTCCTGTCAGCTCCGCCCGATCCGCTTGGCGTTGGTCCCATTCCGCCGCAAAGAACTGCAGCCAAGACTCCGCGCTTGGGTGCAGCTTGACCACGCGCAGCAGTTCCAACTGCGCCTCGGGATTTCTTCGCCGCGAGTTCCTCCACAGGGTGTACAGCTTTCCTTTCGTGTAGCCCGGTGGAAGCGCGCTCGCGCTCGGGGAAGTGGTCTTAGGGCTCCTGCGTGTCACGGATAGTCCTATAGGGCGAGTAGCTCGCGCTCCATTCAACGTTCGTGGATGTTTTACCGCAAGAATGTGCGTGTCCAGCACGTTCACCAGCGTGCAGGAAGGTGGGAACTGCATGCCGAATTGGACGAAGCTCTACACGCGCAAACCACAGATTGTGGGGCTTTGGCCGGGGGACTCGCTGGAGTTCCACGCGGCGAAGGTGGGAACGCTGCTGATGCTCCCGATGCGAGCCGTCAAGCAAGCGGCCGAGCTCGCGACGGCCCGGTGAGCCTACGAAGAAGGGCGATCCCGCCGCCGGCACGGCAGGCGCAGCCACATGGCCGGGGTCCACGTACACGCCCGTCTTGCGGATCGCTGGGAGCACCTCGGACGTGACCCACTTGCGGAACTTCTGGGCAACTCGGGCTTGTGGGACGGCATGACCAGGGAGTAGAGGCCCGACTCGGAGACGGAGTTGGCTAGGGGGCCGGGCCCTAAGTTCAACTTTGCCACCTCATCAGCGTCCAAGGACTTCACCGCCATGGTGGGGCTGGTGTGTCCCGTGGCACGGCACACGTCGGCCGCAACGAACCACGGCTCGCCGTCCTTGAGGACGCAGCGCAGGGTCATGCCGGGGAACTCGCTGGAGTTCTGCGCGCTGAAGAGTGGGAGCACGCTGCTGTGGCCGATGCTGCCCGTCTGCATTACGGCCTGAGCCATCGTTGATGGGCTCGGGGCGGCCGCGTGAGCTGGCCGTTCCCTTATCGTGGCTTCCTATGTGCGGGCGCTGGCGCCGGGGAACGGAAGGTCCAAGTCGTACTCCGCCTGGACTGAAGCCACAACATGGGAGAAGGCCTCAGGAGAGGCGATTCCCGCGGGAGGAACTGCGCTCCAGTTGGGACGCTGCATGTGAAGGGGGTCAATGCCGAAGAAGGGCTGCGGCTCACGATAAGCCGAACGGCCGTCTTGTTTGTATCGGCCCCAGATCATTTGGATCAGGGTCGCAGTGTCGCGCGTCGGTCGTGTCATGTTCATCCCTTCGCTGCCACCATCGGCCGCGCGTGAACATCATGTCGTCACGACACAGTTAGCCCATTTCACTGTACCCGTGATGTACCCACGCCATGTGCCCATGAAAAAATAAAAGGCCCTGAAGGGCCTTTTAAATCAAGCACTTAGCAGCGTGCGAGAAAACTGGGGTGGCTGATGGGACTCGAACCCACGACAACAGGAATCACAATCCTGGACTCTACCAACTGAGCTACAGCCACCGTGAGCCCGCCATTATAGCCGGGCCGCGGCCGGCTTCACGCGTTGACGAGAACGAGTTTGCCTTTCACCTCGCGCGAGCCCATGCGCGCAAAGGCCGCCTTGAGCTCGGCCATCGGCATCGTGCGGTCGATCACGGGCTTGATCCGGCCCTCGCCGTACCACTTCGCCAGCGCCTGCAGCGTGGCGGCGGCCGTGTCCGGCTCGCGCCGCGTGAGCTCACCCCAGAACACGCCGACCAGCGAAGCGCCCTTCAGCAGCGGCAGGTTCAGCGGCAGGGCGGGGATGGGGCCGGCCGCGAAGCCGATCACGCAGTAGCGCCCGCGCCAGGCGATCGAGCGGAAGGCCGGCTCGGTCAGCTCGCCGCCCACCGGGTCGTAGACCACGTCCGGGCCTTTGCCGTCGGTCAGCGCCTTGATCTGCTCGCGCAGCGCATTCGGCGCCGCATGCTGCGTGTAGTTGAGGGTCGCGTCGGCGCCGATCGAGCGGCACAGCTCGCACTTCTCGTCCGAGGAAGCGGCGGCGATCACGCGCGCGCCCATGGCCTTGGCGACCTGGATCGCCGCCGTGCCCACGCCGCCCGCGGCGCCCAGCACCAGCACCGTCTCGCCGGCTTGCAGCTGCGCCCGGTCGACCAGCGCGTGGTACGAGGTGGCGTAGGTCATGATGAAGGCCGCCGCATCGACGAAGGGAAAGCCGGGGGGCAGCGGCACGCAACGCTGCGCCGGCGCCAGCGTGTGGGTGCCGAAGCCGCCGGTGCCCGCCAGGCAGGCCACGCGCTGGCCGGCCTGCAGGTGGGTGACGCCGGCGCCGACGGCGGCCACCGTGCCGGCGAACTCGGAGCCCGGCACGAAGGGCAGCGGCGGCTTGTGCTGGTACTTGTTCTGCACGATCAGCAGGTCGGGGAAGTTCAGGCTCGCGGCCTTCACCTCGACGAGCACCTCGCCGGCGCCGGGCTCGGGCGTGGGCAGGTCCTTCCATTGCAGCGCTTCGACGCCGACGGGGTTTTCGCAAAGCCAGGCTTGCATGCACTCGTCTCCTTGTTGCGCGCGATCATAGGGCCCGTGCGTCCCGCCGCCGTCCCAGGGGGGACCGCCACCCTACAATCGCCGCAAGATGAAGATCCTGCTCTCCAACGACGACGGCTACCAGGCCCCGGGGATCGTGGCGCTGTACGAGGCGATCCGGGACCTCGGCGAGGTCGACGTGGTGGCCCCGGAGCACAACAACAGCGCCAAGTCGAACGCGCTCACCCTGCACCAGCCGCTGTACGTCAACGAGGCGGGCAATGGCTTCCGCTACGTGAACGGCACGCCGGCCGACTGCGTGCACATCGCACTCACCGGCCTGCTCGGCTACCAGCCCGACCTGGTGGTCAGCGGCATCAACAACGGCGCCAACATGGGCGACGACACGATCTATTCCGGCACCGTGGGCGCGGCGATGGAGGGCTACCTGTTCGGCATTCCCGCCATCGCCTTCTCGCAGACGGAAAAAGGCTGGGCGCACCTCGATGCGGCCGCGCGCAAGGCGCGCGAGCTGGTGCAGTTCCTCGTCGCCCACCATCGCGCCGAGGAGGCGCACTGGCTGCTGAACGTCAACATCCCCAACCGCACGTACGAAGAGCTCAAGCCCTTCAAGGTGTGCCGCCTCGGGCGCCGCCATGCGGCGGAGAAGGTGATCGCGCAGACCAGCCCGCACGGGCAGACCATGTACTGGATCGGCGCGGCGGGCCCGGCGAAGGACGACGCCGAGGGCACCGACTTCCACGCCAACCTGCAGGGCCACCCGACCATCACGCCGCTGAAGGTGGACCTGACCGACCACGACTCGCTGCGCTACTGGGCGCAGGCGGCCACGCAGATCCCGCAGGCCGAGGGCGGCCCATGACGCGCCGGCCGGGATTCCCGGCGCGCCTGGGCCCTGCATCGCCCGCCCCTGCCGTGCGGCGTGCACCCGTGCCCGCGCCGGCTCCCGTGCGCAGCGCGCCGGCCGGTCTCGGCCTCGACTCGCAGGCGGTGCGCGCGCGCATGGTGCAGAAGCTCGCCGCGCAGGGATTGCGCGACGCGCGGGTGCTCGCCGCGATGGACGCGGTGGAGCGGCACCGCTTCGTCGACAGCGCGCTCGTCAACCAGGCCTACGAGGACACGAGCCTGCCGATCGGCCTGGGCCAGACGATTTCCAAGCCCAGCGTGGTTGCGCGCATGATCGAGCTGCTGCTGGCCGGCCGCACCGATGCGCAGGGCCGCCTCGGCCGCGTGCTGGAGGTGGGCACCGGTTGCGGCTACCAGGCCGCGGTGTTGAGCCACGTGGCCACCGAGGTGTACAGCATCGAGCGGCTGCGCGGCCTGCACGAACGCGCGCGCGAGAACCTGCGCAGCTTCCGCCTGCCCAACGTGCACCTGCTGTTCGGCGACGGCGTGCAGGGCTACGCCAAGGGCGCGCCCTATGCGGGCATCATTGCCGCGGCCGGCGGCGAGGCCGTGCCGCCGCAATGGACCGATCAGCTCGCCGAGGGCGGGCGCATCGTCGCGCCGATGGTGATGCCGCACGGCGCGCAGGCGCTCGTGATCGTCGAGAAAACCGCGGGTCGGCTGAAACAGAGCATTCTTGAGGGCGTTCATTTTGTGCCCCTAAAATCGGGCATCGCATGAGGAAGAGATCGATGGTGTTGCGCGAGCGCGCGTTCGGTGGTGTGTGCATGGTGCTGTTGTGCGCCGCCTTGGCGGCGTGCACGTCGCCGCGGCGCGCCCCCGCGCCGGTGGAGGACCGCGGCACCGCGCGGCATGCGAACGTCGCGCCGGCCACGGCACAGGCCCCCCGCACGGCGCCGCTGCCGGGCGCGGAGAACGAGGGCAAGCCGGGCTACCACACGGTGCGCCCCGGCGAGACGCTGATCCGCATCGCGCTGGAAACCGGGCAGAACTGGCGCGACATCGCGCGCTGGAACAACATCGACAACCCCAACGTGATCGAAGTGGGCCAGGTGCTGCGCGTGGTGCCGCCCGGCCCCGCGCCGGTGGCGCAGGCCGAGCCGCCGCGCGCCGCCCCGCCGGCTGCTGCGGCTTCTTCCGTGCTGCCGCCGCTGAGCGCCGGCAGCGCGCCGCGGGCCGCTCCGCCGGCATCGGCCAGTCCGCAGCCGCAGGCCGGCGGCGACGACGACATCGCCTGGAACTGGCCCACGGCCGGCGCGGCCAGCGTGCTGGCCGGCTTCGACGAGCAGAAGAACAAGGGCATCGACATCGGCGGCCGCGCCGGCGATCCGGTGCTCGCCGCCGCCGATGGCCGCGTGGTGTATGCCGGCGCCGGCCTGCGCGGCTACGGCAACCTGATCATCCTGAAGCACAACAACACCTACCTCACGGCCTACGCGCACAACCAGTCGCTGCTCGTGAAGGAGGACCAGGCGGTGCGCAAGGGCCAGAAGATCGCCGAGATGGGCGCCACCGACGCCGATCGCGTGAAGCTGCACTTCGAGATCCGGCGCCAGGGCAAGCCGGTCGATCCCATGAAGTACCTGCCGGCGAGGTAGCGATGAAGCGGCGCAACGGCCACGAAGCACCGGCGCCTGCGGGCGGGCGCGATGGCATCGATGGCGCGCCGCCCGACCACGATGGCGCGGCCGCCGAGCCGCCCCCCGAGCACCAGCTGCGGGAAGTGCCGGCCGATTTCTCGGGCGAGAGCAGCGACACGCTGACGCTGTACCTGCGCGACGTGCGCCGCACCACGCTCTTCACGGCGGAACAGGAATACGCCACCGCCGTGCGCGCCCGCGCCGGCGAGTTCGCCGCCCGCCAGTCGATGATCGAGCACAACCTGCGCTTGGTGGTGAGCATCGCCAAGAGCTACCTCGGCCGCGGCGTGCCGCTGTCGGATCTGATCGAGGAGGGCAACCTCGGCCTGATGCACGCGATCGACAAGTTCGAGCCGGAGCGCGGCTTCCGCTTCTCCACCTACGCCACCTGGTGGATCCGCCAGGCGGTGGAGCGCGCGGTGATGAACCAGGGCCGCGTGATCCGGCTGCCGGTGCACGTGGTGCGCGAGCTGCAGCAGGTGCTGCGGGCCCGCCGCACGCTGGAAAACGATCCCGCCTTCGCCAGCCGCAACGGCGAAGGCGAGGGCGTGCGGGTGGAGGATGTCGCCGCGCTGCTCGGGCGCGAAGTGCAGGAGGTGGCGCAGCTGCTCGCGCTGGCGGAGACGCCCAAGTCGCTCGATGCCACCGTCGACCGCAACGACGAGGAACACACGCTGGGCGACTTCATGGCCGACGAGCTCGCGGTCGATCCCACCGGCGTGATGCAGAACCTGGAAGTCGAGCGGCTGGTGACGGGCTGGATCGAGGCGCTCACCCAGCGCGAACGCGAGGTGCTGGAGGGCCGCTTCGGCCTGCACCAGCGCGAGCCGGAGACGCTGGAGGTCCTGAGCGACCGGCTGGGCCTCACGCGCGAGCGCGTGCGCCAGATCCAGAACGAGGCCCTGTCGAAGCTGAAGCGCCAGATGGTGCGCAACGGCATCGACCGCGAGGCCCTGTTCTAGCAATGCCCCCGCTCCTTCCCCCTCCGGGGGGAAGGCTGGGATGGGGGGCTCCTGATGCGGCCGCAAGGCCAACTCATATTTCGACTGGTACAGTCGAAACATGAGTTGGCCAGTACTAGTCTTCGATATCGAATCCATCCCCGACGTGCAGGGCTTGCGCCTGCTGCGCGACGCGGCCAGGGACGCCAGCGACGCCGAGGTCTACGCCCAGTGGCTGCAGGAGCGCAAGGAGGCCAACCAGAGCGATTTCATGCCGCTGCACCTGCAGCGCATCCTGGTGATCAGCTGCGTGTTCCGCAACGCCGAAGGCCTGCGCGTGCATTCCTTCGTCGACCGCGACGATGCGAGCGAGGGGCGCGTGATCCAGAACTTCTTCAACGCCCTGGACAAGCACGTGCCCCAGCTCGTGAGCTGGAACGGCGGCGGTTTCGACCTGCCGGTGCTGCACTACCGCGGCCTGCGCCACGGCGTCGTGGCGGACCGCTACTGGTGCCTGGGCGAGGGCGGCGGCCCGGACGACCGCGAGTTCAAGTACAACAACTACATCAACCGCTACCACATGCGCCACCTGGACCTGATGGACCTGCTGGCGATGTACCAGCCGCGCGCCAGCGCGCCGCTGGACGCGATGGCCAAGCTGTGCGGCTTTCCCGGCAAGCTGGGGATGGACGGCTCCAAGGTCTACGAGGCCTATCGGCAAGGCCAGCTGGAGGAGATCCGCCGCTACTGCGAGACGGACGTGATGAACACCTACCTGCTGTACTGCCGCTTCCAGAAGATGCGCTGCGGCTTCACCGAGGCCGAGTACGAGCAGGAGATCGGCTTCGTGAAGGAGTCGCTGGGCGCGCTGGCGCCGGCGGAGCCGCATTGGCGCGAGTACCTCGACGCCTGGCTCTGACGCCGGGGTTCGGCCTTCGGCGCTCGCCGCCAGCCTACGACAATCAGGGAATGACCGACAAGCAGTTGCCCGCCCCGCATCCCGAGGGCTGGCTGGAAATCGAATCGCTCGACATCGAGGCGCAGGGCGTGGCCCGGCGTCCCGACGGCAAGGTGGTGTTCATCGACGGCGCGCTCCCCGGCGAATGGGTGACGGCCAAGGTCCAGCGCCGCAAGAACAACTGGGAACAGGCCGCGCTCACGGAGGTGCACCGCGAGTCGGCCCAGCGCGTGCGCCCGCGCTGCCCGCACTTCGGGCTGCACGAGGGCGCCTGCGGCGGCTGCAAGATGCAGCACCTGCACGTGGGCGCGCAGGTGGCGATCAAGCAGCGCGTGCTGGAAGACAACCTCTGGCACCTGGGCAAGGTGCGCCCCGGCACCATGCTGCCCGCCATCGAGGGGCCGGACTGGGGCTACCGCTGGCGCGCCCGCTTCAGCGTGCGCCACGTGCGCAAGAAGGAGACGGTGCTGGTGGGCTTCCACGAGCGCAAGAGCCGCTACGTGGCCGACATCCGCGAATGCCACGTGGTGCCGAAGCACGTGAGCGACCTGCTGCTGCCGCTGCGCGCGCTGATCGGCTCGATGGACGCCATCGAGACCTGCCCGCAGATCGAGCTGGCCTGCGGCGACCGCGTCACCGCGCTGGTGCTGCGGCACCTGGAGCCGCTTTCGGCCGCCGATGTGGCCAAGCTGCGGGCCTTCGCCACGGCGCACGCGGCCGCCGGCGTGCAGTGGTGGCTGCAGCCCAAGGGCCCCGATTCCGTCCGCCTGCTCGATGACGATGGCGAGCCACTGGCCTATACGCTGCCGGAGTTCGGCATCACGATGCCGTTCCGGCCCACCGACTTCACCCAGGTCAACCCGCACATCAACCGCGTGCTGGTGGAGCGCGCCGTGCGCCTGCTCGATGCGCAGCGCCGCGAGCGCGTGATCGACTGGTTCTGCGGCCTGGGCAACTTCACCCTGCCGCTGGCCACCCGCGCCGGCGAGGTGCTGGGCATCGAGGGCAGCGAGGCGCTGGTGGCGCGCTCGCGCGAGAACTACGAGCGCAACCAGGCGGCGCGCGCGGCCGGCGCCCGGCTCGCGCCGGCGCGCTTCGAGGCGCGCAACCTGTTCGAGATAACGCCGCAGCAGCTGGTGGCCGACGGCGTGGCCGGGCGCTGGTTGGTCGACCCCCCGCGCGAGGGCGCCTTCGCGCTGGCCAAGGCCGTGGCCGACCTGCACCAGGATCCCTCGCTGCGCCAGGGCTGGACGCCGCCGCAGCGCATCGTGTACGTGAGCTGCAACCCGGCGACGCTGGCCCGCGACGCCGGCCTGCTGGTGCACCAGGGCGGCTATGCGTGCAGCGCCGCCGGCGTGGTCAACATGTTCCCGCACACGGCGCACGTCGAATCGATCGCGGTGTTCGACCTGCAATGAGAAACGGGGCCCGCGGGCCCCGTTCTCCTGTCGCGCGATGCGGCTTCAGTCGTCGCCGGCCGTCATCCCCAGCAGCGCCAGCAGGCTCTGGAACACGTTGAACAGGTCCAGGTACAGCGCCAGCGTGGCGTTGATGTAGTTGGTCTCGCCGCCGTCGACGATCTGCTTCAGGTCATACAACATGTACAGGCTGAAGACGCCGATGGCCAGCGTGCTGATCACCATCATGCCGATGCCGGAGCCGACGAACACGTTCACGATGGCGCCGATCACGATCACCATCGCGCCCACGAACAGCCACTTGCCCATGCCCGAGAGGTCGCGCTTGATCACGGTGGACAGCGTGGCCATCACGAAGAACACCCCCGCCGTGCCGCCGAAGGCCGTCATCACCAGGCCGGGGCCGTTCTTGAAGCCCAGCACCAGCGCGATCAGCCGCGAGAGCATCAGCCCCATGAAGAAGGTGAACGCGAGCAGCACGCCGACGCCGGCGGCGGAATCCTTGGTCTTCTGGATCGCGTACATGAAGCCGAAGGCGCCGCCCAGGAACACGATCAGGCCCAGGCCGCCGGTGAGGCTGCGGGTGATGCCGGTGGTCACGCCCAGCCAGGCGCCGAGCACCGTGGGAATCAGGCTCAGGGCCAGCAGCCAGTAGGTATTGCGCAGGACCTTGTTGCGCTGGGCCAGCGCCGATGCGGCGCCGTAGCCGTAGGACGGCATGGTCTGGATGGGGTCGTTCATAGCAGCACTCCTTGCCTCAACGGCCTTTAGATGAGCCCATTCTAGGCGGGTTCAATGGCGCGCAGACGCTATGCTCTGCCCTTGCGCCATTCCAACTACCTGCCACACGAAGCATGAAAACGAAAGCAGTCCTCGAACTCGCCGAAGTCAAGTCCGTCGCCGCCGCCGCCGAAGCGGAAGCCCGCGCCAACCAGTGGGCGGTGAGCATCGCCGTCGTCGACGACGGCGGCCACCTCCTGTGGCTGCAGCGCCTGGATGGCGCCCCGCCGATCTCGGCCCAGATCGCCCCCGCGAAGGCGCAGACCGCGGCGCTGGGCCGGCGCGAAAGCCGCGTGTACGAGGAGGTGATCAACGGCGGGCGCGTTTCGTTCCTGAGCGCGCCGGGCCTGCACGGCCTGCTGGAAGGCGGCGTGCCGATCCTGAAGGACGGCCAGTGCATCGGCGCGGTGGGCGTCAGCGGGGTGAAGTCCAGCGAGGACGCGCAGGTCGCCCGTGCCGGCATCGCGGCGCTGGGGCTGTAGCAAGGCTCGCTCGCCGTCGGCGCGCGGCTGCGCCCCGACTGCAGGGATCGCGCCGCGCCTCACTTGGTGAGGATCAGCTTGCCCTGGCGGGTGGCCTGCAGGCGGTAGATCTCGCCGTTGTGGGCGATCTCCACCAGCCGCTGGCCGCGCAGCAGTTCGCCGCTGGGCAGCGGCGCCGGCCGGGCCGGCGCCGCGGTGAGCACCGGCGGGCGCGCGCCGACGGGCGAGGCGGGAGTGCCGGCCGGGCTCATGGCGCCTTCGGCTCGGTGACGAAGCCGATGCGGTGCAGCCCCGAGCGCTGCGCCGCCGCCAGCGCCTGCGCCACCCGCTCGTAGCGCGCTTCCTTGTCGCCGCGCAGGTGCAGCTCCGGCTGCGGCTCGCGCTGCGCGGCCTGCTGCAGGCGCGGCGCGAGTTCGCCGTCCGCGATCTCCTGCTCGTTCCAGTAGTAGCGGCCCTGCGCATCGACGCTCAGGCGGACCGTCTCCGGCTTGATGTCCTGCGGGCTGCTGCTGGCGCGCGGCAGGTCGACGTTCACGGCGTGCTTCATCACCGGCACGGTGATGATGAACACGATCAGCAGCACCAGCATGACGTCGACCAGCGGCGTCATGTTGATCTCGTTCATCACCTCGTCGGTGTCGTCCTGGGTGCCGAAGGCCATATCCTGATTCTCGTCAGCTCTCTAAGCCCTTCCCCTTGAGGGGAGGGGAAGGGTGGGGATGGGGTGGCTCCTGATGCCCGGCAGGGGTGAGGCCGGAGGCCTACACCCCTTTCTTCATGGCCACGACCTTCGTGCCGGGGCTGGTGGTGACCCGGGCGCCGGTCACCAGGTAGGCGTGCAGGTCGTGGGCGAAGCGGTTCAGCTTGTGCAGCACGCCCTTGTTGCCGCGCACCAGCGCGTTGTAGCCCAGCACCGCCGGAATCGCGACCGCGAGGCCGAGGGCCGTCATCACCAGCGCCTCGCCGATCGGGCCCGCCACCTTGTCGATGGTCGCCTGGCCGGCGGTGCTGATGGACAGCAGCGCGTGGTAGATGCCCCAGACGGTGCCGAACAGGCCCACGAAGGGCGCAGTGGAGCCGACCGAAGCCAGGACGGCCAGGCCCGACTGCAGGCGGATGGTGGATTCGTCGATGGAGTTGCGCAGCGTGCGCGTGAGCCATTCGCTGGCGTCGAGCGAGTCGTGCAGCTGCGCCTGGGCGTGGTGGTGCGCGGCGGCCTCGCGGCCCTCCAGGGCAAGGGCGCGGAAGGGATTGGCGGGGTCGGTGCCCAGCTTGTTCAGGCCGTCGGCGAAATCGGCCGCGTGCCAGAAGCTCTCGATCTGGCGCGCCTGGCGGGCGTAGCGGCGCAGGTCCAGCGCCTTGGCGATGATCACCATCCAGGAGGCGAGCGACATCGCCAGCAGCAGCAGCGCCACGGCGCGGGTCACGATGTCGCCCTGGCTCCAGAGATGGGCGATGCCGAAGTCGGTGTTCATGCTTGTTTCTTCTCCGTCGTTGTCGTCAGTCGCCCCAGCGGATCGGGACGTTCACCCACATTTCCTCCGGCACGCCGCCGCGCTTGCCGGGCACGTATTTCCAGCCGAGCGCCGCGTGCAGCGAGGCCTCGTCGAGGCGCGCGTAGCCGCTGCTCTGCTTGACCTGGCCGGTCTTCGCGCGGCCGTCGGCGCCGATCAGCACGCGCACCACGACCAGGCCCCGCTCACCCAGCCGCTGGCTCATGCGCGGCCATTCGGGCGCCGGGTTCTGCAGGTAGTCGGCGTCGCTGATCGGCAGTTCCACCCTGGCGGGTGCGGGCGGGGCGGGGGGCGCGGGCGCTGCCACCGGGGCTGCGGCCACCGGGGCCGCGACCGGCGGCGCTGCGGGCTGCGGCTGCGGCGTGCCGGTGACGGCGATCGGGGAGGGCGGCGCTTGCGGCGCCGCGACCGGCTGCGGCGCGGGAGGCGGCACCGGCACGCTCTTGCGCACCACCGGCCGCGGCTGCGGCACGACGGGCTTGGGTTCGGGCGGCTTGGGCGGCTCGATGCGCGGCGGTTCGACCCGCGGCGCCGGCGGCGTCGGCAGGCTGGCCGTCAGGATCTCGACCGGGACCACCGTCTCGACCACGCGCCGCAGCAGCCCCGTCTGCAAGGCCCAGAGCGCGCCCAGGTGCAGCAGCACGACGCTGCCGGCGATCAGCGCGTTGCGGGACACGGGCATGGCTGCGCTTGGGCTCTGCGGGAGGGAGAGCATTGTCTGGTAGAGAGGAGGGGTCGTCAGCGGGTGAAAACCCACCACGCGGCGGCCAGCGCCAGGATCAGGCTGCCACCGAGGACGATTGCGGCCATTCCCGGCTTTCCTTGACGGTCTCGGTCTCGCGGTGCAGCGCCGCCACGGGGCCGGCGCAGGCGCACTGGGCATGGACTTCGCGGGCGCAGCTCTCGCACTGGCCGCACTGGGTGCCGACGCCGAGCTCGAACTGGAGGTCGTCGAAACTCATGCCGGCCCGGGCATGGCGGGCGATTTCGCGGTCGGAGACGCGGCGGCAGACACAGACGATCATGATGACTTCCAGGACTTGCGTGGTTTCGAACTGGGGTCAAGTATAAATGCGAATCCTTCGCATTTGCAAAGACCCTGTCCGCAGCATTTGCGCTGGCGCAAGTCAACTGAAGGCAATCGGCTGGATTTACAGCGCGGCCGTGGGTGTGAAGAGAACTTCCTTGCTCATTTTCCGCTGCGGCAGGCCGGCCGCGCCCGGCCCGGCTCGAATCTCAGGAGCTCACCTCGCCCATCGCCGACTGCAGGTAGTTCTGCAGACCCACCTTGTTCAGCAGGTCGATCTGGGTCTCCAGCCAGTCGATGTGCTCCTCGGTGTCCTCCAGGATGTCCTCCAGCAGTTCGCGCGAGACGTAGTCGCGCACGCTCTCGGAATGCGCGATGCCGTCCTTGAGCTCGGCCTGCGCAGCGCGCTCCAGCTGCAGGTCGCAGTTCAGGATCTCGGGCACGTTCTCGCCGACCAGCAGCTTGCCCAGGTCCTGCAGGTTGGGCAGGGCGTCCAGCATCAGGATGCGCTCCATCAGCCGGTCCGCGTGCTTCATCTCCCCGATCGACTCCTCGCGCTCCTTTTTCGCCAGTCGCTCGAAGCCCCAGTGGTCGAGGATGCGGAAATGCAGGAAGTACTGGTTGGTGGCCGTCAGTTCATTCTTCAGCTGGGCCTGCAGATGGTGGATGACTTGCGGATCGCCTTGCATGGTGGGGTGCCCCCGTTGGTCTTGTTGGCGGACATTGTGGCGCAAGAAGGCGCGCAGCAACAGGCGGGGCGATGAACGCCTCGCCTGCGGCTGCTCACGAGCGGATCAAGTGGTCGAAGGCACCGAGCGCCGCCTTCGCGCCGTCGCCGGCGGCGATGATGATCTGCTTGAACGGCACGGTGGTGCAGTCGCCGGCCGCGAACACGCCCGGCAGCGAGGTCTGCCCGCGCGCGTCGACCACGATCTCGCCGGAGCGCGCCAGCTCCACGGTCCCCTTCAGCCATTCGGTGTTGGGCACCAGGCCTACCTGCACGAACACGCCTTCGATCGCGACGCGCTTTTCCTCGCCGCTCGCGCGGTCCTGGTAGACCAGCGCGTTGACCTTCTGGCCGTCGCCCGCGACTTGCGTCGTCTGCGCGTTCACGATCACGTCCACGTTGGGCAGCGACTTCAGCTTGCGCTGCAGCACCGCGTCGGCGCGCAGCTCGCCGCCGAACTCCACCAGCGTCACGTGCCTGACGATGCCCGCAAGGTCGATCGCCGCTTCGACGCCGGAGTTGCCGCCGCCGATCACCGCCACCGCCTTGCCCTTGAACAGCGGGCCGTCGCAGTGCGGGCAGAAGGTCACGCCCTTGTTGCGGTACTCCTGCTCGCCCGGCACGTTGAGCGTGCGCCAGCGCGCGCCGGTGGACAGGACCACCGTCCTGCCCTTGAGCGTGGCGCCGCTTTCGAGCTCCACCTCCACCAGCCTGCCGTTCGGCCGCAGCGCCTTGGCGCGCTGCAGGTTGACGATGTCCACGTCGTAGTGGCGCACGTGTTCTTCCAGCGCCAGGGCGAACTTCGGGCCTTCCGTTTCCTTCACCGAGACGAAGTTCTCGATGCCCAGCGTGTCTAGCACCTGGCCGCCGAAG
>Ga0255338_1003926_pt1 | contig 16600 bp, 8 predicted proteins | sample MeOH1_35cm_T4_19_FD_203715 | JGI IMG/M metagenome (GOLD analysis project Ga0255338, IMG submission 203715) | Sandy soil microbial communities from University of British Columbia, Vancouver, Canada - MeOH1_35cm_T4_195 | ecosystem: Engineered > Artificial ecosystem > Sand microcosm > Unclassified ...
GTAGATGGTGGCGCAGAGGTCGCCGGGGAGCACCGGGTCTTCGTCCGGGTAGGCGGCCTGCGCGTCCGACTTTCCGAACACCGTGCCACCGCGGATGCCGGCGCCGCTGAGGAGCACGGAGTAGCAGTTCGTCCAATGGTCGCGCCCTGCGTTGCCGTTGATCTTGGGCGTGCGCCCCATCTCCCCCATCACCACGACTAACGTCTCATCCAGCAGCCCGCGGCTCTCCAGGTCCTGCATCAAGGCGGAGTAGGCGAGGTCGAGGTACGGCAGATGGAAGGTGCGGAGGAGCCCGAAGTTGTTGGTGTGGGTGTCCCAGCCATCGTAGTCCACCTGGAGTCGCTCCCAGAAGAGGTCCCAGGTCACCGTGACGAAGCGCGCCCCGGCCTCGACTAACCGTCGACCAATGAGCGTGCTCTCCCCGAAAAGGCTCCTGCCGTACCGCTCGCGGGTCTTCGGGTCTTCTTCGTTCAGGTCGAACGCCCGCCGCGCCTGCGGGGTCGTGAGGAGATCGAACGCGCGCTGGTACTGGCGGTCGGCACCCGCCAGGGCGCCGTCGCGGTCCGCGGCACGCAGGCCGTGCTCCATCTGCTGTCGGAGGGAGCGGCGGCGCAGGAGGCGGTCGGCCGTAATCTCCGCCCCCAGGGCCGGCAGGCGCGGTGTGCCCTTTACCACCTGCGGAAACCCGGCCCGCGCGGGCTGGTCTACTTTGGGATCGACCTCCGTGAAGACCGGATCATATTGCGGTCCCAGAAAGCCGCCATAGGGACCGGGACGGTGGATCGCCTGGCCCCAGCCCAAGTAGCAGGGCAGGTAGTAGTAGGTGGGCAGCGAGGAGCCGCCCAGCCCTACGTACTCGCACACGGAGCCCATGCTTGGCGGGTCGGCGTTGGAAGTCTGGGTAATGTTCCCCGCCTTCGAGGGGCCGTTGAAGCCGGAAAGGGTGGGCAGCGTGTTGTGGTCGCCGCCCTCGTGGTGGGCGGAGCGGACGATGGCGGAGCGGTGCATCCACTTCGCCGTCTGGGGCAATAGCTCGCAGATCTCCACGCCGGAAGCGGAGGTCTTGATCGGCTTGAACTCTCCGCGGACTTCCGCGGGCGCGTCCGGCTTGAGGTCGAAGGTGTCCTGCTGGGGCGGCCCGCCCATCAGGTAGAGCAGGATGACCGATTTCGCCTTCCCCGGCCGCACCCACCCGCCTCGCTCCGCAACCTCCCGGCGGCGAAGGCGGTCCTGTCCGAGGGTTTCGGCATGGACCAGGTTCGGCAGCGTCATCCCCCCGAACAGCCCGAGGGCGCCGGCGGTGATCAACTCACGCCGGGTGGTGGCATCGCAGAGTCGGCGAGGGGAACCCAGGACACGCAGCATCGGAGCCTCCCGTGTGGAAGCAGTTCAGCTTCGTGCGACACGCGGTACCAGCGGATGTTGCGGGGAGGACAGACCGGGTAGTACCGCCGTTTCGCCAGAACCCACGGTTAGTCGGGGTTCAGTTTCACGAGGATCCCACAATGCCGCTCGATCCCAAAGACTGGCCGGACATATTCGGGCAACGCCGATGGATGCACGAAACCGTCTACGAGATAGCAGACGGCTCAATGGCATTGATGCCTGGATAGCGAGCAAAATCACGGGTATTCAATGTTAAGATATTGCTAATGCCATGGCCAGACATCGCTGCGACGAGCCGAGCGTCGTGAACCTGAACGCCGATAACCGAGTGCACGACTACCAGGCGTCTCCACTCTTGATGTATGGCAGGACCGTCTACAAGCAAAGCCCCAAGACGCTCCAATAGACGCCGTCTCCGATCCGCCTCGCCGATACTCAATCCGAAACCACCTCGCGCGGTAAGTGGCCGCGTGCTCACATTCTAGAACTCAGGCAGATTCTGCGAAGTGAAGCAGAGCTGCTCTTTTCGCGCCACGAGAAGCCGAAGCGCTTGGCGAATTGCTGGGTACTCCGGCGCTGCTTGATGGCGGATCCGCAGCAGCACATTGGTGTCGAGCAGATAAGGCATCAGTCGTGATCGTCGTAGATCATGGCGCGGTCAAACACCGGAGGTGAAGGTAGGCTCTCGGAGTCCTTGGCGAACTCGTCCATAATCCGGTCGAATTCTGCAAGCGAAACGGAACTCCTCGCGCGAGGAGCGTGTAAGGCCTCTTCAACCACCGTCTGCAGGTACTCTTGTAGGCCAAGTCCCTGGGCAGCCGCCTCTTCAAGCGCCTTTGCCTCAAGCTCTGGGCGAAGATCTAGAAGCACAGTCAATGGCTTATTCCCTTCCAACTTCCGCGTGCTGAAGTTACTCTCTAGGCCTTCCAGAATCATTCTTACCGATCACCACTCCCTTTTCAAAACGTGCAAACGGCTTCGGAGAACGGCCGTCGCCGGAATCCGAAGCCCGTTTCTACTTCTCCGCGGCCACTGCGCTCTCCCACACAGGCAAGCTCGCGGTGAACCCCCGAGATCTACGTCAGGTTCGGCAGCGGCCCGTCCCCGCAGAAGTTCGGGTTGCCGAACCGCTCGATGCGATGGCCGAAGCCGTGCGCCAGGGACATCAGCAGGCGGTTGTGCGGGAGGCGCGGGTACTTCACGGCGCGGCCCATCTTGAAGCCGAGGCCGTTGCCCACCAGCACGAACGGGATGTTGTCCAGGGTGTGGGAGTTGCCTTTGCCCAGCTCATTGGTCCAGACGATCACCGTGTTGTCCAGCAGGCTGCCTTCGCCGCCCGGCTCCGGGGTGTCCGCCAGGCGCTGCGCCAGGTAGGCGAGCTGGCTGCAGTACCACTGGTTAATGCGGGTGAGCTTATCCTGGGCGTCCGCGTCGCTGTCCGGCTTGTGGGAGAGGTCGTGCTGGCCCTCGTCGATGCCGAGCCAGCGCATGCGGGCCTGGCCGACGGAGTTGGTGTACTGCAGCGTGGAGACGCGGCAGAAGTCCGCGGCGAAGCTGTTGACCAGTAGGTCGATCTGCAGCTTGCTGATGCGGGGGATGTTGTCATTGTCTTCCCGCACGCCGGGCTCCAGCACGGGCACCGGGTGGCCCATGTCTTTGCCGCCGTTCTTCAGGTCCAGTTCCATCTGGCGGACCAGCGCGGCGTGCTCTTCCAGGATCTTCCGGTCCTCGGCGCCTACCTTGGCGCGCACCTTGTCCAGGTCGCCCTTCAGGTCGTCCATCACGCTCTTCAGGCTCTCCTGATCCTTGGCGCGGCCGTACAGCTTCTGGAACATCTGGTAGGGATTGTCGATCGGCGCGACCGGCTTGTTCGGGCCGACGTACGACATCCGGGTCCAGGTGTCCGCGCGCTCCGGCACCATCACGCCGAACTCCAGGGAGCCGAAGCGGGTGCGGGTGGCGGGGTCGCTCTGGAGGTAGTTCTTGATCTCCTGATCGATGGAGATACCGCTGGACCAGCCCGCCGGAGTATCGGAGCCGCCCTGGATGTTGCCGGGGAACAGCTCGACGCCCGTGAGCAGGCAGCCGATGCCACGCATGTGGGCATCGCCGTCACCGCGGACGCGGTCGCACACGCCGTTCAGCACCAGCGTGCGGCTCTTGAGCGCTTCCAGCGGCTTGAGGCTCTCCTTCAGCGTGAAGTTCTCGCCCTCTTCATCCGGCCAGAACGCGGTCGGCACCACGCCGTCGGGGCTGAACATTACCACCAGCCGCTGCTTGCGCCGCGCGGGAGCGGCCTGCGCCAGGCTGGGCAGGTTCAGCACGAACGGCAGCGCCGCGGCGCCCAGGCCGAGGTCGCGGATAAATTCGCGTCGGGTGTTCCGGTAGCTCAAGGGATCTCTCCAGAAGGGCGAACGGTCTCAGTTCATTCTACGTCGTAGCGGCGTGGAGCGATATGGAGTATTGGAGCGATGGAGTGTTGGAGTGTTGCGGCCAATCCATGGCGGGAGATGGGAGTTGGGGAAGGGCTCTGGCGGGCAATCTCAGATCTACTAATCGTGACGATAGTCGCTCCGCCCCCATCTCCTGTCTCCCATCTCCCACACTCTTCTACTTCTGTACGGCGGCCACGGCAGCCGGCTTCTTGACCGGGCCGAGGGCGGTGACAATGGCGGTTTCGACCACCTGCTTGCGGATGCTGAACTCGTTGGCGGCGAAGGTGCGCTCCAGGTCGGGGAGGGCCTGCGGGCCGAACGCACGCACGGGCTGCTTCACCAGGTTGTGGAACAGCTTCTCCACGAAAGTATCGTGAGACTCCTCGCTGCTGGCGAGGTAGGCGGCCAGCTCGCGGGCGCCGGAGAACTTCACGCTCTTGCCGTCCCGGCCCTCGTAGCCGCCGGAGGTGTCGATCGGCTTGCCGTTCTCGGTCGTCCGGAGGCGGCCGATGGCGTCGAACTTCTCCAGCGTGAAGCCGAGCGGGTTGATGCGGGTATGGCAGCCCGCACACGCCGCGGCCTTGGTCTGCAGGATCGTGCGCTCGCGGGTGGTCAGGCCGGGGTGCAGATCCGGGGACAGCGGCGCCACGGCTACCGGTGGGGGCTGCAGCGTGCGGCCCAGCAGGCTTCGGATGATCATGACGCCGCGGTGAATCGGCGAGCTGGCATCCAGGTAGGCGAAGCTGGAGAGCACGTACGGGTGGGTGAGCACCCCGGCTCGCTCGCCCGGCTGCAGGGCCACCGGCTGGAACGGCGCGTCGGCCGGGAGCTCCACGCCATACAGCTTCGCGAGGCGACCGTTCAGGTAGACCTTGTCGGAGAGCAGTAGCTCACGGTAGTCGGAGCGGTCGCTCCAGATGCCTTGCTCCAGGGTCAGCTCCAACGACGTGCGCAGGTCGGAGGCGACCTTCTCATTGAAGTCCGGGTACTTCTTCGCGTCCTTGGCCAGGTCCGGGAACTGGTCCACCTTCAGCCATTGGAGAAAGAACTCTCGCAGCTTGGAATGACTGCGAGGGTCGCCCACCATCCGCTCCGCCTGGCGCACAATCTGCTCGCGAGTGGACAGCTCTCCCGCCGCCGCGGCTTTCAGCAGCTCCGCGTCCGGCAGTGAGTCCCAGAGCGCGAAGGAGAGGCGGGAAGCGACGTCGTAGCCGTCGGCCTCCTGCGTGTTCAGCTCACGGTAGAGGAAGCGCGCCGACTTGAGGGTGAGGAGCAGCACGCGCTTCACGGCGAGGTCCGGGTCCGCCGCGCTCTGGAACTGCCGGTCGATGAATGCGTGTTGCTGCTCCGGATCGAGGGGTCGGCGGAACGCGCGGGTCACGAATTGCTTGCAGAACTCCTTCAGTTTGGCGGCGCGGTCCGGCGCGTCGTCCGCCACCCCGGTAAGCTCCCGCAGGTGCGAGGCGACGTAGCCGGTGGCCTCGAAGGCGGCTTCGGTGGTCGCGTCGTCCCATTCCTTCGAGATGGAAGTGGCGCGCTCGTAGCCCATGCTTCGGTCGTCCGGAGGGAACGGCGTCGAGAGTACGAACACCTCAGGAGGCGCCGCCGGGACCAGGCATCGCTGCGGGATGACCTCCGCGGCGCGATGCGGTGGCTTCCACTCGAAGGAGATGGAGGCTTTCGTGGGTGGAGTGGCGCGTAGCTTTTCCTGGTTGTTCACCCCCTGCTGCGCCTTCAGGAAGTCCAGCCGAATGGGATACGACCTGCCGCCCACCAGATACACGGAAGCCCGGTATTCGGTGTCGCTGCCCGATTTCACGTAGGCGTCGATCACTGGTTTGTTGAGGTCGTTGATCCAGAGCCGGGTGGCGTGCTCGGTGTGCACGATAAAATCGTATTCACCGGTGTCCGGCGCCAGAACGCTGCCTTCCCACCGCATCGAGAACTGGTACGGGTCGTCGACCTGCGGCACCGGCGCGGCTTGCCCGAAGTCGAACCGGATCTCCGGGTCCACCCGGTCCACCAGCCCGTTCCCTCCGCCCAGTCGCCCTTTGTAATACCGGCCGCGCAGCCCATGCCGGTCATCCGGCTTCGCCGGCTGCCGGAAGCTGCCGATCAGATCCGTCAGCACGTTGCGGTACTGCCGCACCGTGAGGTGCGCCAGCTCCACCCGTGCCGGACGGTTCCGCGCCTGGGCCACCGGAGAGTAAAAGGCATCGTACAGATAGGCCGCCACCTTCTTCGCCTCGGGAGCGGAGCACTTCTTTCCGGGCCCGGGCGGCATCGAGCGGGAGATGAAGCCGGCGAGTTGGGTGGTCGACTGGTTTCCGATCAGCGCCTTCGCGTACTGCTTGCTCCCCTCGCCCTTCGCTCCGTGGCAGGAGGCGCAGCGCTGCTGGTAGATCTGCTGCCCGGTCAGCGCCTTTTTCGGCCTGGCGGCGCCCGGCACCGGCCGAGCGCTCAGGACGCCGGGCAGCGAAACGAGGAGCACGATCCCCAGGGCGGAAGCGCGAGCGACAAATGCGGGATGGTTGTACATTGCGGTGAGTACGCGAACGACGGACGACGACACTATCTATCTATACGTTGCCCAGTTCCCACACATGATCCGTCAAAAAGTAGGTTGGTTTCCGTTAGAGATGCGGTTCGCGATTTGAGAGGCAACCATTTGGGGTTACGGGCAGCGCTCGAGTCTCCTGATTCCGGCCACGGCCGCCGGGAGGAAGACGGCTCGATTGCTCGAACTACTTTCCATAGTCGAACCTGTTTTCAGTGAAGAGGGAAGAGTGGAGAGGAGAGAGGGCTGGTGCTGATTCTGCCCCCCCCCCCACTCTTCCCTCTCCACTCTCTCCTCTCTCCTCTCCACTGCCTTGCCAATGTCGGCCCTGGAGCTACAGCTTGGCGCAGAGCGGCCCCCGATGGAGTTGTCCTTGCGGCACCCTGAATCACGCAGACTGGGACGTCTGTGTGGATTGCGGAGAGCTGCGGCCGGTTATCTCGCTGGATGCCAAAGGCACGGTCCGCCGGGTCCCGCGCCGGGCTCGCTCGCGCCGGTGGCTGGCGGACCCGATCACCGCCACCGTGGGCGTGGGCCTCTGCTTCGTTTCCGGAGCGCTGATCGCTTTTGCCGTGCAGCCTCCCGCGCAGCCCCGGACCTCCTCGGACGGAACCGCTCAGGCCGCCGCCGTTAATGCCACCGCCACCGCCATGACGCCTGGGACGGGCTCTACCTGGGTTCCGATGGCCGCGACCCCGCCTCCGGTTGCTACGTTCCAGGTAGCTCCGCCGCCGGCTGCCCCTCTCGCTGGTGCTCCCATGCCGGCCGGCTTTCAGTTCTACACTCCCACGGAGGGCATCCCGCCGCCGGTGGGGCTGTATGCGCCTCCCGCGGATTACGCGCTGCCGGCTCTGCAGGCACCGCGGCTGCCCGCTCCGCTGACGCCTGCCCCTGCGCCGCAGTTCGTCACGGCCCAACAGATCGTGGCGCGGGTGCGTGCCTCGATCTTGCGAGTCGATGCGGAAGCACCGGCCGCCGATCGCCGGGGGACGGGCTTCGTGGTGGGGCCGCGGCTGGTGGTGACCTGCGCGCACCTGGTCCAGGGCACCTCGGCCATTGCGGTTACCTTGGCGGACGGTCAGGTATTCCGTGCCCGGGTGGAGCGGCTGGACCCGCTCAACGACCTCGCGCTGCTCGTCACCCAGGGCGACCTCCCGCCAGCTCTCCCGCTCGATCCAAGTGGACGCGTGGAAGCGGGTGAGCCCATTGCGGTGACCGGTTTTCCCAGCGACCCGGAAAACCCAGGTGGCACGCAGGACTGGACGGTTCCCGGCAGCATGGTCGGGTGGGTCACCCGCAGCTCCCCTTCGGGCGAGCGCGTGCAGATGCTGCAGGTCGCGGCGAATATCCGACCGGGACACTCCGGCGGACCCCTCTATTCGCTGCGGGACGGGCGGGTGCTCGGAGTGATCTCGTTTCGGGTGGCCTCGGAGAGCGTTGCGGGCTTCGCCGCCGGCATTCCGATGTTGCAGCAGTTATTCAGTCTCAGCAACACTGGCGAGGACCCGAACACCACGCTGGAAGGCATCCCCTGAGCCGGTGGTCTTGGGCGTGCTCCGGCTACAGGGTGGGCCGTTCTTCACCGCCTAACTCGGGGCTCTACCAGCAGGCAGGCGCACGCGAAAGTCAGAGCGTCGCCCGGCCGGCAAGCACAGCCCGAGCCAGGACCGCGAGGGTGCTGTCGGATTCCGGGGCAGGCCACAACTCCGGATAGCCGAAGCGCTCTACGTAACCCCGGAGCGCCTCGCGGTAGAGCCCTACTACTTCTTCCGCCCAGAACGAGCCGCGCCGCCGCGCCTCTTCGGCTCGGTCCAGACCTAGATCCAGGAGTACATATCCCTGGGTGGCTCGCCCTTCTTGCGCCAGGCGGAAGGCATCCGCGTAGACGGTGATAAAAGTGGCGCGTTGCTCTTCTGGCAGCATGAAGAAGACCGGGGCGCAGTTCTGGCACGACATCAAGTAGCCGTGTGGAAACATCGACCCGGATGGGATCATGGCAAGAATTGCGCCAACCATTACCCCGAGTTTTTTCTCAATGAGGTGGCAACAAGTGTCAGCTACCTTGCTTCACCGCCAACTGGTCCCAAATTGCAGTTGCGCGCATCGGAGTAAAGGGACCTGGCGGAGCCGTTTCCGGTCATGGAGGTAGACCGGAGGCGCTGGCCCATGACGAGATCTAACATCCTGGTAGTTCGTCCAGCCGGTACTGTTGAGTCGAAGCCGTGTGGGAGGATGGGGGAGGGGAGATCGGCATCCACCTCTCCCACACCCCCATCCTCCCATCCGAAATCCATCAGCACGGCCTGGACGGACCCCTTGCGGACACTGTCCCGGGATCTCGGCTGTACCACCTCGGGTACATAGGCGCTATCGACTGACTCGCGCCGTGACGGGACCTGACGGCCGAGCGGGTCCCGTCACATCACCGGCGGCTGTTAGCGGTTACCGGAGGCGCCCCGGCCCGAGGCGTTGCCCGTAGCGCCGGACTGTCCGAAAGCCGAGCCGCTGCTGGAGCCGATACGGCGTTGGGTCTGCGGGTTCGCGATCGCCTGTGGCGAGGGGAGGGCCGGTGTGTCGCCGGTGAGGCGAGCGCCCCGACGGCGCGCGGTTTGGGGGTTGGAGGTCGAGCCGCCGGTAGTACCCGCCGCGAACTGGCTGGTCATGCTGCTGTTGCCGCCTCCAGCGCCTCCGGCTCCGCCCGAGTAGCCGCGGCCACCGCCGGTGTTACCGCCGAAGCCGGTGCTGCCACGGCTTCCACCGGTGCCGCTAAAGCGATTGCTCCGGTTGCTGGAATAGCCGGAGGAGTTGCCGGAGTAGCTGGATGAATTGCTGGAACTGCCAAAGCTGGGGGCTGCGCTGGCGCTGTTGAAGCCGCCGCTGCGTCCGCCGAACTGAGAGCGGGAGGAGCTGCGTCCCTGGCCGCCAAAACCGCTAAAGCCGCTCTGCCTGCCCTGACCTCGACCGCGGCGGCCGAACCCTCCATTGCCCGCGTTGGCCATCTCGCCGAACCGGCTTCCGTCGCCGGTGGAGGTAACGGGCTGGCTCCCGGCCGGGACAGGGATCGACTTCTCTCCCAGGCGCAGCTCATACTCCGCGCCGTTGCGAGAGAGGAGAACAGATTCCGCGCCGATCTCCTTCACCGTGAAGCCAAAGGCCTGCTCGCCGACCTCGGCCGTTTCGCGCGAGAGATCATTCAGGTCCACCAGCCACGCGGTGTCCTCCTGGTCTCGATGGGTCAGACCCATCAATGCGAGGCTCTTCACCGGGCTCTCGATCGGCTTTGGCGGAGCGGGTGCGGGAGCTGGTGTCGGTGTGGTGGGTACGTCGTTGGTCGCAGGCCCGGCGGGAGGCAGTACGGGCGCGTTGAGTCGGGAGAGCGCGCCATCCGAGGTCGACGTGGCGCGCGCCGGGGCGACCGGGGGGCTGACTCGGCGCGGTACTTTGACTGAGGGCGGGTCCGGTAGCGGGCTCACTTCGACCAGCGAGCTCGTTTCCAGCCGGCTCGCCAGCGCTGCGAGTTGCGCGGGGTCCGGTCCTCGGTAAGCCGGGGCGGACCGGTAGATGCTGCCGGCCCACGCTCCGCCTACCAGGAGGAAGCTTCCGGCCGCCATCCATCGCAGTTGATTCAATGCTGTGCGCAACTTCACTTCCTCAGGGCCGCAATTTGGTGGAGATCGTTCCAGCTTGATCCCCGCTCCTCGCCGCTACCATGATTCAATACGCCTAAATCATGAAAAAGAAGTGAAGCTCCGAATACGAGGAGGCCCTCCCAAGCAGAGTTCGGGGAATAGTCGCGAGCATTTCTGTCCCGGATGGTCCGCCGTAGACTGCAGAACCGTTTATAGTTTGTAATTGAGTCTGCACCTACTGTCTGAGGCTGCGGATAGATAACCCGGGTCAGAAACCACCCATGAAGGCTCGGCGCGATCACCGCGCCACAGAATCGATCGCATGCATCCTTCCGGTCCCTCTTCCAACATCCAGAACCCGGACCGCCTCCGTGCACTCCGGGAGACCATGCTTCTGGATTCGCCCATTGAAGAAGGGTTCGACCGGATCACCCGCCTGGCTTCCCGCGCGCTCCGGGTTCCCTATGGTGTGGTGGCGCTGGTAGACGACGAACGCCAGTTTTTTAAGAGTACGGTCGGCTTCCCTCCGAAATTGGCCGAGGCCCGCCAGGCGCCTCTGTTTGCCGGCTCGTTCTGTCGTGAGATCGTGGAATCGGACGCGCCGCTGACGGTGCCTGAGCTTCCCGAATCGGTAAATCCGGTCCTGCGTGCTCTGGGCGCGCGTGCTTTCGCCGGGGTGCCGCTGCGCACCACCGAGGGGTGGGTACTGGGTGCGCTCTGTGTGGCTGACTCGGAGCCGCGGTCATGGACCCAGGAAGAGATCAGCCTGCTGGGTGATCTGGCTGCCACGGTGATGACCGAGGTGGAGCTGCGGCGAAAGGCCCAGGAGGCGCGCGCGCACAGCTTCCGGGCGGAGGTAGCCCGGCGCGAAATGGATGCGGAGCGGAAACAATACCTCCAGCTCGTCAATGACCTGGACGGAATTGTCTGGGAGTCGGATGCCGCCACCTGGAAGACCACGTTCGTTAGCCGCCAGACTGAATCGATCCTGGGCTATCCCGTGGAACGGTGGTTGGACGGTCAGTATTTCTGGAAGAGCATCATCCACCCGGAAGACCGGGAACGGATGGTGCTGTATAGCCGGGACTTGATTGAGTCGGGATTGGATCACCACACTGAATACCGGGTGGTGGCGGCGGACGGCCGGGTGGTCTGGTTCCGGGATATGGTGCGGGTGATCCTGAATGAAGCGGGAGAGCCCGATCGCATCCGTGGGTTCATGCTGGATATCACCGCCGAGAAGGAGACCCAGGCAGCGCTCACGGCGAGTGAAGAGCGCTTTCGCGCCCTGATCGACAACGCAACGGACATCATCACGATTCTGGATGCGGATGGAACGATCCGCTACGAGAGCCCTTCGGTGGAGCGCTCCCTGGGATATCGCCCCGACGAGCTAGTCGGACAGCCTGTCTTCGATTACATTCACGCCGAAGACCTTCCCATGGTGAAGCAGCTCTTTGGCCGGATCCACGAGACACTCTATACCGATCCGTCCATCATCTCCCCGTTCCGATTTCGCGCTGCGGATGGGGCGTGGCGCTACCTCGAGTGCACCGCCTCCAACCTGCTGCACGACCCGGCCGTAGGCGGGATCGTGGTCAACTCGCGAGATCAGACGGAGCGAGTGCGGGCGGAAAGCGCTCGGCAGCGGGCGGAAGCGCGTTACCGGCAGATCGTGGAAACAGCACACGAAGGGATCGCGCTGGTGGACGAGGCAGGCGTGGTCACCTTCTTGAATCAGCGCCTGGCAGACCTCTGCGGTTTCACCATCGCAGAGGCGGTGGGCCAGTCTGCCTCCCGCTTCTTCACGCCGGATGACATGGACCTGGAAGAGCATTTCCGCCGCCGCCAGCGAGGGGTTTCCGAACAGTACACCGGCACGCTGCGGCGCCGGGATGGAGTGATGGTGCGCACGTTAGTCTCGGCGTCGCCACACGTGGATGCCGAGAGGGGATACCTGGGGTCCCTGGTGATGATGACGGACCTCACCGAGCTCAACCGCGCCACGGAAGCCCTGAGGTCCATCGCCGCCAAGGTCCGCTGCATCCTGTGGCAGGCGGATGTCACGCAAGAAGGCGACCGGATTCGCTGGAAGGTCCGGCTTTCGGATGAGGAAGCCGCCCAGCGATTTCTTCCGTTAGAGGTGCGTCCCGGAGAGAGCTACGGCGCGGCCTGGCACCGCAATCGCGTCGATGGCGACCGAGAGCGCGCTGACGACTATGCCCGCCAGGAAGTGCTGGCCGGCCGGCGCTACAGCCAGGAGTTCCGGTGCTGGGATCGTAACGGTAACCTCCGGTGGCTGCATGAAGACGTGGAGGTGGAAAGCGTCCGCCCGGGTCAGTGGCGCGCCGTGGGCGTCTGCTCCGATGTCACCCAACGAAAGCGAACAGAAGAAGCACTGCGCGCGAGCGAGGCGCGCTTCCGCGCAATTTTCGACGGTTCGGCGATCGGGATGGCCGTGGTGGATCTCAGCGGAAAGCCAATCCATGTGAACCAGGCGCTGGAGCGAATGCTCGGCTATACCTCGGATGAGCTGGCAGCGATGCCGTTCAGCCAGTTCACCCACCCGGAAGATGTTGAGAAGGACCACTCGCTCTACCAGGAGTTGATGACTGGCCAGCGCGCCGCTTATCAGGCGGAGAAGCGGTATCTCCGTAAAGATGGGAAAGTGGTCTGGGGACGTCTTACCGCCTCCGTGGTCCTGGGTGAACGGCAGGACATCCGTTTCGCGCTTTCGATGGTGGAAGACATCACGGAGCGGAAGCGTGCCGAAGTGCGCGACGCGGCTTTCCAAAGCATGGGGCAGCGGCTGAACATTGCGACCACTCCCGCAGAGGTCGCGCGGGTAGTGCTGGATGTTGCCGACGAATTATCCGGGTGGGATTGCTGCTGGTTAGAACTGGTGGACCGCGAGCGCGAGCACGGGATGGTGGTGCTCGCTATCGACGTGATCGACGGAGCCCGATCCGACGTCACTCCCGCCGACCCCATCATCGAAGCACGTTCCTATACGCTTCAGGTCATGCGGAACGGGCCGTTATTGCTGCTGCGAGACCCGGCCACGATGCCGGAGCCCGGTACCGCCGGTCATCAGTTCTTCGGCGACACCAACCGGCCGTCCGCCTCCCTTCTCTGCGTGCCGATCCGGAGCGGCACGCAGGTAGTCGGCGCACTCTCGATCCAGAGCTACGACTTCAATGCTTATGGATCGGAAGACCTGAGCACCTTGCAGGCATTGGCGGACTACTGTGCCGGCGCGCTGGAGCGGACGCAGGCAGAGGCGGCGCAGCGGGATCTGCAGGAGCAACTGGTGCAGGCGCAGCGCATGGAGGCGGTCGGGCGCCTAGCCGGAGGCGTGGCCCACGATTTCAACAACATGCTCGCCGTGATCAACGGCTACTCCGAGTTGCTGCTCATGGGGCCGGATACCCCGAAGTCGCTCCTGGGGCCGGTGGAAGAGATTCGCAAAGCGGGTGAGCGTGCCGCCTCCCTGACGCGCCAACTCCTGGCCTTTAGTCGCAAGCAGATCATTCAGCCGCAGGTGTTGGAGCTTAGCGAGGTAGTCGGAAACATTCAGCGAATGCTGCGCCGGCTCATCGGAGAGGACATCGAGTTAGTCACTGCCTCGCGGTACTCCAGCGCCGGCATCGGCTACGTGAAGGCCGACCCGGGCCAGATCGAGCAAGTACTGCTCAACCTGGCGGTGAATGCCCGCGACGCCATGCCCCGCGGCGGCCGGCTAACTCTGGGATTGAGCAACGTCCACCTGGAGGCGACCCGGGGCAAAGATGGGGAAGAAATTGCGGCCGGCCAGTATGTGGAGCTCTCCGTTACCGACACCGGCTGCGGCATGGACGCCGATACGTTGGGCCGGATCTTCGAGCCATTCTTCACCACCAAAGAGGTGGGAGAGGGGACCGGCCTCGGTCTGGCCACCGTCTACGGAATCCTCAAGCAGAACGGGGGGCACATCACCGTCGAGAGCGTTCCGGGAAGAGGCTCCACGTTCCGGGTCTACTTGCCCTGTCTCGAAGTAACCCAACCGGAGCCCGAGGCGGAGGCGGTCCCACATGAACTGCCCTCGGGTGTGGAGACGGTGCTGGTGGTGGAAGACGAAGCGATGCTGCGGACCTTGATCGTCGACATCTTGCGGCCGCAGGGCTACCACGTGCTGGAGGCGGAAGACGCTACCCAGGCGCTGCATCGCTGCCGGGAGCATGGACCGGAGATCCACCTGCTGCTGACGGACGTGGTGATGCCGGGACGAAGTGGGCAGGAGTTGGCCGAAGAAGCCGTTCGGCTGTATCCCAACCTCAAAGTGATCTTCATGTCAGGCCATACTGACGACGCGGTGATCCGATACGGTGTCACCACCGCCGAGACGCAGTTCATCCAGAAGCCGTTCAACCCCACCACCCTGAGCCGGAAGGTACGGGAAGTGCTGGATAGCTGACGGACGTTCCGCTTCTTTTAGGCGGCAACCTAAATCAGAACCGGGAAGCAGAGGGTTCATCCCTCGTTCGATCTTTGAGCCTGCTCCCGGTAGCCGTGCGCCCCGCTCCCGGTAGAGGCAGCAAACATCGAACGCCGCACAAGGCGCCTGCCTCCCCGTACTTTGGGAGGCAACCTAATTGAGAACCGGAAGGCAGAGGGTTCATCCCTCGTTCGATCATTGAGCCTGCTCTCGGTAGGCGTACGCCCCGCTCCCGGTAGAGGCAGCAAACATCGAACGCCGCACAAGGCGGCTGCCTCCCGGTTCTAGGGTGGATAGCCTGCCACCAGCTCGGGAGGCAGAGGGTTTATCCCTCGTTCGATCTTTGAGCCTGCTCTCGGTAGGCGTACGCCCCGCTCCCGGTAGAGGTAGCAAAGATCGAACGCCGCACGAGGCGGCTGCCTCCCGGTTTTATTGAAGGCGACCACATCTAGAACCGGGAAGCAGCCGCCTCGAAGTGGCGGTACGGTTAGAGCTCGATCAACGCGTCTCGGCGCGGACCTACGGAGAGCCAGCGCACCTGTACGCCGATCAACTCTTCCAGACGCCGCACGTAGGCCTGGGCATGGCGCGGCAGCTCACTAAAGGTGCGCGCACCGGAGACGTCCGTCCCCCAGCCCGGCAACGTCTCCAGCACCGGCTTTGCCCGCTCCAGCTTACCGGTAGTCGGGAAGTCGCCGGTCACCTCCCCGTCCACGTCGTAGGCGGTGCAGATCGGGATCTCGTTCAGGTAGCCCAGTACGTCCAGCAGGGTGAGCGCCACTTCCGTCGCTCCCTGCACCCGGCAGCCGTAGCGCGTCGCCACCGCGTCGAACCAGCCCATCCGGCGCGGACGGCCCGTGGTAGCGCCATACTCACCCGCGTCGCCGCCGCGCTCCCGCAGTTCGTGGGCCGCGTCACCATCGATCTCGGAGACGAACGGACCGGCGCCCACGCAGCTTGAATACGCCTTGACCACCGCGATGACGCGGGTGATGGCATGCGGCGGCAGTCCGGCCCCGATGCTGGCGAAGCCGGCCAGCGGCGACGAAGACGTGGAGAACGGATAGATGCCGTGGTCCGGATCGCGCAGCGCGCCCAACTGGCCTTCCAGCAGGATCTGGCGGCCCGCGGCCAGTGCGTCGTGCATCAGCGCGGTGGTGTCGCCCACATACGGCGCGATCGCCTCCCCCTGCTCTTGCAAGGAGGGGATCAGCAGCTCCGGATCAATGGGGGGCTTTCCGTACAGGTGCTCCATTAGCACGTTCTTCGCGTCCATCGCGCACTGCAGCCGGTCGCGAAGGCGCGCTTCATCGTAGAGGTCCGCCACCTGCACCCCGATCTTGGCGTACTTATCCGCGTAGAACGGCGCGATGCCCGCCTTGGTGGATCCGAACGACCGGTGGCTAAGGCGCTCTTCCTCGTACGTATCCAGGAGGACGTGGTAAGGCATCAGCACCTGGGCACGGTCGGAGATGCAGAGCCGCGGCTCCGGCACCCCACGGTTCACCAACTCGTTCCGCTCCTTGATGAAAGCGGTCGGGTTGAACGCCACGCCGGGTCCTAGCACGTTGATGACGTGCGGGTAGAAGACGCCGGAAGGGAGCAGATGCAGCGAAAACTTCCCGAAGTCATTGATGATGGTATGGCCCGCGTTTGCACCGCCCTGATACCGTACCACCAGATCGGAGTTGGCAGCCAGGCAGTCCGTCAGCTTGCCCTTGCCCTCATCTCCCCAATTCGCTCCTACAATGGCGATCGCGCTCATCCCTGTTCCTCCCAAGCCAGGCATCCTTACCCAGCCCTGCCATCCTAGCACCCGCTGCGATATAAGAGCCAGGCATCTGTTGTTATCTTAGGCATAAGCAAGATTGATACCTTGCGGGGTTGGGGGGTTAGGGGAAGTGGCCATTGCCGTGAAATTCGGAGATTAGGAGTGTGGGCGTGTGGGAGCCGCGTCGACGTTATGCGTAGGCCTCGCTCCCGCACTTGGTCATCCTGAATGGAGCGTAGCGGAATGAAGGATCTCGCCTCCGTGAGCAGTAGCATCGGAAAACCCCTCGCACGGGGTCGAGATCCTTCGCCCCTACGGGTGCATGCACTGCGCTCCAGGAGGACGGGG
>Ga0255338_1003927_pt1 | contig 16600 bp, 14 predicted proteins | sample MeOH1_35cm_T4_19_FD_203715 | JGI IMG/M metagenome (GOLD analysis project Ga0255338, IMG submission 203715) | Sandy soil microbial communities from University of British Columbia, Vancouver, Canada - MeOH1_35cm_T4_195 | ecosystem: Engineered > Artificial ecosystem > Sand microcosm > Unclassified ...
GGCGGTAGGGCTCGTCCCACTGCGCGTAGCTCTCGTCGCTCATCAGCTTGCCGTCGACGATGACCTTGCCGGCGCTGACGGTGATCGTCTCGCCGGGCAGGCCGATGACGCGCTTGATGAAGTTCTCTCCCGCGTTGATCTTGCCGCAGTGCGCGTCGCGCGGGTCGGTGACCGGGAACTCGAAGACCATGACGTCGCCGCGTTGGACCTTGCGCAGCGGCAGGACGCGCTTGCCCCACAGCGGCACGCGCAGGCCGTAGACGAACTTGTTGACGAAGAGGTGGTCGCCGATGAGCAGGGTCTTCTCCATCGAGCCGGAGGGGATCTTGAACGCCTGGATGAGGAAGGTCATGAGGACCCAGGCGAGCAGGGCGGAGGAGAAGACGGTGTCCGCCCACTCCAGGTCGTCGTCGAGGTAGAAACGCCGGCTCTCGACGCTCTCGCCCTTGGACCAGGCGCGCCAGAAGCCGATGGCGGAGAAGACGGCCGCGGCGGTGAGCGCGGGCAGCAGGTCGCCCACGCGCAGGACGCGCGCCCACAGCGCGATGACCTTGGTGCGGCCTTCGAAGACCATGGTCAGGATCATGACGATGGAGAAGGCCGCGATGGCGTAGAACAGCGCGTGCCAGAGGGCGGACTGGAGCGGGGAGACGGGGCCGCCGCGGTCCTTCCAGCGGCGGGAGTACCAGGCGAAGAGACCGAGCGAGACGCCGACGAACAATAGCCGTTCTTCCATAAAATTCCTCGTTACGGGTGCCGCTCGGGCTAGCTTGCGTCCTCGTCGATCTTGAGCACGGCGAGGAACGCCTCTTGCGGGACCTCGACGGAGCCGATGAGCTTGGCCCGTTTCTTGCCCTCTTTCTGCTTGCCCAGCAGCTTCTTCTTGCGCGTGATGTCGCCGCCGTAGCACTTGGCGATGACGTCCTTGCGCTTGGCGCCGATCGTCTCGCGCGCGATGATCTTGCCGTTGACCCGGCCCTGGATCGCCACCTCGAAGTTCTGGCGGTCGATGAGCTCCTTGAGCTTCTCGCAGAGCTTGCGCGCGACGTCCTGCGCCTTGTCGCGGTGAACGATCTGGGAGAGCGCGTCGACGGGCTCGGCGTGGATGAGGATCTCGAGCTTGACCATGTCCGACTCGCGGTCGCCGATCGGCTGGTAGTCGAGCGTCGCGTAGCCCTTGGAGACCGACTTCAGGCGGTCGTAGAAGTTGACGACCATCTCGGCCAGCGGCAGCTCGTACTTGATGAGCATGCGCGTGGGCGAGAGGTACTCGATGCCGACGTACACGCCGCGGCGCTCCTTGATGAGGTTGAGCACCGGCTCCTGGTGCTCGATGGGGAGCACGATAGTCAGCAGGACGTAGGGCTCCTCGATGGTCTTGATGAAGCCGTGCTCGGGGAACTTGGCCGGGTTGTCGATGACGATCCACTTCCCCTCGTAGGTCTGCACGCGGTAGATGACGTTCGGCGCGGTGACGATCAGGTCCAGGTTGAACTCGCGCGTGAGGCGCTCCTTGACGATGTCCATGTGCAGCAGGCCGAGGAAGCCGAGGCGGTAGCCGAAGCCCAGGGCCTGCGAGGAGTCGGCCATGTAGTTGAACGAGGAGTCCTCCAGGTTCAGCTTGTCGAGCGCGTACTTGAGGGCCGTGTACTCGGTCTGGTCGATGGGGAAGATGCCGGCGAAGACGACGGGCTTGGCTTCTTTATAACCGGGGAGCGGCTGGGCCAAGGGCCGGTCCTTCTCCATCACGGTGTCGCCGACGCGCACCGTGTGGATGTCCTTGATGCCGCAGATCAGGTAGCCGGCCTCGCCGGCGCCGAGCTCGGCGGACGGGACCATCTTGGGCTTGAGGAAGCCCACCTCCTCGACGATGGCCTCGGTGCCGGTGGAGAAAAACTTCACGCGCATGCCCTTCTTCATCGTGCCGTCGACGACGCGCACGAGCAGGATGACGCCGCGGAAGGTGGAGTAGGAGGAGTCGAAGATGAGGGCCGAGAGCGGGGCCTTCGGATCCCCGGTCGGAGCCGGGATCTCCTTGACGATGACGTCGAGCACCCCCTGGCAGCCCTCGCCGCTCTTCGCGGAGATGAGGACCGGGTCCTCGACGATCTTGAGCACGTCGAAGATCTGCTCCAAGGTCCCGTCGACGTCGGACGACGGGAGGTCGATCTTGTTGATGACCGGGATGATGCGCAGGCCGACGGCCTGGGCGAGCGTCGCGTTGGCGAGCGTCTGCGCCTGGACGCCCTGCGTCGCGTCGACGACGAGCAGCGCGCCCTCGCACGCGGCCAGCGCGCGGCTGACCTCGTAGGTGAAGTCCACGTGGCCGGGGGTGTCGATGAGGTTGAGCAGCCACTGCTGTCCGTCGGGCGCGGTGTAGTCCATGCGAACGGCCTTGGCCTTGATCGTGATGCCGCGCTCGCGCTCGAGCTCCATCGAGTCCATGATCTGCGCCTGCATGTCCCGGCGGGCGATGGTGCCGGTCATCTCCAGCAGGCGGTCCGCCAAGGTGGACTTGCCGTGGTCGATGTGGGCGATGATGGAGAAATTCCGTATGCGGTCGGGGGCGCTCATGGTGTCCTAGGGGTTCTGCTCGAGGAGGCGCCGGACTTCGTCCGACTCCGCGCAGGTGATCGCTTTCGCCACGAGTCGCTTCATCGACTCGTGCTTGAGGCCGCGGATGGTCTGCTTGACGCGCAGGAACATGCGCGGCGAGATGCTCATCGCGTCGACGCCGAGGCCGACGAGAAGCGGGACGGCGCGCGGGTCCGAGGTCATCTCGCCGCACACGCCCACCCACTTGCCCTTGGCGTGCGCCGCGCGAACGACCGAGTCGAGCAAGGTGATGACGGCCGGGTGGTACGGGTCGTAGAGATGGGTGACGTTCTCGTTGATGCGGTCGACGGCCAGCGTATATTGAATCAAGTCGTTCGTTCCAATGGACACGAAGTCCACGTGAGGGAGGAACGCGTCGAGCAGGATGGCCGTCGAGGGGATCTCGACCATGATGCCGAGCTCGAGCTCCTCCTTGAAGACCACGCCCTCGGCGGCGAGCTCGGCGCGCGCCTGCTCGAGCAGGCGCCGCGCGGCGAGGACCTCGCCGACGGCGGAGACCATCGGGATCATCACGCGGACCTTGCCCTTGAGCGAGGCGCGCAGGATCGCGCGCAGCTGCGTCTTGAACAGGTCGAGGTGGCGCAGGAACAGGCGCACGCCGCGCAGCCCCATGAACGGGTTCGTCTCGTTCTTCGGACCCTCGATGCCGAGCATCGAGAGGCGGTCGCCGCCGATGTCGGCCGTGCGGATGATGACCTCGCGGTCCTCGAGCGCCTTGACGGCGGCGGAGTAGGCCTTGACCTGCTCCTCCTCGGAGGGCGGCTCGGTGCGGTTGAGGAAGAGGTATTCGGTTCGGAAGAGGCCGACGCCGTCCACCTGCAGGGCGACGACGCTCTTGAGCTCCTCGGGGGAGTCGAGGTTGGCCTCGAGCTTGAACGCGCGGCCGTCGAGCGTGACGGTCGGCTGGCCCTTCAGCGTCTCGAGCGACCGCTCCTCGGCCTCGGCCCGCGACTGGACCTTCTCGTATTTGGCGACGGTCTCGGGGCCGGGGTTGATGATGACCAGGCCCTGCTCGCCGTCGAGGATGACCGTGTCGCCCGTGCGCACGCGGCGGCTGACGTCGGAGAGGCCGACGACCGCGGTGATCTCGAGGCTCTGGGCGAGTATGGCGGTGTGGCTCGTCTTGCCGCCGAGGTCGGTGGCGAAGCCGATGATCTTCGTCTCCTTGAGGCCCATCGTGTCGGAGGGCAGGAGGTTGCGGGAGATGAGGATGCACTCCTCGTTGATGTCCGCCAGCGAGCGCTTCTGACGCTTCATCAGGTGGAGCAGCAGGCGCTTGCCGACGTCGAACAGGTCGTGGCGGCGCTCGCGGAAGAACTCGTCCTCCATGCGCTCGAACTGGCGGTTGACCTGCTCGAGCGCCTCGGACAGCGCGAACTCGGCGTTGACGCCCTCCTCCTGGATGCGCTTGGGGACGTCGTGCGTGATCAGAGAGTCCTTCAGGATGAGGCGGTGGGCGTCGATGAGCTTGGCGTGGTGCTTGCCGAGGACCTTGAGCACCTTCTGCTCGGCGGAGTCGAGGTCGCGGTGGGTCGCCTTCTGCGCGACCTTGAAGCGGCGGACCTCCTCCTTGATCTTGTCGCGCGGGATCTCCACGCGCTCGACGACGATGTCCTCGTCCTCGACGACGTACGCGCGCCCGATCGCGATCCCGGGGCTGGCGGCGATCCCTTTGATGACGATCAAGAGGGGGTCCTCAACGGAAACGGAGTTAACCACAGAGACACAGAGACACGGAGAACGGCGGAAGGGTTAACGGCAACATTCGTCGCCGTTACCATTCTTTCCGTTTCTCTCTGTCTCTCTGTGTCTCTGTGGTTCATTCGTTCGTTACGGCTCGTCGAATCTGCGCTCAAAAAGTTTCTCGAGAGCCTCGATGGCTTTCGCCTCGTCGGGGCCGTCGGCCTTGATGGTGAGCTTGGAGCCGCTCTCCGCGGCCAACAGCATGAGGCCCATGACGCTCTTGCCGTTGACCTGGAGGCCGTCCTTGACGACGTAGATCTGGCTCTTGTACTTTCCCGCTTCCTGGACGAACATCGCCGCGGGCCGCGCGTGAAGGCCCATGCGGTTCTTGATCGTCATGACCTTTTCCATCACGGGCGCATCCCCGCGGCGGCGGCCGCCATGCCGCCGAGGCCCGCGAACCCGATCTGCGCGAGAGGGGACACTCCGCGCCAGGCGAGGATCAGCCCCGCCGCGAAGGTCAGGGACGCCGCCAGGCGGTCGCCGCCTCCCAGGACCCCGGCGCCGGCCGCGAACGAGGCGACCGCGCCGCCGACCGCCGCGCGCCTCAAGCCCCGGATCCACGGCTGAACGGGAAGGCGCGTGAGAGCGACGACGGCGCGCTCCCCCTCGGAGAGGCCGCGCGCCAGGCCGACGACGCGCGCGGCGACGGCCGGGACGTTGTAGACGAGCAGCGCCGTCGCCGCGGCCCACGCCGGAGCGTGCGGCAGGCCGAACCGGTAGGCCGCCTGGGCGGCGAGGATGCCCGAGAGAGCGCTCACGGGCCGCAGGGCGCCCCAGAAGAAGGAGTCGTACAGGCCGGCCAGCGACGCGCCGAGGGAGGCCTTCTGGGACACGAGCCGCGCGATCGCCGCCTCGCGCGAGGCGCCCGTCAGGGCGGCCGCGGCGGCCTCCTGGCGGCAGACGACGCCCGCCGCCAGCCACGCCGCGATCGGATGCGTGTTGAAATACCCGAGGTGGCGCCGACGGGCGGCCGCTAAGGCGACCGGGTCGGCCGCCCAACAGGCCTCGAGCCAGGGGTCGAGGGCGAAGGCGAAGCCGGAGCCCTGCATGCGGGCCGGGTCCCACCGCGCCTGGAGAAGGAGCAGCCGGCCGGCGATCCGCGCCTTCATCCGAGGCGTCATCACGGGCTCGCTCATGAGCGCTTGAGCCCCCAGGCCGCGAGGCCGGACAGTCCGATCCACGGCGCGCTCGAGGCCGCCATGGCGGCCCCGCCGCGCACGACCGCGGGCGCTGCGGCCCACCAGGCCCGGTCCACGGCGCCGACGGCGGCGACGACAGCTCCGGCCACCGCGAAGGTCATCGCCGCGTGCAGGGCGATGGAGGAGCCCAGGGCGCGGCCGAGGGCCGGGCCGCCGGCCTCGGCGCGCCGGACGAGGGCGTCGCCGGTCGACGCGCGGCGGGCGCGCTCGAAGGCCTCCGCCCGGGAATGGAGGACCCCGGCGGCGACGCCGCCGAGGAAGCACAGGGAGAACGAGGTCCCACGGCTCGCCAGCGCGGTCGCCGTGCCCGCGGCGACCGGGGCCGACCAGGTCAGGCAGCCTCCGACGGGAAGGTCGCACAGGCTCAGCAGCTCGAACGCCGCGCCGAACAGCATCCCGGCCTGCGCCTGGCCCGTCAGAGCGCCGAGGACCGCGCCGACGACGAGCGGGCGCGAGACCATGGTCTGCGCGACCAGGACCGCGTCCAGCTCGAGGACGGCCAGCACGGCGCACGCGGCGACGGCGCTCATCGGACCTCCAGCGCGGCGGTCAGGTCTTCCTCGGCGTCGCCGGGAAGGGCGCGGCCCTCGAGGCGGACGCCCTTGGCCGCGAGAGAGCGCAGCGCGAGCCGGTCCTTCTCGTCGAGGAAGAGGGCGCGGCCGAGCTGGACCTTGCCGACCGTGTAGTGGAGGCCTCCGACGTTGATCCGGTCGACCTTCAGGCCCTTCTCGACGAGCGCCAGGGCCTCCGCGGGACCGGGGACGAGCACGAGCGCCGATCGAGCGGCCATCTGCGGCGCCGCCAGCGAAGCGGCCGCCTCGGCGACGGGAAGGACGAGCAGGCCGACCGTCGGCGGCAGGGCCATCTTCATCAGCGCGGTCTGGATCTCGTCGGCGGCCGCGGCGTCGGAGACGACGACGACGAGGTCCACCTTGAGGAAAGGGATCCAGCCCTCGACCACCTGGCCGTGGATGAGGCGGTCGTCGACGCGCAGCAAAGTGACGCCCATCAGCGGGTCCCCACCGCGGCGACGAACATCGCGCGGATGTCCTTGATCGACTTCTGGCCGTCGGCGACGACCTTCTCGACGAGGCGCGGGAGAGGCAGCTGGGAGCGGTTGCTGAAGGCGGAGACGAGCATGTAGAGGTTGACGCCGCTGATCATCTCCACGTTCTTCTCGTCGCGGATCAGCGGGAAGGAGACGTTGTTGGGCGTGCCGCCCGGCATGTCGGTGAACACCAGCACGCCCTCCGGGTTGGAGAGCTCGGCCAGCGCGCGCTTGATCCGGCGCCGGATGTCCTCGATCGGCTGCCGCGAGGAGGTGGCGACGACGCGCACCCCCTGGGCCTGGCGGCCGACGATGCCTTCCGCGGCCTCGACGAGGTACGCGCCGAACTCCCCATGGGTCACGACGATGAAATTGATCACAGCGTCACGTCCCGGTGGAATTCCTGGACCGGGTGCCCGGTCGCGCGGAGCTTCTGCGCGAGCCAGCGCGTGCAGAACACGCTCCGGTGGCGGCCGCCGGTGCAGCCGATGGCGATCGTCAGGTAGGATTTCCCCTCGCGCACGTAGTGCGGCAGCAGGGTCGAGATCAGCTTATGCCAGTCGTTGAGGAACCTGCGGGCTACGGGCTGCGCCAGGATGTATTTCTGGACGGGCTCGTCGAGGCCGGTCTTCTTGCGCAGGGCCGACAGGTAATGGGGGTTCGGCAGGAAGCGGACGTCCATGACGATGTCGGCGTCGATCGGCATGCCGTGCTTGTAGCCGAAGCTGACGACCTGCAAGGTCATCTCCCTGGTGAGCGTCAGGCCGAGCGTCTCGGAGATCTTCTCCTTGAGCTCGCCGAGCGTCAGGCGCGTCGTGTCGATGACCTTGTCGGCGGCGCCCTTGATCGGCGCGAGCAGCTTGCGCTCCTGGCGGACGGCGTCGGCGATCTTGCCGCCGAGCGGATGGCGGTGGCGCGTCTCCGAGAAGCGGTGGATGACGGTCGCGTCCGCGGCGTCGATGAACAGGACGTTGACGTCGAGGCCCTGCATCTTGAGGCGGCGCAGCAGCGGCGGCAGAGCGCCGAGCACCTTGCCCTCGCGGACGTCCATGCCCAGGGCGACGCGCGTCATCGCGGGCGACTTCTGCACGAACGCCGCGAACTCGTCGAGCAGCGCGATCGGGAGGTTGTCGACGCAGAACCAGCCGAAGTCCTCGAACACCTTGAGCGCCTGGCTCTTGCCCGCGCCCGAAACCCCGGTGATGACGAAGATCTTCTTCTGCGCGTGCGTGGATCTCTTCACCCGCGCTCCTTGGTCTTCATGCGTTCGATGAGCCGCTGGTTGAAATTCTCGGCCGAGAAGTAGCCCTGCGAGCGCAGGCGCTGGTTCAGCGCCGCGACCTCGATGAGCACGGCGAGGTTGCGTCCCGGGCTGACGGGGATGCGGATGAGGGGGATCTCCACGTCGAGGATGGAGAGCTTCTTGGCGTCGAGGCCGGTGCGGTCGTACGCCGTGCCCGCGGTCCACGCCTCGAGCTTGATGGCGAGCTCGATGCGCGTGCGGTCGAGGATGGCGCCGATGCCGAAGAGCAGCTTGACGTCGATGACGCCGAGGCCGCGGACCTCCATGTGGTTCTTGAGCGGCTCGGGGCAGGAACCCCGCAGGTAGCCGCCGCGGCGGTGCTGGATGTGGACCGCGTCGTCGGCCACGAGGATGTGGCCGCGCTTGAGCAGCTCGAGCGCGCACTCCGACTTGCCGATCCCGGAATCTCCCTGGATGATGACGCCGAGCCCGTACACGTCGACGAGCACGCCGTGCATGGTGGTCGCCGGCGCCAGCCTCGCCTCGAGCGCCTCGGACAGCTCGCCGGTCAGCGTGGTCGTGTCGTAGGCGGACCGCATCAGCGGCACGCCGTGCTTCTTGCACGCCTGCGCCAGCGCCGGCGGCACGGGCGTGTTGTGGGTGACGATCACGCACGGGAGCTCGGCGACGGAGAGCATCGCCGACAGGGCGTCGGCCAGCTTCTTGGCGTCGGCCTTCTGGCAGTACGCCTGCTCGCCGTTGCCGAAGATCTGCACGCGCTCCGCGCGAAAACGGTCGAGGAACCCCGAGAGCGCCAGCCCGGGGCGGTTGAGGTCCGCCACCGTGATCCGGCGGCCGAGGGACTTCTCTCCCGACAGGAGCTCGAGTCGAAGCCTCTCGCCCTGCTCCTTGAGGAGTTCGCCGACGGTCAGTTCCGTCGCGTGCACGGCGTCAGCGCTTCAGCTTGCGGATCGGCTGGATGATCCCGAGGCTCTCGTCCTCGCGGCGATAGAGGACGTGGACCTGGTCGGTGTCCTTGTCGAGGTAGACGAGGAACACGCGCTCGGACGAGTCGAACTCCGCCGAGGCCTGCTCCGGGGTCATCGGGAAGACGGGCTGGCGCGAGACCGCGAAGGACGGCTCGACGGGAGGCACGGCTTCGGCCATCGTGTCGGAGGTCTTCGGCTTGTGCCGGCTCTTGATCCGTTCCTTGTGCTTCTTGAGCTGCGCGTCGATCTTGTCGGACGCGAGGTCGATGGCCGAATAGAGATCGGCGGCCGTCGCGATGGCGCGGAACGTCTGCCCCGGCGCGTGGACGATCATCTCCGCTTTATGAGAGCGCTTCTCGACGAACAGAAAAGCCTGGCCCCAAACGATGTGGTCGAAGTACTTTTGGGTCTTCCCCATTTTCTGCTGGACGTACTCGCGCAGAGCGGGCGTGATCTTGAGCTGCTTGGCCGTCAGTTGGATCTCCATAGGTGAGAGATTCTAGCGGTTGGCCCGCGCGCTGTCAACGAATGCGCGGCCTCCGCGCGGCGGCCCCGGGTTGACTCTATGGAATAGAAACTGGTAATATGAAAGTCGGTTCCGGGAGGATTTCCCGGGGCGCGCGGTCGCGTCGACTGCGGGTCGCAGGACGAGACCGGCATAATTCAAATAAACTCATATAAATCAAACCATTATCCTGTGGATAACCGAGTTATCCACATCTGTGAATAACCTGTGAAAATAGCCGACGGAATCGAGCTCTGGAATCAGACCGTGGAGCGCCTGCGCACGGAGATCGGCGATGAGAACGCCGAGCTCTGGCTCAAGCCGGTCTCGGCCATCTCCCTCGAGGGCGGGGTCCTGATGCTCAAGGTCCCCAACAAGTTCTTCTCGGACGGCATCAAAGAGCGCTACCAGAAACGCCTGATCGCGCTGCTGCGCGACCTCTCCGGCCAGGAGATCGGCATCGACTTCCGCGTCGAGCGCGACCTGACGCGCGTGCTCCCGCCCTCGGATCCCGTGCCCGAGGCCTCTCCCCAATCCGACTTCCCCCTCTCGGAGCTCAATCCCCGCTACACCTTCGACTCCTTCGTCATCGGCGAGTCGAACCGCCTCGCGCGCGCGACGGCGGAGTCGATCTCGAAGAGCCCGGGGACGCAGTACAACCCGTACGTGATCTACGGCGGCGTCGGTCTCGGCAAGACCCACATCATGCACGCGATCGGCAACGCGATCCGCCGGCACCATCCGCGCTCCCGCGTCCTTTATACGACCAGCGAACAGTTCGTCAACGAGTTCATCGCCGCGGTGCAGAACAACCAGATCGACGCTTTCCGCGCCCGCTACCGTTCCTTGGATTGCCTGCTCATCGACGACATCCAGTTCCTGATCGCCAAGGACCGCTCCGAGCAGGAGTTCTTCCACACCTTCAACGCCCTCTTCGACTCCCGCAAGCAGATCGTCGTCAGCTCGGACCGCTCCCCGAAGGAGATGTCGCCGCTCGAGCAGCGCCTGGTCTCCCGGCTCGAGTGGGGCTTCGTCGCCGACATCAAGCCGCCGGACCTCGAGACCCGCATCGCCATCCTGCGCAAGAAGGCCGCGCACGAGGGCTTCACCGCGCCCGACGACGTCATCCTCTTCATCGCCTCCTCGGTCAAGACCAACGTCCGCGCCCTGGAGGGCTGCCTGATCCGCCTGAAGGCCTTCCAGGCGATGACCGGCGCCCCCCTGTCCGTCGACGACGCCCGGGACATCCTCAAGGACTCGATCGCGGTCGACGATTCCTCCCCCGTCAAGATCGAGACGATCCAGCGGGTCGTCGCGCTCAAATACTCCGTGGACGTCAAGGACCTGAAGGGGCATCAGCGCACCGTGTCGATCTCGACCCCCCGTCAGGTCGCGATGTACCTCGCCTGCGTCATGACGGAGCTGTCCTCGACCGACATCGGGCGCGCCTTCGGCGGCAAGGACCACTCGACCGTCCTGCACGCGCGCAAGAAGATCGAGAAGAAGATCGAGGAGGATCCCTTCTTCCTGGAGGCCATCAACAGGCTCCAGTCGGACATCAAGGCGGCGGAAAGATGACCGCCATGTGTACGCCGAGTGTACATCCGGCCTGTGAACAGTCTGTGTATTTTTTACGACAATCGTGGACGGCGCGCCGAGTTGTGGACAGTGTGGATAAGCCGGGAGAGTTATCCACAGCGTCCGGACGGTCATTCACCAAGGGGAGCCGGGTTATCCACCGCGTCCCCCGCTCGATGACGGAGAGGATGATTTAAATGAAAATAAACATCAGCAAGGAAGAACTGGCACGGGGCGTCCAGACCATCCAGTCCGCGCTGTCCAGCCGGACCACGCTTCCGATCCTCTTGAACTTCCTTTTGGAGACGGAGGACAAGAAGGTGAAGGTCATCTCGACCGACCTCGAGATGGGCGTCAAACATTACATCAAGGCCGAGATCGAGACCGACGGCTCCATCACCATCCCCGCCAAGAAGTTCGCGGACATCCTCCACAGCCTGCCCGAATCGCAGGACATCGAGCTCTCCGTGGACGCGGGCGGCAAGATATCCTTGAAGTGCGGGCGCTCGCGCTTCGGCATCGTGGGCTCGCCGAAGTCCGAATACCCCGTCCTTCCCGAGTTCAACAAGGCCACCTCCTTCGAGATGCCCGCCGGGGTCGTGGCCGGCATGATCAGGAAGACGATCTTCGCGGCCTCCTCCGACGAGACGCGCCACGTGCTCAACGGCGTCTTCTGGGCCGCCCGGAAAGGCACCCTCGAGATGGTCTCGACCGACGGCCGCCGCCTCGCGGTGTGCGCCAAGAAGATCGTCCCCAAGGACAAGGAGTTCTCGGTCATCGTGCCGACCAAGGTCCTCTCCGAGCTCTTGCGGCTGATCACTTTGCTCGAGATCGAGGAGAACGACGACGAGAAGATCCTCGTCGCGGTGACGGAGAACCAGATCACGTTCCAGCTCAAGGACACGACGATCCTCTCGCGTCTCGTGGGCGGGGCGTTCCCCAACTACGACCAGGTCATCCCCACGAAGCGGGAGGTCGTCTTCACCGCCTCGACCAAGGACCTCCTCGCCGTGACCAAGCGCGCCTCTCTCTGCGCCGTCGACCGGGGAGGCTCCGTCAAATACGCTTTGAAGAAAGGGGCGCTGCACGTCACCGCCTCGAGCCAGAACAACGAGTTCAACGAGGACCTCGCCGTGGAGTACGGCGGCGCCGAGTTCTCCGTGGCCTTCAACCCTCAGTTCGTCGTCGACGCTCTCAAGCACGTCGACACGGACACCGTGTCGGTGGCGATGACGAGCCCCGTCAACCCGGCCCTCTTCGAGCCGGCCGGCGGCGAGGGAGACTATAAGTTCGTCGTCATGCCGATGAGGCTGTGACCGCGGAAAGGGAAAAGCCCGGGCGCTGGTCCACCGCCGGCGACCTGGTCAAGAGTTTTTCGTACCGGGCCGGCACGGTCAACGACAAGTTGGCCCTGCTGAACGCGGTGTGGGACAAGGAATGCGGCGCCTACGCGAAGCACTGGGCGCTCGTGGCCGTCAAGAAGGGGACTTTGTTCGTGAGGCCGAAGAGCGCGGCCGCGGCGCAGGAGCTGCAGATGCGGTCGGGGGTTCTTTTGAAATCCCTGAACAAATATTTCAGTCGTCCGTGGATCACGGCGGTCAAAACAACTTATCGGTAGCGGAGGCGGAATGTCCGAAGCTGCGATGGAGACGACAGATATGGCTAAGAAGGACGAGAAGTACGACGCGTCGAATATCCAGGTGCTCGAGGGGCTCGAGGCCGTCCGCAAGCGCCCCGCGATGTACATCGGCAGCACCGGTCCGTCCGGCCTGCACCACCTGGTCTACGAGGTGGTCGACAACTCCGTCGACGAGATCCTGGCGGGCCGCTGCACGACGGTGGACGTGTTCATCCACCAGGGCAACTCCATCACCGTCAAGGACGACGGCTCGGGCATCCCCGTCGACCCGATGAAGGACCCGAAGTTCAAGGGCAAGTCCGCCCTCGAGGTCATCCTGACCGTCCTCCACGCCGGCGGCAAGTTCGACAAGGGCGCCTACAAGGTCTCCGGCGGCCTGCACGGCGTCGGCGTCACCTGCGTCAACGCCCTGTCCGAGTGGCTCAAGGCCGAGGTCCACCGCGACGGCAAGATGTGGATCCAGAACTACAAGCGCGGCAAGCCCGAGGCCGATGTGAAGGCCGCCGGGAACTCCGACCAGCACGGAACCAAGATCTCCTTCAAGCCCGACCCCGATATCTTCAACGGGCACATGTACTCCTTCGAGATCCTCTCCAACCGCCTGCGCGAGCTCGCGTTCTTGAACGCGGGAGCGAAGATCTCCATCACCGACGAGCGCGAGGATAAGCGCCATGCCTTCCACTATGAGGGAGGGATCACCCAGTTCGTCCAGCACCTGAACCACAACAAGAAGGTCGTCCATCGCGAGCCGATCTCGATGACCAAGGAGAAGGACGAGGTCATCGTCGACTTCGCGATCCAGTACAACGACGACTACTCCGAGACCGTCTTCTCCTTCGTCAACAACATCAAGACCCCCGAAGGCGGGACCCACCTGGCGGGCTTCCGCTCGGCGCTCACGCGCGTCGTCAACGACTATCTCAAGAAGTACGACCTTCTGAAGGGTAAGAACTTCTCCGTGACGGGCGATGACGTGCGCGAAGGCCTGTGCGCGGTGCTCTCCTGCAAGATACAGAACCCGCAGTTCGAGGGCCAGACGAAGTCCAAGCTCGGCAACGCCGAGGTCGAGGGAATCGTCAAGTCCATCGTCGGCGACGCCCTCGTCACCTTCTTCGAGGAGAACCCGTCGACGGCCAAGTCCATCTGCGCGAAGGCGATCGCCGGCGCCGAGGCCCGCGAAGCCGCGCGCAAGGCCAAGGACCTCACCCGCCGCAAGGGCGTGCTCGACGGCTCGAGCCTTCCCGGCAAGCTCGCCGACTGCCAGGAGCGGGACCCCGAGCGCTCCGAGCTGTTCATCGTCGAGGGCGATTCCGCCGGAGGCTCGGCCAAGCAGGGTCGTGACCGGGTCTTTCAAGCCATCTTGCCCATCAAGGGTAAGATCCTCAACGTCGAGAAAGCCCGTCTGGTCAAGATCCTCTCCAACGAAGAGGTCCGCACGCTCATCTCCGCCATCGGCACCGGCATCGGCGAAGGCGAGGACGGATTGAAGATCGACAAGCTCCGCTACCACAAACTCATCATCATGGCCGACGCCGACGTCGACGGCCAGCACATCCGCACGCTCATCCTGACCTTCTTCTACCGGCAGATGAAGGCGCTCGTCGAGAACGGCCACATCTACATCGCCCAGCCCCCGCTCTTCAAGGTCAAGAAGGGCAAGACCGAGATGTACGTGGACACCGAGGAGAAGATGGAGCAGTGGCTCCTCAACGAGGGCCGCAACTCCCTCGAGGTCACCGCGGTCAACCCGGCCAACGGCAAGTCGAAGAAGCTCGACGCCGAGGACCTGCGCGACCTGCTCAAGCTCCTGGCCGAGCTCGAGAGCCTGATCCGCCACATCAGCCGCAAGAGCCTCCACCTCGAGGACTTCCTCGAGTACCAGGCGAGCGGCAAGCTGCCGCTCTACCGCGTCGAGAAGAGCGCCGGCGAGTACGATTTCTTCTACTCCGACAAGGAGTGGAAGGTCTACCGGGACGCCTACGTCGCCGAGCAGAAGGCCAAGCTCGTCGCGGAGCGCGCCGAGAAGAAGAAGGCCCCCGCCAAGCCCGCCGCGACCGTGGAAGGCGAGGCGGTGGCGCCCGAGGAATCCGCCCTCAGCGAGGCCGACGAGGAGTCGCTCGAGCCCGACGTGCAGGAGCTTTGGGAGATGGCCAAGCTCGAGGCGCTGTCCAAGAAGTTCAAGGACATGGGGCTCGACCTGAAGTGGTACGAGGTCATGCGCGACGAGAACACGAAGCCTTTGTTCCGCGCGAAGACCTCGCACAACGAGGTCGACGGCTACAGCCTCAAGGACCTGCTCGAGATGGTCCGCGACGCGGGCCGCCACGGCGCGCAGATCCAGCGCTACAAAGGTCTCGGCGAGATGAACCCCGAGCAGCTCTGGGAGACCACGATGGACCCGAAGCGCCGCCGCCTGCTGCAGGTCAAGGTCGTCGACGCCGCCGACACCGAGAACGCCTTCGTCACCCTCATGGGCGACAAGGTCGAGCCGCGCCGGCTGTTCATCGAGAAGCACGCCAAAGAAGTGAAGAACCTCGACATCTAATTTAACGAGAGAGAGACCAGACCATGAGCAAGCCCGATCAGCCCGAACTCACTCCCGAACCCGTCGGCAACATCATCCAGCGCGACCTCGGCGCCGAGATGCGCGGCTCCTACATCGACTACTCGATGTCGGTCATCGTCGGCCGCGCCCTGCCGGACGTGCGCGACGGCCTGAAGCCCGTCCATCGCCGCATCTTATATGCCATGCATGATGAGGGGTTGGCGTCGAACAAAAAATACTCGAAGTGCGCCGGCGTCGTCGGCGAGGTCCTCAAGAAGTACCATCCGCACGGCGACTCCGCCGTGTACGACGCGATGGTGCGCATGGTCCAGGAGTTCTCGCTGCTCCACCCCCTCATCGACGGCCAGGGAAACTTCGGCTCCGTCGACGGAGACCCCGCGGCCGCCTACCGCTACACCGAGTGCCGCCTCGCCAAGATCGCGGAAGAGGTCATGTCCGACATCGACCAGGACACGGTCGACTTCACCGCCAACTTCGACGGCACCACCACCGAGCCCTCGGTCATGCCCGCGAAGGTCCCCAACCTGCTCGTCAACGGGTCCTCGGGCATCGCCGTCGGCATGGCGACCAACATCCCCCCTCACAACCTCGGCGAGGTCTGCGAGGCGGCGATCACCTTGATCAAGGACCCGAAGATCGAGAACAAGGACCTGATGAAGATCATCAAGGGCCCCGACTTCCCCACCGGCGGCATCGTGCGCGGCCGCGCCGGCATCAAGGACTACTTCGAGACCGGGCGCGGGTCCGTCAGAGTCCAGTCCAAGACCGAGATCGAGGACATCAAGGGCAACCGCCAGGCGATCATCATCCACGAGCTCCCCTACCAGGTCAACAAGGCGACTTTGCTCGAGACGATCGCCGACCTCGTCCGCGACAAGAAGATCCCCGACATCTCCGACATCCGCGACGAGTCCGACCGCAAGGGCATGCGCGTGGTCATCGAGATCAAGCGCGACGGCAACGCGAACGTCGTCCTCAACCAGCTCCTCAAGCACACGCAGATGGAGACGACGTTCGGCGTGATCCTGCTTTCCCTCGTCGACGGGCGCCCGCGCGTCCTCGGCGTGCGCGACATGCTGGGCCACTTCATCCAGCATCGCAAGGTCGTCGTCACCCGCCGCACGAAGTTCCAGCTGCGCAAGTGCCTGGACCGGGCCCACATATTAGAGGGCCTCATAACGGCCATCAAGAACATCGACCGCGTCATCAAGATCATCCGCGCCGCCAAGGACACCGACGCCGCGCGCACGGAACTGATGGAGACCTTCGAGCTGTCGAAGGCCCAGACCAACGCCATCCTCGAGATGCGCCTCGCGAACCTGACGAAGCTGTCGGTCGGCGACCTGCAGGACGAGTACGACGGCCTCCTCAAGAAGATCGCCGAGTACAAGGCGATCCTGGCCGACGTCAAGAAGGTCTACGCGATCGTCATCAAGGAGCTCGAGGGCGTCAAGGACGCCTTCGGCAAGTC
>Ga0255338_1003928_pt1 | contig 16590 bp, 13 predicted proteins | sample MeOH1_35cm_T4_19_FD_203715 | JGI IMG/M metagenome (GOLD analysis project Ga0255338, IMG submission 203715) | Sandy soil microbial communities from University of British Columbia, Vancouver, Canada - MeOH1_35cm_T4_195 | ecosystem: Engineered > Artificial ecosystem > Sand microcosm > Unclassified ...
AGTGAATCACTGGAAATTTGAACCCGATGGGAAAGGCGACTGGCAAGGTCTTCTAGGAATACGTCTGCGGCCTGTTGCGTGCGGTCGCCAACGTAGAAGCTGGGGACAAGCTTGGATTCTGCATCCAGCGCAACCCACGTCCAAACGTCGCCCATGTCATCGCCAGCGCCGAGCAGGTTGGCCGTCCGCTGCTTCATGCCGACAAAGCCCCACGTTTCGTCCAGCTCGACAACACGGCAGTCCAAAGCGCGGAACTTCTCGTCCATGATCTTGGCACAACCCTCGCCCATACGAACGCCGAGGCGCATGATCGTGTCACGATGAACGCCCGTCATCCGCTCAATGGCGCGGATGCTGTTGCCCTCGCACAGCATGGAGACGGCTGAAATCTTTTTGTCGTTGGAAAGGTTGTTTGCCATGTGGTTTATTGGATTGACTAAACGTAATACGATATGTCTTATCTTGGCAAGCACTAATCGTATTACAATATGTCTAAGAAATCCAAGATGGGACGGCCCAAGCTGCCCAAGGGAGAAGCCCGTAAGGTATTCCCCATTAGGCTATCCGACCCTGAGCGCCTAGCTGTTGAAGACGCGGCCAAGAAAGCGGGGTTACGCCCTAGTGAGTGGGCGCGGAACGTGCTGCTATCTGCTTCTTTATCTGCTTCTGCGCAGAATTAAGTATGTTGGTTAGGGTGTCAAAGAAGCCGCTGATATCCAAGAAGTAGTTAGGATAGGCCTTTCTCAGATTTTTGTATGAATCAACCGAGACCAACACGGCTTGCTTTGGCAAACCAACGCTAGCATCCGAAATGGCGATCTGCTTTTCGGCCTCAAGATAGGCATTTTGGGCCTCGGCGGCTTGTTGCTTCTCAAATGATTTAACGCTTACGGTTCTTGCAGAGGGGTCCAGCACGAGAAGGTGAAAATAACCGGAGGTTGAATCCATTTCGGCGGCAGCGAGCGTGAAAGCGCCGAGTTGGTCTATGCACTTTTTGAACTTCAAAAGTTCTAGGAATAAATCTTTTTCGTCCACATTGATATTTGGAACCGTTGGGCGTTTTTCCAGCCCGGCAAATAATGCAGCCACGATGGCGAAAAACCGCCTCCAGTTCTGCTCTCCAAGATTCGACTTGAGCGCCTGGCCAGTAAAGAATGATACGGTTTCTACAGCGGTTGCCCAAGAATGCTGAAGCCTAGAACGGATTTGAATCTCTATCCTTAAGCCGTTGAAGACATGTAGCCCCTGAGAATCGGTAACGAATTTATAGACCAAGTGAACCCCCCGATAACCGCTTTCTCTTGGGTTGGTAATGTAGTCGTATTTTCTGACGAAGCACCCCCCGCGGCGCGGATTCTTGGCTGTGCTCAACTCGTATTTTTCAACGAGCCGTTCGACCATTGAGACGCTTTTCATTACTGCGCGGCACCCACCAATGTCATGCATAGACGAAAGGGTCATCCGGGGGTTCATTTGGAGCTTCAGCCGAATTGCAGGAATACGCTTTATGCGCTGCGCCACAACAGATGATGCATCCACTGACTTCGCCCGGTTTTTCAAGGTCATCTTTATAACCTGAAGAGGATAAGCGTGCGCAGAGCGCCAGTTATTGATGATCCCCATTGCCTGAAACATTTCTTCTTCGGGCACCACGAGACCCACTATCCTTTCACCCGCCTTGTTGACCTGGTTGTGGGAATACTGAGGCACGGTCCAAGACATGCCAAACGCATTAATGGTTACTGCGTAAGGGTCGAGTAAATGCGCTTTTTGCGACTGTGCTATGATTTGCTTGGTTCTCACGGAATATTCAAACTAGGACACTACCCCGGGCGGGGTGGTGGTGGGTTCACGCCCCATTGGGGCGCATGGATTTGCCGTTGCGAGCCAGTGGGGGCGGTTCTTGCTAGGGGCATGGCCCGGATCCGCTTTCTGACCTACAACGTCGCCCATGGCCGCGGCACCATGCCGGTGCACCAGAGCCTGCGGTCCACGGCCAAGATCCGCGCCAATCTGCTCAAAATCGCCGCCCTCATCAAGCGGCTGGGGGCCGACCTGGTGGCGGTGCAGGAAATCGACGAAAACTCGAGTTGGAACGGGAGTTTCAACCACCTGACCTTCCTGAGCGAGCACTGCGGCCTGCCGTTCACCGCGATCGGCCTGACCAACGAGCGCGGCGGGCGCTACCCGCTCAACTATGGCAACGGGGTGCTGTCGCGCTGGCCCATCATGCACGCGGAGAGCACGACCTTCGGCCGGCGCCAGCTGGGCGACAAGGGGTTCCTGTTCATCGAGACCGAGTTCGGCCCCAACCGGCGGCTGCCGCTGATCAACCTTCACCTGCACCACACCTCGCGCAAGAAACGGCTGATCCAGGCGGGCATGCTGATGAAATTCATGACCGAACGCAGCGGCCAGCGCCGCCCGCTCTGGGTGGCGCCGCCGATCCTGTGCGGAGACTTCAACAATCCGTCGACCCGGCCCGACGCCACGGCCATGCTGCTGGGTTTTTGCGAGCAGAGTAACAACTACACGCTGCTGCCCAAGGCCGGCCGCACCTTTCCCGCGGCCCTGCCGGCCCTGTCGCTGGATTTCATCCTGCTGCCGGAGGAATGCCGGCCCGTGCACAGCGAGGTGGTGCGCAGCTACCTGTCCGACCACCGGCCTGTGCTGGTGGATTTCGACCTGGAGTATGACCGGGTCGGGTAATTTTCGCTCGACCCCCGGCGGATGAGTCCGGAGCCTTGGCCTTCCATGGACCGCATCGCCGAGACCTTTGCCCGCACCCGCCGCGAGAAGCGCGCCGCCTTTGTGGCCTACTTGTGCGCGGGCGACCCCGATTTTGACACCTCGCTGGCGGCCTGCCGGGCGGTGATCGACGCCGGGGCTGATGTGCTGGAACTGGGCGTGCCATTCTCCGATCCCCTGGCCGACGGTCTCACCAACCAGCTCGCCGCCCAGCGCGCCCTGGAAGGCGGGATGACCGCAGCCCGGGTGTTCGAACTGGTCCGCCGAATCCGCGAAAAGAGCCAGATTCCCATTGTTTTCTACACCTACTACAACCTAGTCTTCTCCAACGGCGTCGAGACCTATGTCCGGGAGGCCCAGGCTGCCGGCGTCGATGGCATGCTGACGCTCGACTTGCCGCCTGAGGAGGCTGGCGAGGTGGTCGCAGCCTGCGCCAAACACGGCCTGAAGACCGTTTTCATTGTTGCTCCCACGACCCCGGCCGCCCGTCTGCCGGTGATCGGCGCGGCGGCCACCGGCTTCATATATTACGTCTCCAGGGAGGGGGTGACCGGGGTGCGCGACCAGGTGGCGGCCAATATCCCGGAGGCGGTCGCCGCCATCAAGAAACACACGGCCCTGCCCGTGGTCGTCGGCTTCGGCATCTCGACCCGGGAGCAGGTGCGGCAGGTGGCGGAGGCGGCCGACGGGGTGGTCGTGGGCAGCGCCCTGGTCAATATCATCAAGGCGGGCCTCGGGGACCGCCCTGCCGTGGCCGGCCGGTTGCGCACCGTGGCTGCGGACTTGGTTGCGGGAACACGCTAAGTCTGCTCTAGTCGCCCCCCAGTGAAGAAGATCCTCCTCATCGACGACAACTCCGTGGCGCAGGAAATGCTCGTGCGTATGGTCGTGAAATTCCCCGGCGGCCCGTGGGAACTCGACTGGGCCGACACCTACGTCTCCGGGTTGAAGAAGCTGTGCGAGGGCAACTACGACGTCTGCCTGCTCGACTACCGGCTCGATGAGGGCCAGGACGGCCTGGCGCTGCTGAAAGAGGCCCGGGGTGCGGGCAACCGGACTCCAACAATTTTCCTCACCGCCGAGACCGATCCGGCGCTGGACGAAGCGGCGCTGCAGGTCGGCGCGATGGACTTTTTGGTCAAGTCCGAGTTCACCCCGCGCATGCTCGCGCGGGCCGTGCGCTACGCCATCAAGCTGGGCGAGACCCTGGAACAGCTGCGCCTGCTGGCCACCCGCGACCCGCTGACCGGCCTGCGCAACCGCCGCGAGTTCGAGCGGCTGCTGACGGACGAGTGGCAGCGGTCGGCCCGGTTCAAGCGCACCTTCGGGCTGGTGGTGTGCGACATCGATTTCTTCAAGAAGGTCAACGACACCTACGGGCATCCCGCCGGGGACGCCGTGCTCAAGCACGTGGCCAACCTGTTCAACGGGCAGTTGCGCACGGTGGACCACCTCGCGCGCATCGGCGGCGAGGAGTTTGCCATCATCATGGTCGAGACCGGCGCGAAGGATGCGCAGGAGACCATCGAGCGCTTGTCGGCCCTGCTGGCCCAGTCGCCCTGCGCGCTGCCGGACAGCGCCCAGACCATCTCGGTGACGATCAGCGCCGGCATCGCGATGATGCCGGATGATTCCGAGAACATCAAAGACCTCTTCGACGCGGCCGACCGGGCGCTTTACACCGCCAAGCGCACCGGTCGCAACCGGGTGGTCATGGCCTCCGTGGCGAAGGAGATGGCCCTCAAGCCGTAGTGCCCCCCGGGGGCACCATGATCCGCAGACTGCGCGGGCGCACGGTGATCTCGAGGCGCGACACCTCCGCCCGGGGTTCGCCATCCGTGTGAATCCAGCCCGGCTTCTCGCGCTCCACGACAAAGTGATCCTCCTGCCAGGTTCGGACGGTCGCGACCCGGTCGAGGGAGCCGTTGAACAGGCGCCAGAGCAGCGGCACGGCATTCAGCAGGCCGATGCCGGGCACGGCGGTGAGGTCGAGCAGCCCGTCGCTCATGGAAGCCCCGGGGGCGATGTAGGCATTGTTGCCGTATTGCGAGGAATTGGAAATCGCCAGGGTGAAGGCCTCGATCGTATCGCGGCCGCGACTGTGGTGGATGGTGTAACGTTCCGGCCGGTAGGAACGCCAGGTCTGCACACCGGTGCGCAGGTAGCCGGAGAATCCCCGTGAGGTGAGCGAGGCAAACCGGCTGGCGATCTGGGCCTCAAAGCCGGTTCCCGCCACGCAGAAAAACGGGTCGGCATTGACCATGCCGGTGTCGATGGCGAGAGGCCGGCCCTCCAGCAGGATCTGGAAGGCGTCTCGTTGGGGGTCGCGGATGCCGAGATGCCGGCCGAGACCGTTACCCGAACCACAGGGAATCAGCCCGAAGCATGCCGGGGTGTCCACGAGGGCGCTGGCCACCTCGTTCATGGTGCCGTCGCCGCCGATGGCGACGACCAGCGTGCAACCCTCGGCCACGGCCTGCGCGGCGAGCTCGGTCGCGTGGCGGGGCCGCTCGGTCGCGACGACCGTTGCGTCCCAGCCGTGTTGCCGGATGAACTCCGCCGCCCGGTCGCGCAGGTGAGGATTGCGGCGGTTGCTGCCGGAGTGGGGGTTGAAGATGAACCGGGCTTTCAAGCGGGGGAAGAAGGGGTGCAGCCTGACAATTCGGAGAGGGATGGCAAAAGGAGTTTTGCAACGATCCGGTGCAAGGGGTGGACTGGCGGCATGGCTCGCACCATTCATGTTTTCACGGGTTGCACCGCGGTCGGCAAGACCGAGCTGGCCCTGGGCTGGGCGGAGGCGCGCGGAGCCGAGATCGTGTCGTGCGACTCGCTGCTGTTCTACCGCGGGGCGGACATCGGGACGGCGAAACCGACAGCCGCCGAACTCGCCCGCGTGCCCCACCACCTGATCAATATCTGCGGCATCACCGAGCGGATGGATGTCACGCATTACGTGACGAAGGCCCGGGCGGCGATCGACGACATCCTGGGCCGGCGCCGGCCGGTGCTGGTGACCGGGGGCAGCGGGTTTTACCTCAAGTCGTTCTTCGCCCCGGTGGCGGACGAGGTGGCCGTGCCAGCGGAGCTCCGGGCGGAGGTCCGGGCCCGGTTGGAGCGCGACGGGGTCGCCTCGTTGGTCGCCGAGCTCGCGAAATTGAACCCGCAGGGGCTGGGGGCGCTGGATGTGCAGAATCCCCGGCGGGTGACCCGGGCGCTGGAGCGTTGTCTGGCCTCGGGTCGGACCCTCGCGTCACTGCAGGCGGAGTTTGCGGCGCTGCCGGCCCCGTTTGCGGACTGTGAGGTGAAGTTGGTCGAACTCGTGCGGGAGCCGCGGGACCTGGAGGCGCGCATCAACCGGCGCGTGGCCGGGATGCTGCAGGCGGGGTTGGTCGAAGAGGTTCGCGCGCTCCTCGCGCAGGGCCTGAAGCAGAATCCCAGCGCGTCGGGCGCTATCGGCTATCGGGAGACGATTGATTGCCTGGAGGGCCGGCTGCCGGAGGGAGAACTGGCCGCAACCATCGCGCAGAACACGCGGGCTCTCGTGAAGAAACAGCGGACGTGGTTCAAGACGCAGCTGCCCGCGCATCCGCTGGTCGAGGCGGCGTCAGCCACGGTGGACGGGCTCTTTCCGGCGCCAGTTTAACCACAGGGTGAGCACGGGGGAGGCGATCAAGCCGACCAGCAGGTACTGGCCTAAGATGGTCAGGGGCAGGCCGACGGGACCCATGCTCCAGCGGAATGCATGCGCCGCCTCCCGGATTTCCACCTCGGGCGTACCCAGCGCCCGCATGTGTGCCACGGACCAATCCAGGTAGAGGTCGGGGAAATCCGGGTGCAGGAAATTCACATAGAGGGAGAAAATCACGTAGAAGCCCATCGCGGCCACCACGCTGGCCACGATCCCGTGCATCAGCCCCTCCCAGACGGGGAGCCAGTAGCGGCCGACTGCATTGGTGTGGTGGTTGAGCAAGCGCCAGAGTGCGATGATCAGGATGACCTCCGTGCCCCACGAGGTGTAGTGGGCGAGGCTGATACGGGTCGTGTGCAAACCAAACGCGTATTCGCCGAGCATCCAACCGCCCATGCCCGTTGCGGCGATGAGGCCGTATTTCAATCCGGGAGCCATGCGGGGTGAATTGCGGGCCGGGCCGACCGCGGGCCTCACGGCTTCCCCGTCTTGCCCTGGCCGGCCTGGATTTGCTTCAGGATAAGTTGCTCGGTCGATGAGGGCTGGGCGGTGGCCGCGGCGTCGGTCGATGGCACCGCCAGGCCGCTGGTGCCGGTTTGCGCCTGCAAGATGAGTTGCTGGGCGGCGGCCACATTCCGGCCGGTGGGGAACCGGACCAGGTATTCCTGCCAGATCGCCACGGCCTTGTCCGGTTGTTTCAAGTCCTCAAGGTAGAGGCCGCCCTGGTTGAACAGGCTGAACTCGTGCGCAGGGTTCATCTGCTGGGCGCGGCGGTATTGGGCCAGGGCATCGTCGGTGCGGCCGGCGAAGCGATAGGCATTGCCGAGGTCGGTCCGGATATCGGCATCGTCAATACCCTGCCGGATGGCCGACTCGTAGCGGGTGATGGCTTGGATCCAATTCTGGTGGTCGTAGTAGAAATTGCCCAGCGTGCGGTCGGCCTCGGCGGGAGACTGCCCGGCGGTCAGGTCCGGCGTGGGCCGGTGGGTGGTCGGGTCCGGGTTGGACGGGACGGCGCCCACGACCGCCGGGGCCTGGCCGGGCCGGAGCGCAATATAGGTGATCGTCGCGCCCAGCAGGGCGCCGATCAGGCCGATGAACACAAACGGCAGCCAGAACGATCCGGTGGGCTGGGCGGGAGGCGGTGATTTCTTGCTCATGCAGGCGGCGAATAGAACCCGGCAGGATACGGTTGGCAACGGGACAATCGCGGCGGAACCATCGCATGATCCCCTACCAAGGAACCAAACAAGGCCCGCCGGCGAGCGGCGGCCCTGCGTTCGGGTTTACGGGAGTTGAATCGCGTACCGCTGCCCGCCTTCGCCCAGGCTACGGCGCGGCTGACGTGCTGGTGCGCGGGTATAGCGCAGGTTACGGTAGTTGGATAGCGTAACGCTGCAGCGAGCTGCCCTCAATGCGGTGCAGGGCGGCGGTGGCGGTATGCAGGGTGACCTTCGCCTGCAGCTCGCTGATGCGGGCGGTCTCGAGGTCGTTCTGCGCCTCCAGCACCCGGCGGCTGGTCGAGAGGCCGGCATCGAACTTGGCTTTTTCCAGCTCGTACTGCCGCTGGCTGAGATTGGAGGCGAGGGTGGCGATCTTGACGCTCTCAAGGTTGGTCTCGACGGAGCGCACCGCGCTGCGGACCTGGACCTCGATGTTCTGCTCGATCAGGCGGAGGCGGGTCTGCTCGCGGCTCAGGGTGGCGAGGCTCTGGCGCTCGCGGGCCTTGTCGGATTTCTGCCCCAGGGGATAGTTGAACGCGAAGTCCACCTGCCAGGAGTGGTTTTGCCGGTCGAGGGCATCGTTGAAGGCATCGCTGCCGCTGCCGTTGGTGCCGCTCATGCCGAGGGCGGCGCCGACCGTGAGGTCGGGCTTGGCGGCATCCTTGGCCAGCTTGAGGTCGAGCTTGTACTGGTCGATGGCGGCCAGGGAGGAGAGGTAGTCGGGCTGGTTCTGCTTCGCCAGCTGGTAGGACGAGGCGAAGACGGGCGTGCCCTCGGTGACCTCGCTGAAGCGCACCGTACCCAGCGGGGCGTCGAGTTCGAACTGGCCGATCAGGGCGAGGAGGCCTTCCTGCCGGTCCTTGACCGCCTGCTCGGCGAGGATGGCGCCGCGGCGGGCGTTGGCGACGCCGACCTCGGCCTGGAGCACGTCCAGATCGGTGGCGACACCGGTGTCGCGCCGGGTCTTGGCCTCGTCGAAAAGCTTGTTGGCGAGCGCGAGGGAGAAGTTGCGGACCGCGAGCTGCTCCCGGGCATAGGCCAGGTTGTAGTAGGCGTTTTCGGTGTCCTGGATGACATTCAGGGCCTGGGCCTTGAACTCGAGGTTGGCGCGGAGCAGGCCGATCTCGGCCCGCTGGACGCCGGCGCGGTTGACCCCCAGGCCGAAGCCGCTGAGGAGCGACTGGCGCACCGACAGGGTCAGGTCGGCGTCGTAGGCGGGGTTGAGGGCGCTGAAGGCCGGATCAGAGGAACTGCGGTCGAGCCGGCTGCTGGCGCTGACCGTCGTGCCGGTGTAGAGTCTCTGGCTCACGCCGACCCGCACGTCGGAGGTCTTGCTTTGGAGGCCGGGGCTCGTGTTCTCGCCGGTCGAGCCGGTCACGGTCAGCTGGGTCTCGTAGCCGCCGGCGGCGACCGTGATGCCTTCCTGGGCGATCTGCGGGGCGTAGCGGCCGATCGCGAGGTCGAAGTTCTTGTTCAGGGCCCGGGTGATGCACTCCTGAAGCGTGAGTTCGGGCGCGGCCTTGTCCTCGGCGGTAAGACTGGCAGTGGCAAGGCAGGCGAGCGTCAGGCTGGCGGCGAGGCGGCGAAGGGGGTGGGTCATGGGAAGTAGTGCTGGGGACAGGACACGCGAGATTGGCGGAAAGTTTAAGGTATTTGTGACGGCGGGAAAACTAAAAGGTTTCGGTCACAAAAATGCCACCGCGGGGGACGGTGGCAGTATGCTGGTGGCCGGGCGGCGGTTTGACGGGATGGACGGCGGGTGGGGGGCCGCGTCGGGCGGTCAGGGCCGCTCCGCGCCGGCCGTTTTCTTGAGCTCCTGCTCGACGAGCTCGCCGAGGAAGTTGCTCTCATTGCTGTTGGCGATGAAGGCCATGAGCTGTCCCTGGACCTCGGCATAGCGCGGATTGGACGCACTCAGGTCCGGCTGCTTCTTTTCCTGAGCGTAAACCAGGAGGCCCTTGTCGCCGAGGCCGACGAGATCGGAAACCTGGCCGGCTTCCAGCCGGACGAGGGTGGAAAGGGCCTGCTGGGGCAGGTCCTGCGGGGGCTGGCGGAGGGTGAAATTGGCGTAGCTCTTGAGCTCGAGCTTCTCCGCGGCGGCCTTCTCGGCGAAGCCGGTGGGTGTCTTGGCCGCGGCCTGCAACTGGGTCTTGAGGGCGTTGCCGCGCTCGATGAAGAGCCGGCGCTTCTCGTTTTCCCGGTAATCGGCGGCCACGCGCTCGCGCACATCGGTGAAGAGCGGCTTGTAGGCGGGCAGGCTTTCCTGCCAGAGCAGCACGATCATGCCGTCGGGGGTGGCCAGCGGATCGGAAAAGAAGCGCTCGCGGCTGAGGCGGGCAATGGCCTCGGCGTAGGAGGCGAGCCAGGGCTTGTCGGCCGGCGGCAGGTCGGGGGCGAAGGGGGCGAGGGCCACCGGGGTGCGGCGCACACTGGTGAGGAAGGCGGCCAGCTCCGGCGAATTGGCGGCCAGCTTGCGCTCGTAGAGGGCGACGGTCAGCTCGCTCGCGGCCTGCGAGGCCATCCGGCGGCTCGCGAGATTGCGGAGGGCGGTCTCGACCTGGTCGCGGACCTTGGGGAAGTTGTCGACCGCGGTGGCGGGTACGGCGGCGTCCGTCTTGCCGGCCTCGGCCGGGACGGGGAAGCTGGCGATGTTGGTGTTGTAGAAGGCGCGCAGCTCGGCCTCGGTGGGGGCGACCGGGGGGGCAAAGTCGGCGGCCTTGAACTCTACATAGCTCAGGCGCGGGCGGGCCGGCACGTCGTAACGGAAGGAATTCTCCTCGTGGAATTTCTTCAGGGCCTCGTCGGTGGGATTGATCGCGGGGTTGAAGCCGGCATAGTCGAGCGAGGCCACCTGCACGGTCCAGACCGAATCCAGGCGGCTGAGCTGCTGCTTGACCTCGGGCGGCAGGACGTAGCCGGGGCCGCCGATGATCTTGGCCAGCCCCTCGAGGCGGACATCGTCGCGCAGCACGCGGTTGACGTCGGCGGTCGTGAACGGGCTCTTGGCCTTGATCGAATCGGCGAAGCGGGTGTAGACGGACTGGTCGAACCGGCCCTCCTGGTTCTGGAAGGCGCGGAGGGTGGGCACGTATTTCGCCACGTCGGCGGCCGAGGGGGTTGGCAGATGGAGTTCGTCCGCCACGGCCAGGCCGGCCACACGCTGGAGGGAGTACTGCTGCAACTGACCGCCCTGCAGGGCGCCATAGCCGGCCCGGAGGTAGGCGCTCAGCTCGCCGTCGGAGAACACGCGGCGGGCCTGGTCCTGGTTGGCCAGGTTGACGCCGAAGAAGGACCGCTCGAGGATCTTGGTGCCGCCGCTGGCGCTGCTGCTGCCGGACGCGCTGTAGACGACGATCATCGGCAGCCCTACCGCGATCAGGACCGCGAGGAAGACCAGCCAGAAGTGCTTCTGAAAATATTTTTGAATCCAGGAAATCATGGGAGTAAGCGGTCGACGCTAGAAAGCCGGTGCCCCCTGTCAACAGGCGAAGCTGGGGCCGCCGGACGAGGCTGGAGGCTTGACCAATGCGGTGGCTGTGCCGTGTTAGATGCAGTAATTCCATGCACGGTATCGATTTCATCAAGGATCTCGCGGTCGTCATGCTGGTGGCCGGGCTGGTCGGCTGGGCCTGCCATCGGGCGGGGTTGTCCGTGGTCGTCGGCTACCTGCTGGCCGGCGTGGTGATCGGACCGCACACCCCGCCGTTCTCGCTGGTGACCGACATTCCCCGGGTCGAGACGCTGGCGTCCGTGGGCCTGGTGTTCCTGATGTTCTCCATCGGCATGGGCCTGAGCCTCCGGAAGCTGCGGCGCCTGGGCCTGTCCCTGGTGCTGGCGACCTTCATGGGCGCGATCGTGATGTACAACCTGACGCGGGCCCTGGGCGGGGCCATGGGCTGGAGCGCGATAGACACGACCTTCCTGGCGGCCATGCTGATGGTGTCCAGCTCGGCGATCATCAGCAAGGTGCTGAATGAGATCGGGGCAACCCACGAGAAATCCGGCCAGTTGGCCATGGGCGTGTCGGTGCTGGAGGACGTGGTGGCGATCGTGATGCTGACCATCCTCAATTCGCTGATCCAGATCGGCGACACGCACGCCTCGATCAGCACCACCCTCGGCCTGCTGGGGGCGTTCATCGTGCTCGCGGGCATCGGCGGCATGCTGATCGTGCCGTGGCTGCTCAAGAAGATGAGCCTCAGCGCCGGCGAGGAACTGCCGACCATCGTGGTGGCGGGATTGCTCTTCGTCCTGGCCTTCCTGGCGGACCAGGCGGGCTTCTCCCTGGCCTTGGGCGCGTTCATGCTCGGGGCGATCGTGGCGGAAACACCCCACAAGACGCAGGTGAGCCGGGCCTTTGACGGCATGCGCGACGTGTTCAGCGCGGTGTTCTTTGTCTCCATCGGCATGTTGATCGACCTGCGGGCCATGGCCGACGCGTGGGCACTTATCCTGGGCATCACGGCCTTTGTGCTGGTCGCCCGTCCGCTGGCCATCATGACGGGCATGCTCGTCATCGGCGGGTCCACGCGCGAGTCGCTGCGGGTTGGACTCTCGGTCACACCGCTCGGTGAATTCTCCTTCATCATCGCCCAGATGGGCGTGGCGGCGCTCGCCATCCCGGCCAAATTCCAGGCCATAGCGGTGGGTGTGTCGCTGCTGACCACGCTGGCGGCCCCCCTGTTGACGCGCCGGTCCGAGGCGATCAGCGACTGGGTGGTGGCGCGGCAACCCGGCTGGCTCACCGGCCTGGAGGGCTTTTATCACCGCTGGCTGCAGCGCATGCAGCAGCGCGAGCGCCAGAGCCTCCTCTGGCAGATGAGCAAGAAGCGCTTCATCCAGATCGGCGTGGAGATCCTGCTGGTGACCGGGCTGTTTGTGTTTTCCGAGCAGGTGTTCGGCCTGGTCCGCGACTACCTGCCGGTGCACAGCCGCTTTCCCAGCGGCGCCCTGATCCTCTTCTGGGGCGTGCTCATCCTGCTGGCGCTGGCGCCGCTGGTCGCCATCTGGCGCAACACCTCGGCGCTCTCGCTTCTCTACGCGCAGGTCACCACGCAGGGTCATCCCAAGGCAGCCAAGCTTGCGCCGGTGGTCGAGGCCGGGCTGAAGGCCGGCGCGGGCCTGCTGCTGCTGCTGTGGCTGAGCGCGATCCTGCCGATCAGCGGCGACGTGGCGCGCTGGCTGCCGGCGGTGGCGCTGATCGTGATCCTGCTCGGTTTCCTGGTGCTGCGCCGCCGGCTGGTCTACTGGCACAGCATGCTCGAGGTGGAATTGCAGGAGATGCTGAACCAGGGGGACCAGAAGTTCACCGGCACGACCGCGCCGTGGATGGCGCCGCACGCCGACTGGAACATCACCCTGACGGATTGCGTGCTGCCCGACCTGGCCGACTGCCGCGGGCGCACTTTGGGCGAACTGGCTCTGCGCACGCAGTTCGGCTGCACCGTGGCCGGGGTGGAGCGGTCGGGCGTGATGGTCGGCAACCCGACTGGCGCCATGATCCTTTACCCCCGTGACAAGGTGCTGCTGCTGGGCGATCCCGCACAGGTGGCGGCCGGCAAGGAATACCTGCAGGCGGCCTCGGGCCTGTCCGTCACTTCGAATTTCGACGAGGTGCGCATGGAGTCGGTGGAGTTGCCTCCCGGCTGCGGGCTGCATGACCGCACTTTGGCCGAACTTGCCCTCGGCAAGGAGTTCGGCCTGCAGGTCGCCGGCATCAACCGCGCCGGGTTGCGCATCCTCAACCCACGCGGGGAGGAGAAGCTTTTCACCGGTGACAGCGTGCTGGTGCTGGGCAGCCCGGACCAGATCAAGGCCTTCAAGGCCACGCTGCAGAAGTGACACCGTTGCGGCCTGCTGGCCGCCCGGTGTTTGTCCCCGGTTCTCGCGCGCCATTCGTCGCGAAACCGGGGCAAAAAAAAGCGCACCGGGTCGGGTGCGCTTGGTCGGGGGACGGGCGGAGGACAGCTCAGTTGTTGCCGGGCTTGGCCGGTGTCTCGGGCTTCTTTTCGTCCTTGGGCTCGTCCTTGGCCGCATTCTTGAACTCCCGGATGGACTGGCCGAGCCCCTTGGCGAGGGCGGGCAGCTTTGCGCCGCCGAAGAGGAGGAGCAAAATCACCAGGATAATCAGCAGTTCGGGGCCACCAAGGCCCATGATACCGGCGAGGGGAAACAGAGTGGGAGACATATCGTCAGGTTAGATTTAGGGAAGGTTGAGTAAAGGCCGAAAGCGGACGTCAGTTCTGCGGGAAGAGCGCCTTGATGAGGGGTCCGCCCTGCTTGATGAACTGTGGCGGGATTGCCGGCGGCTTCTTGAGCAGGTTCTGCGGGTTGTCGATCTGCTCGGCATCGAAGAAGCCGTGCAGCTGGCGGATGCGGGTCGGGTGACGCATCTTGCGGAGGGCCTTGGCCTCGATCTGGCGGATGCGCTCGCGGGTGACCTTGAATTGCTTGCCAACCTCCTCGAGCGTGCGGCTGTAGCCGTCGACCAGGCCGAAGCGCAGCGTGAGCACGCGGCGCTCGCGCTCTGTGAGCGAGTCGAGCACGTCCATGATCTTTTCGCGCAGGAGCGAGAAGGCGGTCATGTCGTAGGGGTTGTCCGCGGACTTGTCCTCGATGAAGTCGCCGAAGCTGGTGTCGTCGCCGTCGCCCACGGGCGACTGCAGGGAGATGGGCTGCTGCGCCATCTTCATGATCTGCTGCACGCGCTCGACCGGCAGGTTCATCTCGTCGGCGACCTCCTCGGGGGTTGGCTCGTGGCCGAATTCCTGGAGCAGCTGCTTCTGGACCTGCATCACCTTGTTGAGCGTCTCGATCATGTGGACCGGGATGCGGATGGTGCGGGCCTGGTCGGCGATGGAGCGGGTGATGGCCTGGCGGATCCACCAGGTGGCGTAGGTGGAGAACTTGTAGCCGCGGCGGTACTCGAACTTCTCGACGGCCTTCATCAGGCCCATGTTGCCCTCCTGGATCAGGTCGAGGAAGGAGAGGCCGCGGTTCGTGTATTTCTTCGCGATGGAGATGACGAGGCGCAGGTTGGCCTCGACCATCTCGGTCTTGGCCTGGTGGGCCTCGCGGATGTGGCCGCGGGCGATCTTGAGCGTGTCCATCAGCGCCTGCGGGGCGATGCGGAGCTCGGCCTCGAGGTGCTTGAGCTTGTGGTTGACGGAGCGGACGTCGATGGCGGCGTCCTTCTTGGACTTCGGGTGCTTGGCCCGGTGCAGGTCGGAGAAGCACTTCTCGACCTCGTGGATCTTCGGGCGGAGCTCGATGAGGAAGTCCTCGAAGACCTTCAGCTTGAAGAAATATTTGACGTAGCAGGCGCGCAGGACGTTGTCGCGCTTCTTGAAGCGGATGAGGGCGTTCTTCTTGGCCTTGTCGTCGCGGGCCTTCTGGGCGTCGGCCCAGGCCTCGGTGGCGATGGCGTCGTTGCTGCGGGTGGTGGCGACGAGCTTCTCGAGGTTCTTGAAGTAGGCCTCGCGGCTCTCGATCTTCTTGTCGATGACGAGCCGGTCGAAGCGCTCGGTGCGGAGAAGGAGCTTCTCGCCGAGGTCGGAGAGGTGCTTGCCGACGGGCCCGAGGGCGAAGAGGGCGGCGAGGGCGTTGATCTCGGCGGTCTCAATGCGCTTGGAAATCTCGACCTCCTGCTCGCGGGTCAGCAGCGGGACTTGGCCCATCTGCTTGAGGTACATGCGGACCGGGTCGTCGAGGATGTCGTTGTTCGACGTGCGCGATTCCTCCTCCTCGGCCTCCTCCTGACGCTGCTTGTAATTGTCGACCTCCTGCGGATCGAGGATGTCGATCTCGAGGTTCTGCAGGACGGAGATGACGTTCTCGATGTCCTCGGGGTTGTCGACGGACTCGGGAAGGGCCTCGTTGATGTCCGCGTAGGTCAGGTAGCCCTGCTCCTTGGAGAGGCGGATGAGGTAGCGGATCTTGTCGTTCAGGTCGCCCGAGAGGTTCTCGAGGGCCTTCTCCTTGAATTCCTTGGTGGCGTCGGCCGTGGCGGTGGCCGCGACGGCGAGCGGCGCGCTATGCTTCGTGGGCTCGGGATGCTTGGGGCTTTCGACCGCCGCCGGTTTGGCCGTTTCCGCGGCGCCATTGGACTTGGCGGGAACGTGCTCTTTGGCGTGTTTCTTGGCGGGGGCTGCGGTTGCGGCAGGCTTGGATTTGCTCGGCATAACGTAATTAAGGTGTCCCGGATGGGCTGAGGTGCAAACAGGTGTGTCCCGGCCTCAGGTAGCCAGCGTAAGCCTCGGTGGATTGAGGAGCTGACGGGTGATATCGGCGCGCTGTTTCAAGAGGGACGGCAAGGTCGGGTCACCTATCGCGCCTTTCGAGGCTATTTCAAGTTCTATTTGTTGCTTCTTGGGCTCCAAGAAACGCTTCTGCAAGTGGCGGAGCCCCTCGTTGGCGATTTTAATCCAGTCATCGTCGCTCGGAGCCTGGAAAAGCATGGTGGCGGCAAGTGACTTTTCTTCTTCTGTCTCAAGGAGTTGATCAATGGATTCGCGTCCATTCCAGCCATTGTGCTGCACCTCTGCCAGAATCCTATCCAGCAGGCGCCCGGCGGTGCTGGTGGTGTCGATCCATTCGTGGGCGAGCTTGGTGCTGAGTTCCTGCAGCAGGTGCTCGTGGTGCAGGCAGATGTAAAGCAGGTGCTCCTCGAAGCCCTTGGTGTGGGCATCGCCCCCGGCGCGCTTGGCGGGCGGGGCGGCGTCCTTGCCGGGGTTGAACTTCCGCCTTTCCACGATCGCGACCTCGTTGCGGATCGCATCGGGCTGCACGCCGAGCAGCAGCGAGATCTGCTGGAGGTAGTCATCCCGTGCCACCTGTGTGTCGCACTGCTGGGCGATCTCGACCATGCTGCGCACGGCGTTCATGCGTTCGTTGAACGAGGCCGTGGTGGGGTTGGGGAGGAAGGCCTGCTTG